>Ga0172372_10008729_pt1 | contig 13297 bp, 14 predicted proteins | sample LakKiv5m_2_FD_114544 | JGI IMG/M metagenome (GOLD analysis project Ga0172372, IMG submission 114544) | Freshwater microbial communities from Kabuno Bay, South-Kivu, Congo - kab_092012_9.5m | ecosystem: Environmental > Aquatic > Freshwater > Lake | place: Democratic Republic of the Congo...
AAAATATTGCCTTAAAAATTTGGGAGTCTGTAAAACTAGATTTAATTTGAGGATTATTTAGTAAATTTAAAATTTTTTCTTTAACTTCATTTTCTATTTCTCTTTTATAGCTATACCACTCTTTATCATATGAATCTGACTTTAAATCGTAAAGTGCAACAAGTGTAGACTGAATGTCCTTAACTAAATCCATTAATATTCTGTAGGATTCTTCTTTTTCTTTAGATATTCTCCCTATGTTACCTGGCCACACCATAAAAATATCTTAGCAAATAAAATTTTGTTTTTAAACAAGTATTATTCAATAAAAGTGGAAAACGCTGCTGATTTCAATTTTTCTTCAAGCTGATCTTTAGTTAAAGTTCCGTTAACAGCGCCAACTTCTGTTAAACAATATGCAGAGTTTATTGTTCCCCATTTTAAAGCTTCTTCCATACTTTTGTTATAAAAAATACCTGCTAAAAAACCAGCTGAATGGGAATCTCCGGCTCCAGTTTTGTCTTTAACTTCAATTTTTTCTTCTAAAATACCAAGTTGGAAAATCTTGCCGTCTGAATAAACACTTGAGCCTTTATTACCGTTTGTTATAACCGACATTTTTACACCTCTTTTTTCAAGTTCTAGGTGCTGATCTTTGATTTTTCCTTGATTTGTTAAATAATTTGCCTCTTCTTTATTTACAAAAACAATATCGCAAACCTCAATAAACTTATTTATTTTTTCAGCCCCAAGTTTCATTTGAGCGGATCCGGGGTTAAAAGTGATAATCATTTTTCTGTTATTTTTAATAAAATCAATAAGTTGAAGCATGTAGTTTTCAAAATTCCCAGCTTGTGAGGAATAGTGAAGGATACGGGGAAGTGTTTCCCAATTTTTTATTTTGTAATCATATTTTTCGTGATAGGTTAAGATTGTTCTTTCGTTTTCATAAAAAATTATTTGATGAACATTTGTAATTTTGTTTTGATTCAAAGAAACATATTTTGTGTTTATGCCTCTATTATTTAATTCTGTAAGAATTTGATTTCCAAATGCGTCAAAACCCAGCTCAGTATCAAGCGAGACTTTAAGACCTAATTTTGCAAGTCCAACACCTGTATTAACGCAGTTACCTGCAATAGAAGTTGCATATTCGGAAACATTTATTTTTGATCCAAAAGGTAAGCAAATTTTGCAATTTATTTCATCTTTTGAACAAGTTATCTCTGCTTCATCAATTTTTAAAAATTCATCTATAGTTGAGTCACCGATTAACAAAATATCCATAATATTATTCTATCTAAAATATTGAATTATTCTATTATAAAAATACTCAAGAAATTCTTCTTAGAAATTGAAGTATTTTTGAAACTTGATGTCTTGATGATATCTCATACTTTTCATAAAGTTCTAAAGGATCCCCGCTTTCTCCAAAAGTATCATTTATTCCTATTAATTTAATGGGGTAGGAAACTTTATCAGATAATTTTTCTAAAACAGCGCTACCAACACCTCCAAAGATTTGGTGCTCTTCGATAACCACACCTTTTTTGGTTTTATTTAGGCTTGAAATAATTTTTTCAGGATTTAAGGGTTTTACGAAAGGCAAGTTTATTAGTTCTACAGATATGTTGTAAATATACTCAAGTTCTTCGACAGTTTTTAAAACCTCTTGAATTATCGGTCCTGAAGAAATAATTGATAAATCTTTGCCTTCTTTGAATATTTGAGGCTCGCCAAATTCAAAGTCACTTTGTTCTGTTGTCAATTGAATAGTTTTTTCACGGTAGGATCTTAAATAAACCGGGCCTTTATGTTGAAGTGAAAATTCAAGAGCTTTTTTAGCTTGGTGATAGTCGCAAGGATTTATTACTATCATATTAGGTAAAACTCTTGTGATTGAAATGTCTTCTAAAGCTTGGTGAGTTGCTCCATCTTTACCAGTTAAAAGTCCAGCATGTCCTCCAATTATTTTTACATTTGAATTTGAATAACATATCGAAACTCTAACCTGATCCCAGTTTCTCCCAGGAGAAAAAACTGCAAATGATGTAATAACAGCTATACAATCTGAAAGCCCTAAACCAGCTGCAATTCCTGCCATGTTTTGTTCTGCAACCCCTACTTCTATAAAATTATCAGGAAATTTTTGTGAAAAATCTAAAACTTTGGTTGAATCTCTTAAATCTGCCGAGAGTACAAACAAGTTTGGGTATTTTGAAATTGAATATTCTAAAGTATCACCAAAGGCGTCTCTTACAGCTTTTTTATTGTTTGAATCAACTTTTAAACTTGGATTCAAGTTATTCATGCTTCCTTATTGAAATTTTATTTACACTCTTCTGTTCGTTCGACTTTATCAAATTTTAAATCGTATGATTCTCTATCTAACAAAACCATGTCTATTGAAACATTTTTTTCTTCAGTGTTCACGCAAGTTTCACCAGGTTTAGTGTGTCTGATAATTGTTTCAAGATTTTGTGCTTCATCATTTTTGATAACTGATTCGATTTTTACCTTATAACCTGTTGTGTCGTTAGTTTCGGATGTTACAATTAAAATTTTGTGTGATGAAAAATCTACAGCAGGCATCGGAATATCTGCTGGATTATCAAACAATTCTGCTACAAGTTTATCGTAATCTTCTTTAGAAGAAACTACATTTCTTGTTTTTTCAATTACTTTACTTGATTTTATGTTTTTTGGATAACCTTCAACTCTTTTCATTGCGTAAGGATAGGGTTTTAAGAAATCTAAAACGTTTTCTCTTAATAAAACAAAACCTAAAATAAAAATCAAAGCTACAATTATAAACACAGGTATTAATAAATTTGTTTTTCCTTTTTTCATTTTTTGTAAATCCTTTTTAAAGATTCAAGTGCAAGTTTTGCTTCTGAATCAGAGGGCGCTTTTCCATGCCACTCAAATTGATACTCCATAAAATCTACTCCTTTGCCAGGAATTGTGTTTGCTAAAATAACACTCGGCTTATTAATTATAGACTTAGATTGTGTAATTGCCAAATCTATTTCTGAAAAGTTATGCCCATCAATTTCTTTAACATCCCAACCAAAAGATTCAAATTTGTCTTTAAGTGGTTTAAGATTTAGAATTTCTGTAGTTTTTCCAGAAATTTGAATATTGTTTACATCTACAATCAAAACTATTTTATCAGTTTTATTACTTCCTGCAAACATTATTCCTTCCCAACTTTGTCCTTCATTTAATTCACCATCACTTGCAATAATAAAAGTAAAATAATTTAAATTTTTAAATTTTGAATTTAATGCAAAACCGATACCTTGTGATATTCCTTGCCCTAACGGTCCTGAGGAATTTTCAATTCCTGGAAGTGATAAATTATGAGGATGTCCTTGTAATCTTGAATTTATTTTTCTTAATGTTAAAAGTTCTTCTTGGGGGAAAAACCCTTTTTCAGCAAGAGTTACATATAATAGAGGGCAAATATGTCCGTTAGATAAAACTAGCCTATCTCTACTTAAATTTTTTGGATCTTTTGGATTTATGTTTAAATGTTTGAAATATAGAAGTGTAAAAATATCTGCCATACCTAAAGATCCCGCACTGTGTCCTGATTTTGAATAACATAATGTTTCTATAATTTTACTTCTTATATCAAATGAAATGTTTTCATAATTTGAATAATCAATGTTATTCATTTTAGATAAGTTTTGAATTTTCATTATTTTTTTCGTGGAATTCGAGTTTCTCAACATAATCTAAAACTTGTTCTGGTGTTGTACAAATTTTGAAAAGATCAGTTTCGTTATTTAAAATCAATAAATTCTTTTTGAGCACATCTAAAATTTCTTGCCAAAACGATCCGAACAGAATTATAGGTTTTGCATTTGGTTCATGAATCCAAGACGAAATCCAAGTCATCCCAAATTCTGAAAGTGTACCAATCGAACCTTTGAATACAATATGAATATCAGTAGTTTGAAGCATAACTTTTGTTCTATCAAAATAATCAAGTGTCACAATTTCATCATCAAAAACATTTTCTAAGTCAATTCCTTCATAATGAACTTTAGTTTTGCTTGGGTGGTAAGTTATAACTTGTGCATACTTTCCAGAAGCAGAGGCTCCAAGAGTTGATGCTCTCATAACCCCAGGACCTCCTCCGTTTACAATCACATAACCATGTTTTGATAAAAGTTTAGCAACTTCAAAAGAATCTTTAAAAGTTTGATCTTGAGGTTGGAGGGCTGCTCCTCCTAAAAACGCAATTTTCACTTTTTTAGTAAGTCTTTTAATTTTTGAATTTAATTTTTTAATAGTCGATGCTGGAGAATTAGATTTGTAAATCGCACTTCCCATTACTAAATTATAAATTTTGTTTTGAACAATTCGTTTCAAGTTTTCTTCATTTACTCCTCCATCAATTTGTATAGGTATGGTAGGGTATTTTTCTTTAAACTCAACCGCTTCATTGTAAGGTTTTTCTAATAACTCTTGCCCTTGTTTTCCTGGATGTACTGTTAAAAACTGAACAAAATTTACAAGATCAACATACTTTTCTATTTCGCTTAAAGGAGTGTCAGGGTTTTTACAAACTCCGACTCTTTTTGTTTTTTTCAGAAATTCCTTAATAGATTCAAGAACATTATTTGATTCGACATGAATAATCACGGAATCTGTGTTTTTAAGCGGAATATCAATGAATTTAAGTGGATTTTTTACCATCAAATGATATTCAATTCTTGAAGTGGTTCCTTTAAGTTTACCTAAATCAAGAAATGTTTCTTCTGGAATAAAAACTCCATCACAAACATCTATTTGAACTCTTTCACAATTATCTGAAACAAGTTCGATCTTACTTTGAATATTTTTTAAATTCTCTTCTAAAATGGCAGGGATAATCATAAATTTATATTATCATATTTTAAATAAGGCTGTTTTCCAAAATTTCAATTTTTCCAAGTCTTCTTTCGTGTCTTGGTTGGGGTTGGAATTTTTCTTTTAGAAAAATTCCAACCATTTCTAAAACTTCCTCAATATCAATAAAATCAGCTGGTAAACAGATTATGTTTGGGTTGTCATCTTCAATTACACTTTTTAAATGTTTTTGACTAAATGTAAGCGCGGATCTTATTTTTGAAAATTTATTGGAAGCTATACAAATACCAACTCCATTTTTACAAATTAAAATACCTTTTGAATTTGAAGGGTCTTTTAAAATCTCTTTAGATAAAATGTAGGCATAATCAGGGTAGTCATCTTCTTTAATAAATTCAAAAGGACCTTTATCGATTATTTCCGGATATTTATTTATTATTGTTTTTTTTAAATCAAATCCGGCATGGTCTGAAGCAATAAATATTTTCATAGTCTAAAAATTATCTTAACTAGTTTTGATATTCCATAAATTGCAAATACAAATGAAATTATTGATAATACTTTCATTAGGTCTCCTTTATCAAATTCAATTATAAGTCTGAATATTCCATAGTTTAAAAAGTAAACGGATGTAATGAGCCCATCTTTTTTAATATATTTGTTAAGAATAAGTAAAACCCCAAAGTTTAAGAAATTAAAAAACATTTCGTAAGTTGCATGAGGTAAAAGTTCTTCATTTATAACATTTGCTAATCTTCCAAATCCTTGGGCTAAAGGAAGAGCTAGAAAAATTTTATCAGCTAAATGATCAAAATTTGCTTTATATATAATTGATAAAAAGAAAAGAGTTATTATCCCAAAAAGTATTGCTCCTAATATTGAGAAGCCACTTCCAGAAAAAATTTCTCTTGGGTTTATCGAATAATAAAAAGAATGATGCATCACATGAATAAGCTTTGCTCCTAAAAGACTTGAAATTGAAACATAAAAAGTTAATTGCCAAAAAAATTCTTTGTTATACATATGTATGATTTTTTGGCGAAGCCAAAAAATCATAATAAAAACCACAACAAACAAAATTTCTGAATAAAAACTCATTTAAACAAACTCACAGAAAATCCAACAATTACTAAAACAATAAAATTGATTAAAGCAATGAAGTATTTATTTGGAATTTTTCTTAAAATCCAGAACCAATCTTGTCCAAAACCTTGAAAATAAAAATAGTAAAACCTAAAAATTGTGTTTAAAAGAGTTGAGATTACCATAGCTTTAACTAAATAGGGAAGACTTATATTTCCACTAACCACAAGACAAAATATCCCTAAAGACACTTGAAACACCAAACTATTTAGAGTTTTATTTTGAATATCTTCGCTGTGTAAGATTATGTAATCAAATACTCCAAGAAAATCTTTATCCTTTATATAATCTTTAAATCTTAAAGAAAATTCTTCTTTAGGTTCTAGTAAATAAGTATGTAAAAAGTAATCTAAATCTAAAATGAAAATGCCTAAAATTGAACCTACTATTATCCCTAAGATACTTAAGTAATCCGTATAATTTCCTTGAATTATCAAATTAGATTTTGATGTTATGATTACAATTGCTAATGAAATAGCAAGAATTAAAGGTATTCTATAATATTGAAAGAAAGGTCTGTTCATTTTTTTTCCTTTATGCTTTTCTTTAGTTGAGAAAGTTTCCACATAAATATTTTTCCTTTTGTTGGATTTTTTTCGTTAGATAAAGCATGAAGTCTCGCAATTTCTAAAAGATTCCTATCCTCATTTTTTGCAAGTTTTATATAAAGTGTTCTTTTAGTAGGATCACAAAGCTCTTCACAAAGTCTATTTCCATAAGCTTGATATTCATATGAATTTCTAGTATTTTTTTTGATTTGAACTAAGTTTGTTATTTCACCAATTGATTTCATTTTCGCGACTCCGTATAAGCTATATCTCCAATAATTGGAAGTTTTAATTCTCTATGACTGTAAGCTGAATAGATAAGATAAATCCATGTAATAAAAAAAGCAGTTGTAAAAAGTTGAGAAATAATATCACCAATTATGGGCAAGTATTTGATAATCATAACTGAAACTAAAAAAAATAAAGAAAAATAAATTGATTGAAAAGCATGAAATCTAACGAATTTATTACTTTTTTCATTTTGAAGAATAAGAAAACCTGATATAAAAAACATAAAATAACAATTAGCAGCTTTTATGTTTACTGGTAGCTCAGAATTACTTACAGAATCTTTGGCAGGTTTCATATTTATATTATAGTTAATTTAAAATAAATTTAAACTATTTTTTTAGCTGATAAATTTTTTTGATTTCTTCTATTGAAGTTGTATCGTTAGGTCTTTTATCATATCTAAATGAAACAAGCCTTGGAAACCTTAAGGCAATCTTTGAGGTATGGTTTGGTGAAACGCTAACCTCATCAGCTCTTACAGTTACTACTAGTTCTGGGCTCACCCAAACATCTGGAGATAGTTCTTTTGCTACTTCGTAATTTTTTGGTGGTTCTGAAAGTTTAATTTTATCGCAATCTAATTTAATTTTTACCCATTCCTCATCCGATAAACCAGATCCAATTTTTGAAATAGTTTGATAGGTGAGTGTTTCGGGATTATAAACCCCAACTAAAAAACCACCAATCCCAAAATCAGATCTTACACCTTTTCCAAAAAAGTATCCCATAACGACCACATCAACCGTATCAAGTACTTCTGAATCTTCTTCTCTTTTGAACTTAATCCACGAAAAAGCCCTAGCTCCTGCTTCGTATGTTGAGTCAGGTTTTTTAACCATAATTCCTTCTAAACCTTTTGATTTAGCTTCTTTAAAATACTTAGAAACTTCTTCTTCAGATGAAGTTTCTAAGTGAGAATCAATTTGAATTATCTCTCCTTTTTTAATAATTTTGTCTAGTAAGTTTCTTCTTTGAATCAATGGAAGTTTTACAGTTTCTTCCCCGTTATAATAAAGTAAATCAAATACAAGATATTTTAAAGGAATTTGTTCAGCAACTTCTGCTACATTGTGTTTTCTTTTTCTTTGGATTGTTTCTTGAAATGGAAGATACTCTCCTGTTTTTTTATCAAAACCAATAGCTTCTCCATCAATTATAACCGATTCTGCATCAATTTGTTCAATAGACGCCTCAATTAAATCTGGATATTGATGAGTTGACTCTTCTAAATTTCTGGTAAATGTTTTGACAAGAAACTTTGTTTTCTCACCAAACAAATCTGTTGATTTGTCTTTAATTCTTCTATCAAAATGGAGCTGTACTCTAGTTCCATCAAATTTGTATTCACACCAACAGTCGTTTAGTTTTTCGATAATTTCTTTTGCAGTTGCAAGTCTTTGAGCCTTTTGTGGTTCAATCGGAACTCCAGGTTTCATTTTGATTGAATTCAAACCTTCAATTCCTTGAATTTTTATCTTCTCAGCTATCTCGCCAATATCAGGGAATTTATTATAAGTACTTTCGATATAAGGTTTTAATTTCTTATCTTTCAAGTTTTGACATAACGCATCTATAACAGTAAGTTCAGTAAAACCAAGTCTTAAATTACCAAGTATAATTCTTACTACATATTTTATTTCCATCTGAGAATTTAATTTTCCCGCGAGAGAAATAACTTTATGGGATTTTTTTTCTTGGGAACCTGTACCTTCAATAACGGATATTTCTACAAGATATTCATATACTTCTGCTAAGCTTAAGGTTTCTGCCTTTTTTGTATCTTTTTCTTGGAAGTATTTTTCAGCAACAGTACCAAGATCGCCTTCTTTAGAATAAGAATTTTGAATTTCTTGAGGATTTAAATCAAAAATTAAGGCAAGTGTTTTTATCATTTGTTTATCAGCAAAGTTAAACTTTAAATCTTCAAAAGGAGCTTTTAAAATACCTAAACTCAAATAAACTCCAATTTTTGTTTCCTTTTCGCTTAAACTCTCAAGAAGTTCTGAGATAATAGAAGTCATTTCAAGTCTTTTAGATGTCTGGTCAAGTCTATTTAAATAGTCACAGAATTTTTCAAATTTCATACTTTAATTATATCAATGCTTTATCTCGTATTTTGAAGATTTTGTTTTTCCAGATTTAACAATCATCCCAAGTTCTAATAAAGACCTTAAATCCCTTAGAATAGAATCTTCTGAGACTCCGGGCACAAGTTTTGGAAAATCTGAGTTCTGTATAAATTTGTAGTCAAGTAAATATTGATAAATTTTTTGTTGTCTTGGTGTAAGTTTTTCTAAATTAGGTATATTTCTTTCCTTAGACTCCCTTTCAAGTAATTGATATTTTTCTCTTAAGATATTTAAATAGTTTGAAATATTTTCGGCGAAAAATTCAATCCATTCGGTATAGTCATTTGATTCTTTTAGATAGTTTAATAATTCGTTGTATCTGTAAGTTAACACAGCCAAACCCTCTTGATATGGTGTTTGAGAGATTATATTATAGTTGTTTTGAAGTAAATACATATCAGCCAAAATATGATTTGTAATTTTTGAATTACTCTCAAAAGGGTGAATAATCTCGAAATCAGCTAGCAAAATTCCAGAAACAATTATTGGGTGTGTATTTTTTGCATCTGTTGAATTTAACCATTCCATAACAGGAGTAATTCTTGCTAAAATCTCGTCAGGATTTATCTTATTTGGAATTTTTCTAACTCTAAAAGAGTTTTTATCGTTTCTTATTTTTTCATTAGTTAACTTAATTCTTTTACTCCATAGTGACTTAATTTTTGATAACTCTTCAATATTTTGAACTAGTTCAATTATGTTTAGTAAGTTGTTATCCAAATGAGGTGATACAGAATCTAAATGTCTTTTAACATCAATTAAAGAAAAATTTAAATCCTCTATCAAACATAAGTTGTAAACCTTTTTTTCTAAATTTTCTTTAGTCAAGATTTTCTGAGAAAAGGGAAGAAGTTTTATTCCCTCGATAATACCGATGTTTTTCTCAATTTCACCCACAGTTTTTAGAAGCTTATTTGTAATTGAAAAATCTGGAATATACATCAAATAATTATTGCATAATTACCGCAGAAAATTTATTTTTTCCTCAGTTTATCTCTTCGATATTTATTAAATTATCTGCAATTTCTTCAAATTCCGGTATTTTGTAAACAGATGTAATAATTGTTTGTTGGGTACTTATCATTTTTAAAACTGCGTTTTTATGTTTATCATCTAGTTCTGAAAAAATATCATCTAAAAGTAAGATAGGCCTTTGATTAGTAACACTTTCAATAAAATCAAGTTCAATCATCTTGAGTACAATTAAAGAAATTCGTTGCTGTCCTCTAGAGCCAAAATACTGAATATTTTTATTATCTAGTTTTATCTCGAAGTCGTCTCTGTGGGGTCCAAATTGAGTAGTAGATGTAAAAAATTCTTTATCTTGAGAATTAAGGTAGTTTTGATAAGTTGCTTCGTTTGGGATGTAATTAAAATTTATTTCAAATCTATCTAAATTCAATTTCTCATTAAGGGAATCTAAATTCTCATTTAAGAATTTAAAAAATTCATGACGGGAATTTTGTATTTTTGTACCTTCTGAAATAATTATGTTAGTCCAAAACTCTAACTGCCCTTTATTTATCTTATCTTCTTTTATAAGCTCTAAGACCTTATTTCTTTGTTTTAAAGCTTTAGTGTAGTCTAAGATTGATTTTTTATATTCGGATGAAGTTTGGTAAAAAATTGAATCTAAATATCTTCTTCGAATTGAAGGAGAAGAAAGTAATAAATCTAAATCAGACGGTAAAAAAATAACTGATTTTAAAATACCTGTAAATTTAGATCCTTGTCTAACTATCTTATTCACTTTAAATTTCTTTATAGACCTATTTCCTAAGAGATTACTTTTATCGATAATAACTTCAAGAGATAGCTCATCACCTTCGTCGGATATAATTTCTCCTTGAGCTCTTAAAAAACTTTCTGAGTGGTTTACAACTTCCGAGTCGTATTGGCTTCTGAGTGATTTTCCGCTTGATAGTAAGTAAATGCTTTCTAAAATATTAGTCTTGCCAAAACCATTTGATCCGTATATTAAGATTATATTTCCTTCAAAAACAAGCCGTAATTTATTATGATTTCTAAAATTTGTTAGCTCAAGGTTCTTTAAATACATTTGTGTATTATATGCTTATTTTATTCAATCTTGAAGTTCGCAACACATCTTTTGTTTAAATTTGAAATTCTTTCATCAGTGTTTTCAAAAAAAGCTCTAACTTGGATATTTTTTGGTTTTTGTCCTGTAGCTAAATCAATTTTGTTTAAATCATTATATGAAATTAAAATAGATTTTGAATCGGATTTGTTGGATGATTTTGAAATTTCAAAAGGATCTTCCTTGTCAAAGTATATTGGGGAAGCGTTTTTTACCTCATTTTTCTCTCTATTTGAGCTCATGTTATCGAGATTATGGAAGGTAAAAGTGAATTTTTCAATGTTTCTAGTAACTGCTTGAGATTCTATTGTTATGTTGCTGCCTGACTTTAAGACTCTTTCTCCAGAATTATTTATACTTCCTCCACTAATTGAAATATCTTTGCATAAATCAATTCCCTGCCTTACATCTAGTTCAAAATCCAAAGTACATGGAACAATATTTTCTATTTTAGTTGAAGAAAGAGGTTTAATATAAGCCATAATTTTTATGAATTGAGGAAATCTGCTTTTAAAATTTAAGTCTTTTTGGTAAAAGTCATTCCAATCAAAATCGATTGAGATACTATTGTTTCCCCGTGCTTCTTGAGAGAAGGTAAGAGGAATGTTTTCGTTATTCACTTTTGTAAAAGATATAGGTTTGTATTCTTTTACAGAGTTAACAGTATTATAGTTCTCTAAGTTTTGAAATCGAAACTCATATCCGTAAGTTGAAGGTAAGTTTGAACTTAAGTTTACTTTAAGTTTTTCATTATCCGTCAGTTTTGAAGTGCTTAATTTAAATTCCCTACAATAATTTGACTCTTCACTCAATCTGAAAATAAAATAGCATCCCTGAGGCTGTAGTTTCCTTTGATCTTTCTCATCTAAAATCGAGGTGGTGACTAAAATATCGTAAGGAATTTTTTTATTATTATTTAAATTTGGTTTATAAAAGTTTTCATAAAGTGCTTGAAAACTATCACGATATAACTTGCCTGTTTGAGTTTGAGCCGGGCTTACACTTATTAGGTTCTTATTTTCTTCAAAGGAAATAGGTTTAGCAGTTCTTATATCGTTGTTTTCTATTGTATAGTATTCGTAAATAAAATACTTTGGTTTTATAGCGTTTGCTTCGACATTAAAATCAAATTGAAGGGGGTTACTAGGTTTTAAGAGAGCGTAATTTAAAGATTCGGTGGTGTTACTTATTGTAAAATTTAAGCATTTTGGAGCATCTTTTAAAAACTCCTGAGCTCTGTCTAGTTCGCGAGCAAGAGGGGTTTCTTCAAGGCTTGTAAGTATTTCTTTACAAAAACTACTTTCAGGATTTATTTCAAGAGTGTCACATTTTATTTGACACATTTTATCAGATGAATTGTAGTGTTCAGGGTTACAGCACATCCTTTTCTTTCCGTCTAAATCTTTTTCGTCGAAAATTGTCGTGCATTGTTTGGTATATTTTGATTTTGAAAAAGAGTAAACTAAGAAAATTCCAAGAAGTACAAATAGAATTCCAAAGAGACCAAATGCTGTAAGTTTTACCTTATTCCTATGATGTTTTAAAATTATTTTAAGTTCTTCCATGGCAGTAATTTAATTATAACTTAAATTATTTGACATTTTGGACAATAGTAAGAAGATCTTTGCTTAATGTAAATTTTCTCTAATTCATGAGAGCAATCTGGGCAACTTTTTTGATTATAAACTAAAAAATTGTCTTGGTAATTTCCAAAGTTTCCATATATGTCAGTATACATTTTATCTTTAAGGCTTGAGCCTTTTTGAGAAATACCTTTTTCTAAGATTTTTTTAGACGAGTTTATAATTTTTTTAATCTCCTCTATAGACAAACTTGATCCTAAGCGAGCGGGATGTATTTTTGCATCAAACAAGGTATCGTTGCAATATATATTTCCCAAGCCTGAGATAGTTTTCTGATCTAATAATATGTTTTTAATCTCGGTTTTTTTCTTTGAAATTTTGGAAGTAATTTCTTCAATCTCTTTTTCGTTTAGATTAAACACTTCAAGACCTGATTTTATGTTTATGCTATCTAAAATTTGAAATTTACCAAACTTTCTTGTATCAGTAAAATTTATGAAAAAAATCTTATTTTCAAAATTTTTAAAGGTTAAACGAATTTTATCCCAACCAAATTCTTCTTTAACTTCAGAATATCTTATTCTTCCAGTCATTCCTAAATGGATCAAAATGTTTTTAGAATTATCAAAATTTACAATTATATTCTTGGAAATCCTCTCAATTTTA
>Ga0172372_10008731_pt1 | contig 13297 bp, 14 predicted proteins | sample LakKiv5m_2_FD_114544 | JGI IMG/M metagenome (GOLD analysis project Ga0172372, IMG submission 114544) | Freshwater microbial communities from Kabuno Bay, South-Kivu, Congo - kab_092012_9.5m | ecosystem: Environmental > Aquatic > Freshwater > Lake | place: Democratic Republic of the Congo...
ACACCTCGAGCATCATTACGCTCTCGCTCGGCCCCGCGCTCTCGCAGGCACCCGCGTGGCAAGCCCAAGCGGCGTTCGCCATCGCCCTGCTCGCAGGCGGCGTGTTTGCTGCCTTCTGCGGTTTTCTTGTCGGCGTTCCCTCCCTGCGATTGCGCGGCGACTACTTGGCCATCGTCACGCTCGGCTTCGGAGAAATCATCCGCGTTGTCATACAAAACACCGAGGCGCTCGGCGGCGCGCGGGGCCTCGAAGCCATCCCTCCCTACACCAATCTGCTCTGGACCTTCGGCATCGCCACCCTCTGCATCTATGTCGTGGCAAGTCTGGTGAATTCGACCTACGGACGCGGCTTCATCGCCGTGCGCGATGACGAGATCGCCGCCGAGTCGATGGGAATCAACACCACAAAATACAAGGTCGCCGCATTCGTCATCGGCGCCTTCTTCGCCGGTCTCGCAGGCGGACTCTATGCCCACTTCATCAGCTACATCGCGCCGGAGGGCTTCAATTTCCTGAAATCCGTAGATGTCGTGGTGATGGTTATCCTGGGCGGCATGGGAAGCACGCCGGGCGTCGCGGCGGCGGCTGTGTTGCTGACCCTGATGAACGAACTCCTGCGCGACTTCGAGCAATACCGCATGATTGTTTTCGCCCTGCTGCTCATCGTTCTCATGATCGTCCGTCCGCAGGGCCTGCTGGGAAATTTCCAGCGCCGGAAAAGAAAGGCCCCGCAATCATGAGCGAACTCCTGAAGCTGGAGCGGGTCACCATGCAATTCGGCGGACTCCGCGCCGTGGGCGATCTGGATTTTCATATCGGCAGCGAGGAGATGGTCGGCCTGATCGGACCAAATGGTGCCGGGAAGACGACGGTTTTCAATATCATCACCGGCGTTTACAAGCCCACGAGCGGCGAGGTGCGTTTCGACGGGGTTCCGCTCCACGACAAGAAGGCCCACCGCATCACGGCCCTCGGTATCGCCCGCACCTTCCAAAACATCCGCCTCTTCGGCTCGCTCACGGTTTTCGACAATGTGCGCACCGCCATGAACGGACGCCTCCGCCACGGCATCATCCACTCGCTCACACGCGGACCCGCATTCCGCGCCGAGGAGGAGCGCATTCGCGGGGAGGTTCTCGATCTTCTCGATATTTTTGGCCTCAAGGACGACGCCACACGGCAGGCGGTTGACCTCCCCTACGGCGACAGGCGGCGGCTGGAAATCGTTCGCGCCTTGGCCACCGGGCCGCGCCTGCTCCTGCTCGACGAGCCCGCCGCCGGTATGAACCCCACGGAAAAAGTGCGCCTCATGGAATTGATCCGCTTTGTTCAGGAAAAATTCCGCATTGCCGTGCTTTTGGTGGAACACGACATGCGCGTCGTCATGGGCGTCTGCCAACGCATCGTCGTTCTCGACCACGGACAAAAGATCGCCGAAGGCACACCGGAGGCCATTCAGCGCGATCCGAAGGTCATCGAAGCCTACCTCGGAGAGGACACCACCCATGCTTGAGATTCGCGACCTCCAAGTCAGCTACGGCGGCATCGCCGCACTGCACGGCATCTCGCTGCAAGTTCCCGCAGGCGGCATCGTCACGCTCATCGGCGGTAACGGAGCCGGCAAATCCAGCACCCTGCGTGCGATCTCGGGCATCGCCAAGGTGACGGGCGGCTCGGTTGTCTTCGAGGGACGCGACATCACGAACAAACCAGCGCACGAAATTGTGGCCCTCGGCATCGCCCACTCGCCCGAGGGACGCATGGTTTTTTCCAATCTCACCGTGCTCGAGAATTTGCACATGGGGGCGCATCTGCGGCGCGACAAGGCCGCCATCGCCTCGGACCTCGAGCGCGTCTTCACCCTTTTCCCTCGCCTCAAGGAACGCATCTCCCAAGCTGCCGGAACCCTCAGCGGGGGCGAGCAGCAGATGCTCGCCATCGCCCGCGCCCTCATGTCGAAGCCGAAATGCCTCCTCCTCGACGAACCCTCGCTCGGCATCGCCCCGCTCCTCGTCCAAACCATTTTTTCCCGCATCGAGGAAATCAACCGCGAGCTGGGCCTCACCATCCTCCTCGTGGAGCAAAACGCCAACCTTGCCCTGCGCGTCGCCAGCCACGGGTATGTCCTCGAAACCGGCCGGGTGATTCTCCAAGACACCGCCGAAAACCTGCGCTCCAACCCCGCTGTGCGCTCGGCTTATCTCGGCGAAGCCCAGCCGTCTTAGAAAAAGGCAGCTTGGCCTCAAGAAGGATTTTCGATTTTAAGGCCTGACAGATCGGGCTGGAAAAGATCGGGCGCGAGCTTGGGATTCCGCTCGATGAGGGTGAATTCGGTGGAGACCTCGCTGCCGTCTCTGAAGGCCATCTCGAACAGAGAAACAGCACCGCTGGAGGCGTCAAAGCGGATGCGCAGGGTTTTCATGCCCTCGGCGAGGCGGGGGTCCTTGGGACGCAGGAGGAGGTCGATTCTACCCGCGTTGTTTTCCAAGGAGAGGACCTCGAAGCGGCGGGAAAATTCCTCGAGCGAAACGGCGAACGGCATCGGCAATTCCTGAAAGACACGGCTTGCGGGTGATGATGCCGAGAGCCGGCGGGCGAGGGATTTTTTGGGTTCGATGACGAGGAATTCGTCGGGCGATTTTACGACAAGCATTTCTACAGGGTCACCGACTTGCCAGCGGAAGCGACCATCCGCGCCGAACCAAACGGTGCCAGACTTTTTGAGCGGAATGCGCAGCGCGGCCAGGCGGCGCGTTTGAAGGAAATCCGCCCGCAGCGATCGAATGGACGACTGTTTGGCAATCCAGTCCCGAAGGATGGCATCCGTGTCCTCCGCACGAACAGGAAGGACGAGCAACACGATGAAGAGGAGAAGACAACGAATCATCGGCGTTTAATTTTTCCGCTGGCTGTGAGCGGGATTTTTTCCACGAAGTGGATTTCCATGGGAACCTTGTGGGCGGAAAGCTCGCGGCGGCACATCTTGAGTAAATCGAGGCGCGACGGAGCCTCGCGGCCGGCGGCAACGACAACCTCGGCGATCGGAACCATGCCGAAATCGGGGTGTTTGCGGGCGATCACTCGGCTGCACGCCACGGAGGCATGGGCATTCAAAACAAGCTCCACCTCGTCAGGAAAAAACTTCATTCCCCCGATCGAAATCGCCGTGCTGGTGCGCCCGAGGAGGGTGATGAAGCCTTGGTCATCGATTTCAGCGATATCCCCCGTCGCAAACCATCCCTCTGCATCCAAAATGTCGGCGCGGGGTTTCCAAGGCGAGAGGTAGGCGTCCAGACAACCCGGCCCGCGCAGGTGGAGTTGGGAGTCTTTGAGTTTGGCTTCGAAGGAAGGCTGCGGACGGCCGATCGAGGCGGGTTGGAGTTCAGGAGCAGGCGAGTTCAAGCACGGAAGCCCGACTTCGATAATGCCGAGCGCCTGGGACGGGCAGAGGCCGAATTTTTTGTGAAACGACTCTGCGGTGGATGTGGAGAGAGGTGCGGTGGTGGAGACGGCGAGCCGCCATGGGATTTCCTCTGCGGATTCCACGCCACTGAGCATTTCGTAGTGAAAGGGAGCGGCGTAGAGGACTGTTGCGCCGCTCTTTTTTGCGGCCTCAAGGAGATCATCCGGCAGATTCGAGCGGGGCAACACGATGCCTGCGCCGTGCCAAAGGTAGAGCATGATCGAGACGGCGAAATGGTGCGACATCGGCAACACCCAGAGGATGCGGTCGGCAGGCGTGATGCCAAGGCCGTCGCTGGCGGCAGTGATGCGTTCCAGCAGTGTTTTATGGGAAAGCGTGATGCCTTTCGCGGAGCCGGTGGTGCCGGAAGTGAACCGGATGAACGCGGGGCGGATTTCGGTGAGAGGCTTGATCCAATCGGGAGAAGGCGACAAGTGGGCCGGGGATTCAAGAAGCACCGCGGCGTCCCGGGTTTGCTTGATGATGACATCGAGGTGGACTTCCTCGATGAGGCACTCTCGCTCGGGGGCGGAAAGCTCCGGAGCGATGGGAACGAAACACCCGCCAGCCCGCAGGATACCGAGCGCGCAAGCTATGTATTCGGCTCCATCCGGACAATCGAGACCCACCCGTGGACAGGGAAGATTTTCGATCAAAGGACGGATTCTCTCTGCGAATGCAGCGCTTTTTTTATCAAGCTTCGCATAGGTTGTTTCCTGCCCGTTGTGGAAAATGGCCACCGCAGCGGGATTCGCTTTTTTGAAAATCTCCTCGGCAATATTCATTTTTTACGAAGCGGCTGCCGCCTTGCCCGCTGCTTCACCTGTAGCCAAACATGTGCCGTTGACACGAATCGAAGCCTGGGCCTCGTGGGTGGCGGATATGCAGCGCCCGGCGACAAAGAGATTCCGGAAAGTGCGCGAGCGCAAGCAATCCCACGAAATGCCAGCGGGCCGGTTATCCACCGGAAACCGGAAGCGCGGACCCTTGGCATTCTCTCGCAATTCCAGCGGCCAGCTGGCCAGTGCCGCAGGATTTTTCCCCATGCGTCCTTCCAGGATGTCCTCTTCCGTCAAACAGCCCACACCAACCACGCGGCGGCTCTCTCGAATGCCAGCCTGCGCGGGCACGCACAAGATGTGGGCCTTTTCAAACCCCGGTGCACGGTTTTTCAGAAATCGCATGATCTCAAAGGCCACGCGCCGCCCGCTGGCCTCCACACGACTGAGGCATTCCGGCGAACACGGATCGTAGGGGTCCGCCTGCAAATCCAGCGTGGCCCAGATAGCGCTGGCACTCACACCATGGCGGAATGCGATGCCAAGCGCCTCGGCGGGAATTTCTCCCCCTGTGACAGCGCTGCTGATAAGGTGCGCAAGCTTCAGGCGGGCATCGCTTTGCAGCGCGGTTTCGGCCGCTCCACAGATTCCAAAAATATAAGCCGGCCGCTGGAGACGATCTCCCGGTGCACATTGAAAATCCGCCCCAGCCAAGGCAGCGGCTTCGGCATCCCCCGAGGCGTCGATGAGGGACCTCACTTCGACTTCATAAGCACGCCCGCACGAATGGAAGCGCGCGGAGGCGATCGCTCCCGAAGCGGATTCCACAGCGATCAGATCGCTGTGCAGGAGAACCGACAGATTGGGTGTGTGGCGTGTGATGTCATCCGCCACGGCAGCGAGGGCGACAGGTTCGTGCGGGAGGACATCGAGTTTTCCCATCCGCACAGGACCGCTTGCCGCGCCTTCAGCGATAAGCCGCTCGGCGAACTCGCGGGGGAAGCCCCCGTTGGCATATTCCAACGGCAGGGTCTCATCAAACCGCAGCAGGTAAAGGCCGCACAGCGTGTGGACAAGGGCATTGGAAGCCATTCCGCCGAGGGCGCTGCGGCGCTCCAAAAGAAGAGTCCTCGCACCAGCGCGTGCGGCTGACACAGCAGCTGCGATCCCTGCCGTGCCTCCGCCTACGACGAGAATGTCGATTTTTTCCGGGAATCTCACGGAATTACCCAGCGGGAATGAGTGCGGCAATTTTGGCCACCGTGGAAAAATTCTCGCGGCTGACTTGATTCACCGGAATCCGGCAACCAAAGGCCCCCTCGACCTGGATGAGCAATCGCATGATCGACATCGAATCCAACCCGGCGTCGAAGAGGTCGTCCGTGATCTGGAACCCTACTGGCAGCTCCAAAATGTCGGAGGCGAGAATTTCCAACAGCCTGGCCTCTTTTTGTGCGATGGCGTCTGGATTTTCAGCCATGGGCGGAGGGTTTAAAGAATTCCAAGCCGCTGGCAGATTTCGCGCGTGGCGGTGGATTGGTTGAGCGTGTAGAGGTGGATGCCTGCGACGCCTTGATCCAAGAGGTTGGCGCATTGCTCGGTGGCGTAATGGAGCCCGATCTGGCGGAAGGCTTCGGCGGAGTCACCCGCGCGTTGGAGAGCCTTGAGAAGCTTGGCGGGAAAACGCGCGCCGCCTGCAAGTTCCGCCATACGGCGCATCGAGGACTGGCTGGTGACGGGCATGATGCCGGCGATGATTGGCACATGGATGCCAGACAGCGCGCACCGCTCGCGGAAATCGTAGAAATCGTGGTTGTCAAAGAAGAGCTGCGTGCAGATGTAGTCGGCGCCGGCATCCACTTTTGCTTTGAGGTAATCCATTTCCAAAAGGCGGTTTGGCGTTGCAGGGTGGCCTTCGGGAAAACCTGCAACACCCACGCCAAATCCGCGCGGATCAGAATGGCCGCTGAAATTTTTGATGAACTTCACCAGATCAATGGCCTGCGGAAAGGTATCGCTGGCGTGGCTGTAATCCGGCTTGTCACGCGGCGGATCACCGCGAAGAGCCAGGATATTGCTGACTCCGGCGGTTGCATAGCGGCCGAGAATGGCTGTGATTTCCTCACGCGAATGCCCCACGCAGGTAAGGTGCGGAATGGGATCCAACGCTGTCGTAGTCTTCAATCGAAGCACCAGATCGTGCGTCAATTCACGAGTTGATCCACCCGCTCCGTAAGTGACACTCACGAAATTGGGGTGGATTTTTTCCAGCTCACGAATCGTTTCGTAAAGAGCCTGCTGGGACTCGACGGTCTTCGGCGGGAAAAACTCGAACGAGACGGTCGGTTTTCCCGGTTTGAGAATGTCGAGGATGTGCATGAAGGAGTTTTAAGGATTAAGTCTTAAGAACAGCGGGCGCGGTTGGAGAAGAATGAACCACGGATTTCGTTGATGGGCACGGATGATCCCATCTCGATGGGATTGGCAGAAAAAAGCAGAATCCCGCAAGTCGGCTTGCAGGGCTTTTGTTTTACCCTGCCCCATTCGCGTAGCGAATGCACCCGTGCCCATTTCTGCATATCCGTGTTCATCAGTGTCATCAGTGGTTATTATTCTTTCCTGTAGCAGAATGCGACTTGTGAGTTCTTACCAGCCGAGGACTTTCGCGAAGATCAATGGAGCGACGATGGTGGCGTCTGACTCGATCACATACTTCGGTGTTTTTTCACCGAGTTTACCCCAGGTGATTTTTTCGTTGGGGACCGCGCCGGAGTAGCTTCCGTAGCTCGTTGTGGAATCGCTGATCTGGCAGAAGTATCCCCAGAGTGGGACATCCGTGCGGCGGAGATCTTGGTGCAGCATCGGGACCACGCAAATCGGAAAATCCCCGGCAATGCCGCCGCCGATTTGGAAGAAACCGATCGAGGATTTGTGGCTGGTGGGCGCATACCAGTCGGCAAGCGCAATCATATATTCGATGCCGCTACGAACCGTGTGGACATTTTTGACATCCCCTTCGATGCAGTGACCGGCATACATATTCCCAAGCGTGGAGTCCTCCCAACCCGGGACAAACATCGGGAGATTCTTCTCCTTGGCCGCAATCATCCAGCTGTTCTTGGGATCGATCTGAAAGCTCTTTTGCAGGTCGGGCGAGTCGAGGATACGCCAGAAAAACTCGTGCGGAAAGAGACGCTCACCCTTGGCATCGGCAGCCATCCATTCCTTGAGAATGACATTCTCAATGCGGCGCATGGCTTCCATCTCAGGAATGCAAGTATCCGTGACGCGGTTCATGTGACGCGCAAGTAACGCCTGCTCGTCGACTGGCGTGAGATCACGGTAATTCGGAATGCGCTCGTAAAAATCATGCGCCACCAGGTTAAAGATATCCTCTTCCAAATTGGCGCCCGTGCAGACGATGCCATGCACTTTTCCCTGGCGAATCATCTCCGCGAGGGAAATTCCCAACTCGGCCGTGCTCATGGCCCCGGCGAGTGTCATGAGCATGATTCCGCCCTGATCCAAGTGACGGGAATAGGCCTCTGCGGCATCCTTGAGTGCGGCGGCGTTGAAGTGACGATAATGGAGATCGATGAATTGCGAAACAGGACCTTGAGACATGGTGGTTGAGATGAACGGAGGGCGTTTCTAACAGGTCGGGGAATCCCTGCAAAGACAGATCGCTTTTTCAAAAGATCCGGGCAACCGACTGGTTGTTCACATCCTTTAATAATGAAGAAATAATTTTTTAGAAATCCTCTTCTTCTTATTGGTGTGAACAAGCAGGAAGAAGACTGTTCCTCAGCCTCTCTGTGGGCGTTCCACGCGTTTTTGACCCTGTGGAAAACCTGTGAAGGGAAAAGAACGGCTCTGAAAAACCCGGTTTTTTCTGCCAGTTGTTCGATCTTGCTGGCAGGGATTCACAAGTTGTTCACATCCTGTTGACATCGTGAAAAAGCCGATGGACCCGCTCATTTGGGGAAAAATTTTTGCGCGATCGGCATGCGTCGTCCCATTCCGAAAGCACGGCTCGTCATCTTGAGTCCTGGTGCGGCTTGCTCGCGTTTGTATTCGTTGAAATCCACTTTGCGCGTCACCCAACGAACCGTTTCGGCATCAAAACCGGCCGCCACGATCTCATCGACGCTGCAATTTTCCTCCACATACAATTTGAGAATGCCATCCAGAATGTCGTAGGGCGGAAGTGTGTCTTGATCCTTCTGGTCGGGTCGGAGTTCCGCACTGGGCGGTTTGTCGATGGTGCGTCGGGGAATGATTTCCCGTTCTCTGTTTAAATGTTTCGCCAATTCGTAAACGAGGGTTTTTGGCACATCGGAAATCGCAGCCAGTCCACCGGCCATATCGCCGTAGAGTGTGCAATATCCGACCGCAAGCTCGCTTTTGTTGCCTGTTGTGAGGAGGAGGTGACCGAATTTGTTGGAAAGCGACATGAGCGTAAGACCGCGCAAACGAGCCTGCATATTTTCCTCCGTGGCATCTTCCGGGAGATCGTCGAAAACGGGCTTCATCTGCTTTTTAAAAACCTCGAAACTTTCGCCGATCGGTATCGTAAGGCATCGGATGCCGAGATTTTTTGCCAGTAAGTGGGCATCCTCAATACTGTGTGACGAGGAAAACGGGGACGGCATGGCAACACCAGTGACCCGCTCCGCTCCGAGGGCTTCAACGGCGAGATAGGCGACGACCGCGCTGTCGATGCCGCCGCTTAATCCCAGCACGGCGGAACGGAAGTCACACTTTTTCGCATAGTCGCGCACACCAAGCACCAATGCGCGGCGTAGGTCTTCCAGACGATCGGTATCAGGTGTCATGTCTCTATCCGAAACAAGACGCGCGCATTCCTCAAATCCCGCCAAGCGTGCCAGCAGCTCACCTTCCGCGCTGATCGCCAGCGAGTGGCCGTCAAAGACCAGCTCGTCGTTTCCTCCGACAGCATTGCAGTAGTAGAAGGGAACGCCATGGCGACGCGCCTGATTTTTGATCATGGTTTCGCGTTGACTGGGCTTGTCGAGTTGGAACGGCGACGCGCTTAAATTCAGAATCGCCGTGGCGCCGGCGCTCACGAGGGATTCCACGGGATCACTCGAATAGAGCGAGCGGTGCAAGAAATCCGGCGTCCAGATATCCTCACAAATCGTGATGCCAAAAAGTTCTCCATGGATTTCGACGGGCGTTGGATTTTTACACTGCTCGAAATACCGGCTCTCGTTGAAGACATCGTAGGTCGGCAGAAGCGTCTTATAAACCCACCGAATCGCGCGGCCCTTTTCAAGAATCGCCGCAGCATTGAAAAATGGTCTTCCCGCAGTCGATGGATTTTTTTGCACACAACCCACGATCCATGCCGCCGCGCCGACCTCGCGATGAATTTCATCGAGTGTCTGCAAACTCATCGGCACGAAGCTCGATTGGAACAACAAATCCTGAGGCGGATAGCCTGTGAGAACCAACTCCGGCGTGAGAATGATATCCGCTCCCCGCGCTTCCAGCGAGCGGCACGCCTCGATAATGCGGCGCGCATTTTCCGCGAGGTCGCCCACCGTCGAATTGATCTGAGCCAGTCCGATATTCATAAAATCACCAAAATCCCCACTGCCGCGTCGTCATAATGTAAACGCCTAAACCAAGGTTTGTCACCCCGTGCGCAAGCACGCAGGCCGCGAGACTCCCTGTCCGCACCGCCACGAAATTGTAGATCACCCCGCAAAGCAGCGCGGCAGGCCAGTCCGCCATCCCATGCACCAGCATGAAACACACCGCCACAATCCCGAATGCCTTCCACTGAAAAGCCCCGACCGGCAACGAAGTGAAATCCTCCCGGATCAAATAACGCATCAAAAACCCGCGCCAGAAAATCTCCTCCACCAGAGGCACAATCACCACCAACCGCGCAAACCGAGCCACCACCGTCATCCAATAAAGAGCCGACCCCTCCCCGAAGACCGAGGGATCAAAACCATCCACCCGCGCGCCCGCACCCAGAAACGCTTGGGGAGCGATCCACAGCCCCAGCACGACAACCGCGGCCGCCAAAGCCAACCCCAGCCCCCCGCGCTTCCCGAAATCATATTGCCTCCAATAAAAAACCAAAACCCCCGCGCACAAGGCCGTCTGAAGGGGATAAATCCAATACTCCGGACTCCGCAACCAAATCGAACCCGCCTCCGGATTCTTGAAAAGCGAAACCAATACCAACCCGCCCATGAAAACCAAAAACGGAGCCACATAAGCAGCCATCCACGAACGAAGTGAAGAGGACAAATTCATCTCCCGATCATTCAACCACACCCCGCCCGACAATCAAAGACGCTCGTCTAAAATCCCGCTTCCCTCGGAGGGACGACCGCCGTGTCGTTCCCAATTCACCGGTTCGATGACCTCAAAAAAAGCCCCCTTACACTGCACCAATTTTGGAACGAAGGATCAGATTTTTTTCGCCGTGGTGTCTTTCAATGTCCACGCTGTGGCGATCGTTGCGAGGGAGGATGCGATCACCAGCGCCGCCGGGGCGGCCGGATTGCCCGAGAGCTGAACCAACGCTGCGGCGATGAGAGGCGTGGCACCACCGAAGACACCGGCGGCGATGTTGTAGGAGATGCCAAATCCGCTGCCGCGCAATTCGAAAGGGAACAACTCAGCGAGCCATACTTGGTAAGGAGTGAATCCCAGCGCGACCAAAATCGAAAAAGTTCCCGCCGCGAAAAAATCCACCATGCCGCTCCCATGCTTGAGAAGGAGAAGCATCGGCCAAGCAAGAACCAGACACGCCACCGAAGAGATCAAAACCATCCTCCTGCGGCCCATCCTGTCCGCCAGCAGCCCCGCGACGGGCATTACGAGGATCACTGTTGCAATCGAGAGCGTCTGCACAGCCAGAGCACTCTTTTGATCCAAATAATGCTCCGTGGTGAGATACGAGGAGAGGAAGACGGCCATCAGATAGAATGCGGCAGCGGATCCCCAGCCCAGCAGAGCACCTTGAACCACGAGGGCGGGGTGCTTTTTGAGAACAAGCACAACGGGCGAGGGGCCGCTGGAAGCCCCCTCCGCAGGCGCGTCGGCCGGCAGCACCCGTCGCAAGACCGCGATGAGGAGTCCCATCGGGAGGGCAAGGAGAAAAGGAATGCGCCATGCCCAGTCCAGAATTTCGTCCGGTGTGAAAACCCAAAAAAGCAGGTTGCCGATGCCCGATCCCAAAAGGAGTCCTGTTGTCGCGCTCATGGCGGCAAAGCTTCCATGAAACGCACGCTTCCTCGGCGGAGCGTGTTCGATCAAATAAGAAAGCGAAGTGGTGAATTCACCGCCGACCGAGAGGCCCTGAAAGAGCCTGAGTATTGTAAAGAGAATGGGTGCCGCAATACCGATTGTTTGCATCGTGGGCAGGCAGCCGGCCAGAAAAGTCGCAAGAGCCATCACGAGCGCTGAAAGCAACAGCGCCCGCCGCCGCCCAAACCGGTCGCCGATATGCCCGATCACCGTCCCGCCCGCCACCCGCGCAAGGTAGCCTGCGGCAAACACACCGTAAACGGCAAGGAGCCCGACCAACCCGCCGCCCTCCGGGAAAAACAACTTCCCGAGCGTGACGGCCAGCACTCCGTAAAGTCCGAAATCATACCACTCCATCAGGTTTCCCGAAACTCCCGCCACCACGGGCAAAACACGAGCGCTGAATCGTCCCATACAAAACCCGGTTGAAAAACAAACCCCGCAGGCTGGATTTGTCAGGATTCCGCTGAATCCGCCGAATCAGGCTTGCCGCGCTTCTTGCGGGGCTTTCGCTTCGACGCTTTGCGCACCGGGGGCTCGGGTTTGTCCGCCGCCGCCGGTTCATTCTCGGTGGTCGGCGTGTTCATAACCAACACCGCCAGGAAGACGGCATCCTCGGCCGTGTCGCCTCCGAAAAGGAGGCGCATGTAGGCTGGAAAATAGCGGTCCGCCGTCGAAAGCGCCGAGCCGATGATGCGCCGTATCACCTCATCCTCCAGCAGTCCCTCGCCGATGATGTGGCTTATGTGGTAGCGGGCCTCGCCGTCGCGCAGGTCCAATTCAAAGGCTCCCAGCACCAGTCCGTAATTCACGCGGGTGAAAAATTCCGTCACCTGCGGCCGCATCTTTTCATCCTTCGCCAGCACGGGGTAGTTCATGTGGATTTGAAAAATCTCGTCATCGTTCGAGACCCTCAAATGGCAGGTGTAGAGAGCATGCTTGCGGCAAATGTTCAGCCGGATGCGCTTCTCCTCGCGGAATGTTGCGAAGCTCAACTCGTTCGCCTCGCAGTGGTCGATGAGGGCCTGAAATGGTGTGCCGAATTCGGACGGGTCGGATGTTTCGTTGTTGGACATGGAGATTCTTTCGGGTTCTGCGGACAAGCGCCGCCCGACAATCATATTTCTCCAATGTCGCAAAAGGTGCAACAGGTCTTCTGCGGAGAAAAAAGAAATCTTACGCCCCTCCAAACTAGGTGTCAGATGAGAACGGTGCTAACTTAAGAGCGTCTTGGGATTTTTTCTTGGATTTTTGCCGGGGCGGTTTCTTCTGGGGATGTGGCCCATGGATTTCCGGGGTTTTGTGAGAAGGTGGTAGTTTTTGCCCTGCGTTTTTTGGCGCGGGGAAAAGAAAAGGCAGGCTGTATTGGCGCTGGCGACTGAATTCGCCCTCGGCAGTGGGAGACAAAAGTTCGTCGGGAATGGAATCGGTGCAAACAGCCTTGAGATCACCCAAGGTGTTGGTGGCTTTGAGTTTTTCGAGTGCTTTGGCTTGTTCGGATTTGGGCTTGCGACCGAAGAGGAGTGAGCCGAAGGCGGGAAGAAAAGGCGCAGTGTGTTTCATGAAAGAAAAACGTATAGCTACGCATGCTTGACATCAAGAAAAAAATGAAGGAAAAAGAAAAATAAATTCATGAGCGAGGACGAGATAAAAAAACTTGAAGACCGATGCCAAGAGCTGGCCAAAGAGCTGGGGAGCTTGACTTTGATCAGTCAGGGAAGCGTGATGCCACAACCTCCCTCGGCTTGGCGTTGGACGCGAAAAG
>Ga0172372_10008736_pt1 | contig 13292 bp, 8 predicted proteins | sample LakKiv5m_2_FD_114544 | JGI IMG/M metagenome (GOLD analysis project Ga0172372, IMG submission 114544) | Freshwater microbial communities from Kabuno Bay, South-Kivu, Congo - kab_092012_9.5m | ecosystem: Environmental > Aquatic > Freshwater > Lake | place: Democratic Republic of the Congo...
CGCGTCCGCCCTCGTCTCGGTGTTCGACGCGAAGGGCAAGCTCTACGTCACTCTCGGACTGCCCGAAACTTACAACTCGAAGGAGAAGTTCCGTGGCTGGGCTCTCACAAGCACGCCGGACGGGAAGACCATCCCGCTGTGCAGCGGCCTCCGCAGCCCGCTCGGCGTCGGCGAGAACGAGCACGGCGAGATGTTCTACGTCGAGAGCCAGGGGCCGTGGAACGGCTCGTGTTCGCTCAAGCACCTCAAGCCCGGCGGTTTCATGGGGCACCCCATCAGCTTCAACTGGTATCCCTTCGCGCCGAACATGGGGCCGGAGCCGGTGAAGCCGAACACGCCGTCGCGCATGGAAACCGAACGCCAGCGCGTGAAGGAACTCGTGCCTTACGCGGTGGTGTTCCCCTACAAGAAAATGGGCCGCTCGACTTCCGCCTTCGAGGTGAACCGCTCGGGCGGGAAGTTCGGGCCGTTCGAGAACCAGCTATTCGTCGGCGACTACACGTTGAGCATCGTGATGCGCGTGACGACGGAGCTGGTGAACGGCGTGTGGCAGGGCGCGTGTTATCCGTTCCGCGAGGGGCTGGGCACAGGCATCCTCGCGGTGCATTTCACGCCGCGCGGACAGCTCATCGCCGGGGGCACGAACCGCGGCTGGCCCGTGCGCGGCATGAAGGACAACCTCCTCCAGCGCCTCGACTGGACCGGCCAGACACCGTTCGAGATTCTCGACATCCGCGCGCAGCCGGATGGCTTCGTCGTTCGCTTCACGAAGCCGGCGGACCACGCGCTCGCCGCGCGGCCGGAGAGCTACGCGCTCCAGACCTACACGCACATTTACCAGCAAGGCTACGGCAGCCCCGAAGTGGACCACACGCGCCCCACGGTCGCCGCCGCCGAGGTCGCATCGGACGGCATGAGTGTGCGTCTGCGCGTGCACGGACTCGTGCAAGGCCACGTCCACGACTTCCACCTGCCTGCGTTGAAATCCCGCGACGGCGAGCCGCTGCTACACGACCGCGCTTACTACACGTTGAACGAACTTCCCAAGCCTTAGTTCCACCGTCAAACCTGCCGCATGAAAATCACCCGCATCCTCGCCTACCGCGTTGAACTGCCCTTGCACGAAGGCTCCTACAAATGGAGTGGCGGCAAGTCCGTTTCCGTCTTCGACAGCACGATTGTCCGCGTCGAGACGGACGCCGGCCTCGTCGGCCACGGCGAAGTTTGCCCGCTCGGGCCGTTCTATCTTCCCGCTTACGCCGAGGGCGTGCGCGCCGGGCTGCGCGAGCTGGGGCCGCACTTGCTCGGCTGGGATCCGCGTGAGCTGGCGAAGCTGAATCACCGCATGGACGCCGCGCTCAAGGGCCACCCCTATGTGAAGAGCGGCGTGGACATCGCCTGCTGGGACATCCTCGGGCAAGCGAGCGGCCTGCCCGTGTGCGTGCTGATGGGCGGGCGCTTCGGCGAAAGCGTGCGGCTGTATCGCGCCATCTCGCAGGAAGACCCGGAGGTCATGGCGAAGAAAGTCGCCGGCTATCGCGGCGAGGGCTACACGCGCTTCCAGCTCAAGGTCGGCGGCGACCCGGACACCGACATCGCGCGCATCCGCGCCGTCCGCGCGATGCTCCAGCCCACCGACCGCCTCGTGGCCGACGCGAACACCGGCTGGACGCAGCACGAGGCCATGCGCGTGGTCCGCGCCGTGCGCGATGTGGACGTTTATATCGAGCAACCCTGCCTGACCTACGAGGAATGCCTGTCCGTCCGCCGGCACACCGACCATCCGTTCGTGCTGGATGAAAACGTGGACAGCCTCGACATGCTGCTGCGCGCCAAGGCCGACCTCGCGATGGATGTGGTGAATCTCAAGATCAGCAAGCTTGGCGGCCTCACAAAGATCAAGCAGGCCCGCGACCTCTGCGTGAGCATGGGCCTCGCGATGACGCTGGAGGACAGTTGGGGCGGCGACATCACCACCGCCGCCATCGCGCACCTCGCGCACAGCACGCCGGAGGAATTTCTGTTCACGACGACCGACTTCAACAGCTACGTCACCGTGAGCACCGCCGACGGAGCGCCGCGGCGCGTCAACGGCCGCATGGCCGCGAGCACCGCGCCCGGCCTGGGCATCCAGCCGCGGATGGACGTGCTGGGAAAACCAGTTCTCGTCGTGGGCTAGCCGAACGAGACTCCCGGTTGGGTTCTTCCATGCACCCAGCGCGGAGTTGCGCCCACTTTCCAAATCCCTATTCTCGCGCCATGCCATCGGGTGACGCGAGTTTCGCCAGCTTTGAGAAGGAACTGAACCGCCTCGTCGAGAAGTTCGGCCAAAACCTCGCCGAGCTGAAAGGCCCCGGCTACGACGAGGCCAAGCTCCGTCTCGAATACCTCGACCCCTTCTTCCGCGCGCTCGGCTGGGACATGGAGAATCGCGCCGGCCTCATCCAGTCGAAGCGCGAGGTCGAGATTGAGAGCCGCACCACCATCGGCGGGCGGCAGAAGCGCGCCGACTACCTCTTCCGCACCGAGGGCCGCGACCGCTGGGTCTGCGAGGCCAAGAAGCCCGCCGAAGAGTTGGTCGCCAAATACGCCTTCCAAGCCAAGCGCTACGCGTGGAACAAAGACCTCCCGCTCGCCGTCCTCACCGACTTCGAGGAACTCAAAATCTACATCGTCGGCGGACGCCCCCGGCGCGATGAACCGCTCGTCGGCCTCTGGAAAACCTGGCGCTTCGAGGAATTTCCCGCCGCCGCGCGCGAACTTTGGAACCTGCTCTCCCATGTCGGCGTCGCCGCCGGCAGCATTGACCAGCTCATCGAGTCCCTCCCGAAGAAACCAGCCAAGGGCAAAGCCAAGGGCCAGTGGGTGCTCAAGCCCGACCGCTCCCGCGCGCTGGACACGGACTTCCTCGCCTTGCTGGACGAGTCCCGCCGCGCCCTGGCCAGCGACCTCCTCCGCCACAACGACCGCGCCGACCTGCTCACCGGCAACCAGCTCAACGAGGCCGTCCAGCGGATCATTGACCGGCTGCTGTTCCTGCGCATCTGCGAGGACCGCGACATTGACACCGGCCTGCTGCTCGACACCACGCTCTCCGTCTGGAAGAAGCAGCGGGAGGACAGCGGCCCGGACGTAGTGCGCGAGGAAACGCCCGCCTGGTATGGGGCCAGCGGCGTGAAGTCCCCGCGCGGCTCCCTCTGGCACAAGCTCGTGCGCCACCTCCGCGCGCTGGACCGCCGCCCGCCCACGCACGTCCCGTTCTTCAACGGCACGCTGTTCAAGCCGCACTTCAGCGAGGAACTCGACGTAGGCGACGACTGGCTCGCCACCTTCCTCGGCAAGCTGGGCGACGAGGACTCGCCCTACCTCTTCAACGTCATTCCGGTGGAAATCCTTGGCAGCGTCTATGAACGCTTCCTCGGCAAGGTCGTCCGCCCGCACGGGCGCGGCGTGACCATCGAGGAAAAGCCCGAGGTGCGGAAGGCCGGCGGCGTCTATTACACACCCCGCTACATCGTGGACTACATCGTCGAGCAGACCGTCGGCAAGCTGCTCGATGGCATCGCTGGAACCGCTTCTGCCGCCGCTGCCGTTCCCCCTCACCCTGGCCCTCTCCCGCCGGGAGAGGGAACCACTTCGACCGCTTCCCGTGCTTCTGCTGCGTCCGCTTCCGGCCCAGCGCGGACGGCAATTCTCCCTCTCCCAGCGGGAGAGGGCCGGGGTGAGGGAGAACGCGTCCCTCCGGCAGTGACGTTGAAGGACTTTGAGCAACGCACCGCCGCCCTGCGCCTGCTGGACCCCGCCTGCGGCTCCGGCTCCTTCCTCATCCGCGCCTTCGAGCGCGTGTGCGAGCACTGGCAGCAGCGGTTGACTACCGATTTGCGTGCAGCCCTCCCTCTCCCCGCGACGCAGGAGCGGGGAGAGGGCCGGGGAGAGGGGAGCACCTCCTCTCCCCAGCCCTCTCCTCCGCTTCACGGAGGAGAGGGAGTGACGCGTTCAGCCGCCCTCGCCGCGTGGCAGAAGATACACCGCGCCCTCTGCTGGGTGGATCCCGACACCGGCGATGTTCACCTGACCGTGGACCTCAAGCGCCGCATCCTCACGCAGAACATCTACGGCGTGGACCTGGACGCCGCCGCCGTGGAAGTCACCCAGCTCTCGCTTTACCTCAAGATGCTGGAGCACGAGAACCGCACCACGCTGGCCCGCGAGCGCGAGCTGTTCGCCGAGGCCGTCGCGCTGCTGCCGCCCTTGCAAGACAACATCAAGTGCGGCAACTCCCTCATCGCCTCCGACTTCTCGATGATGCCGGACGACCTCGTGCGCGTGCGCGCCTTCGACTGGCCGGTGCAATTCGCCTCCATCATGAAGGCCGGCGGCTTCGACGCGGTCATCGGCAACCCGCCTTACATCCGTATCCAAGGTTTTCCCGAAGACCAAGTTGCCTACTTCGTGAACAACTATCGTGCGGCGACAGGCAACTACGACATCTACGTGAATTTCGTTGAACGAGGGCTGCATTTGCTATCGAAGCAGGGCCGCTTGGGAATGATTCTTCCCAACAAGTTCTTCCGAACCGATTACGGCCTTGGTCTTCGCAAAACTTTGAGTGAGCAGTCCACCGTTGCGGCGATTGTGGACTTTGGTGCAGAGCAAGTATTTGAGGCCACGACCTACACTTGCCTGCTGTTCTTGAGCCGCCTTGCGAACGGCGCGTTTGGCTTCGATACGAGCAAAGCAGACGAAAAGGTTCTTGCTGCGCTTGCGTTTGAGCAGCGCCCCATGCGTTCTCTCAACGACGCTGCGTGGACATTCGCTGACGAGACGCAAACTCGTCTGCTGGAAAAGTTGAAGGCCGCAAGCGCCCGTTTGCTGGATCTGCCCGCCGACATGAGCCGAGGAAGCTCAAGCGGCGATGATGAAGTCTTCATAGTCGAATCGAACGGACATGGGCTGGAGCAGGGTATCCTTCGCACGCCTCTCTTCGCGTCCGACTTCAACCGCTACCTGTTCACCCCGCAGGGCAAATGGAGCATTATCTTCCCCTACGTTGCGGAAAAGGACGGCTTCCGGTTGATGAAGAGCGCGGAACTTCAGAAGAAGTATCCGAAAGCGTTTGCTCACCTTCAGCAAAACAGCGGCAGGTTGAGGGAGCGGAAACAGTTCAAGGAGTGGTTCGGCTTTTCCGCGCCGCGCAACCTTGAACTCCATGACCGCGCTCAAATCGCCGTTCCATTGCTGGCCGATGGCGGTTTGTTTGCGCTCATCCCCAAATCTTCGCGCGGCACAATCTGTCCGATGGCGAGCGGAGGTTTCACAATCACGCTCGGCGCGGAGTGCGCCATGAAACCGGAGTTTGTCCTTGGGATTCTCAATTCAAGGCTCTCGTTCTGGTTTCTCCGACAAATCAGCAACGTGTTTCGCGGCGGTTGGATTACCTGCACGAAACAGTATTTCGGTGAGCTGCCAATCGTTCGCCTCGACTTGAAATACCCCGCCGACAAAGCCCGGCACGACAAGCTGGTGGCGCTGGTGGACAAGCTGCTGGGTCTGATGCCCAAGCTGCGCGCCGCCACGACCGAGTCGGACCAGGCCACCCTCCAAAACGCCGTCACCGCCACCGACCAGCAGATTGACGCGCTGGTCTATGACCTCTACGGCCTCACGCCGGAGGAAATCGCCCTCGTGGAGGGCCGGCAATGAACTCGCCGCGCCTCCGTCCCCCTCGCCCCGCGACGCAGGAGCGGGGAGAGGGCCGGGGAGAGGGGAATTCCGAGCTATCTCGGCGCAGCACCTCCTCTCCCCAGCCCTCTCCTCCATCGGATGGAGGAGAGGGAGAGCAAAGCGCGTCAATCCTTCGGGGGTGCGTGAATCATCCGCGCCGGGTCTGGCGGAAGGAAGCGGTGGTTATGCTCCTTCCGCAGCACCTTCACGCAGCCGGTGCGTCGGTGGAGCGCATGCCAGATTTCCAGCAGCACGCCTTCCCGGTTCTTCCGCCACTGATGATTCCAGAAACGGAGTTCCTCAATGTCCTGGCCGGCGAGGAACTGAGTCCGCGTCTGGTCCCGCTGCTGTTGCTCCGGCATGCCGTGCTGGAAGCCGTCCAGTTCCACCGACACTCGCGCCGTCGGGCAGTAGAAATCCAAGTAGTAAATTCCAGCAGGATGCTGGCGGCGGAACTTGAAGCCAGCAAAACGACCCGCCCGCAAGGCTCGCCATAGTTCCTTCTCCTCGTCCGTTTGTTCACGGCGGAGACGGCGGGCGTTGGCCGTGGGGTTCATGGCGGAAAGCATAGGCGGCTTGCGACGGGCGACAAGCCGAAGGAAAGCGCGCGGCGCAGCGCGACACTCCCTCTCCTCCATGAAATGGAGGAGAGGGCTGGGGAGAGGAGGTGCGTCCTGCGGCTGAATCACCCCTCTCCCCGGCCCTCTCCCCGCTCGTGCCTCGCAGGGCGAGCGAGTTGGCCAGCCGCAGTTCGAGCATCAAGATGCGCCTCGATCGCCCTGATAGAAGGCGGCGAAAAATAGTTTCCGGACTCCCCGCGGATGTCCGAGTGCCGCGCGCACAGTGGGGACCCAAAAGATATGGGCCTCACGATTCACTACACGCTGGCGGTCAATAAGGGCACCACCGTCCGCTTCATCCGCGACCTGCTGAGAGATTCAGCCCGGCTCGCCCGCCGGCTCGGCTGCCCGAAAGTCGGCAAAGTCCTGCACGCAACCGAGTCCGACCCCGCCGCGCCGCCGTTCTTCGAGACGCATCCCGGCAATCCCGACCGAATGTTCGGCGGACGTGGGGCCTCCGGCTGGCTGCTGGAAGTCTGGCCAGGCGAGGGGTGCGAGACGCTCCTGCTGGGCATCGTGCGCGAGCGGCGGGAACTGCCCCGCAAGCGTGGGCGCGCGGGCCAGCTCCCCCGGCATGCGACGCGCTGGCGGCTGGACTCGTTCTGCAAGACCTACTACGCGGCGGAGCACGGCATCGCACATTTCGTCGCCTGCCACGACCGGGTCATCCGGCTGCTGGACCTGTGGCGCGAGCGCGGCGCGCGGGTGCGGGTGGATGACGAGGGCGGCTACTGGAAGTCGCGCTCGCGGGAGCGGCTGGCCGCGCGGGTTGGGCGGCACGAAGATTTTCTCCGAGTGGCTGGGCAGCGGGTCTGGACGTGAAGATCAAGGGCGTGCTGCGCACGCTCTCCGGCCTGCTCCAGACGGATGCGCAGAAGGCGTTGCTGGCGCAGATCACCGGCCCGACGCCGCAGGGTGGCGGCGGCACGCCCCCGCCGCCCGCCGCCCGCTCCGTGACGGGCATCCGGTGGGGCAAGGTTCCTGACGAGCCGGCTCGCGGGGACGCTCGCCCCACCCGGCATCACGACTCCAGCCACGACGGGAAAAGCAGTTTTCGCCGCCGCCGGGCTTGGCTATGGTCAGGGCCATGAAAGCTCCACTGTCACTGATCCCATCGCTGGTCACGTCGCTTGGTGTTCTGCTTGGCTCCGCCTCCGCCGCCGAGCCGCCGCTGCGCGAGCAGGCCATCGCCGGAATGAAGCGCGCGGCGGAGTTCTACCGGGCGAAGGCTTCGGCGCACGGCGGCTATGTCTATTACACTTCGCTCGACCTCCGGCAGCGCTGGGGCGAGGGCGCGGCCACGGCGGACCAGATTTTCATCCAGCCGCCCGGCACGCCGGCCGTGGGCATGGCGTTCCTCAAGGCCCACACGGCGACGGGCGACAAGTTCTACCTCGACGCCGCGCGGGCCGCGGCCGAGGCGCTGGTCTTCGGGCAGCTCCAGTCCGGCGGCTGGGCGCAGGTGATTGACTTCGACCCGCGCGGCGCGAAGGCCGGCCAGTATCGCAACGGCAAGGCGCGCGGCCGGAACCACTCGACCTTCGACGACGGCATCTCGCAGAGCGCGCTGCGTTTCCTCATGCACGCGGACCAGGCGCTCGGGTTCAAGCACGCGGGCATTCACGAGGCCATCGAGACGCTGCTGCAAGTCCACCGCGTGACGGGTGACGCGAAGTATCTGGAGCCGATTCCCCGCGCGCTCGCATGGCTCAAGCGCTCGCGGCTGCCCGACGGCCGGCTCGCCCGCTACTACGAGCTGCGCAACAACAAGCCGCTCTACATGACCTCGGACTATCAGCTCACCAACAGCGATGCCGACGTGCCGCAGCACTACGGCTGGAAAACGGAGGCGCAGATCGAGAAGTTGGAAAAAGCCGTCGCCGCCGCGAAGGACGGGAAAGCGAAAGCCCCGCAGCCGAAAGTCCCGACCGAAGCGGCCGTCCGCCAAATCCTCCGCGACCTCGACGCGCAAGGCCGCTGGGTGAGCACCGCCACGGAAGGCATGAAGCTCGTCGGCCAGCCCAAGTTCGCGCCCGGCTTCCAGTTCCTCGCCAGCGAGGTGTTCAACAAGAACTTGGAAATGTTGGCCGACTTCGTCGCGGCGGCGAAGCCCTGACGCCGCCACCGGTTCACGCGGCGAACAATTCCTGCAACTGTTTCAGCACCGGCGGCACGGCCTTGAACGGGTCTTCCTTGCCCTCGAACTCCAGCGCCACGAAGCCCTGGTAGTGCGCCGCGCGCAGCAGCTTCACGAACCGTCCGAGGTCCGCCGGCTGCGGGCCGGGCTGGGCCGCGCCGACGGGATTGATCTCCGTCTTGAGCTGCACGTTCACCGCGTAGGGCGCGATCGCGGCGAAGTCCGCGTAGGGATCGGCGGTGCGGAAGTTGCCGGAGTCGAGGTTCACCCCGAGCCAGCGGCTGCGGACCTGCTTGATGAGCTTGAGCAGGTGCTCGGCGCTGCCGATGGCGTCGTGGTTTTCGATGCCGAGGAAGATGCCCTTCTGCCCGGCGTAGTCGCTGCACTCCTCCAGCGCGGCGACGACGAGCTTGTCCGCCTCGTCACGGAGGATCTCCTTCGTCTGCCCGGCGAAGACGCGGATGTGCGGCGCGCCCAGCACGGCGGCGCGGTCAATCCACTGCTTCGTCAGCGCGATCTCCTCGTCGCGCTTCGGGCCTTTCGGATGCGAGAAGTTGTTGCCAATCGCCGTGCCGCTGACGGCCACGCCCTTGAGGAACGCGTGCCGGCGCACCTGCACGAGGTAGTCGGCGGCGAGCGCCTTCGGGAAAAAATAGCCGGTCAGCTCCGCGCCGTCGCAGCCGTGCTCGGCGCAGTAGTCAATGAACTTGAACATGTCCATCGCCTGCCCGGCGGGCGGTGCGCCCTTCTTGCCGACGCCGCGCTGCAATTCGCCGGTGAAGAACTCGCGGAACGAGTAGGCGGCGAGGCTGAGTTGGAGGCGGGGTTTGCCGGTGCGGCCCAGCGGCTCGATGGCGCGGGCGGCGGGCGCGGCGAGCAGGGTGGCGGCGGTGGCCTGGAGGAAATGACGGCGGCTGGTCGTGTTCATGGTCAGTGCGGACAGCGAAGCACAAGCCCCGCCCGGCGGGAATGAGTTTTTTGCCCGGCGGCATCAGGGCGGGCGCATCTGAGTTTCTAGCAACCCGCTGGGGCTTACGTGGCCTTTCTCCCTCACCCCGTCCCTCTCCCGCTGGGAGAGGGAGCAAGTCAGCCCGCGCTCGAAGTGCTGTGGCGTCCCTGCCAATCCGAAGCGGAGTGCGGGACTCCCTCTCCCAGCGGGAGAGGGACGGGGTGAGGGAGAAAACGTGCGCCCAAGTGGAAGCCCCGAATCCGCCATCCCCCTTTGGCTTGCAAGAAAGTGAGATGCGCCGCATCCGGGCTTACCGCTTGCGGTCGAGCAACTGGCGTTTCCTTTCCTCCGAAAGCGGGGACTGCTGGATCCATTCGCGGGCCGCGCGCTCGTCCTGGTTCATCCAGTTGCGGGCGATGTTCTCGATGCGGAAGGTGTTCCGGTTCGGCTGGCCCGGCTGGGTGGTCGCGGACGCGAACAGTTCCGTCGCCCACTTCGCGGCGAGCGCCGGCTCCTGGTAGGAGGCGTAGTCGAGGAAGGATTCCGCCGCCTTCTCGCGCGGCTTGCCGGCGGGCAACGACTCCAGCCACTTGCTCGCGCCCAGCGGATCGTTTTGCGCCCACCCGGACATGAGGCTGCTCATGGCGCTGTCGCGGGTCTGGCCCTCCGGGAACGCGCCCACCCATGCCGCCGCCGCCGCCGGCTCCTGATGCGACCAACTGCTGACGATGGAAAGGGCGGCGCTGTTTTGCGCGGCTCCCGGCGGCAGGGTCGAAACCCAGGCGGCGGCCTCGCCGGGGGAGTTTTGCGCCCAGCCCTGCGCGACGCTGCGGAGCAGGTTGCCGGAGGCGTCGGACGCGCCCAGGCCGGCGGCCCATTGCGCGGCGGCCTTGGGATCATTCTGCGCCCACGCGTTGGCGACGGAGGAGAGCGCGCCGGTCTGCGCCGCGCCGGCGGGGAGGCTTTGGGCGAAGGCTGCCGCCGCCTGCGGGTCGTTCTGCGCCCACGCGTTGGCCACGTTGCGCAGCGCGCCGTCCCGCGCGCCGCCGTCGGGCAATTGCTGCGCCCAGTCCAGCGCGCCCTTGAGATCGCTCGCCGCCCAGCGCGCCGCGACGTTGCCGACGCTGTTCTGCTGCGACTGGCCCGGCGGCAGCGCCAGCGCGAACTCCGCCGCCAGCCGGGGATTCGCCTCGGCAAGCTGCTGGACGACGTTGTCGGCGGCGTAGCGCTGGCCTTGTCCGGGGGGCAGGGTCTTGACCCACTCCGCCGCGCGTTCGGGATCCTGCTGCGCCCATTGGCTGGCGACGTTCATATACAAGTGGCTGTGGCGGGAGCCGCCGGCGGGCATCGCCTCGAGCCACGCGGCGGCGGCGGCGGGATCGCGGTAGCTCATCTGGCTCACGACGCTTTGCAGCGCGTTGTTGCGCGACTGGCCGGCGGGCAGCGTCTGCACCCATTCGAGCGCGGCTTTCGAGTCCGTGTTGGCCCACGCGGAGGCGATGCTGGAGACGAGGGTGTTCTTCAACTGCCCCGAAGGCAGGTTGTTCACGTAGGTCGCCGCGCCCTGGGGATCGCGCCGGGTCCACTCGCCACCGAGCGACTGAAGCGCCCGGTCGCGCGCGCGCAGGTCGGGGAGGTTTTGCGCCCAGGTCAGCGCGCCGTTCAAGTCGGTCTGGCCCCATGCGGCGGCCACGGCGGACATGGCCTCCTGCTGGGCCGCGCCCTTGAGGTTCAACGCGTATTGCGCGGCGGCCTGCGGGTTCTGGCCGGCCAGTTCGCCCAGCACCACGCGGACGGCGCTGCGCTTGGCGTTGCCCTCGGGCAAGCCCTGCGCCCAGGCCAGCGCACCGTTCAAGTCCTTGGCGGCCCATTGCGACGCGATGCCGCTGATGGCCTGGTCACGGTCGCGGCCGGGAAGCTGCATCGCCCTGGAGGCGGCGGCGGCGGGGTCGGTTTGCGCCCACGCGTGGAAGATGCCTTGGACCGAGCCGAAGCCGAAACCATATTGGGCGTCGCCCTTGACGTGCTTTTGATAAAGCTCCAGCGCGCGCTCGGGTGATTGCTGCGCCAGTTCAGGCAGGATGACCGACCACGCGGCACGGCGTTCCTCGGGGGTTTTGAGCTGCTCGGCCGCCGTCATCGCCGCCGCCGAGTCGCGCCGCGTCCAGCCGGAGAAAACGGCGGCCAGCGCCATCTGCCGCTCCTGCGTGCGCGTGAGGGCCTGCGCGTAAGCCAGCGCCGCCGCCGGGTCGGCCTCGGCCCAGCGGGGCATCAGCGCGCTGAGGATGGCGTAGAAATTCCGCTGGCCGCCCTGCGCCTTGAGCCGCTCCAGCACCAGCGGGATGTCCGCCGGCGCAAGATGTTGCACGGCCTCGAAAATGTTTTGGCCCGTGCGCAGGAAGTTGGGGTCGGCCATCGCCTGCCGGAGCTTGGCGACGATGTCATCGAGGGGACGTGGCGCGTGGCTGGCCAGCGGACTGGAACGCGCCGCATCCGCGGCGCGCGGTTCCTTCGCCGCCGGCTTCGCGATGGCGGCGGTGGCGTGGGCGGAACCGGCCGTGGGCGGCGGGGGTGGGGCCGACGGGGCAGGGGAGCTGCGGGCGGCGAAATAACCGCCGGCCATGCCCAAGGTCAACGCGCAGACGCCGACGAGCCAGGGGTTCACGGGAGCATTGGTCATGGGCGCAGACTACGCCCACCGGCTCGCTACGTGAAGCGGCTTTTCGCCGGACGCGAGGGGCCGGTCACTTCGCGGCCACCGGCCGGCGATGCAGCTTGTGGACCGCCGCCTGGTCGGTGCATTTCACGAGCAGCTCATCAATGCACACATGGGCCGGCCGGCTCGCGCACCAGACGAGGATTTCGGCGATGTCGTCGGCCGTCAGCGGCACCACGCCCTCATAGACCTTGTTGGAGCGGGTTTCGTCGCCCTTGAACCGCACCATCGAGAACTCCGTCTCCGCCATGCCGGGATCAATCGTGCCCACGCGCACGCCGGTGCCGCACAACTCCAGGCGCAGCGAGCGGGTAATCATGATCTCCGCCGCCTTCACGCCGCAATACACCGACCCGCCCTCGTAAGCCTGCCGGCCCGCGACCGACCCGATGTTGAGGATGTAGCTGCCGGGGTTCTTCACCATGTAGGGCAGGATGGCGCGGGTCACGCGCATGACGCCGAGCAGGTTCGTCTGCACCATTGCCTCCCAGTCCTCGTCCCGGCCGTTGGCCACGGTGTCGAGGCCGTGCGCGCCGCCGGCGTTGTTGACCAGCACGTCCACCTGGGTGGTGAGCGCGGGGATGCCCTCGGCGAACTTGTTCACGCTGCTCGTGCTGCTCACGTCGAGCTTGTGGAAGACGGCGTTGGGCGCGCCGAGCTTGCGCGCCTCGGCGGCGACGGCCTCGAGCTTGTCCGTGCGGCGCGCGCCGAGGATGAGGTTGCAGCCCTCGGCGGCGAAGGCCCGCGCGGCGGCGGCCCCGAACCCGCTGGAAGCTCCGGTGATGAGAACCCACTTGTTGGCAAGACGTGCTGGCATGATGTGAAGCGTGTTGTTTTGTGCGCCGCGTTGTAGCGGGCAACCGGCGGCGGTGAAAGCAAAAAGGCCGGCTTCCGGTCAGGCCAAAATCCCCTTCACCACGCTGCCATGCACGTCGGTGAGGCGGAAGTTGCGGCCTTGGAACTTGAAGGTGAGCCGCTCGTGGTCAATGCCCAGCAGGTGCAGCAGCGTGGCTTGCAGGTCGTGAACATGGACGGGGTCTTTGGCGACGTTCATCGCGAGGTCGTCGGACTCGCCGTAGGTGATGCCCGGCTTGATGCCGCCGCCGGCCATCCAAATCGTGAACGCATACGGATGATGATCGCGGC
>Ga0172372_10008737_pt1 | contig 13290 bp, 7 predicted proteins | sample LakKiv5m_2_FD_114544 | JGI IMG/M metagenome (GOLD analysis project Ga0172372, IMG submission 114544) | Freshwater microbial communities from Kabuno Bay, South-Kivu, Congo - kab_092012_9.5m | ecosystem: Environmental > Aquatic > Freshwater > Lake | place: Democratic Republic of the Congo...
AAGACCCGGAGGGCCGCGACGCAGGCGACGACGACCGCAGCGCCGACCACCGCCATTCCGATGACGCCGACCACCGCCGCGCTGTAGCGCCCGACACCGACACCCGCGAGGTGGTGTGGATTCAGGACACCGAAACCCTGCGCGCGTTCTGCCAGACGGCGCGCCTGGAACGCGTGGTGGCCATCGACACCGAGTTTCACCGAGAGCGCAGCTACTACGCCCGGCTGGCCCTGGTGCAGCTGGCCACGTTCCGGCAAATAGCCTGCGTCGATCCGCTGGCTCCCGGCATGGACCTGGCCCCGCTCGACGACCTGGTCGTGGACCCGCAGGTGCTCAAAATCATGCACGCCGGCCGGCAGGACCTCGAAATCTTTGTCGAACGCACCGGGCAGGTGCCCGCCCCTTTCTTCGACACCCAGCTGGCGGCGGCGCTGCTGGGCCTGGGCGAGCAGATCGGCTACGGTCCGCTGGTGCAGAAGGTCTGCGGGGTTACGCTGGCTAAAACCCAGGTGCGCACCGACTGGATGCACCGCCCGCTCGACGCCGACGTACTGCGTTACGCAGCGGACGATGTGCGCTACCTGGCGGCGCTGTACAAACACCTCAATGGCGACTTGCTTCGTCGCGGCCGCCGCGAATGGCTGAATGAAGAGCAGCGCACCTTAAGCGACCTGAATACCTACCGCACCGATCCGCTCGAGGCCTGGGAAAAGGTGAAAGGCACCGACAAACTCAAAGGGGTGGGCTGCGCCATCGCGCAGCGCGTGGCCGCCTGGCGCGAGACCACGGCCCAGGAACTGGACCGTCCCCGCCGCCGCATTTTGCCGGACGAAATCATCCTGGACCTGGCCCGGCAGCGTCCGCGCACAGAAGCGCCGCTGGAGCGCATGCGCGGGCTGGACCCCGGAATCCGCAAGAAATACGGCGCCCGTCTGGTGGAACTGGTGCTGGAAGCCGAAGCCATGCCCCGCGACGAATGGCCCGACGGCCGCAAGCGCGGCATGCAGCGCGAAGTGGACGATTCGCTGGTCATGGCCCTGGCGGTGGTGCTGCAGATCCAGGCCCGTCGGGCGGACATCAGCCAGGCGATGCTCGCCTCGCGTTCCGAATTGGCGGACGTGGTGGCTGGCGTTCGCGATCTTCCCGTGCTGCAGGGCTGGCGGAGGGAACTGGCTGGCCTGGCCATGCTCGACTTTCTGCAAGGGCGGTCGCGCCTGCGGGCCGAGAAGGGCCGGTTGATCCTGGAGCCAGTCCTGGAGTAGTTTCGCTGTGCTGCGGCATTTTCGACGATAACCCTTCCTATGGCACACCGCATTACTCCGGCATCCGAAGCGCTCAGCAAAAGTGTGCTCGATGCCCTGGCGGTTGACTTGTACAAGTTGCGCGATCACCTGATTGCCGACGAGCACGACGTGGCGGACAAGATCCAGGCGCTGCACCCGGATCACCATCCTTCGGCCCGGAACCTGCTGCACTACTTATCGCTTCGGCGCTACGACATCCGGCCGCTGCAGGACCGGCTGAGCCAGGTAGGCCTGAGCTCGCTGGGGCGGGTAGAACCGCATGTCATGATCGCGCTGGAGCGCACTCTGGCCATGCTGGCGCTGGCCCGGCAGGCCGGCATGCCGGACTTCAGCGACGGCCCCACCCCTATCGGGTTTCGGCAGGGCCAGGACCGCCTGGTGCTCAATTCCGAGCGGTTGTTGGGGCCGGTAGGCAACCACCGAAAAGTGCGCATCATGGTCACCATGCCCGGCGAAGCCGCGGAAAACCCCGACCTCATCCACAACCTGGTGGGCGCCGGCATGAGCATGGCGCGCATTAACTGCGCCCATGACGATTCGGACACCTGGCAGGAACTCGTGCGGCACATCCACGCCGCCCGGGAGGCCCACGGGGTATCCTGCCGCATTTGCATGGATTTAGGCGGGCCTAAAATCCGGACCGGTGCCTTCCGCGGCGGCGAAGACGGCGTCCGGCTGGAGCGGGGCCAGTGGGTTGCCCTGGTGCCGGAGGCTGCGCTCCAGGGCGAATTGCCGCCATGGGCACATGCCACCCAGGACCGCGAACACGAGGCTCCGGAGCCGCGGGCCCCTTCGCCCGACATCGCTGCTGTCATTGGCTGCTCGGCTGCCGAAATCTTCCGCGATGCGCGCGCCGGCGAACCCATCTGGTTTGACGACGGCACCTTGGGAGGCCTCATAGAACAGGCTGATCCCCGCGGGCTCCTGATCCGCATCACGCAGGCACCCCCGGGCGGCCGGAAGCTGCGCAGCGAAAAGGGCATCAACCTGCCCGGCACTGCACTGAACCTGCCCGCGCTCAGCGCCCAGGACCGCCAGGACCTGGCCTTTGTGACGCGCTATGCCGACCTGGTGGCAATGTCGTTTGTGAACCGGGTGTCCGACGTAGAAGACCTGCTGTTGGCGCTGGAGGAACACCAGGCATCGCACCTGGGCCTGGTGCTGAAAATTGAAACCTACAGCGGGTTCAAGCACTTGCCTGCGCTGCTGCTCAGCGCCATGAAGCGCCGCGATGTCGGGGTCATGATTGCGCGCGGCGATCTGGCCGTAGAAAGCGGGTTTGTGCGCCTGGCCGAGGTTCAGGAAGAAATTCTGCGCATCGCCGAGGCGGCTCATGTGCCCACCATCTGGGCCACGCAGGTGCTCGAAAACCTGGCCAAAACCGGCCTGCCTTCGCGGGCCGAAGTCACCGACGCGGCCATGGGGGTGCGTGCCGAAGCCGTCATGCTCAACAAAGGTCCTTACATCCTCGAAGCCGTGGAGGCACTGGAAACGATCCTGCTGAGCATGCAGCCTCACCAAACCAAAAAACGCTCCTGGCTCCCGCAGTGGAAACACTGAGCTGCGGCAGAGAGCACGGGGCTCATGGTCCGTGGCGCACAATTTCCGTAATTTTCGGGCGAATGACGTTTCGTTCGCGGTTCTGGTGGCAGGGTATTTTGACAGGGATCGGCCTGTGCATCGCGTTGGCGGGCTGTCGGCCCGCCGAACAGGTTCCCGTCTCCGAGTACAACGACCGCATCGTGGCCGAACTGGACCGGGCCAGCCGGCGCATGGCGGCTTTTTACGCGGGTCCGCGGCTGGATACCGCCCAGATCAGCGCGCTGCAGGTGTATTTGAAGGCAGCCAGCGGTCGGTTGGAAACCATGGAGCCCTACGACGGCGACGACGCCTTCCGCAGCCAGGCCCTGGAAGTCCTCTCCTTTTACGACCGGCTCTGCCGCGAGCAAAGCCGGTCGCTGGTCAGCCTGACCGGCGATGCGTACTACACCATCGAAGATTCCCTGCTCGTGCGCCGGATCGTAGCCTCCATTCTGGTGGAAGAAAACCGCAACAACGCGCGGCTAATTGAGGCGCAAAAAACCTTTGCCAGCAAACACGGACTGGTTCTGGTCAAGGAATGAGGGAACCTTCCATCATGTCGGAGAGCGCGTGCTCATAGCGCGCGGCCCATTCGCTGATGTTGCCGTAGTCCTGACCGTCCACGGAGACGCTTTCTGCGGTCACCTCCCCAAAGGCGTGTACTGGCACTTTCATTTCTTCGGCCAGCGCATGGAGAGCCTCCCAATCCTCGGGGCGTATGCTCAGCAACACCCGACTCTGGGCCTCGCCAAAGAGCAGGCCGTCTTTGCGCAGCCCATCCACCGTGCGCAGCGAAAAACCCTTTCGCCCGGCCATGGCGCTTTCGAGCGCGGCGATAAACAAGCCCCCTTCGGAAAGGTCATGGGCGGATTGCACCAGGCCCGCGCGGATCAGGCGACGCACCAGGTTCTGCATCCGCACTTCTTCTTCCAGATCGAACTCCGGCGCAGCACTATAAGAAATATTATGGTAGATCTGCAGGTAAATGGAGCTGTTCATGTCTTCGCTCAGCCGCCCGACCTGCACGAGCAGATCGCCTTCGCGCTTAAAATTCAGCGTCATGCGGTGGCTGAAGTCGTCGATCAGTCCCACCATGCCGATGACCGGCGTGGGAAACACCGGACCGTCTTCGGCGCTTTGGTTGTAAAAGCTCACGTTGCCGCCCGTGACCGGGGTGCCGAATCGGCGGCAGGCGTCGCCCATGCCGCGGATGGCGTGCACAAACTGCCAGTACACCTCCGGGTTGTAGGGGTTGCCAAAATTGAGGCAATTGGTGATGGCCAGGCCCTCGCCGCCGCTGCAGGTAATGTTGCGTGCGGCTTCGGCCACCGCAATGGCAGCGCCGGTGTAGGGATCGGCGTGCACGTAACGCGCGTTGCAATCCACCGTCATGGCCAGCGCCTTGTTGCTGTTCTTCAGCCGGATCACCGCTGCGTCTGATGGTGCGTTCGTGCTGGCGTTGTCAATGCCCACCATGCTGTCGTACTGCGTAGTGACCCAGCGGCGCGAGGCAATGTTCGGATGAATGGCCAGGCGAAGGGCCGCGCGCAGGGCGCTCGACGGCACCGGGATGTCGCGGGTGTCCACCTGCGGCCGGTTGACGAGGTAAGCGGGTTCGCGGGTCTCTCGGTCGTACACCGGGGCACCTCCGCCCAGCACCAGCGACTCTGCCGGGATGTCGGCCACTTTCTGGCCGTCCATAAAATACTCGAGGTGGCCCGTGTCGGTCACTTCGCCAATTTGTACGCAGTGCAGGTCCCATTTGTCAAACACGGCCTGCACCTCGGCTTCGCGGCCTTTATGCACCACCACCAACATCCGCTCCTGCGACTCGCTGAGCAGAATTTCCCAGGGCTTCATGTTGGGCTGCCGCGTCGGGACTTTGCTCAGGTCAACGCGCATGCCGCACTTGCCTTTCGCCGACATTTCCGCGGTAGAACAGGTGATGCCTGCTGCGCCCATGTCCTGCATGCCGACCAGCGCGCCGGTGGCAATGGCCTCCAGCGAGGCTTCGAGCAACAACTTCTCCTGGAAGGGGTCGCCCACCTGAACGGCCGGGAGGTCTTCTGCCGAGTCTTCGGTCAAATCGCCGCTGGCAAAGGTGGCGCCGTGAATGCCGTCCTTGCCCGTGGCCGAGCCGACAATAAACACCGGATTGCCCGCGCCCTGCGCAATGGCCGAGCAGGTCTTGCCGTGTTCCACAATGCCCACCGACATGGCGTTGACCAGCGGATTGGTCTGGTAGCAGGACTCAAAGTAAATCTCGCCGCCCACCGTTGGAACGCCAAAGCAATTGCCGTAATCGCCGATGCCTTTGACCACCCCGCGGAGCAGGTGGCGGGTTTTGCTGTTGTTCAGTTCGCCAAAGCGAAGTGAATTCAGGGCGGCTATGGGGCGTGCCCCCATGGTAAAGATGTCGCGGTGAATGCCCCCCACCCCCGTGGCCGCACCTTGATAAGGCTCAATGGCGGATGGGTGGTTGTGGCTCTCGATCTTAAACGCGCAGGCCAGCCCGTCGCCCAGGTCGATGAGGCCGGCGTTTTCCTCTCCGGCCTCGACCAACAGACGGCGCCCTTCCCTCGGAAGCGTCTTGAGCCAGCGGATCGAATTCTTGTACGAGCAATGCTCGGACCACATGACCGAATACACGCTCAGCTCATTGAAATTGGGGATGCGCCCCAATACCCGCTGGATCTTATCAAACTCTTCGGCCAACAAACCCAGTTGTTCTGCCGTCTCCACCGTGACCCCCTGGGTCAGCGTCTGTTGTTCGCTCATGCCGTGCTGCAGAGCGGCTTCTTCGACCGCTCCCGCGGCAAAGTTAACCGCAAGCGGGCGAAATGCCCCCGCACACCGGGCAGCGACGTTACTATCTTCGTGCGCAAAGGCTGGATGTGAACTGGGCGGGCAACCTGTTTTTCGTGGCGCTGTATGGCTTGCTGGGAAGCGGGTGGATCCTGCGCGGCCGCATCTGGGGCAAAAGCCCGGTGAGGCGTCCCGTGTTGCTCGCCGCGTTCTGGCTCAAAATTCTGGCGGGCAGCGCCTACGGGCTGGTGTACTTTCAGGTGTACCAGACTGGCGACATCGTCCGGTACTTCCAGGACAGCCGGGTCATTTACGGCACACTGTTCGAGCATCCGGGGCACTTTTTCGAAATGACCTTCGGCTTTTCGTCCAGCGGACAGGTTCCCGACCACCTGCTGTACATCGACGATCAACTCTGGCTCAATTGGCGCACGCAGGAATTTCTGTCGGTGCGCATCAACAGCTTGTTTAACCTCTTCAGCTTCGGGCATTTCTACGCCAACGTCGTGCTGCTTTGCTTGTTCTCCCTGCTCGGACTGACCTGGTTGCACCGGGCGCTGGCTGAGAGTTTCCCGCGCCACGCCGGGGTGCTGGCGCTCGCTGTGTTTTTCATGCCTTCTACCCTGTTCTGGTGCTCTGCCGTGCACAAAGATGCCGTGACCCTGTTTGCGCTGGGGGCTTTGTTGTACAGCACTAAAAAGCTCGTGCTCAATCCGCGCTTCCGGCACATGGCTCTTTTCGGGCTCGGCAGTTTTTTACTGTGGAATAGCCGGTCGTACATGGTGCTGCTGCTGTTGCCCAACCTGGCCCTCTACGCCTGGAGCCTGCGCAATCCCGGGCCGCATTTGCTGCGCTTTGCGATCATGCACGTGATTTTGTTGGGCAGTCTGCTTCCGCTCAGCCATGTTTCTCCGGCATTTGATGTGCTCGGCCGCCTGCGAGCCGAACAGGAATTCCTGCTCGACCTGAAGGGCAATACCCACCTGCCCATCCGTCCCATTGGCAACAGCCCGGCAGAGCTCCTGGCCAACCTTCCCATGGCCCTGGACCACGTCTGGCTCAAGACCTTCACCAACCCGCCCACTAACGCCTTCCAGGTGGTTGCCGCCATCAGCGGCGCCTCGCAGGTCGTGCTGCTGCTGATCTTGCTGAGCGGTTGGCGATGGCGACGGGCCTACTCGCCCGTCCTGGCTTTCTGCGTCTTCTTCAGCCTGGGGGTGCTGCTGGTGGTGCGCCTTACCGTGCCGGCCCTGGGCGCCATCGTCCGCTACAAATCGTCCGTTTTGCCGCTGGTTTTTGCCGCCGCGCTGGTAGGCAATCCGCCGTCGCGCTGGCCGCGCTGGTTGCCTGCGTGGTTGCCGCGCCCACGGCGCCTGCTCCGGGCCTGAGCAGCCCTTCCCCCGGGCGAAAGGCCTTGATGCTCCGGGCAAGCCTATTAATTTATTTTAATCGATGTATGAATAAAAAGCAACGAAACATAGTCTAAATCCTTGATTTCCGGGATAAAAACACACTTTTTAACCCCTTACTAACATTTTTTCGCAGTTTTCCGTATAAAAACACAGTCTTCAGGAAAAGACGTACTTTTGCCGCCGTCTGAATTCCTGACTAAACACCACCCCATTATGCCCTCCATGCGCTTTCAATCCCTGGAAACCGTTCTCGGCCGCGATCGCATTCAGGTAAAGCCCCCCTCGGACAAGATTTCAGACTACTTCAGCGCCAACGTGTACCACGAAAGCGCCATGAAGAAGCACATGTCCGAAGAAGCTTACCTCAGCGTCAAAGCCTCCATTCGTTCGGGCCAGAAAATTGACCGGAAAATTGCCGACCAGGTGGCCAGCTCCATGAAGGCCTGGGCCATGGCCAAAGGTGCCACGCACTATACCCACTGGTTCCAGCCCCTCACCGGCTCCACCGCCGAAAAGCACGACTCCTTCTTCATCCCCACCGATGGGGGAAAGGGCATCGAGCATTTCTCGGGCAACGCGCTGGTGCAGCAGGAGCCGGACGCTTCTTCCTTCCCGTCCGGTGGTCTTCGCCAGACCTTTGAAGCGCGCGGATACACCGCCTGGGATCCTTCCTCACCGGCCTTCATCATGGAAATCGACAAGGGCCGGACGCTCTGCATCCCCACCATTTTCGTGTCGTACACCGGCGAAGCCCTCGACTTCAAAGCACCGCTGCTCAAATCCGTACACGCCGTGGAAGAAGCAGCCCTGGAGGTCATGCGCAGCTACTTTGACAAAAAGACCAGCAAAGTCACCCCCACCCTGGGCTGGGAGCAGGAGTATTTCCTGGTTGACGAAGCGCTGTTCAAAGCCCGCCCCGACCTGGCCATGGCCGGTCGCACGGTATTCGGGCACACGCCGGCAAAAGGTCAGCAGCTGGAAGACCACTACTTCGGTTCCATCCCGGAGCGCGTCTATGCCTACATGGTGGACATGGAGACCGAAGCCCTGAAACTCGGCATCCCGGTGCGCACGCGCCACAACGAGGTGGCGCCGAGCCAGTTTGAGGCTGCGCCCATGTTCGAAGAAGTGAACCTGGCTGTGGACCACAACCAGCTGATGATGGACGTCATGGACCGTGTAGCCCGCCGCCACAAGTTGCGCGTGCTTCTCCATGAGAAACCTTATGCTGGAATCAACGGCTCCGGCAAGCACAACAACTGGTCCATGGGCACGGACAGCGGCATCAACCTGCTCTCGCCCGGCAATACGCCCAAGACCAACCTTCGCTTCCTCACCTTCTTCGTCAACACGGTGCGCGCGGTGTACGAGCACAGCGACCTGATTCGAGCGGCTATCGCCGCCGCCTCCAATGACCATCGCCTGGGGGCCAACGAAGCGCCGCCCGCCATCATCTCCGTCTTCCTCGGCTCCGAAATGACGGCCGTACTCGACGAAATCGAGCAGCGCGCCGGCAAGGACCAGCTGGACAAAATGACCAAGGAAGACCTGAAACTGGACATCCACAACAAGATTCCCGATCTGTTGCTGGACAACACCGACCGCAACCGCACGTCGCCTTTCGCCTTTACCGGCAATAAGTTCGAAGTGCGTGCCGTGGGTTCCTCGGCCAACTGCGCCAGCATCATGACCGTGCTCAACACGATGGTGGCCGACCAGCTCCGCAAATTCGTGGTGGATGTAGAGGCCATTCGCAAAGAAGGCGAAGACCGCGACGTAGCCATTCTCCAGGTGCTCAGCCGCTACATCAAAGAGGCGCGCCCCATCATGTTTGAGGGCGACAACTACAGCGAAGAATGGGCCCAGGAAGCCGCCCGCCGAGGCCTGAACAACGTCAAAACCACGCCACAGGCGCTGGACTTCTACATGACGGAAAAGGCCCGCGACCTGTTCATCCGGCACAAGGTTTTCACGGATCGCGAGATGCACGCCCGCCACGAAATCTGGCTGGACGACTACACCCGCAAGATCCAAATCGAAGCCCGCCTGATGGGCGAACTGGGCATCAACTACATTCTGCCGGCTGCAGTCAACTACCAGAACAAGCTGATCGAAAACGTGCGCGGCCTGCGCGAACTCGGCCTGCCCGCTGAGGCGTACGCCGCCCAGAGCGACCTGATCGAGAAAATCAGCCGCCACATCAACGGCCTCAAATCGGGGCTGGACCAGATGGTGGACAACCGCCGTTCGCTCAACAAAATAGAGGATGCCCGCGAACGCGCCATCGCCTACTGCGACAAGGTCACCGCCATGTTCCCGGCCATCCGCGAACACGCCGACAAACTGGAGCGCTATGTAGACGATGCCCACTGGCCGCTGCCCAAATACAGGGAGCTGCTGTTCATTCGCTGAGTGGCTTGCACGGCAAGGCTATTGAAAAAGGCGGGGGTAACACCCCGCCTTTTTGCGTTCGTGTGGCTTGCTGTTCGTCGACCCAATGCTGCCAAACCCGAAGGCGCTCTTCGCACTACAACCCGTCAAGTTGGCGTTATACGTTAAGTTTGCGATCTATGAAATGCACTTTTGGCGCGCCTTTGCGGGGTCTGTTTTGGGTAGCCGCCCTTGTTTTGGTGCTGCCATCCTGCGTCAGCACAGGTAAGCTACGCGACGGCGAAACGGCCTTCCGGCTGGGAAAGTACAGCGTGGCCGCTGAAATGCTCAAAGAAGAGTATGCTGGCAACAAAAACCCGGCCACCAAATCGGCACAGGCCTTTCGCATTGGTCAGGCCTATGACGCGCTGAACCGACCGGAGCAGGCGGAGGAGTGGTTCGCCAAAGCCTACAACGAGGGCTACGGACCGGAAGCGCTGTACAACCAGGCCCAACAACAGAAAAAGCAGGAAGACTATCCCGCAGCCATTGCCTCGCTCCAGCAATACCTGCAGGATGATCCCGATCGCCGGGCGGAAATCAAGCGCGAAATCGCGATGTGCCAGCGCATTCAGGAGCAGCTCAAAGGCGAAACCTATTTCGAAGTCAGCAACCTGAAGGCGCTCAACTCCGCGGCAGAAGATTTTGCCCCGGTACTGTTTGAAGGTGGCGCTATTGTGTTCACTTCCGGACGCCCTTCCGCCGTTGGAGAGGCCGACAACGAATGGACAGGCGGCAAGTATTATGACCTCTTTCTGGCGTTGCGCAAGCCCGGTGGGGAGTATTTTGATCCCACTACATTTGATGTTCAGATCAATGAGGCTTTTTATGAAGGCACGGCCACCTTCAGCGCCGACTTCACCGAGATGGTGTACACCCAGTGCGGCAGTCCGGACAAAAAAGTGGATGACGCCTGCCGGCTCCTCTACCGCTACCGCGACCCGGACGGCACCTGGAGCGCCCCGGAAGTCTTGAATCTCTTTACCGACTCCATCAACATCGGCCATCCAGCGCTGAGCCCGGACGGCAAGCGGCTCTATTTCTCCGCATCCGGCGATCCAGAAAGCTACGGCGGCGCCGACCTCTACTATGTTCGTCAGGGCGAAGAGGGCTGGGGTAGCCCGATCAACCTCGGCCCCTCCATCAACACCACCGGCAACGAGGTATTCCCCTCCATCGGCCCCGAAGGTCAACTCTACTTCAGCTCGGATGGCCATCCGGGCATGGGCGGCCTTGACCTCTTTCAAAGCAGCGAAAACCGCAAGGTCTGGAGCCGGCCGGAAGGCCTGGGCTACCCGCTCAACTCCGGCGGCGATGATTTCGGGCTCCTGGTGCTTCCCCGCCCCACCCCCCACCCCGACACGCTCATGACCGGGCTGTTCAGTTCGTCGCGACCCGGCGGTGCCGGATCGGACGACCTCTACCGCTTCGTCCTGAAAAAAGCGCCGCCCCCACCCCCCCGGTACGAGCTCCGTGGCGACATCGTCGAAAAAACGCTGGCTGACCCCCGCAACCCCGACTCTGAAGTCACCGGCTACAAACCGCTGGCGCAGGCGCAGGTCACGCTGTTTGACGAAAGCGCCGGCGTGGACCAGGGCCGGCTCGAGCTGGACAAAGAAGGCCGCTTCCGCACCCAGGTCAGCTTCGCCACCGACTACCGCGTCAGCGGCAAACTGAGCGGCTACTTCACCCGCGCCGAAGAAGTGACCACCAGCGGCCTGCCGGACACCCCCGGCGACACCTTTTTTGTGGACGTCCGCATCGTGCTGGAGCCGATCCCCGAGCGCGACATCACCCTCAAAAACATCTATTACGACTTCGACGATACCACGCTGCGCGCCGAGTCTTTTCCCGAGCTCAACAAACTGGTCAAAATCCTGGCCGAGAACCCCTCGCTGGCGGTGGAAATTGGATCGCACACCGACTCACGCGGACGCACGGAATACAATGATGTGCTGAGCCGGGGAAGGGCCAATTCGGTTGTGGCCTACCTGGTGACCAAAGGCATCCCCGGAGCGCGCATGGAGGCCAAAGGCTACGGTGAGCAACGCCTGCTCAACCGCTGTGCAGACGGGGTGGAATGCAGCGAGGAGGAGCACCAGCTCAACCGCCGCACCACCTTCAAAGTGCTCGGCGAAATCGAGCTGGAGAGCGAGGAGCCCGAAGAAATAGAAATTGATCCCCGCCGCCGCGGGCGCTGAGGTTTTTCCAGCGGGATTCCGTAAATTTTGAGGCGTAACCTTTGCCATGGAGCCGTTGTACATTCTCTTCGCCATCCCCTTCTTTTTTCTGGCCATCGGCCTTGAATACGCCTATGGCCGGAGGAAAGGCCGCGCCTTCTACCGCTTCAACGATGCCATCACCAACCTGAACATTGGTATTGGCAGCCAGGTGTTCAGCCTCTTCCAGAAGTTCGTTCTGCTCGGGGCCTATACGTTTGTGTACGAGCACTTTGCCATCATCCGGCAGCCGCAAACCGTCTGGTCCTTTGTCCTGTGCCTGGTCATCTTCGATATGTTTTATTATTGGGCGCACCGCTGGAGCCACGCCTGGAATTTTCTCTGGGGCGCCCACGTGGTGCACCATTCCAGTGAAGACTACAACCTCAGCGTCGCGCTGCGCCAGAGCTGGTTTCACAACCTGCTCGCCTTTTTCATCTTCCTGCCCATTCCACTGCTGGGCTTTGATCCCATGATCTTCTTTGCCGCCGGCGCCGTTATTACGCTGTACCAATTCTGGATTCACACGGAAGCCATTGACCGCATGCCCCGCTGGTTCGAATGGGTGTTCAACTCGCCCAGCCACCACCGGGTGCACCACGGCGTCAACCCGGAATACATCGACAAAAACCACGCGGCCATTTTCATCATCTGGGACCGGCTGTTTGGTACGTTTCAGGAAGAGGGCGTCAAGCCTACTTACGGCATTACCCGCCCGCTGCGCTCCTGGAACCCCGGCTGGGCCAACCTGCACTACTACGCCGAAATGGCAGCCGCCATGAAGCGCATGTCGCGCTGGCGCGATAAGCTCTACCTGATCGTGGCCAAACCGGGCTGGCTGCCCCGCGAACTCGGCGGTTACCAGGCGCCCCCTCCGGTCGATGCCGACCAACCCAAATTCAACCCGCAACCTCCAGGCACCCTGAACGGCTACCTCTTGGCGCAATTCGTCCTCATCACGCTCGGGTTGGTCGCATACATGACCTACTTTGACGAAATCGGGCTGTTTTACCAGGTCCTCTTTCTGGGCATCATCATTGTCTCCACCATGATCGTGGGCGCCATCATGGAACAGAAACCCTGGATTCGAACGGCCGAAATCGTGCGGCTGGTGCTGGTGGTGCTCAGCCTGAACTCGCTGTACTTCACGCATTATACGCCCTGGTTCAGCGTCATGCTGCTAGCTTCGCTGGGCGCGTTCACGTTCCTGGCCACGTGGTTCGTGCTCCGCACGCGCATCGCCTGAAGGCCCTTCCCCGGTTGATCGGTATCTTTGCCTAAGGGCTTCAGGCCCGGACTACTCCTGCCATGACACCGACGCCTCTTCCCCCGTCCCAGCAACCGCCGAACCAACCGCAAGACCAGCAAAGCGACGAGGCCCAATCCGCTGAGGCGGACGATCGCTACCAGCAGCGCGGCGTCTCGGCCAGCAAATCCGAGGTGCACCAGGCCATCCGGCACCTCGACAAGGGGCTGTTCCCCAACGCGTTCTGCAAAATCCTGCCAGATGCGGCCGGCGGCGATCCCGACTTCGCCAAC
>Ga0172372_10008738_pt1 | contig 13288 bp, 9 predicted proteins | sample LakKiv5m_2_FD_114544 | JGI IMG/M metagenome (GOLD analysis project Ga0172372, IMG submission 114544) | Freshwater microbial communities from Kabuno Bay, South-Kivu, Congo - kab_092012_9.5m | ecosystem: Environmental > Aquatic > Freshwater > Lake | place: Democratic Republic of the Congo...
CCCCACGGGGTGCGCTTCACCGCCCGGATCGAGCGGATCCAGCAGACCGGGGGTTGGGTCTACGTGCGCGTGCCGCCCGAGCTGGCCCCGCCGGTGACCGGCCCCTTCGGGATGACCCCGGTGATCGCGCGGGTGGACGGGCGCGAGTGGAACACCACCATCTGGCACGAGAAGGACGGCCGCGTGCTGCTCCCCGTGCCCAAGAAGATGCGCCGCGAGAAGGACGTGGGCGACGAGGTGGTGATCGAGTTCCGGGTGGACGGCGAGAAGTAGCGCCGTCGGGCGCTACCACCCCACCCCGGTCAGCGTGGCTCCGTACACGTCCTGGCCGTCGGCCACCGCGGCGAGCGGCGCGACGCCCCACGCGCCGGGGACGTGGACCGAGGGCAGCCGGAGGCTGACCGGCGAGCCGCCGCCGCCGAGCTGGGCGCCCAGGAGCCCGCCGGCCACCATGCCCACGCCGGAGCCCGCGAGGGAGGTGGCGAGGAGGACGTCCGGGTCGCTGGTGAGCATCGCGGCCACCAGCGTCGAGGTGCCTCCGAGCACCACCCCGCCCGCGTCGCCCAGCGCGATCACTCCCGGGGCGACCTCGATGGAGGGCACGAGGGTGAGGCTCCCCGCGAGCAGGCCGACGTCCCCGCCGATGAGCGCGCCCTGGAGCTGGTCGGCGTCGGCGAGGCCGGCCACGGCGGCGCCGACGTAGGTGCCCCAGACCGCGGTCGAGGCCATGGTGAGGCTGGAGCTGTACGGCACTTCGGCCCACCGGGAGCCGATCGCCGCGGCCGAGGCGGCGGCGCCGATGGTGGTCAGGGCGATCCCCTCGGAGGCCAGCGGGTCGGTGTACGACATCCAGCCCATGGTCTGCCACGCCACCCAGCCGGTGCCGAGCCCGCCCCAGAGGAGGTCGGTCCCGTCGACGCCGGCCGGGTCGCGGTTGGCGAGGACGAGGCCGGCGGCGATCCCCCCGGTCCCGCCCAGCACGGCGCCCATGCCGGCGCTGCCCACCGGGTCGGTGAGGAGCACCATGCCGCTGCCGAACGCGCTCCCGGCGCCGAGCCCGACCCAGCCGCCGAGGAGCTCGTCCGGGGGCCGCTGGTAGAGGGGCGACGCGGCCCAGGCGCCGATCCCGGCCAGGCCGGCGGTCGCCACGGGGAGGCCGCGGCGGCGGGTGTCGCCGAGGGGGACGAAGCCGCCCACGAGCGCGCCCCAGGTGGTGCCCAGGGCCACGAAGCCCGCGTCGGAGCCTTCGAGGTCCACCTCGGGTGCCCCGGCGGCGGCGCCGGCGAAGGCGCCGAGCGTGGTGACCCCGGCCACGGTGGCGAGGTCGTCCTCGTCCGGGCGCGCGAAGTTCCACAGCGTGGTGGTGGTGGCCACGCTGGCGCCGGTCACGAACAGGGTCTCCAGCCCGTCCCGACCGGTGCCCTGGTGGGCACGCGCGGTGAGGATGCCGGCGGTGGTCCCGACGGCGCCGCCGGCCAGGCCGGAGAGCAGCGCCCGGCCGGTGTCGTCGCCGGTGCCACGGTCCAGCCCCGCGGCGAGGAGCGCCCCGCCGGAGATCCCCGCCCACTGGGCGGTGGTGACGTGCGCGGCGTCCCCGGCGGTGACCGGCCGGCGCTTGGCGTAGAACCACCCGCCGGTCAGCCCCCCGGCCGCGCCGGCGAGCGCCCCGAGCCCGCCGAGCTGCGTCTGGCCGAAGTGCCCGGCGGTGGCGAGCCCGTACCCGGCCCCGGTGGCGCTCCCCACCATCGTCCAGGCGACGCCGCCCTTCTCGGAGATGCGCTTCATCCCCGGCAGGCGGTCGGGGTAGCGGGTCGCGATCGTGTCCATCAGCTCGACGCGCAGCGGGCCGGCGACGTCGGGGTCGGCGGCGGCGGCGACGAGCGCGTCGGCCGCCTCGGGGAGCTGGGCGTCCCCCAGGGCCCGGACGGCCGCGCTGCGGGTGGACGTGGGGAGAGCGCGATCGCCGAGCCACGCTCCGAGCACCGGGACGCCCGCGGGGTAGCGGGCCAGGCCCGCCACGGCGGCGTCCACCACCGGGCCCTCGCGGCGCACGTCCACCACGTCGGCCAACACCGCCACGCCCCGCGGATCGCCCCCGGCCACCAGCGCCGCCACGCCGTCCGCGGGCGTGTCCCCGTGAAGAAGGAGCATCGCCGCCAGGAAACGCTGGTCCTCCTCGCAGGCCGGGGCGGGAACCGCGGCAGCCGGGGCGACGGCGGGCGCCGGTTCGGCGGCCGGCGCGACGGCGGGCGGGGGGTCGGCGGGGGCCGCGGCGGCGGGCGGGGGCGGGCCGGCGTCATCCGCGTGGGCCAGTGAGCAGGCGAGGAGCAGCATGGAGCACCGGGAGCGCCAACTCTCTATGCAATCCTCGTTCCCCTCGCGCCGCGCCCGGCGTCCCGCGCCCCGGCCACGACTCCGCGCCGAGGCCGCGTGGTAGGCTGCCCCCCGCTGGAGGGCCGATGCCGCTTAGTCTCTACGTGGCCACCCGCAAGGGGGTCTGGATCGCCAGCGCCGCGGGTTCCCGACGCTCGTTCACGCTCACCGGGCCGAGCTTCCTGGGTCAGCAGTGCCACCACGTGGTCCTCGACCCCCGGGACCGCCGCACGCTGCTCTGCGCTTCGCGCCAGTGGCACCTCGGCCCCACCGTGTTCCGCTCCGAGGACGGCGGCGCCACCTGGAAGGAAGCCGAGGCCCCGCCGCGTTTCCCCACCGGGGAGCCGCGCGGACGGGCGGTGGACCACGTCTTCTGGCTCACCCCGGGCCACGCGTCCGAGCCCGGGGTCTGGTACGCCGGAACCTCGCCGCAGGGGCTGTTCCGCAGCGAGGACGGGGGGCGTTCCTGGGCGCCGGTCTCCGGCTTCAACGACCATCCCGACCAGGCGGCCTGGGTGGGGAGCGACAAGGACCAGACGCCGGACGGCGGGAAGCTCCACTCCGTCCTGGTGGACCCCCGCGACCCCGCGCACCTCTACCTGTCGATGTCCGGGGGCGGCACCTTCGAGTCCCGCGACCGCGGCGCCGGCTGGTCGCCCCTGAACCTCGGCGTGGCGATGGACTTCGCCCCCCCCAAGGAGGACGGGAGCGAGTACACCTACGGGCACGACCCCCACTGCGTGGTGCTGGCGCCCTCGCGGCCCGACCGCCTCTGGCAGCAGAACCACTGCGGCCTCTACCGGATCGACCGCCCTTCGGACCGCTGGGTCCGCGTGGGCCGGAACATGCCCGCCGACGTGGGCGACATCGGCTTCCCCATCGTGGTCCACCCCCGGGATCCCGACACGGCCTGGGCCTTCCCCATGGACGGCACCAACGACTGGCCCCGGACCCCCCCCGGCGGCCGGCCCGCCGTCTTCCGCACCCGGGACGCCGGAGCCACCTGGGAACGGCGCGCGGAAGGGTTCCCCGCCGGCCAGGCCTGGTGGACGGTCCGGCGGCAATGCCTGGTGGGCGACACGCGCGACCCCGTCGGCCTCTACTTCGGCACCACCTCGGGGCAGGTATGGGCGAGCGACGACGAGGGCGAGAGCTTCCGCCTGCTCTTCGGCGACCTGCCGCAGATCCACGCCATCTCCGTCGCGGAGAGCGCGTAGGCGTGCGCCGGGTCCACGTCCCGAGCCAGCTCCGCTCCTACACCGGCGGTCGCGCCGAGGTGGAGGCCGACGGGGACACCCTCGACGCCGTCCTCCTGGACCTCGACCGCCGCTTTCCAGGCTTCCGCTTCCGGGTGATCGACGAGCAGGACCGGATCCGCCGGCACATCCTGCTCTTCGTGGGGAGCGAGCGCTCGGGCGAGCTCGGCGCGGCCCTGCCGCCGGGCGCCGAGGTCCACGTGATCGGCGCGCTCAGCGGGGGCTGAGCGGCGCGCGAGCTTCGGCCCCCCACCGCACCACGCACAGCGCCCAGGCGAGCACCGCCACCGGCAGCCAGGCGAGGCTGTGGGGGGAGCTGGCGAGGCTGGTGGGGAGGACGGGGAGGCGGGTCACGCCGGCGGCCCACATGCCGAGGAACAGGCACGCCGCCGCGGCCACGGGCAGGGGACGGAGCCCGGCCGAGAGCGGCCACGCGAGCACCCAGCCCACCGCCGGCAGCGCCACCACCGCCTCGTGCACCTGGTGACTACCGGCGAGCGCCGTCCCCGCCCAGGCCGCCAGCACCGCGCCGGTGGCCGCCGGTCCGCCGCGCGGGCGCCAGAGGCTCCAGAGCAGGAGGAGCACGCTCGGCACCCCCACCGCGTAGATGCGGACCCGCCAGAGCGCCAGGAGCCAGGCGGGCTCGGTGCGGGTCCAGCTCGCGCGCGGGGGCGGGTTCACCATCACCTCCACCAGCTCCATGCGGGTGGGGGGGGCCCCGTTCCAGGCCAGGAGCGCCGCGCCGGCCGCCAGCGCCCCGAGCACCCCCAGGCAGGCGAGGACGAAGGAGCGCCGCCGGAGGGCGGCCGCGAGAAGGACGACGGGGAGGAGCTTGAGGCCCGCGCCCACCCCGGCGACCGTGCCGGCCCAGCCGTCGCGCCCGCGGGCCAGGAGCGCGAGGGAGATCGCGGTGAGCCCGGCGATCACCGGGCCGGACTGACCGGCCACCAGCGACCCGCCCACCAGGCGTGTGTCGAGGAGGAAGGCGGCCACCAGGAGGGCGGGGCCGAGGGGCGCGAGGCCACGACCGGCGGCGGCGAAGGCGGGAGCGACGGCGCAGGCGGCCACCCCCAGCGCGCCCAGGATCCGCCAGGCCGGCGCGAGGACCGACCACGGCACGGCCACGGTGGGGAGGAACAGGACGGCGGTGGTGGGCGGGTAGGGGTAGCGGTCGTCGGGGTCGATGCCGCGGTCCTCGAGGCGGCGGTGGAACACCGTCTCGAGCACGTCCGGAGTGCAGCGCCACTCGGGCCCCAGCGCGATCCGGGCGCGGCACCAGAGGGGGACGAGGTCCACCGCGGCGGCGCCGTCGCGCGTGACGGCCTTCTGGACCGGGGGGACGGCCCAGGCGAGCGCGATCGCGCAGGCGATGGCGGTGGCGGCGTTGCGAACGGCCGAGCGCAGGCGGTCGGAGCTCAGGGATTGCCCCCCGTGTACAGGAGCAGGAAGGTCAGGGTCACCGCGCACTCCGGTGGGGCGAGTCTACACCTCCCGGCGGCCCCGACTACCCCGCCCCGGGCGCCACCAGCGAGTCGAGGAAGGCGACGATGTCGGCCTGCTCGTCCAGGGGGAGGGCGACGTAGGCCGCGCGCACTCCGTCGGCCTCGCCGCCGTGGGCGCGGATCGCCGCCTCGACCGAGACCGCGCGCCCGTCGTGGAGGTAGGGCGCCGAGTCCCGCACGCCCCAGAGCGGCGGGGTCCGCCACTCGCGCGCCGTCGCGCCCCGCAGCTCGGTCGAGGTCGAGGTGAAGAGCGCGCGGCCGTAGTAGCCGGTGCGGTCCTGGAGCCCCTCCCCCAGGTCGTGGAGCAGCAGGTCCGCGTAGAGGCCCCGGGCCGACCCGAGGTTCTCCTGGTGGCAGCCGTCGCAGCCGACGGCGCTGAACAGATCGCGCCCGTGGTCGATCCCCGGGGTGGCCAGCGCCACCGGGGCGGGCAGGGCGGCGACGAAGCGGACGAGCGAGGCCAGCTCGGCGTGATCGAGGTCCAGACCGGGGGCTTCGGGCACCTCCAGCGTGGGGCGCTGGGGGAACCCGGGGACCTCCAATCCCAGCTCGAAGGAGCAGGCGCGGGCGACGAAGCTGGAGAGCCGGTCCACGTCGCCCTTCCAGCCGAAGCGGGCGGGTCGGCCCTGGGCGTCGCGGCCCACCCGGCCCGTGATCGTCGAGTCGCCCTTGACCGAGCGGGCGGCCTCGAAGAGGGACTCCTCGGCGACGCGGTCGATCACCCCCGCGCCGAACAGCGCCGGGGGGTTCCGCGACGCGCCGAGGGTGTTCACCGTGACGTCGCGGGCCTCCGGCCCGCCGCCCCCCACGCCGCCCTGGTTGTGGCAGCCCACGCAGGAGGAGCCGTTGGCGATGGGGCCGAGCCCGTCGCCGGGGGCCGCGCGGGGGTCGTCGTGGACCCAGGTGCGGACGAAGAGCTCGCGGCCGGCCTCCGGCCCCGGCAGCTCCTCCACGAGGACGGCGGGGGCGGAGCTGTGCCCGGCGCACCCGAGGTGCGCGAGTAAGATGAGGTGCATGGCGGACTCCTGCCGAGTCCGACCGCTGGCGGGGGCCCCGGTTCCGGGGACGCCGATGGTTGACGAATCCTGGACCGGGGCCTACCCCTCGCCCCCCTCCACCTTGGTCATCTCCGACAGCATCACGCCCTTCACGAGGTCGCCGCCGCCCACCACGGTGAGCCGGTCGATCCGGCCCGCCAGCTCGGCGAGCCCCTCGAGCTCCTTCAGCCGCAGGAGCACGGGGTTGTTGTCGAGGAGGCGCGCGGTGTTGGCCAGCTGACGCGTCTGGGCCGTCTCCTCGCGCCGCTTGATGGCCAGCGCCTCGGCCTCCTTCCTGGCCAGGGTGACGCGGTTGAAGAGCTCCTTCACCTCTCCGGGCAGGATGACGTCGCGGAGCACCACCTGCTCGAGCGCCACGCCCACCGCGGGCAGTCGGGCCCGGGCGGCGGCCTGGAGCTCGGCGTCCACCGCGGCCCGGTCGGCCAGGAGCGGCTCCAGCTCCCGCGCGCTCACCACCTCGCGCATGGCGTGGTGCACCGCGGCGTAGATCTGCTTGTCGCGATCGACCTCCCGCGCGCGCTGGAGCGCGTCGGTGACCCGCACCGTGACCCCGGCCTTCAGCCGCACCGGCACCTGGTCCCGGGTGAGCAGGTCCTGGGGCTCCACGTCCACGGTGGCGAGCGCGAGCGAGACGGGCTCGATGGTCCAGGGGCCCTGGCTCCAGACCCGGTACCGGCCCGGCGCCGCGAGGCGGATCGGCACCCCGTTGTGCTTCACCACGCCCGCGGTGGTGCCGTCCACGGTGAGGTCCGTCCACACGTTCCCGCCGTTGTGGGGCGTGCGGTCGGTGTCCGGCAGGGGCAGGGGCTCGGCCTGCACGTCCACGTCGTACACCTCGGCCTTCCCCTGGGCGTCCCAGAGCAGGTAGCGCCCCGGGTAGAGGATCTTCTGGTAGACGCCGTCGAAGAAGAGCACCCCGCGGTGGTTCGACGCCACCCGCACGGTCGTGGCCCCCGGCAGGTCGTCCGGAAGTGGGTCGGGGTTGGGGCGCTTGTCCACCTCGGCCCGGAGGTCCAGGGTGAGGAACTCGTGCAGGCCGCCGAGGGTCCAGCGGGTGTGGCGGCCCGGCCCGAGGAGCTCGGTGTAGCGGCCGTCCACCACGTGGGCGACGCGCTGGTGGGAGGCGACGAGGAGGGTCTTGAACATGGTGTTCCCGGAGGGTGAGGGAGGGCGTCGGCGGCGATCCCCGGCGACGGCGCGGCCGCGGTCGGGAGCGGGCTCCACCGGGACTCGGGGCGAACCCCGGGACGCGGTGGCGCTCCCCGCGGACAGGCTCCGGCAGCGGTGGGCCGAGGCCCTGGACCGCCGCCGACGACCTCCCCGTTTGACCTTTGGAGGTCCAGCTCTATAGGCTGGTGCTCAACCACTGAGCGTCATTCCCCGTGAGGGGAATGCAGGAATCGAACCTGGAAAGCCCGGGGCGTGACGCGGAGCAGACGCGGAACCGCTGATGGGAACTCCCGGCAGGCCGCTCTCCCCGCCCGTTTCCGGTGGGCCCGTCGAGGATAGCCGGGGTTGGACGGGGGAGGCAAGGGGGCCGCCGCCCGGCGGGGGTGTCCCCTCGCGGTCCGCCGCCCGCCCCCCCTCTCGCGTTACCCCCCTTCCGTGGCCTCCACGCCCGACAGGGTCGCCGTCCTCGCCCGCCAGCTCGGTTGGTCCGACGAGGTGCGCCAGGTGGTGGCCCGGACGCTCTCGCTCAGCGACGAGGAGCTCCTCGGGTACCTCCCCCCGCCCTCGGACCCCATGGACGTGCCGGCGCCCTACGAGGACCGCGGCCTCATCGGCATCGGCGGGATGGGCGAAGTGCGCCGGGTCTACGACCCCCGCCTGGGCCGTACGGCGGCGCTGAAGGTGCTCCGCGCGGTGCTCGCCCACGATGGCGCCCAGCGCGCGCGCTTCGTGGCCGAGGCCCAGATCCTCGCCCAGCTCCAGCACCCCGGCGTGGTCCCCGTCTTCGAGCGCGGCGAGCTGGAGGACGGCCGGCCCTGGTTCGTGATGAAGGAGGTGACGGGGCGCTCGCTGCGGGAGGTGATGGAGGAGGGGTTGGAGCTGCGGCGCGCCGTGGACCTGTGGCGACGGGTCTCGGACGCCATCGCCTACGCGCACACTCGGGGGGTGGTGCACCGCGACCTCAAGCCGGACAACGTGATGGTCGGCCCCTTCGGCGAGGTCCTGGTCCTCGACTGGGGCTTGGCGCGCCTGGTGGGCGACACGGAGGCGGACGCCCCCAGCACGGTGCGGGACGCCGGCGCCCACGCCACCCGGGCGGGGACGGTGACCGGGACGCCCTCCTACATGGCGCCCGAGCAGGCGGCGGGGGAGCTGGACCGGCTGGGGCCGGCCACGGACGTCTACGCGCTCGGCGCCACGCTCTACGAGATGCTCGCCGGCCGTCCCCCTCACGACGGCCCCACCAGCGAGGAGATCGTGGCCGCAGTGCTCGCGGGCCCGCCGCCCCCGCTCGCCGCGGAGGTCCCGCCCGAGCTGGCCCGGCTGTGCGAGGCCGCCCTGGCCCGTGAGCCGGCCGCGCGAGGAACGGCCGAGGGCTTCGCCCGCGCGCTGGAGGCCTGGCTGGACGGGGTGCACCGCCGGGAGCGGGCGCGGGAGGTGGTGGAGGCGGGGCGTACCCAGTTCGCCGAGGCCGGAGCCCTGCACACCCAGGCGGCGGCGCTGCGGGTGGCGGCGGCCGAGGAGCTCGCGGCGCTGGGGCCACGCGCCGGCGAGGACGCGAAGGCGGCGGCCTGGGCCCGGGAGGACGAGGCGGAGCGGCTCGAGCGCGTCGCGGCGGAACGGGCGGCGGAAGGTCGGGAGACGGTGGGGGCGGCGTTCACCCATGCCGCGGACCTGGAAGAGGCCCACGCGATGCTGGCCGACCTCACCCTCGAGGACCACCGGCAGGCGGAGCTGCTGGGGGACGAGATCGGCGCCACCCGCGCGGCCATCACCCTCCGGCGCCACCTCACCGCGCTCCCGCCGGCGGCCACGGTGCGGCACCGGGCCTGGCTGGCGGGCGAAGGCGCGCTCAGCCTCGAGACCGACGTGCCCGCGGAGGTGCTCCTCCACCGCTACGAGCCCCACCGCCGCCGCATGGTCCCCGTCTTCGAGCGGTCCCTGGGGCCCACCCCCCTGCGCGCCGTGCCGCTCCCCATGGGCAGCTACCTGTGTGTGCTGCGGGCGCCGGGCCGCCCGGACGTGCGCTACCCCGTCTCCATCGGCCGGCAGGAGCACTGGAGCTCGGGAGGGCCGATCCACCTGCCCGCGTCGGTGCCGGAGGGCTCCTGCCACGTGCCCGCCGGCTGGTTCTGGAGCGGCACGGCGGGCCAGCCCTTCGAGCACGAGCTGCCCCGGCGCCGCGTGTGGGTGGACGGGTTCCTCCTCGAGCGCTTCCCGGCCACCAACCGGGCGTGGATCACCTTCCTCGACGCCCTCGTGGACGCCGGCGAGCACGAGCTGGCCGCCGCCTGCGCGCCGGCGGCTCCGGGTGGGGTGCCGGTGTACGGCCGCGACGCCGCGGGCCACCACTTCCTGCAGCCCGACCCCGACGGGGACCTCTGGGAGCCCGACTGGCCGGTGTTCCTGGTGGACCACGCCGCCGCCCGGGCCTTCGCCGCCTGGCGCGCGCGCGTGACCGGGCTCCCCTGGCGCCTGCCCCACGAGTTCGAGTGGGAGAAGGCGGCCCGGGGGGTGGACGGGCGGACCTACCCCTGGGGGAACGGGTTCGACCCCACCTACTGCTGGATGCGCGACACCGCCGAGGTGCCCCACCCTGCGCCCGTCGGGCGCTGCCCCGTGGACGAGAGCCCGTACGGCGTGCGGGACCTCGCCGGCGGGGCCATGGACTGGACCGACTGCCCCTTCCGCAAGGAGGGCCCCCCGTTGGACGCGGACGGGCGCCTCCTCGCCGACCCCGGCCCCGCGCCCACCATCGCTGTCCGCGGCGGCGCCTGGCACTTCCGGGCCCGCGGCTGCGCGACCACCGGCCGCTGGATGCCCACCGCCAACGCGCGTCGGGGGGACGTGACGGTGCGACTGGCGATTTCAGGGAATTTCGATTTCCCCCCGGCGGACCGCTGACGGCGCTAATCTCGGATGTCCACGGAGAACGGCATGCTCCTCCTCGCCTCGACCTTCGCCCTCGCGGTGGACCCCCCGCTCAAGTCGGTCGCGAGCGGGAAGAACTGCCTGAAGATCCCCTGCAACGGCATCCAGGCCGATCCGACCGCGGGCATCATGCCCTCGGACGTGCTCGAGGCGCTGGGGCTCTCCACGCGCGTGGACCTGACCTGGACCCCGGTCTCGGTGAGCGTGGGGACGACCGAGATCGACGGCTGGCTCGTCGCGCCCGACGACGGCGCCGGCGATCTGGACGTCTCCCGCGAGCTCTACTTCTACGCCGAGCACCTCCTGGACTCGGACGCCACCCTCGACGTGCTCGCGGGGGCGGTGTCGTACGTGCCCGGCGAGACCATGGCGCTTCGCCTCGACGTCACCTTCGACGGCGCGGCCTGGAGCCCCACGCACCAGCTCGTCTTCGAAGCCAGCTACGTGACCCGGGGCGCAGCCGCCGCCGGCGTCGGGGCGTGGCAGCTCGACCAGCTGCACCTCGAGGAGCTCGCCACCGGTGCCATCACCGGCGCCGACCCGGTCACGCCGACGTCGGTGGGGGTGAGCAGCTACGCCTTCGAGTACTGGTCCTCGCTCACGCCCAGCGGCACGAACACCCTCTTCGTGGACGAAGCGCTCGCGCTGGTCACCGCGACGCAGGGCTGGATCGGGAGCGTGGAGGGCTGGGTCGGCGCCCGCACCAGCTCCCTCACCACCACCGCCAGCTACACCGACGCCGCCGAGGTGGACACCGAGCAGAGCTCGGTCACCGCCAACCCGCGGGAGACCTCGTACCGGGCGGTGAGCTCGGTGCTCGACGCCGACGGGGCGCGGTCCGAGCTCGTCACCGGGTACGCCCAGGCGTCGGGCCGGATGACGACCGAGGTGGTCACGGCCGAGCGCGGCACGCTCTCGGTCAGCTCGGGCGAGATGTCCTTCACTCGTGGTGCCTTCTCGGCGGTGGTGGCCCCCGAGGAGGAGGCCATGGCCTCGCTCCAGCGCCGCATCGGCGACGTCGGCGCGCGCTGACGCGGGGGGGACCGGCGGGGTTACCCTGAGCCGATGGCGAAGGCCCCGTCCCTGACCGAGATCCTGGACCTCCTCGTGGATGGCGGCCTCCTCCACGCCGGCCAGCGTCAGGACGTGCTCAACCGCGGCAAGGAGCAGGCCCGCCACCTGCTCCTGGACCGGCGCGCCGAGCTCCGTCGCCTCCTCGGGCGCCAGCGCGTCAGCTACTCGATTTCCGACATCGAGCTCATCGCCTCCTTCCGCTTCCGCCGCTCCGAGACCGCCGCCCCGCTCGACGAGGAGACCATCACCGAGGCGGTGGCGGGCCACGAGGGCTACGCCTTCACCCGGATCGATCCCCTCCGCCTCGACTTCCGCCTCGTCGTCGAGGCCTTCGGCGGCCCCTTCGCCGAGAAGCACCTCGTGGTGGCGATCGAGGAGTCCCCCGAGGCGCTCACCGTGGCGGTGACGGACCCCTGGAACACCGAGCTGCTCGGCTCCATCGCCCAGTTCAAGAAGAAGCCGGTGCGCCCGGTCATGGCGCCCAAGTCGGAGATCCTCCGCGTCATCACCGAGTTCCACGGGTTCCGGCGCTCGATGCGCGCCGCCGAGACCGAGCTGGCGAGCGAGCTCCCGGACATCTCCAACCTGGAGCAGCTCTACAAGGTCACCGGCTCGAACGAGCTGGAGGCCAACGATCAGCCGGTGGTCCAGGCGGTCTGGTACCTCTTGAACTACGCGTACGACCAGCGCGCGTCGGACATCCACATCGAGCCCAAGCGCGAGGACGCGCTGGTGCGCATGCGCATCGACGGGATGCTGCACGCCGTGCACCGCATGCCCAAGACGGTGCACCCCGCGGTGGTTTCGCGCGTGAAGCTCCTGGCGCGCCTGGACATCGCCGAGAAGCGCCGCCCGCAGGACGGTCGCTTCAAGACGGCCTTCGGCCCCACCGAGGTGGAGCTGCGCGTCTCCACCGTGCCCACTGCGTTCGGCGAGAAGGCGGTCGTCCGCATCTTCGACCCGGCGGTCCTCAAGCAGCCCCTGCCGGAGCTGGGCTTCTTCGACCGCGAGCTCGGCATCTACGAGTCGCTCATCCGCTCCACCAACGGCATGGTGCTCATCACCGGGCCCACCGGGAGCGGGAAGACCACCACCCTCTACTCCACCCTCCACCACATCCACTCGCCCCGCATCAACATCTGCACGTTGGAGGACCCCATCGAGATGGTGTCCGAGAACTTCAACCAGATGGCGATGCAGCCCAAGATCGGCTTCACCTTCGCCACCGCGCTGAAGAACGTGCTCCGGCAGGACCCGGACGTGGTGATGGTGGGCGAGATCCGCGACCCGGACACCGCGGACAACGCGGTGCAGGCCGCGCTCACCGGCCACCTCGTGCTCTCCACCGTGCACACCAACGACGCGCCGAGCGCCATCTCGCGGCTCCTCGACCTGGGCGTGTACCCCTTCCTCGTGTCGGGGGTGCTCCTCGGCGTGGTGGCCCAGCGGCTGATCCGCAAGGTGTGTACGCACTGCGCGCGCGAGGAGTACCTCTCCCCCGAGCAGATCGACATGCTGCGCATCCGGGGGGCCGACGGGCGGAGGCTGAAGGTGCGGCGGGGGGCCGGCTGCGTGCGCTGCCGCGGCACCGGCTACCGGGGGCGCACCGGCGTGTTCGAGGTGATGAAGATGACCCCGCGGCTGCAGCGCCTGGTGCAGGCCAAGGCGCCGTCGCAGGAGATCAAGCGCGAGGCGCTCAACGACGGGATGCTCACCCTCCGCGAGTACGCGATCCGCAAGCTGGCCCGGGGGGAGACCACCTTCGAGGAGGTCCTGTCGGTGACGGACGAGGTCCAGCTCTACTAGCAGGATGCTGCAAAACCCTCCCGTCGCATGCTCGCCCCCCCGGGCCGGGGTCGCCGCCGCTCGTCAGTCGCGTGTCTCGACACGCTCCTTCCTCGCGAATCGCGCGTCGAGCGCGCTC
>Ga0172372_10008740_pt1 | contig 13288 bp, 25 predicted proteins | sample LakKiv5m_2_FD_114544 | JGI IMG/M metagenome (GOLD analysis project Ga0172372, IMG submission 114544) | Freshwater microbial communities from Kabuno Bay, South-Kivu, Congo - kab_092012_9.5m | ecosystem: Environmental > Aquatic > Freshwater > Lake | place: Democratic Republic of the Congo...
CAAATCAAGTAAAAGAATATCAACGCCTTATGGGCGATTGGATTGCTAATAATCCAGCCGAAAACAACAATATCCAAGGTTGGATTGACGCAGTAAAACAACAATCAATGTTTCTTCGAAACGCTCTCAATATAAATAACGAAGATATGCACTATTACTATGTTACGGAGCAGTCATGAGCGACGAAAATCCTAATTGGTTGAATAACAATATTCAATTTCCAAGATTGATTTCTGAAATTTATTCAACTATTAATTTTTCAGAAGAACAAATTAAGGCGCTCGAAGATTCAATGAATTTGCCAAAAGATTATATTTTTGATATTTTTCAGCGAGCCGATGAAGAATGGCAGAAAATCAAAGCAAATACCGCTAAGGACTTTCAAGAATGAATAGAAAAATCAATATAGATATTCTTATAAAGAAAACATCATGGATGGTAGACCTTGGTTTATCACCTAATGAAATACGATCTATATTGATAGAGTCTGGAGTACCAGATGATATTGCTTACTTAATTTATAAAGCAGCAACAGTCAAAGGTCAAAATTAACTCGCTATTGCGGGTTTTTTTGTTTGCCAATTACAAACGGAGTAAATAGTGGCTTTTGGGATAAGGGCATAAACGTACCCTACTTTAATTTATACTTGCATGTGTTTTGAATTGCTGGCATGGTTCTTGCAAATTTCTTAATTATTAAATTTACAATTATACTGTAAACATTTTTTTCTTGACAACCGCACTTTTTTATAGTATAGCAGATTATATATTGCGTAATACGCTAACTTGAACATACGCATACGTTAACTTGAGCATACATTTTATCATAGAGCAAATCTAACGGCACATAAACACATGTGCATGAAAGAGCTTGACACTGGCTTTCAGAGTGTTAGGATGGTCCAAGTTAAGCAAAGTAAGACCTACGGGTTAACTTCAAGGTCGAATAACGCTTGACAATCCACAATCAATGCATATACTGATTGTAATGTGAACCATGGATGATTTGACGTTCTTCGCAGGTATCCGACCTTCGGCTACGATTCTCACTGTTAGAGAATACTTGTCGAAAACGACAGGAGAAGTTGCGGATTATCAGCTAGTTTTTCACGTTAACTATGCAAAGTCGCTGGAAAAGAGCTTTTATATTGTGGAGGAATTTGCTCCACAAAACGAGCACGAAGAAGTGGCACGTCAAGAATTGCTAGATTCTTACACTGCTCGCCTTGAAAAGATTAAGACAACGCCGATTGATGAGGCAACGCCTTTCTTTCAACGTGTGCGTGACGAAGATAACAATATCGTCAAAGGTGTAAAGATTCACACTGAAACCGGCAAAATTCATCTTTTTGGTTTTCTTATTCATAAGAAGCCTATTAAGGCTGGAGTGTATAAGGAAGTTAATTCAAGTGAAAAAACACTTGCAAAAAATAAAATCGAGGCATTGACCCCGGTTTCTAAATTCCGTAATTTTATCGTGGACCGCTCAACAGTGATCGTGAGCGAAGGTAAGCACTTGATCACTTGACATACCTCGGCTAGAGCCTAATGTGCATACAAGGCATTAGGCTCTAGTATTGTTATTTTGTACGGGAAGGATCAAAACATGATACTGTATGAAGGTCCAAGTGCGTTCGATCATTCACCTGTAGTTGTTATTGCTACTGGTTATGATAAGAAGTCGAAGAATCCAAAAACAGGCACAATGATTCAAACATGGATCATTCGATCGGACATTAATCCGTATCAAGCGGTTAAGACTGGTGCGGATGCGTCTGTATGTTTGAATTGCCCGCAACGATGGAATACGGGGGGAGGATGTTATGTAAACATCGCGCGCGCCCCTTTGAATGTGTTTAAGAAGTACAAGCGGGGCGGATATAAGAAATTGAGTGAGCTAAAAGATATTAAGTCTTTTGGCAAAGATTATAATATTCGTATAGGTTCATATGGTGATCCTGCCGTTATTCCTATTGAGATATGGGAATCGCTGGTAAGTGAAGCTAACATGTATACCGGCTATACGCATGCATGGCGATCCTTGCGCGGGAAAGAATGGAAAAACATTCTAATGGCAAGTGTTGATCGCCAGCATGATGTTATTGTTGCGAACATGCTTGGATGGCGAACATTTCGCACAGGCGCAGTGCGTCAAAAAAATGAAATGACGTGTCCAGCATCCAAAGAAGCTGGATATAAAATGACATGCATGGATTGCAATTCATGTGACGGCTCTAAAGCCTCTGGATTGTCGTCTAAGAATGTTGTTATTAATGTTCATGGGATAAAAGAAAATAATGCTCGTCGTTTGGAATATGTTGATGAGCATTTCATGCAATATTTTATTTAAAAGGTTTAATCAATGGTTGACGAAATTGTTCAAACATTTAACTTTTTTCTATGGATAGCTGTTTGCATGATTATTTTGCAAACATTTAGAATATTTTTTGCAACGCTATTTACTATTTTTAGGTAAAAAATGAAACTAATTATTGTTAGCCTTGCAAGTGTTGCCGGAATCATGCTACTATCGCATGTGTTCCCAGGTATGCAAACATCTACATTTACGGTAGAGAATGAGCATATTCATACAAGCTGGCTTGTGTTCGCAGGTCTAGCGGGGCTTTTCTACAAGGTACTTTGAGCCTTGACAAGCGACCACGAGGCATTAGATTAGGTGCATGAGAAGCTATCGCTACAATCAAGCAAGAGCTTTTGCGATAGACTTATGCATGTACGATCCTACATGTTATGAAATCGAATTGCAATATCATTGCGACATATTAAAGACCAAGGGTAAAATTTACTTAAATTCTTATTTAAATAATAAATTTGGTAAAAGGTCTTATAAAGAATATATCGCATATATCCATACAATTTTGTTGGAGAATGATACATGATACATGCTATCATGTGTATGATAATGGCAATTATACTTCCTAACTTCATAATCTCTATTATTTATGCATGTGAAGACTCGCATGTGTGAATTAGATTTTTTAGGAAAAGGTGTAACATGTTTACTCTCGAAATTGTTCCTGATGTTGATCCAATTAATCCTCGTGAAAATGACCGTCTTGGAACGATTTATTATTGCTCTAATCGATATATTCTTGGCGACAAATGCGTGGATAGAGAAGAAATTTCTCACGTTCTTGCAGGTAAACATGTAATTGTTTTGCCTGTATACGCATACATTCATGGAAATGTTGTACTAAATACAAGTGGATTCTATTGCCCATGGGATAGTGGGCAAAGTGGTTGTATTTTTGTGACGAAAGAAGACGTAAGAAAATACTTTAACGTCAAGTCTATTCGTGCAGACTTGCGCAAGAAAGTTATTGATATTCTGCGTGCTGAAGTACAAGAATATTCTGATTACTTGAGTGGTAATGTTTATGCCTTCATTATTAAGAATGATGATGGCATTGTTGATAGTTGCGGCGGTTTTTATAGTGAAGCCGAGGCGCGTGAAGCTGGACAAGACGCTATGCGTCATATGGAGGCAGCATGAGGCGCTTTAATGCAATTCAATTTAACATTAATGAATTCGGAAAAAGCGCCGTTGTTTATTTTCCGAATGGTTATGGCGCATCTATTGTCTCAAATAAAATGTCATATGGAGGCAAGATACATTTGTTTGAAATTGCTGTTTTGCTAAGTAATGGCAAAATTACTTATGAAACTACAATTGTAAATGATATTGGTTTGCATGGCGTAGCTTGTGGCGGCGTTATTGGTTGGCTTTCGCCTACTGGCGTCGAATATATTCTCGAAAAAATCTCTAATCTGCCGTCAAGGTATAATTAATGTTCCAAAAGATTTTGGAATTTATTGCACAAGCAGCAATATCGCAGGCACAGGCGCAAGCGCAAGCTAATGCACAAACGCAATCGAATGTTTTTCAGAAAAATATTCGAATTGACTCTGCTACATTTTTAAAAATACTAAGTGTAGCGGGTAAAGTCCAACAGGGAAATAATATTATTATTGATCCTGCAAAAGAGTATGTGCATAAAGTACAGGCTCTAAAATTTTATTGTGGGTACTCTGAAGACAAAGACCTACATTCACAAATTATTGCCGCAAAAAAAATAGCAACAAGAGATATTAATAAAAATTACGTCGTTCAAATTAAAACTTGACATTATTTGATTTCATGTTATCCTATATATATATTTTAGGAGGAACCATGTTATCATCTACAATGTTCGATAGTAAAGATATTTCCTGGTACGATTTGTTACTAGGATTTATTTTTATTGCTATTTTAGCTATTCTTGCTTCACTATTCCTTTGATATACTAATTTGTTAACATTCATTTTATGAAAAATAACAGCGTTATTTACACCCGTACAAAAGTGCGGATTTTTATGTTTGTAGGTTCGTCATAAGCGATACGCTAGATGCTGTTAAACTCGTCGTTGCGAGCCAACTACACCTAGACGCAGAGCGCCTGGAGCCCTCCACGCGCCTTGTAGAAGACCTTCACGCAGACTCTCTAGGGCTCGTCTGCATCACGCTTGCCCTTGAAACTTTTTTTAATGTTGATATCTCCGAAGATGATGCAAAAAAAATATTAACTATACAAGACGCCGCTAATCATATCTCAGAGAAGTTATAAATGCCTTGGCATGTTAATTGCTAATGTGCCGGTAAAGACAATATGCATAATCACACATGAACGCTTGACTTAGATTGAGTCATGCGTACGGTGCTATTCGGAGGTACGCGCCACATAAGGCTGAATAGATTACAAGTTGATAAGCGTAAGAAGATAACAAGTTACAAAAAGGTTTGTGATGCGAAAGATGACAGAAAAGGGTTTTCTTCATCGTTCTTACGGTAGAATTTCAGCAGAAGCATTTATACAGGCACATAGAGAATTCCTGGCAAAAGGATCTCTTGGCGAAAAAACAAATCCAATTCTAAAAAGTTTAGATATTGGCGATATGCTTCCTGATCCTGCTTTATCGCGCCTTAGATCAATTGTACTTGAACATTTGCTTGATACCAATATTCAAAAGGGTCAGCAAAAACTAGAATCAACTATTAATAAACCTTATACCGCTACTATTTTTAACAATTGTCAAATTGTTATGATAGGTGCAAAAAAACTAATTAAATGCTTTAATTGTTCTATTCATGCTCAGAATTGGTGCGATTATCGTCTCTATGAAGGTGCGCAACAATGGTACGCAAAAATTTCGCATACTTCAGGCAGAACAATACACGTTGATCGCCTTGACAGTATTGCCAGGATGCTTAAACAAAGGGTAAGGGCTGTTACAAAAAACGCCCCCCAAAATTCTCAGCCCTGGAAAATGAGGGCTAAAGGTGATAGGTTTTACTTTAGCAAAGGCTAATCTATGGTAAAATCAAAGCCGCGATCCAAAATCGTCCTCGATATGATCCTTCACTCAAAAGGTGGATCAATGAGGCATTGTCTCGACCGTAGATCAAAAGAATTGAAAAATATTCGACATTACATTGACGGCACAGACGATGAAGAAAACGACGATGAGGCGCTTGACGATGAAGCACAGGATGCTTATCCTAGAGGTGTAGAGGAAAGCGAGTGAGCCATGGCAAGAACCATGTTTCCAAATCCCTCAATCAATTCTAAATGGCGACTCATTGTCAAATTCGTTACAGAATTCTTGACAGAAAATGGTCCCATAGAAAAAAACTTGCTAATCAAAAAGTTGTGCGAGCAATTTAAATGCTCCGAAGGATACTGCCATATTGTTCTTGGTAGAATGCTTCGTCAAAATCAATTGTTTGATAACGGCACTAAAAACAAAAAAATTGTTTCTTTGACGCATTTTTAACAAAAGGCAATATCATGCAAATCAAATACATGGGATCTATTATTCATGTTAATGAGCCTAGCAACGTCAAGCTGCATTCTAATTTTGTAGAGATTCTTCCTCTGCAAATTCAGAATATTGCAAAGCCCATGCCAAAGGCGGCTATTGCAAAGCCCGCGCCAAAGGCTGTTAAGAAGCCCGGAAAGCCTTCTTCTAAGAGTAATGTTTCGGCTTCTGCTCAAATTAAAATTCACGTTCGCGAATATCTCAAGAAGAATGGTCCTTCTAAGAACACTAATGTTCTGAAGTACGTTCGCGAAAACATTGATTGCTCTAAGTATAGCCGCAACCTTATTTATGTTGCCGTCCTCGGCATGAAGGATGTTGTCTTTACCGGCAATCGCGAAAATCGCATCTGGTCGATCAAAGGCGCTTGACATTCAACGAGCTAGGGTTACACTAGCAGCATGAGACGAGGCGCACGCCTCACATAACCGTAATCGTTTCAATCTGGAGTTTCAAAAATGAACATCGACATGAACAAGTACGTTATCCTTACCAACACCGGCAATATCGACATCCAGGCTACCCTGGATCGTTTTGAGTCGGATCTGAGCAAGTTTGCCGAGGCACGCGAGACTGAGGTAGGCGTGATCTCTAACGCCGTCCACGCCGTTCTCAACGGGCACAAGGGCAAGCGCGTGCCGATGCCCTTCCTCGCCTCGGAAGTGCTCCGCACCCTCAACGTCCAGCCGGAAAACTACAAGACCCTTACTGAAAAGGTTCTTGATTACGTTCGTGCTAACGACGAATTCTCCATCGGCAAGGGTAAGAACGGCGGCGTCGCTCGCGTTGCCGATCTCTCCAAGTGACGTGTCAATAAGGTAGGGTAATGTAAAAAGTTACCCTACCTTGTTACAAGCGGGTTTGGCATAGTGGTCGTGCTCTAGCCTTCCAAGCTAGCTACATCGGTTCGATTCCGATAATCCGCTCTCATTGTTTTAAACAATTCCTTTTTAAAGGAACAAAACAAATGTGCGACGTTTGCAAACATCCTGCCAACGAAAACCTTGATAGCCATGACATCCCATGGCTAAATGAAATGTCTTCGGGCAAAGTCAATCGCGTATGCGCAAATTGTATTGCCTTTATCAAAAGATCATTGGTTGAATCTTTTGACGCCGCTGTAAGCAAAATTGCGCAGCCTTCAACGCACATGAATACGCGCGAGGCTTTGCAGCAAATTGCTTATAAGAATAACCTTGGAAAAATTCATTGGGAAGAAAAAGTACCAATTTATTCTTCAACTGGTAAACCAGTAGAAGATGGATTCGTATTTGTAAATGGTGAAAGGTGTTTCTTTTGCAGGCGTTCATGGGGAAAAGAAAATTTTCGCCTCGTCAATTCTTTTGAAGGGCTCACATGAAAGAATATGTTTTTTCAAAAAGTGAACTTGACAATTACTCAACAGAATTGGTAATTCCTACAATTGATAATCTGTAACTAATTTTTACCGGCAATTCTGATGATATTCTGAATCGCCTGATCGAAAGCCTCAAGCATGACCTTGACACAGAGAACACGGTGCGTAAAGTGTTTCTATGTCTCATGGATGCACATACGCAAGTTTACGGACCAAACGATAATAATTGGTCTATGAACATTATTCATATGGCACATCATTTGTGGCGCGCTAAAATGATTAACAATTTTATGTTTTCATATTTGGTAGACGAAATGATTTGTTATTAGTGTAAAGCATCCGTATGCCGCCTGCCTTCTAAGCAGGAGAAAGCTAATTGGATTCATGCAGGTTCGAGTCCTGCCGGATGCGCAAATGCGTGCAGCTTCGCTTGAAAGCAAGCTGCGTAGTCTGCTGGACGATTAGGTGGTTATAATGAATCTCGATAATGCAATGGATTTTGAGATTAAAAACTATGCACCGGATGTTGATGCTGTTCGCGTAATCGTAGGTTCACATGCAGATTCATGTATTGCCATTACGGTTGAGCGTGATGGTAATGAAGTATATGTGAATGTGGTTGATCATTTTGACGGTTCGGAACGGCGAATTGTTCTTGGTCAACAAGGAATGACGGAAAAGTTGTAATGCAATTTCGTAATTGTTGATATAAGGTCGCGCTAAGTGATTCTTAGCTAGCCTGCCAGGGGCAAACGTAGGGGTTAATCTCCCGCTGGAGCCTGTTCCACGGGCAAACGTGGAGGGTAGAGGTAGCCCAGAAACGCTCCGTGAGACGCGGATTACCTCACGCATGATAGCATACGGTCAAGCGTAGACAAGCGCGCAGCTATCTAGCCATAACTCATAATCAGTAGCTAGTTTATAGGTTATGGTGAATCTGGACCAATAGTGTTAATGGTTAGCACACCAGACTTTAATCTGTTCAGTTTCGGTTCGAGTCCGAATTGGTCCACTTGTAAATCTACATTTATACACAGGTAAATATCATGGGAACATCTGTTATTAAAGCCTGTTGTTCTTGCAATAAGCAAATTGTTGTCGCTCATTCTTGCATTCGAGCCAAGAACTTTTGCTCGCGTCCGTGTAGGGACAAGGTTATGTATCAGCATAAGTTTTGTGGCGATGCTGAATTGCTTGAATTGTCCAAGAACCATACTGTAATGGAAATTGCCAAGATGTTTGGTTCTACTTGGAAAAACGCAAATAGGCGTATTCAAAAGGTTAAGAACCTACTCGCGCATTCGTAATAATCCCTGCCGTTGTTCCGGTAGAACAAACACGTCTTATAAACGTGTAAGACTGGTTCAACTCCAGTACGGCGGACTGTATGTGTGCATGTGGCTTTATTCAGAGATTAATTCGCCCAGGAACGATAAATCTTACGACGATATAGAATCGTAGAATATAATCGTTGTCCCCATAGACGTATGGGTGAAAAGAGGTTACGACCTCGAATTAATCTCTGACTAAAGATGCACGCACAATCATACATTTAAAGGAGTATATCATGGGTTTGGATATGTACCTTAGTCGAAAAATTTATGTCAAAAATTGGAGCCCTGATCCTAAGTTTGAGATAAATATAACCTTTAAAGGTAATCCTACTTCTATTGATAGTAAGAGGGTTACTTATATTACAGAAGAAATTGGTTATTGGCGTAAAGCTAATGCCATTCACAATTGGTTCGTCAAGAATGTTCAAAGCGGCGATGATGACTGCGGCGAATATTATGTTGGCAAAGAACAGTTTGAAAAACTCATTTCTGATTGTCAACACGTTTTGAACAATCAGGATGACGCTGAAAATATCTTGCCCACCGCTATCGGATTCTTTTTTGGTAGTACCTCATATGATGATTACTACTTTGAAGATATTCGTAATACGATTAAAATCTGCCAAGATGCTTTGAAGCTAATGGAAGATGAGGATATTGACGGCGATTTTTATTATCAGGCTAGCTGGTAAATAATATTACCCTGATTCAACACTTGCAGAAAGTAAACAAATATATTACTTTTTGCAAGTGTTTTGCATTGGTGCCATTATGATGGATTTGTTTATTTTCCAACAAGCAAAAATCAATAACTATCAAGGTTTGATAACTAGCCTTGTAAAACTATTGTTGGCTGTAAATCCTAATACCCCTATATCCAAAATTATAACGTCAAGGCAATTTATTGATGCCAAACGTTAAATTATGTAGGTAAATGTATGTGTAACTTTTTAGTGAACTTGCAAAAGACATACATGCCTTGACATTAGGCATGATCGACTTATACTTTAAGGGCGGGACGATTTAACAGATCGGTTAAATTCTGACATTATTTCTGGCGAGTTTTCAATACGAGAAATATAATATATTTCTCGTATTGAAAACTCACTAAAGCGTATGTCATATATTGCGCCGTTATAGTTATAACATGAGTAATATTACTATTAATATTGGTTTCAATAACAATAGCGAAGCTGCCTGGATGAAAGATGTTATGGCATTTTGCATAGAGGCGCTTTGTGAAAAGCAAGAAGACAATATTAAAATTAAATCTGCAAGAGATATTCTAGCTCAAAATTTTGCGATTGATCTGGGCACAGATGCAAGTGCGTCTATGTTTGGTTTTAATCACAACGAAAAACGTGTTAGTATATCTGTTGAAGAATATAGCCATATGAAGTTGGCAGCAAATATTCTTCAAGCATTTATTAAAAAGTTTAATCGGCACGATGCTTTGATTTAAAGCATTAAAGGAAATGTTATGGCAAATAACTATACTACATGGTCTGAATATATACCTTTTAAGAGCAAAGAAGAAGCATCTTGGATGAAAGATGTTTTGCGCCTTAATATATCCGAATATGAAAATTTACAAAACGAAGACCTAGATAATGCCGAAATGATTCAGCATATTCTTTCATCTTTCGGAATAAATATTCATGTAGACGACGCAGAGTATTTTCCGGGTTTTGAAACACACTTTTCCGATAATGATGCAGGTGTAAGTATATATGCCGTAGAATGCGGAAATGTAGAAGTAGCTGCCAATGTTCTTCAAGAATTCTTGAATAAGTTTCGTCCTAACGAATATCTTTCAATTGAATTTGCAAATACTTGTTCAAAACCACGCGCAGGCGAATTTGGTGGTGGTGCAGTATTTATTACTGCAAATGCTATTAAATATTTTCATACAGGTTCGTGGATTTGTGAACAGATTTCAAATTTTGAAAATACTGCAAAGGAATAATCTATGGGATACTATATGACTCAAATGGACACTGATTTTAAAATTAGTGCCAATAAGTTTCCTGCGCTAATTCAAAGTGTTAAGTCTTTGCCGCGTCAAAGTACGTATGCATGGGTAAACATGGAATATGCCAATGCTAATAATATAGAGGATATTTTTAACTATTGGAGATGGGAAGTTACTCTCGACGAATCTGGTGACATTGTTGATATTTATTTCAGCGGTGAAAAAATGGGAGATGATGAAATCTTCTTTAAAGCAATCGCTCCTTTTGTAGAACCAGACTCGTTTATACAGATGCGTGGAGAAGGCGATGATATGTGGCGCTGGTTCTTTGACGGCAAGAATTGCATAGAGAAGTATGCCACAATCACTTGGGATTGATGTTAATCTGAAAGGTTATAAGATGGATAACGCGCCACTCGTATGATAAATTTGATTAAAGAAAATAACAATATTGTCATGGAACTAAAAATTCTATACGCCAAACCCAAGGGCGAAATGCGTAGTGAATATATTCGGACTCGCCAACTTCTTCTTAATGATATTAATCAAGAACTACTTTCGTTGATCGCATGAATCAATGCGAAGTAATATGTTTTACTGATTGTAAATTTTAACAAGGATTTATATATGAAATTCCACGAAATTGTTTTTGAAGAAAAAGATAATATAAAGCGTGCTCGTCTACATTTTGAAAATGGTTATGGCGCATCTATTGTATGTAACCCTGGACCATTTTTTAAATCGTATGGTGGCGATCAAGGTCTTTATGAGATAGCCGTTCTAAAAGATAATAGTATATGTTATACTACGCCTATAACCTCAGACGTGATTGGGCATTTGTCTGAGGCAGATGTAGAACAAATTGTCAATCAAATCAAGAATCTTTAGGAGCTATTATGGATCACGAAGAAATACGCAAGCTGCGAGAAGAAAAAATTGTTCTTGAGAGAGCCTATAATAAATTGGTTCAATCAAACAATGGATTGGCTTCTCAGTATGTTGAGCTTAGGAAAATGATTAATAGTATACAAGAAACTATTGATTATGAGCTTGAGCAGGCACTTGAATAATAGTGTTATGAAAGCCGTTTGTCATAGTGATGGTAGCGTAACATATTGGTCCGTACACTGCAATGTATGGGTGCATAGGAGCATACAAGTGCCGGACCAAGAGCTTGCCGCTATGTCAGAGGGCGAACGCAAGCGAGTAAGCAATCATTTAAAAAGAGCAAATAAAAGAAAATTGTCGTCTTGACATATTTGCGTGTAGACTTACATTCTTTATTGCAGGGGATGAAAGGTTTACATGATTATATTGGTAAACATAATATTCTTGATATTTGCTAACATCACATTTCATGTGTATTTAAACCGCAAGTTTAAATGTTTACATGATAAATTATCTAGCATTAATGAAATAATGTTAAATATTATTGATGATATAAAACAAACGCAAGAAATGTTAAGCGAAAGCGTATAGTAAAAAAATTGCTGAGTGGTTGACATGACAGTCAACGATGAGTAGACTAGGCAAGTAACCGCTCACTCTCGCGCCTGTACGGGGTGGTTCCCCTGTGAATTCTTATAAAGTTTGCGTCTAGGTTCAATTCCTAGCAGGCGCACCAAACAAAATAACCATATGGTTGATTAAGTTTGATAACAAATGCATTCGTATGCCGCCTGCCTTCTAAGCAGGAGAAAGCTAATTGGATACATGCAGGTTCGAATCCTGCCGGATGCGCAAATAAAATATTATGATAACCACAATGTAATTATACATGCGTCTTGAAATGTATTTGTATGGTGGTATAAGCAAAGACAAATTGTAGTTTAATCCTAAAAATTAGGATGTTTTATGAATTACGAAAAAATTCCTGAAAAAGAGCTTCTGAAATTTTCTGATTGTTCGACAATCAGTTCTAAATTTTGGTTCCTTGTAATGAAAGCAGCGGGATGGAACATGAAAAGAAATTTTCATGTAGCACCTTACAAGGGAGAATCTTTTATTTGGATAGCATATCCGCATACATCTAATTGGGATACTTTTTGGGGATATGTTGGATTGACCATTTCTGAAGTTCCTTTTTACATTGTTGTAAAAGATTTCTACGATAAGCCTATTTTCAAACCGCTTAATAAGCTGGCACATCTTCTTCCTATCAAAAGAGATAATTCTGCAACTGAAGTAATAAACAAAAAGATTAAAGAAAATAAATCTGCAATGATTGTAATGATTCCAGAGGGAACGAGAAAGAAAGCTTCCGGTTGGAAATCAGGATTTCATCATTTTGCAACAAAAAATAGTCTTAGAGTCCTGCCAACATATGTTTGTTATAAGAGAAAACTTCTTGTTCATAATGAACCAATATCTCCTGGAGGAACTGTTGAAGAGACAATTTTAAGATGCAAAGAAGTATATGAAAAAGATATGCCAACTGGAAAATTTCCTGATTTAGCCTCACCTATTATTAGTGAATTGCGGGCAAAAAGATCTGGCAAAAGTAATTAGTAATCAAAAATATTTCATCCAGCAAGAAAAAGGTAATTATACATGGGTCTTGACATGTATTTGTATGGTGGCACAAGCGAAGACAATATGCAAGAAATTGGATATTGGCGCAAGCACCCAAACCTGCATGGGTATATTGTAAAGCACTATGCTGGCGGCGTCGATGATTGCCAACGCATTAATCTTACCGTAGATGATATTCAAGATATACTTATTGCGGTAGAAGAGGGAAGTTTGCCA
>Ga0172372_10008743_pt1 | contig 13285 bp, 11 predicted proteins | sample LakKiv5m_2_FD_114544 | JGI IMG/M metagenome (GOLD analysis project Ga0172372, IMG submission 114544) | Freshwater microbial communities from Kabuno Bay, South-Kivu, Congo - kab_092012_9.5m | ecosystem: Environmental > Aquatic > Freshwater > Lake | place: Democratic Republic of the Congo...
GCGTGGTAACACGTTAAGCTTACCGTTACTAATAGCTCAATTGGCTTGATTTATGCACTGAAAAAATTTTTATTTAATATAAAAAATATCTTTAATTTGAAGTTTATTAATTTTTATTTAGATATAATTTGATTATTAATAAATTTACTAACTAATGCCTCAATTATTATTAATTAATAAATTTTTTAAATAAGTTTTTTATTTATAAATATTTCTAAGATATCAAAGTAGCAATTTAAATAAGCACAAAATTTTTTAAGTTTGTTGTAACTATTATTCAAATCTTGCAAATAATTTTTCACTTTGAAGATTTTTCAATCTAATTCGAGACGATAATTGATTTTCATTTATAAAAATATACTTAGTATATTTTTATATAATAAAAAAAAGGCTAGTAAAAACTCGCCTTTTTTAATTCTTTTGGGTGTTGGATGTGTCCTACATGTTTCTTCCACCCATTATTTTTAATATTCAAATTCTAATTATTAATCATGATGATTAATTATTAATTTATTGAGTTTTTTGTTATAAATTAATTAGATTATGTATTTTAATAAAAACAATAACTTTTATCATGGGATAATGTTTCATCATTTCCACGATGAAGGAATTCATACAAAAGGTCAGGGTTCAATAGATAAAAATGATTTCTATAAAATGATAAATTTTATAGGAAGAAAGAATATTTTAGATGCTGATATATTTTTTGAAAAATTTAAAAATAATAAACTTAAAAATAATGAGGTTTGTCTAACTTTTGATGACGGTATTAAATGTCAAATTGATATTGCTTTGCCTATCTTAGAAGAACTCAAAATTAAAAGTTTCTTTTTTGTCTACACTTCAATTTTTCAAGATAAACCAGATAATTTAGAATTTTTTAGATATTTTAGGATGAATTATTTTAAAAGTGTTGATAAATTTTATGATAATTTTTATAAAGTTTTAGATAAAGATTTAAAATCTTTTTTTGAAAAGAATAGTACTACAATTAAAGAAAAAAAAATTAAATTTCCTCATTATTCAATATCAGATATTAAATTTAGATTGGTTAGAGATATTTTTTTAACAAAAGTTCAGTATGAGGATACAATGTTTTTAATGTTTAAAGAAAAACAATTTAATCATAGTGATTTTTATAAAAAACTTTTTTTTCAAAAAAATGATTTAAAAACACTTGATAATTTAGGACATTTAGTTGGTTTACATTCGCATAATCATCCAACATTACTAGAAAAATTAAGTTTAGATGAACAGAAAAGTGAATATGAGAATTGTTTATCTTTAATTTCTGATATTTTAGATAAACCTAAAAATGAAATTAAATGCATGTCTCATCCTTGTGGAAGTTATAATGCTGATACATTAAAAATTTTAAAAGAACTTGGTATTGAGTTAGGTTTCAAACAAATTATGACTATTGAACCAGAAAAGGGCATGAAGAAAGTTAACAATTCTTTTTTAGAAATAGCAAGACAAGACCATGCTGATATATTTAAAAGAATGAATTAATGAAGATTACCTTATTTACTTCTAATAAGAGTAGACACAATTATTTAATCAACTTGTTATCAGAGGTGTCCGATGAACTATATGTCATTCAGGAGTGTGATACTATTTTTCCAGGAATTGTGCCAGGTCATTATCAAGTATCTCCAACTATGAAAAAATATTTTGATAATGTTAATAATGCTCAATCTAATTTATTTGGTAATTCATATGTAAATAATAAAAAGAAAAATATTAAAATATTACCTATGATTTCAGGAGATTTAAATCAATGCTCAATGAATTTATTATCGGATTTTTTAAAAAGTGATGTTTATGTTGTTTTTGGTTCTAGTTATATCAAAGGTAAACTTGTAGATTTTTTAGTCAATCAAAAAGCAATCAATATTCACGCTGGAGTATCACCATATTATAGAGGAACTGATTGTAACTTTTGGGCATTATATGATAATAATCCACATTTAGTAGGAACAACAATTCATTTACTTTCTAAAGGATTGGATAGCGGTCCAATATTGTACCACTCTATGTCTAATCTAAAGACAAATCCCTTTGAGTATACAATGTCAACCGTCAAGTCAGCATTCCACTCTATAGCTGAGAGAATTAAAGATGGTTCTATTTTTACAATAAAACCTCTTGTTCAGGATAAGGTTAAAGAGGTTAGATATTCAAAGAAAAGCAATTTTATTGAAGAGGTAGTAAAAAAATATTTTGAAAAAAAAATTAATTTAAATGGAAAAAAATTTGATAACTCTTTGTTAAAAGAACCATTCTTTCTTTTTAAATAACTAAACTCTACTCTCCACTTATCGTTTATATTTTCTTTAAAATTATTCTCATTTTTAAATTTTTTAAATTGTAAAATTTTCAAATATTTTTTTTATAGTATAGATAATATTCAACTTTATAAAGTAATGTTATAATAATATATATAATAAAAAAATGCTTAACTATTTTATAAATTTTAAAAACCAATTAATTAATTCATGCATAATTAATAGAATAGACAGAAAAGTAAAAAAAAGAATTATAAATATTAAAGACCCAAATTTAAGAATTGGGTACAAATATTTTGAAAATTATTTTTCAAAAGATGAACTTTCTTATTTGAATGAATATTTTGATCATAGAAATTTTTTTTCTAATGAAACAATTAGATTATTTGAATTTGTTGAAAAAAATTTTTATGGCTATATTGAATCTTATTTAGGAGAAAATGCCAAATTATATTCTATTAATTTTAATACAATACAACCAAACAGTAAAAATAAATTTGATATTTCTGCATCATGGCACAATGATAATTTAGGTAATAATTTAAAAGTTTATATTTGTTTAGAGGGTTATGGGGATTGCCCAACAGGTGTAGTGCCAAATCAAAATACAAAAAATTATTATCCAAATATTTTTTTTAATTTGAGATTTTTAGGAAAAATAAGTCAAAAATTTAAAAAAGATGAAATTGATTTGAAATATAAAACTGGTGATTGTGCAATTTTTGATACAATTTCTCCTCATAGAGGTAAGTATGAAAAAATAAAAAATAATAAAAGAAGATGTATTATTATTAATTTTTTGGATATTGAAAAAATTGAGAAACTTGGTTTTTTAGAATATCCAAAATTTTTATTTATGAAAAATACCAAGCCTCCATTTAGAAAAATATTGCCAAAAAATTTTACAAAAAAAAATAATGATATTGTTACAAAAATAAAAAAGTTTAAATTTTTTGATGAAAGATTTTTAGTAGAAGATGATGAAAATATTTCATATTTATGGACTTGATTTGTCAAAAATTAGTGAATTTAAAATTATTTCAAGCCAATTAAAATTATATTAGATTTTAAAAAAAATAAATTTATATATTTGAATTTGTAATTTTTAAAATTTAGTTTTTTTAAAATTTTTACAAATTGACTCTTGCTCAATAAGTTCAAATTTCTTTCCTCAGATAAATCTTTATAACCAAAAATTTTAAGTATTTTTCTAAAGTAATGATCAGGCAGCCAATGAAGAAATGGAATTTTTGTGTGAAATTCTAAAGGATAGAATTTATTTGGTGTTGAGATAACAAATACTTTTTTTGTAAGTTTTATTATATTTTCTATCATTTTTTTTTGATTATCAAATGATCCCACATGTTCAATTGTAGCATTTGAAATTATAAGATCAGATGAATAATCATAAAATTCATTTTCAGTAAAGTTAGAAGTGATGGATTTATTCAGAGATTTTATAAAACCTTTAGATGTAATCAATTGATCAGATATTGATTTATATTCTTTTATTTTTTTTAGATTTTTGATGATTAAATTACTACTCTCAAATTCATCATCATTTGTTGTTCCTATATCTGTTACATCGGTTAATTTATATTCTTCAATTAATTGATTGATAATATTTGAAATTTCCAATCTTTTGTTTTTGATTATTTCATCAAAAAAGTTGTTGTGGTTTTCTAAATAGATTTTGTTTTTGTAACTCAATTTAATTCTTAAATAAATTATATAATATTATACATCTAATCGCACTTATACCATCTTTCCAGGTAATTTTTTTCCCCTCATTATAAGTTCTGCCATGATATGAAACTCCAACTTCATATATTTTTAAATTTTTTTTAGCTATTTTAGCAGTGATTTCAGGTTCAAAACCAAATCTTTTTTCTTCAATCTTTATTTCTTTAATTACTTCACTTCTAAAAGCTTTGTAACAACACTCCATATCCGTCAAATTTAAGTTTGTAAAAATATTGGATAACGTTGTTAAAAATTTATTTCCGAGCATATGCCAAAAAAACAAAACTCTTTTTTCGTTAGAATTAATAAATCTAGAACCGTAAACAACATCAGCATAATTCTTCAATATTGGATTGAGAATTCTATTATAGTCGTTTGGGTTGTATTCAAGATCTGCATCTTGTATAATAATTATTTCACCTGTAGCATCTTTAATGCCTCTTGAAATACTATATCCTTTCCCATAATTTTTATCATTAAGCAATAATTTATCGATTTTTTTGTCTTTTAGGTTATTTAAAATTTGTCTTGTATTATCACTAGACCAGTCATCAATTACAATAAGTTCTTTATCAAACTGTTTTTGTTCTAGAATTTTGTCTAAGATTTTTTCTATTGTATTTTGCTCATTGTAGCAGGGGATAATAACTGATATTTTCATTGATTAAACCAATAGTATAGTTGAGTATTCATTATACTTTTTTATTAATGATTATATAGAAAAAATTTTGATGAATTTATATTTTTTTAAATCTAAGATTAAATTCTTATTTTTATCGTTTTTTTCTATTGTATTTTTTACGGTATTGATCCCTTATATTTTAGAGGCGGGTTTAGATGGTGATGATAATTACAAGTATCTTCATTGGTCTAATAATTTATTTTCAGACAATTATTATACAATTTTATTTAGGCCTTTTTTTTATTTATATGGCAAATTAAGTTTAATTATTTTCGATGATGCCGATTATTCAATAAAGGTGAGCAACCTTCTTTTGTATATCTTAAATTTTATTTTAATTTTTAAATTAGCGATGGATCAAAGTAAAAATTTTTTGATTTCAATAATCATTTCCTTAATGTGTCTTTTTAATCCATTTTTAATTGGAGCAATATTTAATGAAGAAACTACTATTATTTCTATCACATTAATTTTATTAAATTCATTAATAATTTTTAAAATAATTTCAAATTATGAAAATGAAAAAAAATTTGAGAGTTATTTCATTTTCTTAGGAATATTAGGCTGTTTACTACTTTTAACCCATGAAGAATTAGTAATGATATTTGTATTAGATGTAATTTTTATTTATTTTTATTTCAAAAATAAGTTTAGAAAAAATCTAGTCATTTCTGTTGTGTCATTTATTTTAACCTTTTCTATTTTTTATTATTTGTTTGCAAATGAAGAATTTCTAAAACATACAATTTCATTGATTTTAAATGTGATTCATAGAGATTTAAATTTTTTTATTAGGGAAACTGTTATTGAAAAACAGGTAAGCACAGAATATTTTAATAGAAATTATATTGAATTTTTTGTAAATCAAATTTCATGGATATTAAGCAGGACTTATTGGACAAATTCATTTTTTACTGCTTTATTTTTTATTACGTGTTTTTTTTATTACCTAACAAAAAAAAAATTTCTTTTTGAAAAATTTTTAGTAATTCAAATCTTAATTTATATAATTTTTTTAATGTTTATTAGAGTAGCAGATAGATTATTTTTAGTTTATTTGCCTTTGTTATACTTAACAATTTTAATCTTTTTTATTCATGCGAAAGAACATAAACATTTTAAAATATTATTAATAATCTTGATTATATCATTTTTTCCATTTGTCCAAAAATTAGACAAAATTAAGGGGGTATATTCAACTATGTTGTATAAGTCGGAACCAAGATACATCTATGATCATTTAAAAAACGAAGTAGATAAGGATAATAAAATTTTAATGTTAAGTAGTTTTGAAGATAGAATGCCAATCAAATCATTTTCTGAAAATGTATTTAGTGAAAATTATAACTTAGCATCATTTTTATATTTTGACACTAATGCACTTATTTTAAAGCAGGTATATAATTTGAGAAATATAAATTATGACTTTAAAAAATTTTTAAGAGATGAAAAAATTGGTTATATAATTCTTAGAAATCAAAATGATAGGAAATATTCTTTAGACAAAAAAAATGTTTCGAATTTAAAAAAACTATTTTCTGAAAATAAAATTGATGAAATTATAAAAAAAAATGTTGAAGAAACAAATAAGTTTAAAAAAGAAAATTATTATTTAAAACTCTATAACGTTGATTTAGATAAAATGGTTCTAATAGATGCAAAACAAGAAAATAATTTAGTTCTTGATGAAATAAGACCTTTTATTAAAGATACAATTTATTTTTCTGATAAAAAATTTATGAAAACTAAACCAAAAAAAAAAAGCTATTTACAAATAATTTATTTAAGCTTCAGTTCTTGACATAATTTGTTATAAAAAGAATGATCATTATAGGGTGTTAGTCTAAGTAAATAGTTATTATATCGGTTAGCTAATACGTATTTTTTATCTGACAAATTTTTACAATCTTTTTTATTAAATCCAAGGGTTCTATCAAATTGTGAAAAAAAATCTTTTTTAGGTTTTGAGTGATAAGGATAATAACCTTTAAAAATAAATACTGAATTAATAAGAGCAAATATTACAAAAATACCTAGGAATAATGAACCAATTTTAAAAGATTTTATTTTTGAAAAAATGAACCCAGTCAAAATTAACAAGGTTGGTTTAAAATAAAAATAATATCCTAAATTTTGACCTATTAAAATATTTTCAATATTTCTTAGTTTCATTATAAAAACTATGAACATTATGAATAAAAATGACAAATAAATAAAAAATAAATAATTATTAAAATATTTTTTGTTAACCAGAAAAGTAATTATACATGTAAATAACAATATATACTCTGGAAGCGAGCTAGAATTTAAAAATTCAGAGTATGAAGTTAGTAATTTTGTAAAAAGTAAAAGAAAAAAATTTGTATCTGGGCCTACTAAATTATTTACTGATGAATATATAGTTAAATAATGAAAAGGATTAGATAATCTGAGTAAATTTTTTAATGAAAATTTTACTAAACCTAATTCACTTAAAAAAATTAATGAAAATAAAGTGATTATTGCTCCAATCGTTAACAGAGCAGCAGCTTTTTTGATTATATAAAAATCGTTATGTTCTAATTTTAATATTTTATTTATTCCTATTAAAAAAATAAATAAATATAGCGAAAAAAATATGAGATCTAAATTTTTAAATCTATTATCATAAAAATTTAAAAAAATTTGAAAAGAAATAAATAAAAATACTACAAATAAAAGATAATAACTCAAAATTCTATAATATTTTTCTATATGAATAGTTTTATTTTTACAAAAAAATGCAAAAATTAGAAAAGCATAAAAGAAATTAAATATTATCAATATTTTTGACAAAAGTGAAAAAATTAAAAAACTACCTGACAAAATGATTCTATAACTTTTTTGCTTTTTAAAAAAAGTAATAAGATAATAATTAGATATAAGAAAAAAAAGAAACGCAACTGAATCTGGATTTATTCTAAATAAAGCGTCAATAAAAAATTCTGAAAAAATTAGAATTAAAGCAATTAAAATTCTATAATTTTTTTTAATTTCAAAACATTTTAAATTTTTATAAAAATAAACTACCAGAAGATAACAAAAGAAAGTATTTATAGATCTAATAATTATGAAGATATTTTCAATGCTAGAACTAGGTTTATCTAAAGATAAAATTTCGTTTAAATCATAAATTATATTTGGGTTAAATAAGTTTAAAAACTTAATTACTAGTGAGAAAAAAAATAAACTTGTAAATCCAGGGTGGTCTTTGAGATTTTGGTCAATATTAGATGAAACTAATATTGTATCAAAAATAAACTGAATATCGTTATCAAGTATAGCACTCCAATGTTGAAAAGAAAGTTGATAAAAATTAAATATAAAAATAAATGCAAGTAGTAAAAAGTTTAAAATGTAGTTTGTATTTATATTACTCACGTAATAATTATTATATTATAATTGTTAAAACAAATTAATTTCTAAGTGAACAAAACTCAAAATTCAAATATTCAATACTTAAGGGCATTTTCAGTCATACTAGTTATACTTTTTCATGTTTATCCAGATAATTTTTATAATGGATTTTTAGGAGTTGATATTTTTTTTGTTATTTCTGGATATCTAATAACAAAAATTTTATTTGAATATGAAAATTTATTATTGAATAAGGTATTGTTTAGATTCTATTTAAAACGTTTTTTAAGAATTTACCCAGCATTATTTTTTGCTGTTCTTTTGACATATTTCTTAGCAAAATTATTTGGTCCTCCAGTGCAAAGTTTAAGTGGTGAAATAATTTCTAGTATTTTATCATACTCAAATTTTTTTTATATTTTTACTGAAGTTCCCTATTTTGAAACAATATTTAAAAATCCTTTAAATCATGTTTGGTCTTTATCGGCAGAGGTTCAATTTTATTTATTTTATCCATTTTTACTTTTTATTATTTTTAAGATAACCGGAAAGGATATATTGAAAATCAGAAATTATTTTATAATTTTGATTTTATCTTTATTTATAATATCTATTTATATCGAAATTTTTAATCATATTTTTTCATTTTACTCAAGCTTAACAAGGATTTGGATTTTTATTTTTGGTGGCTTCATATATTTCAGCAATTTTAATCATAAAAATTTTTATAAGATAATAGGAAGCTTATTAATATTATCAGTTCTTTTCATTCGTTTAGATTATTCATATCAATTTAAGAGTTTAATCGTATCATTAGGTATTTATTTTTTTTTAATTGGAGTTGGGGAAAGAGATATTTTAGAAAAAAGTAAAAAAACAAGAAATTTACTTTTAATAATTGGTAATTCCTCTTACTCAATATATTTATTACATTTACCTTTATTGTATTATTTAGATTTTTATTTTGAGGGTTACAAAAAAATTCTAATTTTTATAATTGTATTAATTATTTTAACTTATTTTTTATATAACTTTATTGAAAAAAAATTCAGAAAAATTTTATTCATTAAAAAACAAGCCGTTATTTCTTTTGTAATTTTATCCGCAATAATAATTATTAATTACCCAAATAATAATCAAATTATAAGTTTTTTTAAAACATACAATTTTTTTGAAAAAAATTATGATTTTTCAAAAGAAATAAATCCAGATAATATTAAACTATCAAATCTACCAGTAACTAAAAAATGTAAAAATATTGAGTTAATAAAAAGATTAGATACACATGATGATTGCATTTTATCAAAAAAAAATGATCCACAGAATAATTTTTTTCTTCATGGCAATAGTTTTGTACTTCATTTTATCCCTTTGTTTAAATACAATGAAAAAGTTGAGAAAATTAATTTTGTATTTTCAAATGAAATTTTTAACAAACATAATTCGAATTTTATAAATAATGAAAGTAAACATTACAAGAAATTCAATTATGTTTTACAAATTAATTCTTTAACCGATTTTTCAAAGTTTAAAAACTTTGTCGAAAAAAATGAATATTTTGAGAATTTAAATATTATATTAATTGGTCAAATTCCCTACTTAAATGGAAAAATTAATCCTTTAACTTGCTTAAATTTAAAAAAAAGTTGCACTTTTTCAAAAGAGGAAGACATTAAAAATAAAAAAGATACTGATTTAGATATAGAGCAACTCAGAGATGAATTAATTGAAATTTCTAAAACTAAAAACAATATATATTTCTTTGACACATATAATAAAATATGTCCTGAAAAAAATTGTTACACTTATAAAGATAATAAATTGATTTATTATGATAAATCTCATTTAACACCCCAAGGTGCAATGCGATTAATTGAAAAATTTGATATTTTTTTAACTATAAATAATCTTTATTAGAATAATATTTTCTTTTTTTTATTTAATTTTAATTGAAATTTTTTTGGCCCTCCTAAATAAATTGAATTAATTTTAATATTTTGATCTAGAACAACAGCGTTAATTCCAATCTCACAATTATTTCCAATATTACTATTTCCAATTATTTTTGAACCAGGTCTCATGGTTACATATTTACCGATCTTTGGAAAAATATTTTTATTAGATCCAACAGTACAATTTTGATAGGCTACAAAATAGTCGTCATATTTTGCTTTTCCTAAAACAGTTCCTACCGGATGTATCAAGTAGAAAATAGAAGGCATTTGAATTTCATAAAAAAGATCTAAGCCATTTAAAAGTTTATTCAAATAATAAACTTTATCTGCAGAAAATATTTTTTTCGATTGGTATAGCTCATTAGATAGAAAATAAAGAAAAATAGAATATTTTTCAGAATTTAAAAAAAAATTGTTGTTATTTTTAAAATATTTTGTTTTAATTTTACTAAAACAAAATAATGATCTTTTAATGGAATTTTTTAGTTCTTTGCTAATTTCAGAATTTCTTAAAATTTTCTTAGTTGGAAAAAAATTGTTAATTTGGTTTAAAAAAAAATTTTCTATTGCTAATTCATTTATTTTTTTTTTCATCCTGTTAATCTTTGAAACGTCTCATGTTTTACTGAATATCTAAGATTTATTTTATTTTTTTTTAATGATTTTTTTATTTCTCTAAAAACTTCACTAAATACTTTTAGGTATTTTTTGATTGTATTTAAATTGTAAGCATCAGTCATTGTAATAGTTGTATTTGCTAAAAAACCTTTTTTAAGCATCTCTTGTGAAAAAAAAGTTGAGAGCAATAAATGATTATTATTTATAAATGTAAAACCTGGCATCGAATTTTGACCAAAAATTTTAATTTCTATGCCATAAAATTTAGCAATATTTCTCCAATTTTTCTTAATTAACTTTCCATATTTTTCTAATTTTTTATTAATTTTTCTTTTTTTTAAAATCTCTAAGGTTTTATTCGCCGCTACAAAGCCCAATTTATCTGTCCACATTGTTGAACTGATAAAAGTTTCTTGGGACACATCCATTATTTTTTTTTTTCCAATTATAGATGATATTGGAAATCCATTACCTAGAGATTTACCAAAAATTGCAAGATCTGGGTTAACTTTAAATCTTAAATGTATTCCTCCATAAACATCATGAAAGCCCGAAGTAATTTCATCAAATATTAAAATAATATTATTCTTTGTGGCTATTTTTCTGACTTGTTTAAGAAAATTTTTCTCCGGCATCACTCCTCTCATTGGTTCCATAATAATTATACCTATTTCTTTTTTATTTTTGTTAATAATTTTTTTTAATGAATCAATATTATTATAATAAAAAGGAAAAATTGATTTTTTATAACTAGAGGAAACTCCTTTGGTGCTTAAACCTTTTAAAAGTTGTTTGTCTAAAGTTCTTTTATTAGCCATGTTGGCAGCTAAATACCAATCATGCCAACCATGATATCCACAAAAAGCAATTTTTTCTTTTTTTGAAAATGCTCTCGCTATTCTGATTGCAACTAAGCAAGCCTCTCCTCCTGATTTGCAAAATTTCGCCATATCAGCCCATCGGTGAATATCAATGAGTTTTTTTGCCAGCTGATATTCTTCGACTGCATTAAGTGTGCACATTCCACTTTCATCAACGGCTTTTTTTATCGCTGTATTTAATTCCTTGTTTGCGTAACCAAGAATACATGAGGTAACACCCATGCCAGCAAAATCATAATATGATTTATTATCCAAATCCCATACTCTACAACCCTTAGCTCTCTTATAATAATTAGGCCATAAACCAGGAAGTATTATTTCACTTCTTTTGGATAAAAGCTGATTTCCACCAGGAATTATTTTTTTAGCTTTCTTTAATAATTTTTGCCCTGTATTAAGCATAAGGTTTACTTTATTTTTTTATATTTCATTATAGATTCTGTTTTAATAAAATCTACTAAATCATCTATCTCACTTGCTTTCCATTTATCAACAACATATCCAAAAGTTTTTTTTTGAATAAATGATTTTGTTTTCAAAAAAGAAGAAATCTTAGAAATGTATAAATTTCCAGATAAATAAAATAACTTAGATAATTCTTGTCTATTTATGTCTGATTGAAGTTTTAGAAATTTTTTTAAAATTTTTTTTTTCCCTAATTTGAAATTAAATTGAGGATGGGATGTTAAATTCTCAGTGATTGAAACTAAAGAGTCAATTTTATTATTCTTAATTATAATCTTGAGGGATTTGTCCGTGTCAATTTCATCTGTTAAAGGGGATGTTGGTTCTAAAAGTAGTATATAATCAAAAGATTGAAATTTCTTGTCCTCATAAAATTTTAAAGTATGTATTATTGCTTCTGAAATTCTAGAATTGTTACCTGATATTTTTTTTGGTCTTAAGAATGGACAATCCACTTTATAATTTTTAGCTAATTTTTTTATTTTTTTAGAGTCGGTAGTGACAACAATTTTATCAATCAATTTTGATTTTTTTGCTGTATTAATTGGCCAATAAATTAAAGGTTTGCCATTAATTTTTTTTATATTTTTATTTTTTAATCCAACACTACCTTCCCTAGCAGGTATAATGCATATAATTTTTTTTTTTTGGAACATTAATTAAATGGAATTTTTTTATATTGTAGCAATTTATTAAATAACATAATTATTATCTTCTTAAAATGAAAAACAATAATATTTTTTGGTGTAAGACTTGTTTAAATACTTCCACTAGACCAAGAATTCTGTTTGATAAAGACGGAAGATGCAATGCTTGTATATGGTCAGAACAAAAAAAAAAAATTAATTGGAAAAAGAGATTAAATTTTTTATCAAATTTCTTAAAAAAAAATAGAAATAGAAAATCAAAATATGACTTAATTGTACCTGTGAGTGGAGGCAAAGATGGATCATATGTGACTTATTATTGTAAAGAAAAATTAAAATTAGATGTTTTATGTGTCACAGTGCATCCTCCATTAAGAAGTAGTTTAGGGTATAAGAACTTAGAAAATTTTAAGAAAAATAATATTGATTTAATAGAAATAAATTTACCCTACGAGGCACATAAGAAATTAAATAAATTTGGATTAATAAACAATGGAAGACCTTTGTACGGATGGTTAATTGCAATTTTCACTGCAATAATCAATGTTGCAAATAATTTTAATATTAATTTAATAATGTATGGAGAAGATGGCGAGGCAGAGTATGGAGGAGTTCAAAAATTAAAATCAAA
>Ga0172372_10008744_pt1 | contig 13282 bp, 16 predicted proteins | sample LakKiv5m_2_FD_114544 | JGI IMG/M metagenome (GOLD analysis project Ga0172372, IMG submission 114544) | Freshwater microbial communities from Kabuno Bay, South-Kivu, Congo - kab_092012_9.5m | ecosystem: Environmental > Aquatic > Freshwater > Lake | place: Democratic Republic of the Congo...
CCAGGGCTCGAGAAGCAGCCTTGCATTGGTCGAATCAACCTCAGGCTCCCAGCGCACGACGACTTCGCTCGTTTGCTGCGCGGCAGCATAAGCTTGTATCTTGGTCATGGATTCGATGATAGCCTGCATCAAGCAGCCGATTGCAAGCCGATCGCATCACCACCATGGCCACTTCCAAGTATTCGCGCGATTCAAAACGACCTTCACCGGGTTCGAGCAGCCCGGTCCTGTGGCTCTTGCTTGTGCTTTGGTCACTTGCCATCGTTTACGGTTCGCTGTGGCCCTGGCAGGACTGGCGTGAAATCGGCTCAGCACCTTGGGCTTTTTTGGGTGATCGATTGCCCCGCTATTGGACCTGGTTTGACCTTTTCAGCAACGTTGCCTTATACGCACCGCTTGGCTTGCTGCTCGCATTAAACGCGCCTTGGCCCAGCAGATCCAGGCTCTGGATTGCGCTTGTGATTGGAGGCCTCTTATCCCTATTCATCGAAACCGCACAAAGCTATCTTCCCCAGCGCGTACCCTCCCTGCTCGACGTCCTTGCCAACACAGTTGGCGCTTTGCTTGGCGGATTCGCCGCGGCGGGTCTTAGCAGACCCTGGCAGAAAATCCGCCGGCTAAGCCGTCATTGGTGGCATGAACAAGCGCAGTGGCCAGCGGTCCTTGTGATTCTCTGGCTAGCGACCCGATCTGCGAGTCTTTTTAGCGCCATTCAGGCGAGTATTGCAACATCAGCACACTGGCCAACCGGTACCGAATCCATGGTTACGGGTTTTGGACTTGGTGTTGGCGCAGGCTGGCTCCTGGTTGAAAGCCTGCTCCTGAGCCTATTGCTCGCGCAACTTTGTCGCAATGTTTGGCTCTTTTGGTTGTGTCTTGGCAGCACGCAGTGCCTGCTGCTTGGAGGTTTGTTGTTGAATTTATTGTATAGGCCCTCATTGCACATGGGTGCCACGGGGGTTTTGCCGATGCTGATGTGGATGCTAATCCTCGCGGGTTGGGCATTCTGGCATCGGATCATAAGCCCGAGAGGCGCAGGCTTGCTTGGGCTTGGCATCGCGAGCTTATGGGCCTTGCGAACGCTCAGCGTCGTCGTGGTGGCGAGCCTTGTTGCTGAGGCCGAGCGATCGAGTCTCGGGCCTGGGCTGGGCCCTTCGCCAAGGGCAGAGCTCGGTCTTGGCGCCTGGCTATTGTCGCTACAAGATGCCTGGAGCATTGGACTTGCCAGCTGGCGATTGAGTTTGGATCCTTACTGGCAGGCGATGCTTGATCTGTGGTTAGGACAACAACAAACCACCAAAGAGATCTTCGGCCGCACACCGGTTCTGGGTCGAAGCTTGCAGCATTTTGAAGCTGTGGTCTTACTTGTTCAAGAGCTCTGGCGCTGGATGTGTTTACTGTGGTTCGCGGTGGTGGCGCTTGAAGCAAAACAGGCCAGGATCCGGCCGCGACGCCGCCTATAATGCGAGCAGCCGCGCGCGCCATCGTGGGGCCTTTGTAGCGCTCCCCTTCAAACCCACGTCAGGTCTTTGCTATGTTCTACCGCCATCATGTGTTTTTTTGTCTCAATCAACGCGATGCCGGCAGGCCTTGTTGTGCGGCTCAGGGTGCAGAGGCACTGCAAGGCTTTGCCAAGGCGAGGATTAAAGCACTCGGGCTTCAGGGCGCTGGCGCGATTCGGATTAACAAGGCGGGATGCCTTGACCGATGCGAACTTGGCCCTGTTTTCGTGGTCTACCCTGAAGGTGTTTGGTACACCGCGGTCGACGAACAAGACATCGAGGAAATTATCCAAACCCATCTTATCGGCGGAAAGATTGTTCAAAGGCTTCAATTGCCCCGTCAACCGCAGTGAACGCTCAAACACAAACAAGATACTTTCAGATTCAGTCCCGGCGCATTGAGGTGCTGATTGATCAAGCCTCGAGTTCGCAGGGTTTGGCCCTGATTGCGCATCCTCATCCCTTGTTTGGTGGCACAAACCAGAACAAGGTGGTGCAAACCCTTGCGAGAGCATTTCTTGAGCAAGGCTACGACACCTGGCGACCGAATTTTCGCGGTGTTGGTGAAAGCGAAGGTCGCTACGACGAAGGTCGAGGTGAAACCGAGGATTTTTTATCGCTCTTGCAAGAGGCAAAAAGGCAGTATCCAGACTTGGGTACAGCGACAAGATGCCTGGCACTTGCAGGTTTTTCCTTCGGAAGCTTTGTGGCAAGCATGGCTTTTGAAAAGCTCGGTTCGCTCGCACTGTGTGCAGATAAGCTGGTACTTGTCGGACCTGCTGCTTCGCGATTTCCGATGCCGACAGTCCCCGAACACAGCATCGTCATCCATGGCGAAGACGATGAAGTGGTTGCCCTTGCCGATGTCATGGCATGGGCGCGTCCCATGGCGCTACCGGTTCTTGTCTTTCCACAAACATCCCACTTTTTCCACGGACGTTTGCCCTTACTCAAGCAACGGGTCTCTCAATGCTTGGCAAGGGGCAGGCAATACTAAGGAGTCGCTGTGTCTTTCCTACGGACCATTAGGCACACCGCCGCAGTGCCAAGGGCTAAGCTTCAAAGCCCTGGTGCAAACAGCGTGCATCGCTGGTTAGCTGCCTTAGCCCTTGCGATGCTGCCGATTCAATTGCCTTTGGCCGCTCAAACAAGCAAGGCTGACGCCGATCAGCAAGGACAGGTGAGTAAAGCCGAGTCAGAAAAGCAAAGCCAGTCGAACAAGGCTGAGACCAACAAAGTAGGTCAAGCCGCAAAAGCCGAGGCGGACAAACCGACTCCGTCAAACAAGTCTGAAAGCGAATCAACGAAACGGCTCGATGCACCGAGCTTGGCAAAGGCTTCCGCACCTGCCTCTGCAATTGCTGCGATCGGTCCAACAATTGCAGCTAAAGCATGGGTGCTTTACGACGTAAGCAGCCAACAGGTTTTAGCCGCACACGAAGCCGAAAAAACGCTCGACCCAGCATCGCTTACAAAACTTATGACGGCATATTTGAGCTTCTCGGCCATTAAGGAAGGCCGACTAAAGCTCGATCAGCGCCCGCCCGTCTCGCAGAAGGCCTGGAAGGCGGTCGGTTCAAGAATGTTTGTCGATCCGGGTAAGCCAGCGACAGTCGATGAGCTGCTCAAAGGTATGATTGTGCAATCGGGTAACGATGCTTCAATGATTCTTGCCGAAACGCTCGCTGGGTCTGAAGAAGCCTTTGCCCAGCAAATGAACCGCGAAGCCCAACGTATTGGCTTGAAGCATACTCAATACCGCAATTCAACCGGTTTACCTGATAGCCAACACTACAGCAGCGCCTACGATTTGGCATTGCTTGCTTCGCGTTTAATTCGCGAATTTCCAGATCGTTATGCACTTTACTCACTACGCGAATACAGTTATAACAATATTAAACAGCCCAATCGAAACCGGCTTTTGGCGATCGACCCTAGCGTTGACGGATTGAAAACGGGACACACAGAAGCGGCTGGCTGGTGCCTGGTTGCATCGAGCCGCCGCAAAGACAACACAACCCAACAGGAACGGCGACTGATCTCGGTTGTGCTAGGCGCAGCATCAGAGTCGGCACGCCTTGTTGAGTCGCAAAAATTACTCAACTGGGGGTTTCAAAATACAGACGCGGTACTGTTGCATCCTGCTGGCAAACAAGTTGCGCAATATAAAGTCAGAAGAGGTGCAGCTTCCGAAGTCTTAGCGGGCTTTGAAGGCGCGCTCAGTGTGGTGGTTCCTAAAGGTAGTGGCGCGAGGGTCAAAACCGATTTGATTCGAGTTGACCCGCTTGTTGCCCCGATTGCCAAAGGACAGCGAATCGGCACCGCTCGAATCAGTCTCGACGGTCAGGCGATTTCAGAGGTACCTTTAGTCGCACTTAGCGAAGTGCCAACGGCAGGCTGGTTTGGACGGGCATGGGATACGGTCATGCAGTGGGTAGGTCTTTGATGTTGTCAAAAGGATAAGCGTATGCATGCAAGTCAGCTTAACTCAAGTGCGATAAACGCGACTGAATTCAATGAAGATGAAACGACCGTTTATTTGAACGGCGAATTTCTGCCGCTTAGCCAGGCGAAAATTCCCGTGCTCGATCGAGGTTTCATTTTTGGTGACGGCATTTATGAAGTAGTCCCCGCGTATGCACGGCGATTGTTTCGTTGGCCTGAACATCTGGCACGCTTAAAGCGCAGCCTTGCAAAGATAAGGATTGATAATCCTTATAGCGATACGCAATGGTTGGCTCTCATTGAATCCCTGATTCACAAACATCCTTGGTCTGAGCAATTCGTTTACTTGCACATCACCCGAGGGGTTGCCAAGCGCGATCATGCCTTCCCGAAGTCGAGCAAAGCGACGGTTTTTGCAATGACATCTCAACTGCAACCTGTCCCCGAACAATTGCGCCGTGAAGGCGTTGCCGCGATAACCCTTGACGATCAGCGCTGGCTGCACTGCGACATTAAATCGATTTCCTTGCTGGGTAATGTATTGGCAAGACAGGCTGCGGTTGATGCATCGGCGGCAGAGTGCATTCAGTTTCGTGACGGCCAAATGACCGAAGGCTCATCAAGCAATATCTGGCTTGTGCGCCATGGCGAGGTACTGGGCGCACCAGTTGATCACCGCATTCTTGAGGGGATTCGTGTTGGTTTAATGGAAAGCCTCTGCAAGCGCTGTGGCATTGCTTTTCGAAGCGCAGCAATCAGCCGCGAAGAGATCTTTCAAGCCGACGAGCTGCTGCTGACTTCAGCGACCAAAGAAGTCCTGGCGATTACCCGCCTCGATCAGCAGGTGGTCGGCAACGGCAAACCTGGGCCGATTTATGAGCAACTTTATCGAGCTTATCAAGAAGCAATAGCAGATAACGGAGCGCACCAATAGGGCGGCAGCATGCAAATTGAACCCGCATTGAATTAAACAGCATAGGGTCGAGCATGCAAGTTGAGGACAGCCTATTGCAGTTTCCTTGTGACTTTCCAATCAAAGTCATGGGCAAGAACGTTCCAGAATTTTCTCAAGTAATCTGTGCGCTGATCTGTGATCATGCCCCGGATTTCGATCCAGCAAAGCTTGAAATTCGGGCATCAAGCAAGGCGAACTATATTGGCTTGACTGCGACGATTCGCGCTGTTTCGCGCGCTCAACTCGACGGACTTTATCTTGCACTCACCAGCCATCCCCTGGTGAAAATCGTGCTTTAGGCGCCTTGCTAAGTTGAATATACGACTGCGTTTTTTGGGGATCAGTGGCTACGCTGATTGCTTAAAGGCAATGCAAGCGTTCACGAAAAACCGCGATAAGGATCAAGATGACGAACTCTGGATGGTCCAGCATCCACCGGTTTTCACCCTGGGCAAAGCCGCAGCCCGCGAGCATGTACTTGATGCCGGCAACATTCCTGTATTGGCAAGCGAACGAGGCGGACAAGTCACTTATCACGGCCCAGGACAGGTGATTGCTTATGTGATGCTGGATTTAGCAAGGCGTAAGCTTCTGGTCCGAGAGTTTGTTTATTTACTAGAGCAATCATGCATCAACCTTTTAAGCACATGGGGCATTGCGGCCGAGCGACGACATGGCGCACCTGGTGTTTACCTGCCGGCAGATCAGGGATCAGAGTCATCAGAGTCGCTTGATCCGAATCTTGAATCCCGAATCCAGGATCTTGGTCATCATATAAAAATTGCTGCGCTTGGTTTAAAGATAAGCCGCTCATGCAGTTATCACGGGCTTGCTCTAAATGTTGCGATGGACTTAGCCCCATTTCGACAAATTCACCCTTGTGGCTTCCCGGGTCTTGCGGTCACCGACATGCAAAGCTGTCTAGGCTATGCTCCTGATTGCAGTCAAATCGAACACGAACTCGCTGCATCGATTGCAGCCTGTCTAGATGCCCATTCCATGAAACAACGGACCACACCATGAGTGATAACGCCGAAGTTCTTAGCAGCAAGCAAAAGGAAAAGGGACAGGCAAAAACCGCGCGGATCCCAATCAAGATCGTTCCGCAAGCTGGACCTAGCTTGGCCAAACCCGACTGGATCCGCGTGAAGGCGCCCTCGGCGCAATCGCGCTTTCATGAGATCAAAGGTATCTTGCGCGATAAAGGTTTGCATACGGTTTGTGAGGAAGCTTCCTGCCCGAATATCGGTGAGTGCTTTGGCAAAGGCACGGCAACCTTCATGATCATGGGTGATCTTTGTACCCGTCGCTGCCCTTTTTGTGATGTGGGGCACGGGCGCCCCCTCGCCTTGAACCCTGATGAGCCAAGTCAACTTGCAGATACGGTTGCGGCACTGAAGTTACGCTATGTGGTGATTACGAGCGTGGATCGCGACGATTTGCGTGATGGCGGGGCCCAGCACTTTATCGATTGCATCCGTGCCGTAAGAGAAAGCTCGCCGCAAACCCTCATTGAAGTGTTGGTGCCTGATTTTCGAGGACGTCTCGAGCGAGCGCTAAATATTCTAGAACAGTCGCCGCCCGATGTGATGAACCATAACCTGGAAACCGTGCCAAGGCTTTATCGCCAGGCAAGACCGGGATCAGATTTTGAACATTCCTTGCGCTTGCTATCAAGCTTTAAAGAGCGACTACCCGCGATACCCACCAAATCTGGACTGATGCTCGGTTTAGGCGAAACCGATGAGGAGGTGATTGAGGTGATGCGAGCCATGCGTGACCACCAGATCGACATGATTACGATCGGACAATACCTTGCGCCCTCACAGAATCATTTGCCGGTGCAACGCTATGTGCATCCCAGCGACTTCGAGCGTTTTGAGGCGACCGCCAAAGCCCTGGGCTTTCAGCACGCCGCCGTCGGTCCCATGGTGCGCTCCTCATACCATGCTGACCAAATGGCGCATCAGGCGGGTTTTGCCATGTCGCCTGGATGAATGCCGGTTGCCACCAAAAATCGCGAGACCATGTTGTACGCTGCCGTCACGCCGCAAAGTTCGATAACCTCTTGATCGCTTAAGTGTTGCCGCAGGCGCTGCATCAAGATTTCTCCGACGCGAACCTCTCGCGTCATCGCCACAATTACGGCAAGCGCGCATCGCTCTAAATCATTAAACAAAACCTGATCACCCATCGCAGCTAATGGATCGCGAAGCGCCTGTACTTGGGCTTCACTGCCACCGGCTTTGATCAAGAGCGGCGCGTGTTGAACGAATTCATACTCGGCACCGTTTAGTACGGCGACCGTACACATTGAAAGTTCACGCAGCAATGGACTCAAGGAGAGTTCACTTCGCACAGCCCCAAGGAAAACATTCCAGCCCCGCGCAAAGGCCGGGGAATGCAATAGCATGCGATCCAAATGAAGAAGCTCGCCCCCACGCCGTTGGCGGATCGCTGCGACAACATCGGCTGGCTCATTGAGGTCTTCGGGCAAATAGGGAATATGGGGCATGCTGACATCCTTGCTTGGGCGCGAAAAGCCTCAGAATATGGCAGACTCAAAATGATGCCAAGTTCAAGTAATCCAAATAAGCAATCAGGGCGCTTTCCTGATCAAGCAGCGACCGGCGATTCGGTTTATTTAATATCACCGGCCGGGGCAATCGATGAGCAAGCGCCCTTTGACTTAGCGCTGCATCAGCTTAGCCAGCAAGGATGGACCGCATGTCCAGACCCGGGGGTAAGAGCCCGCTGGCAGCGCTTTGCGGGCACGGATGCGCAGCGGCAAAGAGCAGTTGAGCGAGCCGCCAAGCAAGAAGCCCGTATGGTTATGATGACCCGGGGTGGTTACGGTTGGATGCGACTTCTTCCGAAGCTTTGTTTTAAGACGCTTGCGGATGCTGGCAAATTCTGGGTGGGCTACAGCGACACAACGGCATTTCACCTTGCCATGCTTGGTCGCACCTCAAGCGTCACATGGGCGGGACCTATGCTGCTCGATGATTTTGGTCGCAGCGAGGTTGACGAGACAACGAGCGGCTGTTTACGCGAAGCCTATACCGGAGAACTTGAGGCCTTAGGGTTTCGTTATAAGGCCTGTGGCGCAAATAGCAAGGCGATTGATGAAACCGGCGTCCTTTGGGGCGGCAATCTTTCAATGCTTTGCGCAATGATCGGATCGCCTTGGTTCGAAAAAGCGCCCGAGGGCGGTATTTTGTTTTTGGAAGACATCGGTGAACATCCTTACCGAATCGAACGCATGCTACTTCGGCTTCTCTACGAGGGCATTATTGATGCGCAAAAGGCAGTGCTGCTTGGTTCATTCAACGGCTACAGCCTAGGCAGTCACGACCGCGGCTACGATTTGAAAAAAGTACTCCGATGGATCGCGAGTCAGACCAGCGTGCCCATGCTTGAAGGCTTGCCTTTTGGGCATCAGCAGGGCAAAGTCTGCTTGCCGCACGGTATGCGTGTCGGGCTTGCTACCGAGGGGCGACAAGCCTATTTGTTGTTTGATCAGACGAAACGCTAGGGCTATTCACCCATTAAGCATGCCTGCTTACCCGACGTAATCAAATAAGGTCACGACGCGGCGAACTCCAGACACCTTGCTTGCGACCTGCGCCGCTCGTTCGCCCTCACGCTTACTCACCTGGCCCATCAGGAAAACCACGCCGAGTTCCGAGCTGATTCGAAAAGCACCAAGTTCCAGTGACTTGTCTTCAACGAAGGCAGCACGAACCCTCGTGGAAAGTGCGATATCCGAGGCGCTATTTTGCGCGCTAGCAAGCGGACGGATCTCGACCTCATTGACCACGGAAACAACATTATTGACACGTGCCGCTACCTCTTGTGCGAGTTTTTTGTCGGCTTCGGTAACAACTTGACCGATCAATAAAACCTTCCGGTTGTAACTGACGCCGCGAACATTTGCATTAGGAAGCGCTGCTGAGACAGCACTGCGTACGCGAAACTCAATCGTTTGATCATCAGCTTGAGTACCTAAACTTCGTCGATCAGCGGTTGCAACTGCTCCGACTGCGGCACCGGTAACTGCGACACCGACACAGCCAGACAAACCGAGTGCCGCCAAGCCGATGCTCGCAAGCGCCAAGCGCCGGGCATTGTTTGGAACGACGGGGAAGGGAGCGTGTTTTGACATGGCAAATCTTCCTGCAAACGGATCAAAGAGACAATAAGAACGAACCTGCATCAGTGTAAGCGTTTTGCGGCCCAAACTTGCCCGGGATACGGTGGGCTACAAGACAAGATGGCACCATCGGTGGAAATAATAAATCAGAAGGCACCAGGAATCCACGCGCGTTTCCCTGCTTGAAAGAGCACCACATCAAAGCGGCAGGCCGGCCATGAGCTTGCGCCAAAGGAGCGCTGGAGGTAGCAGCTTGCTGCATGTTTGATACGGGCGAGCTTTCGCTTGTCTAGGCTTTCTAAGGCGCCGCCATACATCAGGCTGCTTCGATACCTTACTTCAACAAAAACAATCAGCGAGGCATCTCGCATGACCAGATCAATCTCACCGCCTCGAAAACGGCTGTTACGCTCAAGCAGGACCAAGCCTTGATTGATGAGCCAATCGCAAGCCTGTTGTTCAGCCCATTGACCTCTCTGGGCCGCCTGGCTCGCCAGTATTTTTGAATCAGGTAAAGTTTTTCCCATGATGAACAACCAGCAACAATCCTCGTTCGAAACACATAAGCCGCAACATTTTCCCAATGCAAGCCTGTTAGTCGTAGCAACCCCTATCGGTAACCTTTCGGATTTAAGCCCGAGAGCTGCACTGGCGCTGCAGCAGGCGAGCCTGATCGCTTGTGAAGACGGTCGAGTGAGCCGAAAACTCTTTGACATGCTTGGCATCAGGCCCAGCCTTGTAAGTGTTGAACAGCACCGCGAAATCCAAGCAATTCCGCTGATTCTTGCCCAACTACACGCGGGCAAGACGTGTGCACTGATCAGCGATGCCGGGACCCCAGCCATCAGCGATCCGGGCTACCGGGTTGTGCGCGCTGCACGCGAGGCTGGTTTTGTAGTGATCGCAATACCTGGACCGAGTGCCTTTGTTGCACTTTCAAGTATCAGCGGCTTTACGTCCGGGCCGGTTTGGTTTGAAGGTTTTTTGCCACAACGCGAAAAAGCCGCCTCGGCAAGACTTGCTGCCCTGCTTGGGCTCAGGGCGCATATTGCCCTTTATGAGGCCCCGCATAGGATCGCTCAAACTGCAAGGCTTCTTGCCAAGCTCGCCCCTTCCCGGCAACTTTGCCTAGGCCGAGAGCTCACCAAGCGATTTGAGGAAAGCGCTGTGATGACAGCTCAGGAACTGCCGAGCTGGCTCGAGTTGCAAAGCAATCGCGATCGTGGCGAATTTGCGCTGCTGATTGCCTGTGATCAACTATCCACGGCCGACAGGCTCAACGAACGATCGCCTGAATCAAATCAAGCTGCTGAACGAGGGCTTGACGATGAAACACCTGATACGGTTCAAAGCATGCCCGCATACAACATTCAAGGGCGGACTTTACTCGAGGCATTGCTTGGCGTCATGGCGCCGGCCCAGGCAGCTCGTCTTGCCCAACGTTTGACACAGGATCGAAGCACTGACTGGTATCAGATGGCCTTGACGCTGAAAAAGCCGGTTTAGCCTGGCAAGAACGCCTTTGCCTCAGTAGTCTTTGCCTGGGAGCAAAAGTTCAATTTCGACTTCGGCAGCACCCTGACGAACGATCCCAAGTCGCTGGGCCGCCGCATAGGACAAATCGATTTCACGCTCTCCAATGAATGGTCCACGATCATTCACACGGACAACAACCGACCGACCACTGGCAAGATGGGTAACTCGGGCAAAACTCGGCAGCGGCAGGACCCGATGGGCTGCACTCATCGCGTACATGTCATAGATTTCGCCGTTTGAAGTGTTGCGCCCGTGGTAACGGCGTCCGTACCAACTCGCCGTGCCACGGACTCGATAAGCGCTCCACTGGCGCATTGGAATATGCAAGCTGCCATCGATTTCGTAGGGCCGGTTAGCCCAGCGATGCAGGGGTTCGCGTTTGGGCACCGCATCCGGAATCGCTTCAAGCTCCGCCAAAGGACGATCGCCCGGGCCATCGTCCTTGTAAAACCCGCCTGATCGACCGCTCGATGACGGCTGTTGCTCATTTGGCTGTCGGCTCGATTGCAGCTCGATCTCCGGGCGCGCAACATACTTGGTGCTCGAACAAGCACCAAGCACGAGCGCAAGGAGCGGAAAGAAAAGCCTAGGACTTCGCACTTCGCCGGTTGCGGCGTTCGATGGCAAGCAACTCATCGACCACGGCGAGCGCCTGCTGGTTAGAACCCGCCATACTTGGTGCGGTGAGATATTTGCCTGCCACACCGATTGCAGGAACGCCTTCGAGACGATAGGCCTCTGCAAGCTGCGCCGCTCGCTTCATCCGGGTACGTACGCCAAAGGAGTCGAATGCGTCCTGAAAGCTTTTTGCGTCAACGCCCTGGCGTGCCATCCACTCAGCCATTTGCTGTGCGTTCTGCAAGCTCACCTTGTCTTTGTGGACCGCGTCAAAAACTCTGTCAATCAAAACGAGCTTATTAAGGGCCTCAAGCGTGTAGTAAAGCTGCTGCAACTGATCCCGCCAGGGCACATGTACTTTCCGAAAGGCTACATCAGCTGGCAGTTTCGCCACCCAGGCTTTTAGCGCCGGCTCTAAGGTGTAGCAATGCGGACAACCAAACCAAAAAAAACCCAAAACATCGATTCGATCGGTCGACTCAAGTGGCGCCTGCGATTGCAAGACCCGATAGTCAGCGCCTTCTCGGGCATTTGCAGCCAGTGCAGAGCCATGGAGCAAAAGGCCCGAACCAAGTGTTGACAGCGCTGGCAAGGCCAGGCCTAAACCCAAGGTTTGACCAAGCATCATGCGCTTTGATGGCTGAGCGGTCAGCATGCCTGATCTTGACACTGCGCAGCCGGGCTGAGCACATTGCCTAGGCTTGAGGGATTGACTGCCAGATGAGCTTTCAAGATTACTTTTGGCTTCAACATCTTGTTCGGACATAAGACTGAACCATCAGGGTTGTTTGACAACAACTGGATCGACGCCAGCTTCAATGAGCCGGTTTCGCGCACGATTGACATCCTCGCTACGATTAAAGGGCCCCATCCGCACACGATACTTCAAGGCGCCGCCAGACTCTGACTTGACCACCCTTGACTCAAGGCCAAGCAAGGCAAGCCTTGCTTTGAGCGCTTCAGCATCGGATAAAACCTTGAAGGCGCCGGCTTGAACATAACTCGTACCCGCTGCCGTTGTTTGGGATTTTGCATCCGATGCGCCTGCCGAAGCGTTCGTCCTTGAATCGCCTGGCTTTAGCTCAGCTGATCTTGAATCCCCAGCAACCCGGCCCTCCCCTTTTCGCTCGTCTGGTCTCGATTCTCCAGCCTTTGGATCGTTGAGCAATGCTTCTGCACGTTTGGCATCGGCTGCTGCGCGCCTTGACTCAGCAGCGCGTGGAACGTCACCCGCTGGTTGAGATTCTTTTTCGGCCGGCTCATCAGGCTCAGCATTTGAACCATCGGCTTTTGCAGCGTCTTCACGTCGCTCAACACGCGAGCGCGGATACATCGAAACATTAGGATCAGGCGCATCGGCGATCGATTTAGCCCCAGGTGCCCGCTCAAGCGGCTTGCTCACCTTGTCGATAAAGGGAATCGGCGACTTGGCAACAAAAAGCGCCACCCCGACTGCGATCACAAGTCCGAGCAATAAACCCACCAAAAACCCGCCGAAGGTACCGCCCCGCTGAGCCTTGATGCGTTTGACGGGATGCACTACATCGACTCCGGCGCGCTCACACCCACAAGGGATAAGCCTTGACGCAAAACCTGGGCAACACAGGCGAGCAAGATAAGCCGAGCTTCTCGTAAGGCCTTCTCCTCGACCAAGAAGCGATCGGCGTTGTACCAGGCGTGAAAGGCTGAGGCGAGTTCACGCAAGTAAAAAGCGATCGCATGCGGAGCGAGTTGCTCGGCAGCTTCCTGAACCTGACTTGGCCAGCGCGCCAGCAAGGCGCACAAAGCCAACTCGCGCTCGCTGCTTAAGCGCTCGATCCCTAAGTCCGCCATGTGCTGCGCCTCAACCCGATGCGCTTGCCAGTCAAACTGCTGTTGCGCCTGCCGAAGCACCGAGCAAATTCGGGCATGGGCATATTGCACATAGTAGACTGGGTTTTCGTCGCTTCGCGACAGGGCCAAATCCACATCAAATTGAAACTCGCTGTCGGCCCGACGCGAAATCAGAAAGAAGCGCACCGCGTCGCGACCGCGCTGTGGATCACCGTCGCCGCTCCAATCCATAAGATCGCG
>Ga0172372_10008745_pt1 | contig 13282 bp, 11 predicted proteins | sample LakKiv5m_2_FD_114544 | JGI IMG/M metagenome (GOLD analysis project Ga0172372, IMG submission 114544) | Freshwater microbial communities from Kabuno Bay, South-Kivu, Congo - kab_092012_9.5m | ecosystem: Environmental > Aquatic > Freshwater > Lake | place: Democratic Republic of the Congo...
CCTTTTTGCCGCTGACATCGTCTTTGTTGCGCAGGTCAATCAGCATCAGGTGGTTGTCGGTGCCGCCGGAAATGATGTGGTAGCCACGGGCGGTCATGGCGTCAGCCATGGCTTTGGCGTTGCGCTGTACCTGCAGGATGTAGGCCATGAATTCGTCGCTGAGGGCTTCTCCGAAGGCCACGGCTTTGCCGGCAATGACGTGCTCCAGCGGACCACCCTGTGTGCCGGGAAACACGGCGCTGTCCAACAGCGCGCTCATCATGCGCACTTCGCCTTTGGGCGTGGCGAGTCCCCAGGGATTTTCAAAATCCTGCCCCATCATGATCAGACCGCCGCGCGGGCCCCGCAGGGTTTTGTGGGTGGTGGTGGTCACGATGTGGCAATGGTCCAGCGGATCGGTCAGCAGCCCGCGGGCAATGAGTCCGGCAGGGTGTGAGATGTCGGCCAGCAGCAGCGCTCCCACTTCGTCGGCGATCTCGCGGAAACGCTCGTAGTCCCAATCGCGCGAATAGGCCGATGCCCCGCAGATGATCAGCTTTGGTTTGACCGCATGGGCTTTGGCGGCCACCTTGTCCATGTCTATCAACCCGCTCTCGCGCTCCACGCCGTAAAAATTGGGCGAATACAGCTTGCCCGAAAAATTGACCGGCGATCCATGCGTCAGGTGTCCGCCGTGGCTCAGGTCGAAACCCAGGATCGGATCGCCGGGCTGCAGCACGGCCAGCATGACTGCGGCGTTGGCCTGGGCACCTGAATGCGGCTGGACGTTGGCCCATTCCGCGTCAAACAGTTCGCAAACCCGGTCAATGGCCAGGTTTTCCGCCTCGTCCACGAATTCGCAGCCGCCGTAGTAGCGCTTGCCAGGCAACCCTTCGGCGTACTTGTTGGTCAGCACGCTGCCCACCGCTTCGCGCACGGCGTCGCTGACGTAGTTCTCCGAAGCGATCAGTTCCAGGCCTTCGGTCTGGCGTTGGGTTTCGCGGTCAATGATTTGGAACAGGGCATCGTCGCGGCGCATGGGCAAGGTAAGGGGTGAGGGTCAGGAAAATGCAGCCAAAAGCTGCCGCGAAGATAGCGCAGTCCGTCAGGAATGCCGGCTGGCGCGGGCCAACGAATCCGCTGCGCTGCGTATTTCGTCCAGTTCCCCGGCGCTGAACGCGGCTTTTGGCAGCACATAAGCCGCTTTTTCCAGCACAAAAAAGAACAGGTGCGTATCCGTTTCCCGGGGGAAAAAGTATGCTCCTTTGGGCAGCCTGGTCCGGCCCTTCGGCCCTTGTACCGTGAAACCAGCCGGGTCAAGGTCGTACAGCATTTCGCCCGTTTGGCCTTTTTGTTGGCGCGCCTGCCGCCGGATCCGCCAGCCAATGCGGTAGCGCACCCATCGGGGCGTCAGGAAGAAACCCAGCCCGCACAAGCCCAGAAAAAGAAGATGTGCCGTTCCCACGCGTGCCTCCGGCGACACCGTGAAGGTCATGACCACGCCCACCAGCAGGGGAAGCGACAGGGCAAACCAGCGGAAACCGCGGCGCTCCGGGGCATGCCACTGCGAAAAGAGGGCAAAGGCTACCAGGTCGTCAACGGTTACGGCTACCCGGATGCGCAAGGTCTTACCCTCGCGGGTCAGCAAGCCTTTCGGGGAGGTGTCATTCAGAGGTGTCATTCATGGAACCGAGCGGGCCGATCGGTGGGCTGGGGAGCGGACAAGGTCAGGCGCTTTAGCCCCGCGAAGAACGGCATATCCCGCCAGACCCGCCATCGTTGAGCCCAGCAAAATGCCCAGCTTCGAGGCGGCAATGTCCTTGTTCCTTTTGCGTATTTTTCGCTCCATGAAAGCCATCATCCCCGTGGCCGGGATGGGGATGCGCCTGCGGCCCCACACCTACACCCAACCCAAACCGCTGATTCCCGTAGCCGGTAAGCCCATTTTGGGGTTCATCATTGACCGCTTGCGCGCAGCAGGTTTTGAGGAGTTTGTGTTTGTCATCGGGTATCTGGGCGAAAAGATTGAGGAGTACGTTTCCCGGGCCTACCCGGACATCCAGGCAGATTTTGTCTCGCAACATACCCGCGAAGGCTTGGGGCAGGCCATTTACCTGACCCGCAAAGTGGTGCGTCCCAACGAGGAAATCTTCATCGCGCTGGGCGATACCATCTTTGAAGCTGACCTGGAGAGCGTCATCGCTTCGCCCTATTCCAGCCTGGGCGTCAAGAAGGTGGACGACCCGCGCAATTTTGGCGTGGCCGAAATCGGCGACGACGGCTTTTTAACCCGGGTGGTGGAGAAACCCGAAATTCCCAAGAGCAACATGGCGCTGGTGGGGCTCTACAAAATCAAAGAAAGCGCCGCCTTGTTCGAGGCGCTTGGTACCCACCTGGACCGCGGGCTGCAGACGCAAGGCGAATATCACCTCACCGACGGTATCATGCAACTCATTCGCGATGGGGTAAAATTCACCTCGTTCAAAGTCCAGAACTGGTACGACTGTGGCCGGAAGGAGATCCTGCTGGAGACCAATGCCATCCTGTTGAAGAAAGACACGCACCATTCCCCCGGTGCGGAACGCTTTAAAAACACCATCATTGTACCGCCTGTGGCCATTGCCGAATCCGCCCGCATAGAACATTCTATTGTTGGCCCCAATGTAACCATCGGAGAGAATACAACCGTAAGTTATTCTATTGTTGAGGGAAGCATCATCGGCAATTACACCAAACTGGAGCGCGTTGTGCTGGACAATTCCGTGATTGGCAGCGATACCATAATAAAGGGTATGCGACACAGCCTCAACATTGGCGACAACACGGAGATCGACTTGAGTTGAGTTTCTGATCAAAACCATAACATAATAAATATTATGTATGATCGCCTGCCTGAAGGAATGGGGGAAATGACCCCGGAGCCCGGGCAACCCAGGGATGCTGATTCAGGTGCGGGCAACCGCATTGCGACGCTTTTCGGCATCCGCTATCCGATCATTCAGGCAGGCATGATCTGGTGCAGCGGCTGGCGATTGGCTGCTGCGGTTTCCGAAGCGGGTGGCCTGGGTTTGCTCGGGGCGGGCAGCATGTATCCGGATGTGCTCCGCCACCACATCCGCCAGGTCAAAGCGGCAACGCGCAAACCTTTTGGGGTGAATGTGCCCTTGCTCTACCCGGCCATTGAGGAGCACATGGCCATTATTCGGGAGGAAGGGGTGCCGGTGGTGTTTACCTCGGCGGGCAATCCCAAAACCTGGACGCCTGTGTTGAAGCAAGCCGGGATCAAGGTGGTTCATGTGGTTCCTTCGGCCGCCTTTGCCGTCAAGGCAGAGGCCGCGGGGGTGGATGCGCTGGTCTGCGAAGGGTTTGAAGCTGGCGGCCACAACGGTCGGGAGGAAACCACCTCGCTGGTACTCATTCCGCTCGTGCGCGATGCCGTTCGGGTTCCGGTGCTCGCCGCCGGGGGCATAGCCAGCGGGCGCAGCATGCTCGCAGCCATGGTGCTCGGGGCCGACGGGGTACAGATTGGCTCCCGTTTTGCCGCCTCGCTGGAAAGCTCAGCGCACCCCAACTTCAAGCAAGCCATCGTGGACACTCCCGAAGGAGGCACGATGCTTAGCCTGAAATCGCTGGTGCCGGTGCGGCTTATCCGCAACGCCTTTCAACAGCAGGTTGCCGAAGCCGAGGCCCGCGGAGCCAGCCCGGCCGAATTGGCAACCCTGCTCGGCCGGGCGCGCGCCAAGCTGGGCATGTTTGAAGGCGACCTCCAGGAAGGGGAACTGGAAATCGGCCAGGTGGCCGGTGCCATCCGCGACATTTTGCCCGCCGCCGATATCCTGAGGAACATCGTGACGGAGTTTGAAGCCGCCAGCGCGGCGGCCCCTGCCCTAAAGTGCTGGTAGCGAAATGCGGGTAGCGGGCTGCCGCTGCGTAAAGGGCTTTGCCCTACCCTGGTAGCGCTGCGTTTACTTAAAAGTAGGATACCCCGAAAGGCGCGACTGCACCTCGGACACCTTGCTCTTCTGTGCAGCGATGTTCTGCTTTTTCGCCTCCTGATCGGCCAGGTTGCGCTCGATGTTGCGGCGGTTCTCCTCGATTTTGCTCTGCTGGTCCTGGATGCTCTGGTGCATCTTCTCTTCGTCTTTTTCCAGTTTCTCCAGATCCTTTTCCAGGGTTTTGAGCGTCTTCTCCGCCACCTTCTTTTCGTCGCCGACAGCATCGCTGATTTTGACGATCACGTCCTTCTGCGTCTCAATTTCGGCGCGCTTGCGCTGCTGGTCCATGTCGTTGGACGCAATTTCCTGGCGCGTCTTTTCAATGTCGCGTTCGGCAGAAGCGATGGTTTTCTCTATGCCCTCTTTGTCTTTGATCAGGCTTTCCAGTTCCTTTTCGCGCTCGCCCAGGAGTTTTTCCTGCTCGGCCAGTTCCTGCTGCACCTGGAAACGCTTGTAGCGGATGGCGTAGTCGCGCATCATCTGTTCGGCCAGTTTAGACTGCTCCGGGTGCGTTTTGGGGTTGAGGAAAATACCGCCCAGGTCAAAGAAGGCGTCCACCTTGACGTCGGTGCTGGCCTGGTAAACCCGCACGTACACATCGACGGTGTTGTCGCTTAAGGCTTTGATTTTGGCGTCGTCAAAAAAGACCTCCGTCTTGTAGTTGCCGCTCACTTTGGCTTTGTAACTCTTGAAAGCTTCGCGCAGGATGCTCTCCGCATCCTCAACCGAGGCATTGTTCAGGGTCAGCGAGTAGGCGTGATACCGACCTTTGCTCATGGGCACGGAATCCTGCACCACGTCCACAACGATTTGGGCAGGCAACAAAGCGGGCGCAGCCAGGAGCCCCGCAATCAATAAAAGCATAGAACGTTTCATCTTGAAAATTTAGTACTGAATGATTTTCCACTCGGTGCGCCTGTTTTCCCGGTGGAATTCTTCCGGGCAGGTCACGCCGTCGGCGCAGTGATTGAGCAGTTTGGTTTCACCGTACCCAACGGCCACCAGCCGTTCGCTGGTCACACCCTGGCTCACCAGGTAGTTGACCACTTCTTCGGCCCTTCCCTTGGAAACCCGGTCATTGGTGGAGTTGCGTCCATTGGCATCCGTATGCGAGCCGATTTCCACCACCATGCTCGGGTTGGTGATCATGAGCCGGGCCAGTTGTTCCAGCTCAATTTTGGCCTCGATGTTCAACTCCGTTTGCGCGTGTTCGTAGCGGATGTCGCGAAAGGTCATGGCTTTGCCAATCTCGTAGGATTCCAGCTCCAATACGCGCGTCAGGCGCTGTTTGCCCGTCATCATGCCGGCTGTAACCCGCTCAGACAAATTGAAGTAGCTCACCTTGTCGGCGCTGATGACGTAATCTTCGGTTTTGTCGATCAGCACGGTTACGGTGCCGTTCAGGTCCGTTTCCAGGGGGCGGCCGCTGCCAGATCCGCTGCCTTGCAGGTAAAGTTGCGCCCCGCTGAGCGGCATCTTCGACTTTTTCTCAATCACTTTCAACTCGAGCGTGAGTGCCTTGGAGGGGTCAATCATTTTTTCGAGCGGCATCACCAGTTTGTCCGGGTTGCTGTTGGCCGATTCAAAGGTCTTTTCCACGGCGTTGTAGCCTTCCAGAAAAGCGGTGACCGAGTAATTTTCGTATGCGGAAATGCGCAGCACAAAACGGCCTTCGGAGTCGCTGCGCACTTGTTGGATGGTACTGCCGCCGCGTTTCAGGATGACCCGCGCCTCGGGCAGGGGCGCCATCGTGCCCTTGTCCACCAGAATGCCTTCAATGAAGAGCGGAAAGCGCGCCAGGCTGTACAGGTCATCGCCGCCCTGACCGCCCGGACGGTTGGAGCTGAAGTAACCCTGTTCGCGGTTGGGGTCAAACACCAACCCGAAATCGTCTTGCGGGGAGTTGATCGGGGAGCGCATGTTTTCGGCCTGCGGATAGCCCCCGGAGCGCAGCGGTGCCTGAAAGATGTCGAGCCCGCCCAATCCGCGGCGTCCATCCGAGGCAAAAAAGAGCGTGCCATCGTCGTGCAGGAAGGGGAAAACGTCGTTGCCCTGCGTGTTGACGCCGGAGCCCAGGTTTTCGGGCTCGGTCCAGGCCTGGCCCGTCCACTCCACCCGCCACAGGTCCATGCCGCCTATTCCCCCTGGGCGATTGGAGGAAAAAATCAACTGGCTGCCATCGGCGGAGATGGCCGGATGCGTGAACTCGTAGCGGGGGTCACAAAAAGGCAGCCCTTCCGGGCGACCCCACTGGCCCTCCACCGAAACGGCTTTGTAGAGCTGCATGGCCCTTCCCCCGTGTTCTGCCGTCTGCCGACCGCCCGATTTGGGGTTGTTCCGGCTGAAATAGACCGTGTTGCCCGTGCCGTTAAACGAGGCAGGGCCGTCGTTGTAGGCGCTCTGAAACGCGCTGCTGAGCAGCCGCGACTTGCCGAAGCGGTCCTTTTCGCCCTCGGCAAAATACAGGTTCAGGTAGGGCTCGCCCGTCCAGGCGTCCCGGTCTGCCTTGTCGTCCTGCGCTGCGCGCGAACTGGCGTACACCAGGCCGTTGCGGAAGAAAAACGGGCTCATTTCGTTGCCGCTGGTATTGACGGTCAACGGCAATAACTCGTACTCCGCCCCCGTTCCAATCAGGTCGCTGATGTCCGTGCAGCTGCGGAGCAATTCGGCGCCTCTCGGGTCGTTGGGCTTCAGGTAAGTGTATCGGCGGTACCAGTTCACGGCGTCGGCACATTTGCCGTTGGCCTGGAGCGCCTGGGCGTAATACAGCACAAATTCTGGTAAAATGTTCTGTTGATCTACCGCCGAAGCGTAGTAGGGCTCGGCCTTTCCCAACTGGTTGGTGAGCCGGTAGCATTCGGCGAGTCGCAAACTGGCCTCCATGCCGTTCGGACCCTTGGTCAACTGCTGGTACAGGGGTATAGCCTCCTGAAAAGCCATGTCCTCAAAGAGGCTCTCCGCCTTTTTGAACGTGCCGTTTTGCCCGAGGGAAGGGCCCGCGAGCACCGTGGCAAACATTAAAAAAAACACCAGACGGTAGGACATAAACAGGCTACAAAGATAAGCAGGCCGTGGGATCCTGCTGGAAAACTACAAATGGTGGATAAAATGTGCCTAAGGAAGCTGGTGCAAATGGACTTAAAGCGTGAACTTGCCTATCCGGTTAAGGTTTGGACATCAACATGAAAACGACACTCTTGGACCCCATGCGCACCGAAATGCCCGGTAAATGCTTTTTTGTGGCCCTGACCTTCGTGGACGTTTCCGGCCAATTGCTTGACCAGCACCAAACCACGGGCACCGTCGAAAGCCTGACGGAAGACGGCTTCCTGCTGCTCCGCCAGGAGGACGGCTCGCTGTTTCGCCTGCCCGCAGATCCGCAGATCATCCGCATTGCCAGCCCCGGCGAGTACCGTGTGCGCAACAGCGGAACCCGCGTGCTCAACCCCGATTACCTGGGCCAGTGGGAAGTGACCGTCCGCACGCCCGGCGAGCTGGAGCGCTACCGCGAAGGTGGTTTTCCCCTGCTGGTGGCCAGCTAGCCTGATGCATGCACCGGCTCCGCTCCTTTCCTGTCCTGTACGTCGTGGTGAGCCTCCTGGCCGTGGTGGCTTCGCTGCAAGGCCTCATGCTGGGCAGCAAGACCTTTGAAGGCGGCGGAGAGACGCTTTACACGCACTACAACAACTTCGTCATTTTTTCGCGCTCGCATGCGCACTTGCTGGCCGGACAGAATTTATACCAGGCCTGGCCTGCCGAACAGTACGACCTGTTTAAGTACAGCCCCACCTTCGCCTGGCTCTTCGGCCCGATCGCTGCGATGCCGGTGTGGGCGGGTCTTGTCTGCTGGAACCTGCTCAACGCCGTGGTTTTGCTGCTCGCCTGGCAGAAACTCCCGCTCTTCGATTCCGGGCAGCGCGCCGCTCTGGCCTGGATCCTTCCCCTGGAGCTGATGACCAACCTCCAGAACAGCCAATGCAATGCCCTGTTGGCTGCCGGCGTCATCGGCACCTGGATAGCGCTCGAAAGGCGACAGTGGTTCTGGGCAGCGGCCATGGCTGCCGCGGGCCTCTTTCTCAAGGTTTACGGTTTTGCTGCCATAGCTTTCTTTTTGTTTTACCCGGCGCGCCTGCGCCTGGCGGGCTATACGGTCCTTTGGCTGGCCCTGCTGGCAGCCCTGCCGTTGCTTTCGGTATCGCTACCCTCGCTCGTTGGTCAATACAAGGGCTGGTGGGTGCAGATGAGCGGGGAGCGTCAGGTCGAAGTGGGGCTGTCGCTTGCCGGCGTCATCCGCGCATTCAGCGGCTGGACGCCCCCAAACGGGCCTCTGACGCTGCTGGCGGCGCTGGCCATGGCCATCCCGGTGCTGCTCCGCTACCGCGAGTGGCAGGACAGCGGGTTCAAAGCGGCGGTGCTGGCCCTCGGATTGTTAGCTTTGGTCATCTTCAACCACATGGCCGAATCGCCCACCTACATCGTGGCGATCTGCGGAGTAGCCCTTTGGTTCGGGTTGCCCCTGCTTGAGGGGCGACGCCCTTCGCCCTACCGGATTGCCGTGTTGGTGGCCGTGCTGGCGTTAAGTTCGCTGTCGCCGACCGATCTTTACCCGCCGTTCTTGCGGGAAAATTACCTTAAACCCTACGCCATCAAGGCCATTCCCGTTATTGTGGTCTGGTTTTTGCTGCTGTTTGAATTTTATTCCCGCGGAATTCGCCATTTGCGCCGCCGCTCCGCTTCGGTCTGATTCCTCCCAAAAATGAACCTTTTCCCAGCCTCGATTTTTCCAGCTTTGCGCCTGGTTAACCGTGATGTCTTCGCGCGGGTGGGGTCGCCCTTCGCCCGGCATGCTCCGCATTCCCGGCCGCTGCTTGCTGCCGCCTGCGCAGCCCTGGCCTTGACCTTTGTGGGCTGTGGCCAGCCGGAAGCCAAGCCCGACGCGCCTGCCAAGAGCCTGACGGCCAACGATTACATGAACGAAAGCGGTTTCCGCGACCTTGTGGACCGTTTCGAGGCCCCGGACCGCAACGAATGGCAATGCCCCGACCTGATTCTGGACCAACTGGGCCCTTTGCAGGGCAAAACGGTCATGGATCTGGGGGCCGGTACCGGCTATTTCAGCGTCCGTTTTGTGGATGCCGGTGCGAAAGTGATCGCCGCGGATGTCGATCAACGTTTTCTGGACTTTCTGACCCAGCGCGCCCAGGGACTCGGCTATGGCCCGGAGCAATTGCAAATGCGCCGCGTGCCGTACAACAGCCCTTCGCTCGCTAAGGCCGAGGTGGACCTGTTCTTTACCTGCAACACCTACCACCACATTGAAAGCCGCGAAAGCTATTTCCAGGAAGTTCGCAGCGGCCTGGCGCCAGGCGGCCGTGTGGCCATCGTCGATTTCCTGGGCGGTTCCAGCCCGCACGGTCCGCCGCCCGCCATGCGCGTCGGGGTGGACGTGATGCAGCGTGAACTCAAGGCAGCCGGCTTCCGCCGCGTGGCCGTGGACAGCACGACCTTGCCGGAGCAGGTACTCGTTGTCGCCTGGCCGTAGTTCAAGCAGGGCTCGGCTCAGCCGTTGGGTGCAATGTCCGGCTATTCGTCAGAAGCTGCCTCGGTGCGCAAGCACAAACTCCCACATGCGCAGAAATTTCTCGGATGCCCGGCGAATGGGGTCCAGATCAACGCCCTGCTGCTCCATGTACCGCCACTGCGACGGCAGCAGCCCGGGATGCGCGAGCCCTTCCACCTCAATCGCTTCGTAGGTTGAATCGGGATGCAGCACCCGGCAGCCGTCCGGGCCAACCCTCGGCCGGCTGTGGTTGAGCCAGCCGTTGAAATCGCTCTGAAAGCCGATGCTGAAATCCACTTTAAGCGAGTCAGGCAGCGTTGGTGAATAGCCGAGATCCGGATTGGTCTCCACAACATTTTTTACGGCCAGATAGGTGAATTGGTAGGAGTCCACCGAGCCGTCACAGTAATTTATCATATGGTCCAGCAATTGCTGGTACGCAGCGTGGGGTTCATGTGGCAGGCAAGTGAACCCGCTAATGGGCAGCGACACGAGGCCCTTGTTTCGGTAAATCTGCAGCACTTGTTCTTCCGTTAGCGCCCGTGGATGGTTCTGAATCGGTTTGAATCCATCGTGCGTGGACAGCGGAGGAATGCCCTGCCGCTCCATCAGCGCCAGCGCATCCGCCCGCGTCTTGTCGTTCATGTGGGTGAGGTCGGTCAGAATCCCGGCATTGGCCAGCCAGCGGATCGCATCCCGTCCTTTCGGCGTCAGGCCCTGCTCTTTTTCCAGGTTCTTACTGGCTCCGGCGTTGATCAGCCGGGTTGCCAGGCCCGGCGCAATCGCCGCCCCGCCAAACTCGCAATCGACCAGGTGCACCAGCGTAACAAAAGCTACGCCCTGGGCCGCCCAGAAGTTCGCGTCTTCCTGGCTGTTGATCAGGCGTTTTCCCCCTTCAATGGAGTGAACAAAGATGGTTTTATCCGTTCGGTGGAAAAGCTCGCGTACTTCCTGCGGCGACCGCGCCACGACAAATCGGTCTGGATGGTCTGCGGCGAATTGATTGACGTATTCCATCTGTTGAACAATGATAGCTCGGGCCCGTTTCGGGCTAAGGATGTACTCGTTGTTCAGCGATCCGACTACCAGGATTCTGGCTCCGGGGTTCTGCTCCAGGTAGTTGGCATAGTTGACGTTCTGGAATTGGTGCTGGTAGCGAATGGCTGGTGGCTGCAGCGAATCAAAGTATTCCAATCCCTTGCTGAAAAAAGGATAGGGAACGTGCATGGTCGGATGCGTTTGCAAATCCATGAACGTATAAACAGGTTGGGCTTGGCTCCTGGCTAAGGAGGAGCACCATAACATAAATAATGTTATGAAGAGCTGCACGCGCGGTTTTGCCCGGATCGGCGACACGTTCACGGCGCCCCTTTAATCAGAAGCATTTCAATCTGCCTCCTGTGCCTCAATACATGCACAATGGCGTGTTCCATCAGTTGCTCAAGGGTGGTTCTAAAAACCCCGTATACTGCGTTATGCCAAATTTTTAACATCCTCATTTACTGCTTCAACGGCTGCAGCCCGCTCGTACTCATCCATAAGAGCGCCAACGGGGCCTTGGCGGAAGGATTTTGGTGGGGTCATGCCTAATTAAATATTAATGGAGCAAAATTGTTCATTGAATTTTTTTTGCCCCCATATAATTAGTAAAATAAAATACATGCTTTGTAAAGTTACGTTGGACTCAAAAAACAACATTTAATAGCCAATCACTTCGTCTCTTCGAAAAATAACTAATTCGCTTTCATCTTTATAGGCATTCAGTACTTCATATAAGTAAGTGTTAAACAAACTCAGTAGCTCACGATTGCTAATATTGCCAAACTCAGTGAGGAGAACTTTCGGAGGTGCCCCTTGAATCATAAAATGTTCTGAGAAGTCTGAATCTTTTGTAACAATAATACGCTCTTGCTCTTTTGCAAGCTCGATTATTTCTCTATCGGTCAACAAGTGGCCATTTTCAAAATTCGTAGTATGGACACTATCAAATCCCTTTTTGCTAAGGAATTCAACTAAGAGTGGTGGCAATTGAGTATCAATAAGAAATTTCACGCACTCAGCTTTCGGATGGATTTTGTGTTGGCTATCATCGCAGCATAAGCAAGACATGCCTGAATGTCTTCCTGCTCAAGGTATGGGTAGTCATGCAGAATATCTTGAAAAGACATTCCACCAGCAAGTAACTCAAGTAACTGAGCCACGGAAAATCGCATGTTGCGTATCGTAGGTTTACCTCGCATCACTTCGGGGTTACTGGTTATGCGCTCAAACAGTTCCATAACGAAAATTTATTCAAGTTAACTTTTATAGACCAATTTACTCCTTTTCTCAATGCGCCTCCAGCCAGTTCTCACCGGCTCCGGCTTCCACATCCAGGGGAATGCCCAGGTCGTAGGCTTTGCGCATTTTCTCGATGACTAACGGCTTAAGTTCGTCCACTTCGCTGCGGTGTGCGTCAAAAACCAATTCGTCATGCACCTGCAGGGTCATGCGCGAGCGCATGCCGAGTTTCTTCATTTCGGTTTGGATATTGATCATGGCCAGTTTGATCAGGTCGGCGGCGGAACCCTGGATGGGGCTGTTGATAGCGTTGCGTTCGGCCTGTCCGCGAAGGGTCTGGTTGCGGGAGTCGATGTCGGCAAGGTAGCGGCGGCGGTGCAGAATGGTTTCGATGTAGCCCTGGCTGCGGGCCCTTTCCACCGTTTCCTGCATGAAGCGGCGAATGCCGGGGTAGGTCTGGAAATAGTTGTTGATCAGGTCGTCGGCTTCTTTGCGGGGCACCGAGAGGCGCTGGCTCAGGCCGAAGCCGGAGATGCCGTAGATGATGCCGAAGTTGACCATTTTGGCTTTGCGGCGCATGTCGGAACTGACGGATTCCAGCGGTACACCGTAGACTTTGGCGGCGGTGGCGGCGTGAATGTCCTGGCCCGATTTAAAGGCTTCGATCATGGCGGTGTCGCCGGAGAGGGCGGCAATGATGCGCAGTTCAATCTGGCTGTAGTCCGCGCTGAGTAAAACGTATTCTTTGTTGCGGGGCACAAAGGCTTTGCGAATTTCGCGGCCGCGCTCGGTGCGTATCGGAATGTTCTGCAGGTTGGGATTGTTGGAGCTCAGGCGTCCGGTAGCGGCTACGGTCTGGCTGAACGTGCTGTGCACGCGGCCGGTGCGCGGGTTGATGAGGCTGGGCAGCGCATCGACGTAAGTGGATTTGAGTTTGCCGATCTCTCGGTATTCCAGCACTTTTTGCACAATCGGCGCTTCGCCGGCCAGTTTGAGCAGCACATCTTCGGCCGTGGAGTATTGGCCGGTTTTGGTCTTTTTGCCTTTGTATTCCACCCCGAGCTTCTCGAACAGCACTTCACCCAGTTGTTTCGGGGAGTCGAGGTTGAACTTAACCCCGGCCAGTTCGTGCACTTCGGCCTCCATGCGCGCCTGGTCTTTTTCCATCTCGGTGGAATAGGCATCGAGGAATTGGCGGTCGATGGCTACGCCTTCATACTCCAGGTCAGCCAACACCCGCAATAGCGGTAGTTCCACGTTTTCGTACAGGGCTTCGATGCCCTGTTCTTTCAACATCGGCGCAAAAACTCCCTGCAATTGCAGCGTAATGTCCGCATCTTCTGCGGCGTACTCGGCCACGCGCCCGACCTCCACGTCGCGCATGCTGAGCTGGCCCTTCCCTTTGCGTCCAATTAGGTCTTCAATGGGTTTGGGCGAATAGCCTAAGTAGCTCTCCGCGAGGTAGTCC
>Ga0172372_10008747_pt1 | contig 13280 bp, 7 predicted proteins | sample LakKiv5m_2_FD_114544 | JGI IMG/M metagenome (GOLD analysis project Ga0172372, IMG submission 114544) | Freshwater microbial communities from Kabuno Bay, South-Kivu, Congo - kab_092012_9.5m | ecosystem: Environmental > Aquatic > Freshwater > Lake | place: Democratic Republic of the Congo...
CGGGCGAACCGCATCTGGTCATGTGCATCCTGGGACAGGAGAAAAAGTTCCACCTTGAACGGACTCTTCCGGTGCCGGATGAACTGCCGGTATGTGCCCGTGACCGTCTCGAAACTCAGTTGCGGGTCGAGGATGAACTCACTCCCCAGCCGGGCGGCGAATGCAGCTCCAACGCCCCCCTCCAACTGGATGACGAAGTCCGCGTCCTTCGTGGACCGCGGGATGCCGTGGACGTTGCTGGCGAACGAACCCACCAGCATGTAGGGAATGCCTGTAGCGGCCACCGCATCCACCACTTGAAGCGTGAGACTTTCTGCGGCCGTCATCGAGCGGTCCTCTGAAGTCGTTCGCCGAGCTCCAGCCGCCGGTCCAGCTCCCGGCGGCATGCGTCAGCGTTCCAGTCCGGATTCTGACTCTGAATGCCCGCCATCGTGATGGAGCAGGCATATTCAAACAGCTCCTCACCCGCCAGAAACTTCTCTTCCGGCGTCATCCGTCGAGCGTCAAGGACTTCCTCCCGATACAGCTCGTCAATCAAAGGAGCGAACTCACTGCGGGGTTCGCCCGTCCGATACGGTGCCGCCGTTTCCCTGAGCGCGCCATCGCTCACGCCTTCACCTCCTGCGCCGCCTGATGCGCTTTCGCCTTCTCCAGCACCTCGTCATGCGCTGTCGGCTCGTATTCGTAATCATCCGGCTCCACGTAATCCTTGCGCATCGGGTAGTCCTTGAAGCCGTCCCACATGAGGAGGCGGCGCAGGTCGGGATGCCCGTAGAAGTGGATGCCGTAGAGGTCGAACACCTCGCGCTCCTGAAACTCCGCGCTGCGCCACAGCGGCGTGAGCGACATGACCTTCACCGCGTCGGTGCGGTTGCCCGTGCGCTGGCGGAGGATGACCGGCCCGTGCTTCAACGCCATCGAGTAGAGGTGATAGACCACTTCGAGATAGCCGGCGCGCTTGGTCTTCCGCACTTCCTCCACGTCCTTCTCCACGCCGTCCACGACCTTCTTGACCTTCACCTTCTCGGACAGTTCGGCATCGAGGAAATCAACCCCGGTGACATTCGAGCAGTAGTCGAGGCGGAGCTGCGGGTCGTCGCGGAGGAACTTGGCGACGGCGAAGGCGTGCTCGACGCCCACCAGCAGCGAATGCTGCGCGCAGGGGCTGTCATTCTTCACGAGGCTCAACTGCGCGCCGGGCACGGCGGCCTCGGCGCGGGCTTTGATTTGCTCAAGGGTTGCGAGCGGCACGGCGGGAACTTGTAGTCGCCGGGCGGGGCTTTGACAAAGAGATTGTGGGCAAATCCCGCGTCTGCGGGGCCGCGCCAGTTGCACTGCAAAGAAGCTGCGCCTTGACCCGAAGACCGAGATGCTCGATGACCGCGAGGTGAACAAGGCGCCACGGGCGAAAGAATCCAGCCCCCATCCCGCCGCCGCCCGTAGCAGCCGACGTCAGGAGGCTCTGATTGATTTCGGGCGAGGGAGATTGAGCCTCGTTACCTCGGTTGCCACGAAGTTCGATGCGCGCCGGCACGTCCACGGCGAATCGCCACTGGGCCGTCTTGAGATTCGTTGAGGCGGGAGCGATGGCGCATTCGGCTTCGGGCGCATCGGCAGTCAAGCGTCTGGCGGCGTCGGCCCGATACGATTCGGTTTCGGTCTGGACCCACTCGGCGTAGGCATTGCCCGCAGGCGGCTCGCCGGTGAACCGGAGCCAGCATTTGGTCGGGCACTTGAGAAGGGCCTCGAAAAGCCGGGGGGGTGATGGTCATGGCGGGAGCTTATCATTCCCCGGCTGAATTTGAAGTGAGCCTCCTCACGTCGGCTGCTACGGGATCGGCGGGCGCGGCGAAGGCCTGGCGGGATAGGGAATTTCCCGAGCCGGCCGTGGTCGTTGTCAACAATTTCCTCTTGAGGTCGGGCGGAAGTTTGCGACACTCCGCGCTTCATAGACCAGCCATGAAACCTCGCTGACCCGCCAACCCCGGACCAGCCAACCAACTCGCCGCCGCCATCCAAGCCCCGCCGCCAACCGAACCCACCGCCCCGCGCATCCTGGTCGTGGATGACAACGAGGCCATCCGCGCGTTCCTCCGGCACTTCTTCAGGCTGGAGGCGCTGCCCGTCGAGATCGTCGAGTCACCCCGGCGCGCGCTGGAAAACTTCCTCGCCGCCCCGGGCGACTACGCGCTGATGATGACGGACTGCGAGATGCCGGGCATGAGCGGGGTGGAACTGGCCCAGCGCGTCCGCGCGGTGCGGGCGGACCTGCCGATGATCATCTTCTCCACGTCCGTCGCCGTGCAGGGTGCGGCGCATTTCGCGCATCAGGGATTCGCGGCGGCGCTGCCCAAGCCCGTCGAACTGGACCGGCTGCGCAGCGCGATCCGCAGCGCGCTGCCCGCCGGGTTCAGTTCCGCACCGGCCGGCGACGAGCCTCGGTAGCGCGTTGGGCGTTGAACCTTCGCGGCCCGCTCCCTACCGTCGTGGCGTGTCCGTCCAGTTCACCATTCTCGGCAGCGGTTCCGGGGGCAACTGCGCCTACCTCGAAACGCCCGAGGTGCGCCTGCTGATTGACGCGGGCTTCAGCGGCCGGCAAATCCGCGAGCGGCTCGCGTCCATCCGCCGCACGCCGGAGACGCTCACGGGCATCCTCCTCACGCACGAGCACCAGGACCACACGCAGGGCCTCACCGTGCTCGCCGCGAAACTGCGCATCCCGGTCTATTGCAACCGCCTCACGCAGGAGGCCACGGAGCGGCAGTTGGAGGCGCGCTTCGAGGGCCGGCACTTTGTCACCGGCGCGAGCTTTGACCTCGGCGACGTGACCGTGGACACGTTCAGCGTGCCGCACGACGCGCAGGATCCCGTCGGCTTCCTGCTGCGCACGCGCGCGGGCAACCTCGGTTTCCTCACCGACCTCGGCCACGCGACGAAGCTCGTGCTCGAGCGCGTGCGCCCCGCGCAACTGCTGGTGCTGGAGGCGAACCACGACCTCAAGCTCCTGCAGGACGACACCAAACGCCCGTGGGCCACCAAGCAGCGCATCCTCAGCCGGCACGGGCATCTCTCCAACGACGCGGCGGCCGACGTCGCCGAGCAGATCGTCTCGGGCACGCTCGCGCGGATTTACCTCGGGCACCTGAGCCGGGACTGCAACCGCCCCGAGCTGGCGCGCGCGGCGGTCGGCGCGCGGCTGCAGCGCCTCGGCGCGACGCACATCGCGGTGGAGTCCACGTCGCAGGACGCGCCGTGCCCGACGGTGACGCTGTGAGGCGTTGGCCGGCGATCAACCCAGGCCCAGAATCTTCCGGCCCTCCGCCGAGATCATGGACTGGTGCCACGGCGGATCCCAGACGACTTCCACGCTCGCGTCCTCCACGCCGTTGAGGGAAAGGATTTTCTGCTGGGCGTCGCGGGCGATGGTCGGCCCCATGCCGCAGCCGGGCGCGGTGAGCGTCATCTTCACGAAGACCTTGTGGCCGCCGGCGGGGAGCGGTTCGAGGCCCATGTCATACACCAGGCCGAGGTCCACGATGTTGACGGGGATTTCCGGGTCGAAGCACGTCTTGAGCACGCCCCAGACGGCTTGTTCGGAGACGGCTTGCGGGGCGGAGGAACTGCTGGTCGTCTCGGGTGTCAGGCCGAGCGCGTCGGCGTCCTTGCCATCAAGGCGGAAGAGGCCGCCCATGCTGTGAACGGTGTAGGTGCCGCCGAGGGTTTGCACGATGTCCACGGGCGTCGCCGCCTTCAACGTGACCTCGGTGCCGACGGGGATTTGGATGGCCGCGCAATCGCGGGAAAGTTTGACGGTCGTGCCTGCGCTCATGGGCGCACTATGCGGCGGGCGGGCGGCGGGGGCAAGCGGCACGCGACCATCAGAGCAACTCCGTCCGCCCCAGCGCGAGGAAGTGCAGCCACGTCCGCGTGACCTTCTGCCCGTAAATCCGCTCCAGCGCCTCCGCGTAGAGCGAGAGTTGCGGGCCGTGTTCGCGGACCTTCGCCGACAGCTCGGCCTCGTCGAAGTGGTCCGTCTTGTAGTCGAGCAGCCAAATCTCGCGTTCGCCAAACACCACCAGGTCCGCGACGCCCTGCACGATGACGAACTCATCCTCCGTAGGAGACGACGTGAGGAGGCGCTGGTTCAATGCGGAGTGCGGAGTGCGGAGTGCGGAATGGAAAGTGCGCCCGGGGTCGCCGGGCATGAGTCCCATCTCCTGCAACTCCTTCACCGTGAAGCGCGCGGTGAAGGGCACTTCCCGCTGCACGCGGTCGGCCTTCGCACGCACCTGTTGACCAGCGGGCGACTCCCAAAATCCCAGCAGCGCTGCGAAATCCAAGGCCGCCGCGTCCCGCTCGGTCAGGAGGCCGGCGGCCACCAGCCGCGCGGCCTCATTGCGCAAGTCCAGCGCCGTCGCGGTGCGGGTGAGGTCCACGCATTGCAGGAAGGTGTGATGCGCCACGCCGAGTTGCGCGGCGGACAGCTCGCCGGGCTTGCGCCGCGTTTCCGCGCCGCGTGCGCGGAACCACTGCGTCGCCTCCTCGACCGCCTCCGCCGCGCGCCGTCGCAGCACGGTGACGGACGTCTTCGCCGGCTCGTGCGTCGCGTCGTCGTGCGGGTAGCGCCACTCGAGCCTGGTCCGCAAGGCCGCGAACGTCTCGTCCCCTCTCCCCCATCGGGGGAGAGGGTCAGGGTGAGGGGGTTGGGTGTGGACGGGTGGGACACTGGCGGCGTTCGGCAATCCCGCCCCCTCACCCCGGCCCTCTCCCCCGATGGGGGAGAGGGAGGAGAGACGCTCATCATCCGCTGCATGGAAATCCCACCTCAACAGCTCGTTCTGCCCCGCCGCGTCGTTGTGCCAGTCTGCTTCGCTCGTCACGCTCGGCAGCCACGCGCGCAGCCAGTTCAGCGGGCACCGCGCCTTAAGCAACGCGGCGTCCGCGATCGGTTCGGCGGGACCGCGCCACTTCTCCGTCACGTCCTTGCCCGCATCCGTCCCGACGAGCAGCAGCGTGTCGCGCGCGCGGGTGAGCGCCACGTAGAGCAGCCGCAGCTCCTCGCCCAGCAGTTCGCGCCGACCGCGCCGCCGGGCGAGCCAGTGCGGCAAACTTTCATAGCGCCGCTCGCGGCCGGGCGGCGACACCATCGGGCAGAGGCCGAACTGCTCGTCGAGCAGGATGTCGCCGCGCAGATCCTGCTCGTTGAACCGCGTGCCCAAGCCCGCCACCACGACCACCGGAAACTCCAGCCCCTTGCTCTGGTGGATGCTCATCAGCCGCACGGCGTTGTCCGTCGGCGCGGGCGCGGGGTCGTGGTCCAGGTCCGCCTCCGCCTGCGCGGCGATGAACTGGAGGAAGCGGTGCAGGCCCTGCCGCTGATACGGGTCGAACTGCCGCGCGAGGTCGAGCAACCGCCGGACGTTCGCCACGCGTTCGGCCCCGCGCGGCCCGGCGAGCAGGAGCGATTCGTAATGGGTCTCCGCCAGCGCGCGTTCGAGGCAGTCGGTCAGCGAACTCAGCCGCAGCCGGTCGCGCCACGCGCCGAAGCGGGTGAGGAAGGCGGAAGCTTTTGCGAATGCGGAATGCGGAGTGCGGAGTGCGGAGTCAGCAGGAGGGCTAGCGGGCGACATTGGTGCATTCCCTCTCCCCCATTGGGGGAGAGGGTTAGGGTGAGGGGGTTGGGTGTGAGCAGGAGAAGCGGGTGCGGTGTTCGGTTGCCTCGCCCCCTCACCCCGGCCCTCTCCCCCGATGGGGGAGAGGGAGGAAGCCGAGCAGAACCGCGTCAACGCGTCCCAGAAGAGCCGCTCGTCGTTGTGCGCGCGGAGGGCGACGAGTTCTTCCAGCGACATCGCGACGAGCGGCGAGCGCAGCACGGCGAGCAGGGGCAGGTCTTGCAGCGGGTTGTCGAGCAGGCGGAGCAGGTTCAGCAGGTCGCTCACCTCCAGCGCCTCGTAGAAGCCGCCGCGCGCCGCGTGCAAGGGCACGCCCGCGCGGTGAAACTCCTGCGCGAAGGACTCCACGCGCGAGCCGGGTGAACGCATCAGCACCACCATGTCGCGCCACTCGACCGGTCGGGACGCATTCGCCTCCTCATCCCAGACCTCAAGGCCGCTGGCGCGCAGCTCGCGCAGGCGCAGCGCCACGCAGCGGGCCTCGCGCTCGATGGCGAGCAGGTCGAGCAGCTCGGACGCGGCGGAGTCGCGGTCGTCATCGGCCTCGTCGGCGTCTTTCGTGAGAACGTGCAGTTCGACGCGGGCCGTGCCGGTGGGGCGAGCGTCCTCGCGAGCCGTTGGTCCTGCGGCAAGGTGGCCTTCGGCTCGCGAGGACGCTCGCCCCACCGTTGCGCTGCGGAGCATCGCGCGGCCCGCGGAATTGCCGAACTTCAATTCCGCCTCCGCGTCGTAAGCCACGCCGCCGACGGACTCCCGCATGAGCGCGCGGAACAGCGGGTTCACGAAGTTCAGGACGGCCTCCCGGCTGCGGAAGTTGTCCGAGAGGGCGAGCACGCTCTCCGTGGCAGCCGACGTGAGGCGGCTCTGACTTTCCATTCCGCATTCCGCATTCCGCATTCCGCATTCAGATGGAGCCGCCTCACGTCGGCTGCCACCGGGACCGCGCCACGCCTTCGCGTAGGCGGCGAAGATACGCGGGTTCGCGAGGCGGAAGCGATAGATGCTCTGCTTGAGGTCGCCGACGAGGAAGCGGTTCGCGTCCGCGCCGTCGCGGCTCACGGCGCGGAGGATGGCGTCCTGCGCGGCGTTGATGTCCTGATACTCGTCCACGCAGACGTGCGCGAACTGGGCGCGACAGCGGCGGGCGACGCCGGTTGCGTCATCGCGCAAAATTCGGAGGGTGAACTGTTCCAAGTCCGCGAAATCCACGCCGCCGAGCTGGCGCTTGGCCTCGCCGAAGCGCGTGGTGAACTGCCGCGTGAGCTGCACGAGCGCGGCCATTTCGTGCCGGCACCAATTCCAATCCTCGGTCAACGCGTTGGCGGAGCCGTCAGTGCCGAGGAGAGAGAGGAAGAATTCGGCGTCCTCGAAGAACTTGGCGAAAGGCGGGCGGAGTTCGCCCTTCCTGCGCTTCCAGTTCTCCGTGCTGTCGGCGGCGAGAATTTCGGCCAAGGCAGACTGAGAGGTGTCGGTTGTGCTTTGCGTCGGGCCATGCTCCGCGAGGTTTTGGAGTGCGCCAGTCCGCTGGCGCTGTCGTGGGCCGTTGGCATCCGAGAGCGGCAGAGGACTGCCGCAGTCCAAGACGCTGGCGCGCGGCAAGGAGGCCCCGACATCCAGCCGGGCCAGCGCGGCGGCGGCGCGTTTGAGCGCGGGCACATCGGGCGCGACCGCAAGAGTGGGAAGCCATTCGGCACGCCACTCGTTGAGCGCGGTGAGAAGCCAGTCATGCCACTGCGTCGGAGATTGTTCGCGGAAGGCGGTGATCTGCGCGGCGAACCACGCGTCCGGGTCAGGCAGGGATTGCGCGTAGCAATGGAGCTTCCAGACGAGCGCGCGGAGATGTTCGTCGGAGCCGCGACCGGCGCGGCGGATGAGTTGCTGCACGGCGTCGCTGTGCGGATGGCGACCGGCGTAGTGCTCGGCGAGCAGCGCGGTGAGCGTGTCGCGGGCGAGCGGGCGCGTCTGGCGTTCGTCGAGTATGACGAGCTGCGGGTCAATGGCGAGATGGTGAAAGTGCTCGCGGACGAGGCGGAGGCAGAAACTGTGCAGCGTGGAAATCTGCGCGGTGTCGAGGAGGGCGAGCTGCTCGGCGAGCGCGTCGCGCGGAGTTCGGAGTTCGGAGTTCGGAGATGGGGCTTCGGCGGTTGCTGCCTTGTCTTCGCTCTGCGCCCGTCCCGCCTCTGCGGTGCCAAAGTCTGTTTCACCGCAGAGGCGGGACGGGCGCAGAGGGGGAAGTTGTTGCAGTTCCTCCTCCAGCGCCCTCCGCAACCGGGCGCGCATCTCCGCGGCTGCGGCCTCGGTGAAGGTGACGAGGAGGAACTGGTCGAGTGACGCGCCTTCGCGCAGCAGTTGCAGGACGCGCGCGATGAGCGTGCGCGTCTTGCCCGTGCCCGCGCCGGCGACGACGAGCACGTTGCCGCGCGCGGCGATGGCGGACTGCTGGGCGAGGGTGAAGCTCATGTCGTGAATACCGGGGCAACCACGAGAGGGCCATGACGTGCGCCTTCTCCCTCTCCCTTCATCGGATGAGGGGAGAGGGTCGGGGTGAGGGATCGCGCGAGTCGGCGTTGGCGGCCCCACCCCTCATCCGGCCTGCGGCCACCTTCTCCCCTCCTCCGAGGAAGGGAGAAGGCGCTCACCGCAGTTGGACGCAGTGCGCGTTGGCTCGGGCACGCGAGCGGAGTGCTGGGACAGGCACGCCTTGCTGGGTTCGCAGATTTCACGGGTCAGCCTCCGGTTTCAGCTTCGGATTCGGCAGCGTGCGATACTGCTGCGTCCACGGTTCGAAGCGGCATACCGCGCGGTAATCGCAGCGGTCGCAGGCCTTGTCGCTGGCGCTGAGGCGGACGGGGGAGACGGAGATTTCCCCGGCGAAGATGGCCTCGCCGAGGCGGCGGAGGTTGGCTTCGACTTGGGTGAGCAGGGCGGTGAACTCGGCGGAGGGCAGTGCGTCGCCGCCGCGTTTGCTGAGATTGCCGTCCTTGTTGAGCGTGTAGCGGAACTGGCCGCTGGGCTGGCCGCCGGGGCGGGCGTCGAGGAAGGCGCGGTGTGCAAAATCGAAGCGGCCCGCGTGCTGGTAGGTGGCGCGGCGCGCGGCTTCGTCTTCGGCGAGAATCTCGGCGCGCTCGCCGGTGGAGCCGGCCGCGCCGTGGAGCGGGACGTAGAAGACGCCGACGGGAATCAATGCGAAATGCGGAGTGCGGAATGCGGAATGGGGCGAAGGGACATCACCGGGGGCAGCGAACGTCTGTGGCAGACCTCCCTCGCCCCCACCGGGGGAGAGGGATTGAGGGTGAGCGGGCAGGGCGTGCGAGTGAACTTGAGCGTCCGTTGGCACAAGCAGCGTTTGCCCCCTCACCCCGGCCCTCTCCCCCGGTGGGGGCGAGGGAGAAGAAGCGGCGGGCGCAGAGGGGCTGCCGGCCATTCCGCATTCCGCATTCCGCATTCCGCATTCGGCCAGAGCCTCCTCACGTCGGCTGCTACGAAGGACATTCAGATACGCGAGGAGTTGGAGTTGGAGGCCGTGGGCGATTTTGAGCGGGTCGAGTTTCTTCGGGCTGCTCTTGTAGTCCACGACGACGGCGAAGGTTTCGCCGGTCGCGGCGTCGCGGTGGAGGTCCACGCGGTCAATGCGGCCGCGCAGAGAGAGCGCGCGACCGTCGGCGAGGTCGAGTCGCCACGCGGGCAAGGGGCTGCCGAGGAGGCCGAAGCCGAGTTCCACCGCGACGGGGTCGAAGGCGTAGCCGGGCATCCAGCCGACGAGCGCGGCGAGCAGGTGTTGCGCGCTGGCGATGAGCGAGCGCGCGGCGAAGCGGCGGGATTCGTCCGCCGCGAAGAGCGCGAACTCGGGGCTGGCGAGGAGGTCCTCGCCGACGCGGGCGGCGAGCGCGACGGCCTCGGTGGGCGAGAGGTCGCGCCAGCGGCGGCCGGAGGCGGCGACGCGCAGGTGGAATTCATCGAGCAGCCGGTGGATGAAGCTGCCGCGCTCGCGGTGGTCCACCTCGAACTCCCTGCGTTCCTCCGCGCCCAGCCCGGCGGCGACGAAGAACTTGAACGGGCACTCGGCGAACTGTTCGAGCTTGCTGACGGAGGTGCGAAGTTCGATGCCGTAGAGCTGGGAAACAGCGGCGGGGGAAAGGTGCGTGGCGACGCGGGCGGCGGAGATTTCGCGCCAGCGGGTGATGACGGGGGTGAGGGCGGGGAGCGATGCTAGATGCTGGATGCTGGATGCTGGATGGGCGGTGGATGGTCGGATGATTTCTGGCGAAGGCGGCGTTTGCCCCCTCACCCCGGCCCTCTCCCCCGTTGGGGGCGAGGGAGAAGAGGCGGTTGCACTTCGCGGCTCGCTCTCCGCATTCCGCATTCCGCATTCCGCATTCCGCATTTCGTTCAGGATTGGTTCCAGCAATTCCTCGGTGTGCTCGGCGTCGCGCCAGTCGGGCGTGGTCGGGACTTTTTCCAGCGCGAGTCCGGGGAAAAGCTGCTGGACGTGCGCAAGAATCGGCGAGGGGTGAAGCGGCTTGCCATCGGTGTCGGCGGCGGCGCAGGTGAGCACGAGGCGCGCGCGGCTGCGGGTGCAGGCGATGTAGGCGAAGTAACGCTCGTGGGCGATTTGCGCGCGCGGATCGAGGCCGAGGCGGGTGTCGTGGGCGGCGAGCAGGTCGCGCTCGGCGTCGGTGAGCAGGACGGGTGGCGTGGGCGGCGCGGGGAAGAGGCCTTCGTTCAAGCCGAGCACGAGGGCGAGCTGCAACTCGGGATTGCGCGAGCGGTCAATGGTGCCGATGAGGACTTGGTCGAGCGCGGGCGGGATGACGCCGACGGAGAGGGAGCTGAGGCCGGCTTCGAGGATGGGCAGCCATTCGCGGAGCGGCAGGGCGACAGCATGTGCCGGCGATTTGCAATCGCCGTCGGGGGCGCTTGAGAGTCGGGAACCTCCCTCGCCCCCACTGGGGGAGAGGGGTGGAGGGTGAGGGGGCGAGGCGTGCGAGTGAGTTTGAGTGTTCGTTGGCGCAAGCGGCGTCTGCCCCCTCACCCCGGCCCTCTCCCACGATGGGGGCGAGGGAGAAGAGGCGCTGGGCATGACGCACGCGGCGGACGGCGACTGGAAGTCGCCGGCACGGGCGGGGAAGGCGCGCTCCAGGTTGTCGAGCCACTCGTGCATCTGGCGCAGGACGGTGGCATGGAGGGGCGGGGCGAGGTTGGGCGAGTCAGACTCGGCGGCGAGGGCATCGTCCCACGCCTGCAGCCGGCACTCGATGGCGAGGTCGTCCCAGAAGGTGCGGAGGGCGGAGGAGAGGGTGGAACCGGAGATTTGAGAGTGGTTCTGCGACAGTGCGCTTTGCCCCCTCACCCCGGCCCTCTCCCCCGATGGGGGCGAGGGAGAAGAGGCGTCGGGCGCGAGGGTCACGCGGAGTTGTTCGGACAGTTTTAGGAACGGCGCGGTGAGGCGGGCGCGGAGTTGCTCGGCGCGGGCGAGATTGAACTTGGGTTCCGGGACATCGAGTGGTGCGAGCCACTGCGCCCCGCGCCAGCCGTGGGCGAGCGCGAGGTTTTCCAGCCAGTCAATGTCCGCGTCGCGGTCGTGGGCGAGGCCGGACTTGAGCGCGCCGAAGAAATCCTCGGGCTGCCAGCCGTAGGCGAGCGTGCGCAGGGCGAACCGCGTCAGCTCGGCGAGCGGGTGGTGCGCGACCGGCTCGCGGCGGTCGAGGAAGAAGGGAATGCCGTAACGCGTGAAGGCGCGGCGGAGCGAAGTCTGGTGGTGGTCGAGGGTGCGGAGGATGACGGCGCAGTCGCGGAAGCGCCCGCCAGCGCGGACGTGGCGGAGGATTTCGCGGGCGGCGAGCGTGGCTTCGGCCTCGGGGTTGGGGCAGACCGTCAAACGGAGGGAATCGGAGATGGAAGATGGAAGATGGGGCGGCGAAGTCGGCGTTTGCCCCCTCACCCCAGCCCTCTCCCCCGGTGGGGGCGAGGGAGAAGAAGCGGCGGGCGCGGTCCAGTTGGATTCGAGTTGGGCGAGGATTGGGCAGTCACGGAAACGGCTGTGGACGGGGTCGCGCGGAAGTTCTTCGTTGCTGATGTCGCAGTTGGGCAGCGCCGCGATTCGTTGGCGGCAATCCGCATGGGTGCGGCGGACGGTGGACCAGAGGGAAAGCCAACTGCGCTCGTCCCCAGCCTGCGGATCGAGGCAGAAGGCGAGCGTGGCGGTGCGGCAGAAGGGGAGGACGGCGCAGAGGAGGTCGAGTTCCTGCGGCGTCATCTCGGCGAAGCCGTCGAGCCAGAGGCCGGAAATCGCGTGGCGCGTGGTGCGTGGTGCGTGAGCGGGTTCCTTCACGCACCACGCACCACGCACCACGGCCGCCGCCATTCCGTTCCCGGTGTCGCGCAGAAATGCCGTGGTCACATCGAGCAACTGGTCCCCGTCCTGAATTCCCTTCTCCGCCAGCCATTCGTGGTAGGCGCGGAGCAGGTGGTGGAGGTCGTGAAGCTTGTCGCGGAGCGGGGCGCTCTCGGTGCAACGCGCGGCGAGGCGGGCGAGCCGCGCGGGCGTGAGCTGGTGGCGCTGAAACTCGCGGAGGAGCTGGCTGAGTTGCCGCGCGAAACCGGGCAGGCGCGCAGTGGCGCGGAAGACGCGCAGCGCAGCGTGCTCGCGGGCGAGGAGCGCCCGCAGCACCATCACGCGGCCTTCGTCGTCGAGCAATTCGGGGACGGTGCCGAAGGTTTCGAGCAGCCAGTGCGCGAGGCGGTCGAAGGAGACGATTTGCAGGCGCGAATAGCCGGCGAGGTCGGGGCTGTCCAGCAGTTGGCGCTCCAACTGAAACGTGGCCTGCTTCGGCGCGAGGAGCAGCAGCGGCGGGCCGGCGGGCGCGCGCTTCAGTTCGGCGCGGATTTCCTCCAGGCAGCGCCAGGTCTTGCCGCTGCCGGCGGGGCCGAGGAGGAAGTGGGCGCGCACGCGGCGATGGTGCGGCGCGAGGCCCGAAGTTCAAGGGGCAAAGCGCCTTCGGCGGGCCGCGAAGTTACGCCGCAACGGGTGCCGCCGCGCACGGGGCGCAGGTGGCCGGCGGTGGCTCGCTGGCGGCGACGCGGGTGAACGGCTCCAGATGCTCGCCGAGGCGGACGAGGCGGGCGCTGTTGAAGACGACCAGCAGCGAGCCGGCGTTGTGCAGGATGGCGGCGACAATCGGGTTCAAGTAGCCCAGCCCGGCCAGCACCAGCCCGCCGAGGATGAACACGACGCCGATGAGGAAATTCTGGTTGATGACCCGCCGCGCGCCACGCGAAAGCTCGATGAGGAAGGGCAGCCGGCGCAGGTCGTTGTTCATCAGCGCGATGGTGGCGCTGTGAATGGCGACTTCGCTGCCGGCCGCGCCCATCGCGATGCCGAGGTCGCCGGCGGCCAGCGCGGGCGCGTCGTTCACCCCGTCGCCGACCACCGCGACGCGGTAGCCCTTGGCCTTCAACGCGCGGACGTAGCTGACCTTGTCCTGCGGCAGGCATTCGGCGGCAACTTCCGGGCAGCCCACTTCCTTGGCCACGCGGGCGGCCACGGGCTGGCGGTCGCCGGAAACCATCGCAATGCGCCGCACGCCGGCGGCGGTCAGCTCGCGCAAC
>Ga0172372_10008750_pt1 | contig 13275 bp, 9 predicted proteins | sample LakKiv5m_2_FD_114544 | JGI IMG/M metagenome (GOLD analysis project Ga0172372, IMG submission 114544) | Freshwater microbial communities from Kabuno Bay, South-Kivu, Congo - kab_092012_9.5m | ecosystem: Environmental > Aquatic > Freshwater > Lake | place: Democratic Republic of the Congo...
AGCACCAGGCTGGTGGCGCGAGCGGCGCCGGTGGACGTGGGCACGATGTTGATGGCCGCACCACGCGCACGGCGCAGATCCTTGTGCGGTCCGTCCACCAGCATCTGGTCGCCCGTGTACGCGTGCACGGTCTGCATGAGACCCTGCTCGACGCCGAAATTGTCGTCGAGCACCTTCACCAGCGGCACGAAACAATTGGTGGTGCAACTGGCGTTCGACACGACCTTGTGCTTCTTGAAGTCGAAGTCCTTGTGGTTGACGCCGTACACGAACGTCGCGTCGGCGTTGTCGCACGGAGCCGACACGACCACGAGCGGCGCTCCGCCAGCCAGGTGAGCCGCCGCCGAATCACGCTTGGTGAAGATTCCGGTGCTCTCGATCACCACATCGACTTTCAGGTCGCCCCAGGGCAGGTTCTTCGGATCGCGTTCGCTCAGGACCTTGATTTCCTGACCATCGACGCTGATCCCCGACTTCGTGGCCTTGACGGCGAAGGGCAACTGGCCCAGGACCGAGTCGTACTTCAACAGGTGGGCCATCGTGTCGAGCGACCCGAGGTCGTTCACCGCCACGATCTCGATGTCAGCGCCTCGACTGTTGACCGCGCGGAAGAAGTTGCGGCCGATTCGACCGAATCCGTTGATGCCGACCCGAACTGTCACCACTCGCTCCTTGTTTGCTTGGTTCCTTGGCTCGATGACCCACGACGCTTCTGACGTCGCGGCACGAAGTTAGTTCGCCGGTTCGGGACCGAGCCTCATCAACCCGTCACGAACGACTGACGTCACGGTGACTCGTGCGTACGGGCTGGCCGGACGCGCGCAGACGTTGCGCCACTTCCTCGGCCACCACGACCGAACGGTGGCGTCCCCCGGTGCAACCGATGGCGACCGTCAGGTAGCTCTTCCCCTCGGCGGCGTACTCGGGCAGGATTCCCGAGAGCATCTCCACCAGGTCGGACACGAACTTCTGGGCCGCCGGTCGATCGAGCACGAACCTCCGGACTGGTTCGTCGTGCCCGGTCATGGGTCGCAGTGCCTCGTCCCAATGCGGATTGGGCAGGAACCGGACGTCCATGACGATGTCGGCGTCCATCGGGAGGCCGTGTTTGAAGCCGAACGACTCGACGGCCACCTGCAACCGCTCGGTCGAGCCGTCGTCGAAGACACCCACCAATCGCGACTTCAATTGATGAACGTTCAGAGCGGTGGTGTCGATCACCAGATCGCAGTCGCCTTTCATGGCTTCGAGAAGTGCCCGTTCGGTTTCGATGGCCTCGAGGAGACCGTCGCTTTCCGATGCGAACGGATGACGCCGACGGGTCGCTTCGTAACGTTTCACGAGTTCGGCGGTTGACGCATCGAGGTATACGACACGAACCCGATGTCCTTGCGAACGCAACCCGGCCACCTTGGGCATCAACTCGAGATGCTGACGGCCCGCTACCAGCGCCAAGCGATCGATACTCGAGCCGGGAGCGCTGGCCAATTCGACGATGGTCTCCACGAGGGTCGTGGGCAGGTTGTCGACCACGTACCAACCCAGGTCTTCGAGGACGGCCGCGGTGGCACTGCGTCCGGCTCCGGACAGACCGGTGATCACGAGGATGTCAGCCACTGACCGTCACGCTACTGCTGGGATCGGGCGACGTCAGTTCAACGATCACGACGATGCAGCTGATCTCGATGTCGCAACCGTGCGCTTCACCAAGCGCAAATACAAGAGCCGCGGAATGGTGGCCGCCGCTTCGTACTCGGCCGCCCGAGCGAGGAAACCGGGCGGCGGTTCGGGCTCTTCCATCAACTCCACGAACAGACCGTGTCGCGCCGCGGCGTTCACGTAGCGACTGAGCGGCCGGTGGACGAACGGAATGAAGACGTCCTTCTCCACTTCTTCGACGGTCGTCTGCTCGATGAGATAGTCGCCGATCCGCCAGTACTGCTCGGGCGGATCGAGCACCTGATCGTCGATCCAGCCCGATCCGGGAGTCTGGAGGAGCGGATGGTTCAGGAAGAAGCAGAACCGTCCACCGTCCTGCAGTACGCGGGCCACTTCGCCGAGCGCGGTGTCGACGGCGTCGATGTGTTCGAACACGAGGCAAGCCACCACGGCGTCGAACGATTCGTCGGCCAGCGGCAAACCGGCCGCGTCACAACGCAGCACTTCGACTCCCCCGTCGCGACCAGCCGCCACCACGATCTGGTTCCACGTCGGGTCGACACCCAATACGAAATGAGCGCCGAGTTTCTTGGCCAATCGGGCCACCTGACCGTCTCCGCAGCCCACGTCGAGCACTCGACGGGCACCTTCCAACTCACGAGCCGCCAAAGGCAGGATCTGTTCCACGTACTCGGGATCGGCCCCTTCCGTGAATCCATCGATCCACCACGAGGCATTGCGCTCCCACAAGTCATCGGCCACTCTTCGAGGGTAGCCCTGGCGAGTCGGCCACGTACGGTGATCACATGAGCACGACTCTCGACTTCTCCGTGTGGCCATCGGCCGAACGTCCGTGGGCCGAAGTGGCCGATCTCGTCGCCTGGGCCGAATCAACCGGATGGCACGGCTTCTGGTACGCCGACCACTTCATGCCGAACACCGACGACGAGCGTGTCGTCGACGGCGATGTTCACGAAGTCTGGACCATCTTGTCGGCGGTGGCCGCGGTGTCGTCCAGGTTGCGTCTCGGATCGTTGGTGAGTCCGACCACCGTTCGCCATCCTGCCGTCTTGGCGAAGATCGCCGCGTCACTCGATCGCGTGTCGAATGGTCGAGTCGTTCTCGGCATCGGAGCCGGTTGGCAGATCAACGAACATCGGGCCTACGGGTTCGATCTGCTGTCTCCCAAGGACCGTGTCGATCGATTCGAGGAAGCGATCCAGATCGTCCGTTCCCTTCTCACCGAATCCCGAACCAACTTCGACGGGCGACATTTCACTTTCACTGACGCCGCCTGCCAGCCGACGCCGGTACAGAGTCGACTTCCACTTCTGGTGGGAACCGGTGGGCCGCGCATGACGGGCATCACCGTGCGTCACGCCGACGAGTGGAACGTATGGGGCACTCCGGAGACGGCCGGCGAGAAGGCGGCCACTCTTGATCGCGCGTGCGAACGACTCGGTCGTGATCCGCGTTCGATTCGACGATCGGTTCAGGCCTTCTTCTTCCTCGCCGACGATCGTGACAAGGCCGACCGAATCCGGGCCAAGGCTCCGGCCGACCGCAGTGTGATCGGTGGACCCGACGAGATCTGCGCCGCCATCGCGCGATACCGCGACGTCGGCTTCGACGAGATCATCGTTCCGGACTTCAGTCTCGGAGCCGGTTCCGATCAACGTCGCGCCGGCTACGCACGATTCGTGGACGAGATCATTCCGAATTTTCGGTGATCACCGGGTTGAACTTGGCGTGAACCGCTCGGGCGACGGAATCAGGCAACCACGACAGCGCCAATAGGTCATCGAGGCTGGCCTTCTTGACCGCGTTCACTCCCCCGAAGGCCTTCACCAACTTCTGCTTGCGGGCCTCTCCCAAGCCGTCGATGCCGTCGAGTGAACTCGCGGTCATGCGCTTGCCACGCAATTCGCGGTGGAACGTGTTGGCGAAGCGGTGAGCCTCGTCACGCACCCGCTGCAACATGAAGAGTGCATCGCTGCCCCGCGGAACCTCCACCGGTTCGTCACGCCCCGGCACGAACACTTCCTCGAAACGCTTGGCCAGGGCGGCCACGGGGATCTCGGCGTCGAGACCGAGGGCTGTCACCACCCGATGGGCCACCGAGAGTTGACCCTTTCCTCCGTCGACGAGAAGGAGTTGGGGCGGATACGCGAACCGACGCGGGCGCTCGCGCTCATCGGGCTCGAGGCTCGCATCACGTTCGTCGATGTAGGCCTGGAGGCGACGGGTCAACACCTCTTCCATGGCCGCATAGTCGTCGTTACCCGGAACGTCACGAACTTTGAAACGTCGATACTCGCGCTTGGAAGGCAGACCGTCCTCCAGCACCACCATCGATCCGACGTAGTCGGTTCCCTGTAGGTGTGCCATGTCGAAGCACTCGATGCGCAGGGGTGCCTCGGGAAGACCTAGTAGGTCTTGAAGTTCGGTGAGTGCCCGGCTGCGAGTGTTGTGATCACTCGCCCTCTTCATGCGGTGACGCAGGAAGTCCTCTCGGGCGTTCTGCGTGACCATTTCCAACAACTCGCGCTTGTCACCGCGCTGTGGCAAACGGACTTCCACCCGCGAGCCTCGCCGCTCGGTGAGCCATTCTTCGAGCGCGACGGCGTCGGGCGGCACGTCGGGAACCACGACCAATTTGGGAACTCCCATGGCCGGTCCGTCTCCGTACGTCTGCTCGACCACACGCGTGACCAACTCGGCCCGACTCAGGTCCTCCACTTTGTCGACGATCGAACCGCGCCGACCCACCACCCGACCGTTGCGTACGAAGAAGATCTGGATCGCCGCCTCCAGTTCGTCATCGTCGATCCCGATGACGTCGAGTTCTTCGTCCCGCTCGGCCACGATCATCTGCTTTTCGATGGCCCGCGCCACCGAGGCCAGCCGGTCGCGCAGCCGAGCGGCCCGTTCGTACTCGAGGCTCGCCGCGGCTTCGGTCATTTCGTCGGTGAGTCGCGCCACCACGTCGTCGGTTCGACCGTCGAGGAACGAGCACAGGTCGTCGACATACGAGTCGTACCGAGCACGTTCGACCTCGCCGACACAGGGCCCGCTGCATTTCTCGATGTGAAAGAGCAGGCACGGACGACCCAGGCGATGATGCTGATTGAACTTGGCCGGACTGCACGTGCGCACCGGGAAGGTTCGAAGAACGAGGTCGAGCGTGTCGCGGATGGCATAGGCGTGCGGGAACGGCCCGAAGTACCGAACACCCGGCCTGCGACGTCCGCGCACGACCACCGCGCGCGGCCACTCCTCGTCGAGGGTCACGGCCAGGAACGGATAACTCTTGTCGTCCCGCAAGCGAACGTTGAATCGCGGACGATGTTCCTTGATGAGGGTGTATTCGAGGATGAGTGCTTCGACTTCGTTGCGCACCGTCATCCACTCGACCGAGTCGGCGGCGGCGACCATTTGCGCCGTACGCGGATGCAGGAGGGCCGGGTCCTGGAAGTAATTGGCCAGTCGTTGGCGCAGGCTCGTGGCCTTGCCCACGTAGATCACCCGACCGTTGGCATCCTTGAACTGGTACGAGCCCGGAGCATCGGGAATGCTCGCACTGGGCGGCCGCTGCACCATGAGGTCAGCCTAAGCAGGGTTGATCGATCACGCGAGGAGAGGCTTCAAGAAGCGTCCGGTGTGGCTCGCGGACACCTTGGCGATGGTCTCGGGCGTTCCTTCGGCCACGACCGTTCCCCCTCCGCGACCGCCTTCGGGTCCGAGATCGATGACCCAGTCGGCCGTCTTGATCACGTCGAGGCTGTGTTCGATCACGAGAACGGTGTTGCCCTGATCGACCAGACGCGACAACACGGTGAGCAGTCGGCGGACGTCTTCGAAATGCAGACCGGTCGTGGGCTCATCGAGCAGATAGATCGTGTGGCCGGTACTGCGCTTGGCCAATTCGGTGGCCAACTTCACGCGCTGCGCTTCACCGCCCGACAAAGTGGGAGCCGATTGTCCGAGACGCACGTAGCCGAGACCCACGTCGACGAGGGTATGCATGTGCCGCGCGATGGCCGGTTGATTGGCGAAGAACTCGACGGCTTCGCTGATGGGCATGTCGAGCACGTCGGCGATGCTCTTGCCCTTGAACGTGATCTCGAGGGTGTCACGGTTGTACCGAGCGCCCTTGCACACTTCGCACGGCACGTACACGTCGGGGAGAAAGTGCATCTCGATCTTGATGGTCCCGTCACCCGAGCAGGCTTCGCAACGTCCGCCCTGCACGTTGAAAGAGAAACGACCGGGCTGATAACCGCGGGTCTTGGCCTCGGCGGTGGTGGCGAACAGCTTTCGGATTCCGTCGAACACACCGGTGTACGTGGCCGGATTCGAACGCGGCGTACGACCGATCGGTGACTGATCCATGTCGATCACCTTGTCGAGATGCTCGATGCCGACGATCTTCTTGTGTCGACCGGCCGGATCCTTCGACTTGTAGATCTTCTGCATCAGGACCGGCAGGAGGATGTCGCGCACGAGCGTGCTCTTGCCGCTTCCCGACACGCCGGTGACGGCCACGAAACAGCCGAGGGGAATCTTCACGTCGATGTTCTGAAGATTGTGCTCACGGGCACCGACCACTTCGATCCACTGCGCACCCGGGGAGCGCCGCGTCGATGGCACCGGGATCGACTTCTTCCCGGCCAGGTATTGACCGGTCAGAGAGTCCTTCACCTTCGTGATGCCCTTCACCGGGCCGCTGTACACGACCTCGCCACCATGTTCGCCCGCACCCGGTCCGATGTCCACGATCCAGTCGCTCTCGCGGATGGTTTCCTCGTCGTGTTCGACCACCAAGACGGTGTTGCCCAGGTCGCGCAGACGCAGCAACGTGTCGATGAGTCGACGGTTGTCGCGTTGATGCAATCCGATCGACGGTTCGTCGAGCACGTACAGGGTTCCGACCAGACCTGATCCGATCTGACTGGCCAGTCGAATGCGCTGTGCTTCCCCACCGGCCAGGGTTCCGGCCGAACGACCGAGGGTCAGGTAGTCGAGTCCGACGTCGAGCAGGAAACCCAGACGAGCGTTGATCTCCTTGACCACTCGCTCGGCGATCATGCGGTCACGATCGGACAGGGTGAGCTCGGCCAAGAAGCGCGACGAATCGCCGATCGGCATCTCACAGACTTCCGAGATGTTCTTGTCGTTGACCGTGACCGCGAGCGTCGACGGCTTGAGACGGGCTCCCTCGCAGGCCGTGCACGGCACCTCGCGCATGTAGCCCTCGTACTGCTCGCGGCTCCAGTCGCTCTCCGCGCTCTCGTGACGACGTTTGATCCACGGGATCACACCCTCGAACGTCGTGTTGAACTGGCGTTGACGCCCGTAGCGATTCTTGAAGCGAACCGTGATCGTCCCGGGCAGGCCGTTCAGAACGATCTTCTGAGCCTTGGCACTCAACTTGTTCCAGGGCTTGTCCATGTCGATCTTGTGATCGGTCGCCACCGATTCGAGGATGCGCTGGAAGAAACCGGTGTGAGCGCTACGCCACGGCGAGATCGCACCCTCGTTGAGGGCCAGATCGCCATCGGGAATCACGAGATCGGCGTCCACTTCGAACGTCGTCCCGAGACCGTCGCAGGTTTCGCAGGCACCGAACGGTGAGTTGAACGAGAAGTTTCGTGGTGCCGGTTCGTCGAACGACGATCCGCACTTCGGGCAGGCCAGATGCTGCGAAAAGGTGAGCTTCTCGTCCTCGCTCTTGCCGTCGCCCACCAACTCGACCTCGGCCACACCCTCGGCCAGACGAAGGGCCGTCTCGAGGCTGTCGGTGAGGCGACGTTGAATGTTGTCGCGCCGCACCAGTCGATCGACCACGATCTCGATGGTGTGGTTCTCGTAGCGGGCCAGCTTCTTGTCCGACTTCAAGAACTCGTTGATGTCGACGACCTCGTCGTCGATACGAGCGCGTACGAAACCTTGCCCGGCGATGTCGTTGAGGAGGGTTTCGTACTCACCTTTACGACCGCGCACGACCGGGGCCAGAACCTGGAAGCGCGTCCCTTCGGGAAGGGTCATGATTCGATCGACGATCTGCTGGGGCGTCTGCCGCGCCAACTTGGTGCCGTCCTTCGGACAGTGCTGGACGCCGATACGGGCGTACAGCAGACGCAAGTAGTCGTACACCTCGGTGATGGTGCCCACGGTCGAGCGCGGATTACGGCTGGCCGATTTCTGGTCGATGGAAATGGCCGGCGAAAGACCCTCGATCACGTCGACGTCGGGTTTGTCCATCTGCCCGAGGAACTGGCGGGCGTAGGCACTGAGCGACTCGACGTAGCGGCGTTGACCCTCGGCGTAGATGGTGTCGAAGGCCAGAGACGACTTGCCGCTTCCCGACAAGCCGGTGAACACGATCATCTTGTCGCGCGGTAGGTCGACGCTCAGATTCTTGAGATTGTGCTCGCGGGCACCTCTGACGACCAGTCGATCCGACACGCCGCCGACATTACCGAGCCGACCCGGAACCCTCTCAGCCAGCGTCCTTCAGCTCGCGTCGCAACTCGTTGATTTCGTCACGCAACCGGGCCGCGTACTCGAACTTCAGATCGGCGGCCGCCTCGTGCATCTCGTCCTCGAGAGTCTGGATGAGCCGGGCCAACTCCTGTTGCGGAAGCGTCTTGAGTTCGCGTTGAACCTTGTCGCGCTCACGTTGCCGACGACGATCCTTGCCCGGGACCGGAGCCGAGCCGTCACCGTCCGGACGCAGAATCGACAAGATGTCGCCCACTGCCTTGCGGATTGTCTGTGGATCGATGCCGTGTTCGATGTTGTACGCGAGTTGCTTCTCGCGACGGCGATTGGTCTCTTCGATCGCTCGCTGCATCGAGGGTGTCATCTGATCGGCGTACATGATCACCTGGCCGTCCACGTTTCGCGCCGCGCGACCGATCATCTGGATCAGCGACGTCTCCGACCTCAGGAAACCCTCCTTGTCGGCGTCGAGAATCGCCACCAGGCTCACTTCGGGCAGATCGAGACCCTCCCGCAGAAGATTGATACCGACCAACACGTCGAACTCACCCAGACGCAACGACCGAAGAATCTCGATTCGCTGAATGGTGTCGATATTGCTGTGCAGGTAGCGGACGCGCATGCCCTGTTCGAGCAGATAGTCAGTGAGGTCCTCGGCCATCTTCTTGGTGAGAGTCGTGACGAGGACGCGGTCACCCATGGTGACGCGCTTCTCGACCTGCTCCATGAGGTCGTCGATCTGACCCTTGGTGGGTTTCACGACGACCTCGGGATCGACCAGACCGGTCGGGCGAACGATCTGCTCGACGACCTGCTGCGATTCCTTGAGCTCGTACGGCCCGGGCGTGGCCGACAAGAAGATGCACTGGTTGACCCGGCCCAGCACCTCTTCGAAGCGCAACGGACGATTGTCGCGGGCGCTCGGCAGACGGAAACCGTGTTCGACGAGAACATCCTTGCGACTCCGGTCGCCCGCGAACTGGCCGTGCAACTGCGGGACCGCCACGTGGCTCTCGTCGACCACCAACAAGTAGTCGTCCGGGAAGTAGTCGAGCAGGGTGAAGGGTGGCTCGCCGGGCTGACGTCCGTCGATGTGCATCGAGTAGTTCTCGATGCCGTTGCAGTAGCCGACTTCTTGAATCATCTCCAGGTCGTGTTGCGTGCGCATCCGGAGACGTTGGGCCTCCAGCAGCTTGCCGTCCTTCTCGAAGGTGGCCAGACGTTCCTGTAGTTCGGCCTCGATCCCGAGCACGGCCCGGCGCATTCGTTCATCGCCGGCCACGTAGTGCGTGGCTGGGAACACGATCACTTCGTTGAGGTCGCGCAGGTTCTCGCCAGTGAGCGGGTCGATCATCGAGAGTCGATCGACCGTGTCGCCGAACATTTCGACTCGCAGCACCGACTCCTCGTAAGCCGGGTGGATCTCGATGGTGTCGCCCCGCACCCGGAACTTGCCGCGACCCAACGTCATGTCGTTGCGGTCGTACTGAAGGTCGACCAGACGACGCAGGATGCTGCGCATGTCGTAGTCGACGCCCACGTGCAGCTCGACGAGTTGACCGCGGTATTCGTCGGGGTCGCCCATTCCGTAGATGCACGACACCGAGGCGACCACGATGGTGTCGCGACGCGTGAGCAACGCCGCGGTGGCCGAATGACGTAGACGATCGATGTCGTCGTTGATCGACGAGTCCTTCTCGATGAACGTGTCGCTCGACGGGATATAGGCCTCGGGCTGGTAGTAGTCGTAGTAACTGACGAAGTACTCGACCCGGTTGTCGGGGAAGAACTCACGCATCTCCTGGGTCAGCTGCGCGGCCAGGCTCTTGTTGGGTGCGAGGATCAGCGTGGGTCGTTGCGTCTTCTCGATGGTCCACGCGATGGTCGCGCTCTTGCCCGATCCGGTGATGCCGAGCAATGTCTGGAAGCGCAATCCGCGCTCGATGCCGTCGGCGAGTTGGGCGATCGCGGTCGGCTGATCGCCAGCCGGCTGATACTCCGACACCACCGCGAAGGTCGGTGCGCCCGTGGTGGACGGTCCGGTCATGTGGTCTTCTTCGGACGCGGTGGTTCGTAGTCGGGTGGCAACTGCGGCAGCGACGTCAGCCACGACCACAGGCGGTCGATCTGAGCGTCGAGCGAGGGGCGGTCACCGCTGTTGTCGACCACGAAGTCGGCCCCTCTCAACCGCTCGTCGCGCGAAGACTGACGAGCGATCCGTGCCCGAGCGTCGTCTTCGGAGAATCCGCGATGAGCGACGAGACGCGCCACTTGCGTCTCGACCGAAACGTCGACCACGATCTTTCCCTGAAGTCCTTCGCGCGGATTCTCCGTGAGAAGCGGAATGTCGAGGATCACCACGTTGTCCGTCGAACGTTGCGCGAGGATCCGATCGTTCATCTCCTTGCCGACGGCCGGATGAACGATCGCGTTGATCTTCTTCAACGCATCCGGATCGGAAAACACGATCTGGGCCACAGCCGGGCGATCGAGCTCACCGTTGGCATCGATCACCTGATTGCCGAAAGCCTCCGCCAAGGCGGCCAGAACGGGCGAACCCGGTCGCTGCACGTCGCGCACGATCTGGTCGGCGTCGACGATGATCGCGCCGCGAGCGGCCAACATCTCCGACACGGTGGTCTTGCCCGAGCCGATACCACCCGTGAGTCCGACGAGGATCATGAACGAGACGCTATTGCCCCGTGACCACAGGCGACGGACGGCACTACGGTGACGGCGGGGAAATCATGTCCGCGACCACCTCACCTCGTTCGATCGACCTCGTCCTGGTCGACGACCACACGATCTTTCGATCGGCATTGCGTCGCGTTCTCGAAGACACCGGTCACCGTGTGGTGGGCGAGGCCGCGAACGGTGCGGACGGGATCGACGAGGCTCTGCGTCATCGGTCGGCCATCGTCGTGATGGACGTCTCGATGCCCGGCGTCGACGGCATCGAAGCGACCCGCTCGATCGTCGACGCCGACTCCCGGATCAAGGTGCTCGTCCTCACGATGCACTCCGAGCGACGGGTCCTGGAAGATGCGCTACGTGTTGGCGCGCGCGGCTACTGCACCAAGTCGTCGGCTCCCGACGAGTTGGTGAGTCTCATCGGACGTGTGGCGGCCGGTGACGTGGCGATCTCGGCCGACATGATCGCCCGCGACACCCCGACGCGAGCCGACGACGCGCGAACGAGTCCCTTGTCGGATCGCGAGGTCGAGGTTCTGAACCTGGTGGCCCGAGGTCTCGACAACACCGACATCGCCGCAGCACTCTTCATCAGCGCGCGCACGGTGAAGAATCACCTGTCGTCGATCTATTCGAAACTCGACGTCGACGACAAGACGAAGGCGCTCGTCAAAGCACTCCGCCTCGGAATCGTCGAGATCGAGTGACGATCAGGCTTCGGGCGGGTTCGGATTCTCGCCCGGATTGTCGCCGTAGTACTCGGCCCAGGTGGCCTCGCGCGACGCATCGTCGGCACCGGCGGTCCAGTTGCCGTGCTCGTCGACCTCGAAGTGCTTGCGGTACTCCTCGGCCAATTCGCCACCCTCGGCGGCCTGCTTGATGCTCAGGCTGATGCGACGGCGAGCGAGATCGAGATCGATGATCTTGACCCACAACTCTTCGCCCGGTGTGACGACCTGCTCGGGCGCATCGACGTGCTGGGTGCTCATCTCGGAGATGTGCACGAGGCCTTCGATGCCCTCGCCCACCTGCACGAAACTGCCGAACGGAACGAGCTTGGTCACGCGGCCGTACACCAACTGGCCGACCTCGTGGGACGACGCGAAGACTTCCCACGGATCCTTCTGCGTCTGCTTGCGCGACAGGCTGATGCGCTCGCGGTCGTAGTCGATGTCGAGAACCTTGACGGTCACCTCGTCGCCCACGGCCACTTCGGAGCCCGGATGGTCGACATGGTTCCACGACAACTCGCTCACGTGGATGAGACCGTCCATGCCGCCAAGATCGACGAACGCACCGAACGCCACGACGCTCGACACGACGCCTTCGCGAACGTCGCCGACCTTGAGGTTGGAGAGGAAGCCGTCGCGGGCTTCTTTCTGCGTCTCTTCGAGGTACGCGCGGCGCGAGAGCACGACGTTGTTGCGATTCTTGTCGAGTTCGATGATCTTGGCCTGCAGGACCTTGCCCACGTAGGGCTGGAGGTCGCGGACGCGGCGCAGTTCGACGAGTGAAGCGGGAAGGAATCCGCGCAGCCCGATGTCGACGATGAGACCGCCCTTGACGACCTCGATCACGAGGCCTTCGACCATCTCGTCGGCTTCTTTCTTCTTCTCGATATTGCCCCACGCACGCTCGTACTGCGCACGCTTCTTCGACAGAATGAGGCGGCCTTCCTTGTCTTCTTTCTGGAGGACCAGCGCTTCGACCTGCTCGCCGAGCTTGACGATCTCGCTCGGGTCGACATCGTTGCGAATGCTCAACTCGCGCGACGGGATGACCCCCTCGCTCTTGAAACCGATGTCGAGGAGAACCTCGTCCTTGTCGACCTTGACGACGGTTCCATGGACCACTTGGCCGTCCTCCACATCGACCAAGGTGCCTTCGATCGCTTCGCTGAAGGGCTTGTCGAGGTCGTTTTCGGTGACTTTCCGCGGCGTGTAGTTGCCGTCGGTGTCGTAGGTGCCCATCGGGCTGGAGGAGGTCAGGAGATCGGACAAGGGAGAATCGCTTTCGGACAGGGACGTTGTAGGGATACGGATATGTACGGAGACTGGAATACGACTGACGTTCCCGGTGGGGAACCTGGTCAGGATACCCGCGGCCCGCGCCCCTCAGACCCGTCGAGCCAGCACCAGGAACTCGGGATGCTCGGTGTCGGGCTCGTCGCGGCGGTAGTCCCCCGGGGCCACCGCCCAGATGTCGACCACCTCGGCCCCGGACCGGCCGAGCATCAGACGCAGCTCGCGGGGTGTGTAGCAGCCGGTCCACAGATCGGCGGAACGACCCTCACCACTCGGGGAACGGATCTCGGTGACCTCGTGACTCACCCCGGTGGCGGCATCGAACCGGGCCATTTCGTGATATTTCACCGCGAAGTAGGCGTTGAACGCCGACAACGCGATGAATCCACCCGGTCGG
>Ga0172372_10008751_pt1 | contig 13274 bp, 12 predicted proteins | sample LakKiv5m_2_FD_114544 | JGI IMG/M metagenome (GOLD analysis project Ga0172372, IMG submission 114544) | Freshwater microbial communities from Kabuno Bay, South-Kivu, Congo - kab_092012_9.5m | ecosystem: Environmental > Aquatic > Freshwater > Lake | place: Democratic Republic of the Congo...
ATTTAATGAATCTTTTACTTTTTACTCGATTTTATTTATTATACTTAGCCCTTTATAAAATATTTTTTTAATATTTTTAATTTAATTATGACAAATTTTTCAGAGCTCAATATCAATGATAAAATTATTGATATTCTTGAAAAAAAGAGTTACTCAACACCAACTCCAATTCAAGAACAAGCAATTCCAAGCATTTTACAAGGCAATGACCTTATTGCAATTTCACAAACTGGCACCGGCAAAACCGACGCATTTTCTATTCCCTTAATCCAAATTTTACAAAATCATCAACCACAACAAAAATCTCTTCATATTTCCTCTTTAATATTGGCTCCAACTCGTGAATTAGCTACGCAAATAGCTGAGAACCTTAAACCTTATTGCCAAAAATTTAATTTAAAATATGCCACAATTTTTGGTGGAGTTGGTGAACGCGACCAAATTAATAATTTAAAAAAAGGTTTAGATGTTTTAATTGCAACTCCGGGCAGATTAATCGATTTAACCAACCAAAATTATGTTAATTATTCGGATGTAAAAATTCTAATTCTCGACGAAGCAGACCGCATGCTTGATATGGGTTTTTTAGACGATATAAAAAAGATTTTAAAATTATTGCCAAATAAAAAGCAAACCTTGTTATTTTCAGCCACTATGGCAAAAAAAATTGAGGAATTAGCAAGCGATATCTTAAAAAATCCTTTAAAGATTCAAACTGCAAAGGCATCCAGTACAGTTGATAAAATTGACCAAAAAATCATCACAACTAGTAAAAATCATAAATTTAGCGTTTTGCATTATTTACTTTCAAATCATAAGGACGGTTCAGTTTTGGTATTTTGCCAAACCAAGCATAATGCCAATAGGCTTTCATCTCGACTTGCAAAATGTGGATTTAATAATTTGGTAATTCATGGCAATAAATCACAATCAGCCCGCGATAAGGCCATTAAATCCTTTGCCAATGAATCGGTAAACATTATGGTGGCTACAGATTTGGCTTCTCGTGGAATTGATATTTCTAAAATTACTTTAGTTATTAATTATGACTTACCAAGAGATAGCGAAAATTATGTTCACCGCATTGGAAGAACAGCCAGAGCGGGCAGAAGTGGTTACGCAATTTCGATTTGTGAGCCAGAGGAGTTTCGAAAAATTAAATTAATCGAAAATTTAATTAATAAAGAAATTCCCAGAGAAGATTCTTCAAATTTAAAAGGTTTCAAACCAATTGAAATTTCAAATAACATAGTTAACAAAAAGCCGAAAACCAAAGATACTAAAAAATTCTTTGGAATTGGAAATAAGAAAAATAACAATAAATCAAACCAAAAAAAGACCAGAAAATTTCAAAAATACGAAAATGAATTTGGAGCAGAAAAACCCTTTAGCTTCAAAAAGTTTGGCAAAAAATTATTTAAAAAAATATTTTAGATCAAATTTCTTACCAATTTAAAAATTTTTTTAATAAAAAGTAAAATAATTATTTATTTTTGAAATTAAGTTTGTATTTTAGATGTTGAAGAAATAACTTTTTGTTATTTCATTGAATTAAAATTAATTAAAAACATGGAAAAAATTTCTGGAAAAGTTAAATGGTTTAATGCTACTAAAGGTTATGGCTTCATAAAGCCAGATGGCAGTGACAAAGATGTATTTGTTCACATTAGCTCTGTAATTAAAGCTGGTTTAAAAACACTAAATGAAAATCAAAAAGTTCATTTCACCCTAACAAACCGCAAAGGAAAAGAATCAGTTGATGTTCTTGAGTTAGCCGAGTAAATCTTAACTTCTTCGCAAGGTTTTATTCAAAACCTTGCGATAAAAATAACCCACCTTTTTCACAAATCTTAAATACTTAAAGTTTTTATTTTAAAGTGTTTCACATTTTTCTTAAATTGAGATTTTAACTTAAACAAAAATTTTTTTTATTGAAATAGAATTGATTCGCACTAATATTGAAGCCAGTGAAATATATATTTTTTACAATTAATTTAATTAAAGATGATTTTAGTAAAAAAGATTTTTTTTATATTTATTATTTTAGCACTTCAATCGTGCTCTTACAAAATTTCTAATAACAATTTTGTTACCGATTGTTTAAATACATCTGCTGAAGTCAGTAAAAGGCATCAATTATTTAAAAATTTATCAACCAAAGAAATTCAAAGAAGAAAATCGATTTCCTTACCATCGGTTTCAAAATTGAGCGACGAAAGTGTAGTTTCCCATATTTTTAATTCAATAAAAAATACTCCAAAAGATGCAGAATATATTTTGGTTGATCTTAGATATTACAGGGCTGTAGATCTAATTAATATTGTTTTTTCCACCGAATCAGATTTTACCCTGACCCCATATTTATTTACTTCAAAATATTCACAAGGATTCTTTTCTCTGATCAATTTCAATAATTCATCAATAACTTTCTTACCCCCACAAGTTTTGAAAATTTTTAAAACAGAAAAAATATTTCGTCCAGATTTAGTTGGTAAAGAAATAATTATTAATGCCAGCAATGCGAATTCAATTTTTGGTAATCTTAAATTTTCGCCAAATTTTCAATTTTCTATCTTAGCTGATAACGTTACTAAACCAATCAGACTAGATTTAAGAGAGGCTAGTAATATGCAATTTAATTTGAATCGTAAATGGATTATGCCAGTTTATAGCCTTGAAAATAGCAACACTGATCTTGGAAAAGTCACCACTGGTTTTATAAAATATATTAACAACAAAAACTCAAAACTTTATTTGCAAAAATTTTATAAAACGCAAGATAAATGTTATGTTGACAATAATTTAAGATTTAATATAATTAACTAGAATTAATGAATTTATATATAAAAAATATATTTTTAATTGTTTTATTAGCTTCTAACATTTCTTGTTACAGCTACAATACCGATTTTAACGAATTAGAAAAAATAACCGTTTCATCCTTATCGGAAATAAAAAAGGGGGAATCCTGTTCAAAAAATCTTTTTGGGGGTTTTACCATACCTTATATTGGTGAAACTGCCATTAAATTATCAGGGGATCAATCGGTTATTTCGGCAATTAAAAATGCCAATATACAGAGTGTTTACGCCGTAGATAAATATAGCAAAAATTATTTCTTATTCAGCAAAAGATGTACTGTAGTGTTCGGTAAATAAAATAATTTATACCATTTCAACTTAATAAATGATCAATTAAGCAAAATATTTTTGAGATAAAAATCTTCAAAAAATGAAGCTGTATGTTCATACAGCTGAGGCTTTTTTAAGATTTTTAGCCAAAAAGATGAAGCTTAATTTATAAATACCTAAATGGTTCATTTATTAGTTGAAATGGTATTAGTCAAACTTTAATTATTTAATCTATGATCAAAGATCAATTTAATCTTTACAAAAATAGCTGGATAAACTCTTCTAAAATTGGTTTTTCTGTCGATGAAAATTTTAATGCAATCCCATGGTATAGCTTTGAGGCTATTGAATTTTTAAAGACTCATCTTAAGCCTGAGCATCGGGTTTTTGAGTATGGCTCTGGCTCCTCCACAATATTTTTTAACAATAATTGCTCTAAAGTTGTGGCCATTGAAAGTAATAATTCTTGGTTTGAAATTATTTGCGAAAAAATTCATGGAAATGTTGATTCTGATAATAATCACTTTATGTCAAAAAATTCAGAGATTTTTTTGCTAGAAAATGCAATTGATAATGCTGAATATGAAAATTTTGCCAATAATTATTCCAAAAAAAATAATTTTAAATTTGATTTTATTGCAATCGATTCCTTAAAAAGACATCTATGCACCCTTAATTCGATTGAATCTATTAAAAAGGGAGGGTTTTTGATACTCGATGATTCTGAGCGACCAAATTATCAAAAAACTATTGATTTTTTGGAACAAAATAATTTTGAACATATTGTTTTTTCAGGAATTGCTCCAGCCCAATTAAAAATAAAAAACACCAGCTTTTTTTTAAAAAAATAGGCATTATTTTAAAATAAAAACTTTAAAATAAGAAACAGGATGCTACTAATTATCTTTCTTAGAATCAAATTCCTGCGCCACCAGAACCGCCATCATCTTTACTATCCTTAGAACTTCCTCCACTACTGGCAGTATCATTTTTTTCATCAACTTTTTTTCCCTTACTTAATGCAGATTTAGCCCCCCTACTAGCCAATCCCCCACCCTTCATTGCCAATCGTTTGGTTGTATTTAAAGCGCGTTTTTGAACAGCTCTCATTGCCTTCTTGGCTACACTAGCTATATCTGGAGATTTGTCGGCACTTAATTCTTGGCCACCAACTAATTTTCTGGCAACAAAAGTAACTTTATCCATAAAATTATACATTATAAACATTATGATAGCGCCCTTGAGAATTGTGTTAATTTTTTCTGAATTTAAATCTTTCAAAATTGGAATCGCCAAATCAAAAAATTCCAAACCTGTATAATTTGAAAATTTTGGAAAATTAAAAATACAAAATAAGCTAGTATTTTCAGCTTTTGCGCAGTTTATCTTTGGAAGATCAAAAGACTTTGTTGATGAAATTGTTTCAAATGTCGCTTCACCAATAAATACCGAATCAATAACCGTTATAAACAATCCCAAATATGCAAATAAAATCATTGGTTGAAGTATATATCCAAGCAATTGCTTGTACCAATTTTCAAAAATTCCCTTAGTTCTTTCAAATAAACTGCAGGTAATAGTTATTGGCGAAATATAAACTAATAGCACCACCGCCAATAATGACATAATTGTAATTTGAATAGCCCTAAATATTATTGATAATAACATAAAGGCTAATGCAAATGAGGCAAAAAAGAAAACTATACCAACCCCTCCAGTTAAAAATCCAGCAAAAATCATCTTGGCAATATTTGCGGTATCAACCTCTGGACCATAGCCTATGGCTCGAACCAATTTGCAATCAAGTGTATCCCAAATTCGTAAATAATTTTTTCCAGGTGGATATTCTGGAGGCAGACTTTTTAAATTATCCAGGCCCTCAAATTCAAGAGCTCTAAGCTTATCTACATATTGATAATTCTTTTTTGGAAAAATACATCCATCATTTTTTTTAACATCTGGCGAAAATACAATATTTGAGATTTCGGTCGATATATTTAAAATTTGGTTAATAAATAAACCATGCCAAGCATTTCCAAGAGCAAAAAATGAAACTAATCCAATTTTTACCAAGAAAACTAATACGGTTTTTTTATTAATATGCGATTCAGGAACTGCAAACATGATTTGATAACCAAACATAATAACCGCAAGCGCCAAAACTATTTTAATTATATTTCTAAATTGGTCTTGGGCTTTTTGAAATAATGTTTTTCCCCTAATATCGCCTTTAATATATAAAAATTCATTATTATTTTTCGATGAATCAACTAGGCTAACACACTTCTTTTTAACCGAATTATAAATTAATTCTGTATTTTTACATTTTGTATCGCCGGCAATTTGTAAGAAATTATTTTCAATTGATTCTTTTATGCATTGTATAATTGGTGCACTGAAGTTTCTTGATCTAATTGGCGAATATTTTAGGTTAATTTCGTCATAAAAAAATTGAGAATCGCCCATTAAATCTTTGCAGGAATTTGCAATAAAAAAGCTATCTGGATCACTAGGAACAATTCTTGAATAAGGAACTCTTTTTACACAATGCCTCATATATTGACAAAAATTAGTAATAATACTTGGTCGTTTTGGATATTGTTGAGCATAATCAGTTCCGCCAGCCAAATTATGATCAAAAGGACAGTGGTTATAGGTTTTTGCACAAATAAATCTTGGGTCACTTTCGGCTTCGGATATGTCATATTTTGTTGGAGCGGCCTGGGGATGATTTATATCTCCAAGATTTATTGAACATTCTCCATCATCCATTGAACAAAATTTATATTTACCGGTAATTCTTCTTTCCAAACAAATCGCGCCCATACTTCTTTTTTTGCAACATTCAAAAGCTTTCATTCCTTCATCATCATATGTTCCTTTGATCAAAAACCTGCCACATTCGTAATTTGGAGCCTCTGCTGAGCCACGAAAATAATATCTTTGATTTCCATCTTCATATCCCAAATATTTCAATTTATCATCCACAGACCATTCTGGATTCTTGCATTCCCCCGGACCAGAATCAATATATTCGATTCCTTTATAAAGATATTCACGATAAAATTCATCTGTAAGTTTGCTTTTTTCTTGCCTTGTTGTTATACCATCTTCCTTTACCGAACAAGCTGGGGTATCAGTTTTAAATTTATATTCTGAGCTTTTGTTTTTGAACTCCATTAAACGATTAAACGCTTTATGCTCTTTGGCTGGACTTTCAATATCACTAAATTTTATCTCGTTCTCCTTATCTCCAAAATAATTTTCAAGGCATTTCTTGTAAAAACCATCCTGTTTAGACCAAACTCCATTTTTATTTTCATCTAAACCCGTGTAGTCATCTCTATTATCCCAAATCCTATAACCCTCTCCGCACACCTCAGTATTTAAATATGCAGTTCTGGCGTTTAAATACAATCCTCCCAATACTCCTACAGCAGTTAAATATGCTGCAGTTGTTGTTCCAAAGGCTATACAACAATTCGTAAGCGTTCCAACAGAGGAATAGCATAATCCTCCAAATATTCCTATCTCAATCATCATAAAGGGATCAATAACCGCAGATGCAGAAACCAAAGGTGAAGATGGACCAGAAGTTTTTTTTCTTAAATTTTTCACTTTATTAATTGCTGATTGAAATGGTGTCTTTGCAGCGCCACTTAATTTATCTCCAATATTTCCAGCACCAGTAGTTCCTAGTTTTTGTACATTTGACGCCTCTCTGGTAGCCTGCTTACCTGTCGTAGCTGTAGTTTGGGTTCCGGTCGCTCCACCCGCTTGTGAACCAGCTTGTAAGGCTGTTTTAGTATCGTCAGCTAAATCTGAAGAGCCTTTGGCAAAAGTCCACGGCATTGGACAATAATATCTTGCAGTCATAAATATTGTTTGCAATGTAATGCCCATGGTTAAGACATAAGCAAGACAGGCTTGATTTCCATAATTCCAACTCAAATCATCATCATAAATTGGCATAGCTGCTGGAAAACCACCAACCTTACAAACCTGCTTATCCTTATCATAATCTGAATCATAACATGGACGAGGAGTTTTTCCACCACTAATTTCTCCATCAATCTCTTCAGTATCGAATTCTTCTTCGTCAAATTCCGCACCCATACAATCTTGATTAGTAACTTTTCTAACATCATTATTAACAGATACATTTACGGCATTGGCATTGCTTGCAAACTCAAACAAATTGGCAATTAAAAACATTAAAATAATGAAATATTTTTGTAAGAGACTTAATTTGTTTTGATTTATCTTTGGCGATGTGGGTAAATTATAAATTTTTTTCATTTATATTTATTTAAAACTCTCAAAAATTTTTATAAATTTATTAACTTCATTATTTTTGGTTTTGAAAGAAGTTCTATTCACAATTAAAAAAGAGCTTACAGCTAAAATTTTTTCAATTTCGACCATTTTATTATTAATTAAGGTCTGACCAGTGCTAACCAAATCAACAATATAATCGCACAAACCAAGCTTTGTAGCAATTTCTAAAGCGCCATTTAATTTTAAAATTTCCGCCTGAATTCCAAGATTTTCAAAATAATTTTGAGTGATATTTACATATTTGGTAGCAACTCTAATTTTATCTTTTTTTCGAAAATCTTTATCTTCATTTAAGTCACCAGCAATTGATAAACGACATTTACCGATATTTAAATCAAGCATTGCAAAAAATTCACCACTAGCAAATTCTTCAATCACATCTTTACCGCAAATTCCGAAATCAGCTCCGCCAAACTTCACAAAATTGGCTACATCAAAACTTCTAACTTTAACTATTTCGAGATTTTGAAGATTGGTTGCAAAAATTAAATTTCTAGTATTTTCGTTATATAAATCAGGGTCAGGAATAATATTAATCTTTTCAAAAAATAATTTTAAATCATTTAAAATTCTTCCTTTTGGCACCGCTAAAGTAATTTTTTTCATATCAAAAATTTTTAATATATCTTAATAAAAATGCCAATGATTTATTGGTTTGATTTAAATTGGCAGATTTTTCAACAAGTTGATGATAACCAATTTGAGCAGTAATTTTATCGTAATATTTGGTTTTATCAAATTCATAACCAAAATTAATTTCCGAAGCATTATTATGGGTTCTTGAAATTAATTTATTTTTGATTTTATTTTTAGAATTTCCAAGCATTAAACTATATTTTTGGTTATATTTAAAAATTAAATTCGTTGTTAAAAACTTATTGCTAATATCGGTATTACCATTGATATTGCTAATTCTAGCATATTCAATTAAGGTTTCTGCATTTAATTTTTTTATAATTGGAAAAGTATAATTTATGCCAAAAACATAGCCATTTTGATTTTTAATTTTAGAATTCTTAATTGAAGACATTTCTTTATTTATGGCAAGATTTGCATAGGCCAAATGATAAGATAATCTTTCATTTTCCGAAAATTCAAAATTAATATCAGTTGCCAAAGTATATGACTTAAGGCTTCTAGTATCTCCAGCAATAGCTTGAGACTTTCTATCACTTTCTCTTCGATGAAGTACGGCATTATCAAAATTCTTTCTATCATTTGTAAAAGTACTAAAAGAAAAATTATAGAGACCAGTTTTTTTGATATCGCCATATTTACTAACAAAGGCTAGACCGAGTTTTTCAAATAAACCATAATTATTCGCAATATTATGGATCAAAATACCTTGATTCCAACGCCACGCCGTCCCAAAATTTGGAGAGAATTTTCCAGCAATTATTGAATTATTGCCAAAAGAATATTTTAAATTTAACTCTGGCAAGGTTAGGCCAAAATTTTCAAAAGTTCGAGAACCGCCACCTAAAGGATTATTAAATCTGCGCTCAACATCACGATTATTATCGATCCGAGCTAATCTTAAAATTGAAAATAATTTGAAGCTTTTATACTCCAAATTAGTTGAAAATCTTACTACCCCCATGGTGTCATGGAAATTATTTTTTGGATTGCCGAAATTATTAGCAAAAGATAAATCATTGACTAGACGATGATTGATTAAAAAAGCTAATTTTTGAATAGGTTTTTCTGGCATTTCTAGTTTTTTTATTTTTTCATTTTCTTTAACATCAAAAATTTTTGGATTCAAAAAAATTTGGCTTTCGTCAGTATCATATTTTTTTTGCGCATTTTTATTTTCAATTACCACCCTCAAAACACCAAAATCACTAATATTTCCGTCTTGAGGCTGAACCTGATTTTGTTCGTTATTAATCTTTTTGGAATCATCATCAATTTTTAGTGAATCATCTTTTATATCATCCAAACGATCATCTTCGAACCATTCATCAATTTCTAGGACATTTTCCAAAAAATCTTCATCATCAAAATCATCAATTTCATCATTTTTAAATTCTTTTTTAACTTTATTTAATTTATTATTAGATTTAGTTTTGGCTTTAATTTTTTGTTTATTTTGTTGCTTAAAATCAGCTCCAAATGCATATTTGGAAGGGTTTGGCAATAAATTCAAGCACAAGATTAAAATTATTATAAAATTGTAATTTTTATAGGATAATTTCATTAATACAAATGGAGTTTAGCTTGAATTAAAATTTTTAAAAAACTTAATCATAAAATTATAACATTTAATTAATTTATTGTAAATATTTTAAATTAAATTATCATCACTGGATACAAAAATTAATTTTCCTATGACTCCAATTTTTATTGCTTTATTTTTTGCCGTCGGTTTCTTTTTTGAAAGTATCTTTGGCTTTGGTGGTGGCCTAATTGCATATTTTTTCTTAAGTTTTTTTGTTGATTTAAAAATAATGGTTATCGCTGGTTTATATATCGGAACCCTGTCTTCATTGTACATTGCCTATGGAAGTCGTGAGTTTTTTGACAAAAAATTATTTTTAAAAATAATGCCCGTAACCGTAATTTTTGCGATTATTGGCGCCTTGGTTTTTTCTATCGGCAATAGTAAATTTTTGTCAATTCTGCTGGCGATAACTTTATTCCTTCTTGCTTTAAAACTAAGTTTTTTTGATAAATATCGGTTCCCAAAAATTTTACACCTAAAATTGTTAATTCTCGGCACTTTCATACAAGGAGCTTTTGGAGTTGGCGGACCTTTTGTGGTCAATGCTCTTTATGATAGATTTTCTTCAAAATCAGCATTGCGAGCAACTATGGCGGTGTTTTTTGTATGTTGTAATATTTTACGATTTATTCAAATTTTAATAACCAATCCTTCCACATTAAATTTTATTCCATCAATTTTTTGGACTATAATTCCAGTTTTCATCGCAATATTTTTAGGACATTTAATTCATTTAAAAATTAAAGAAAAATATTTCAAAAGAGGCATTGCCATTATAACTTTTTTGGCTTCAATTAATTTTTTTGCAAAATTATTTTATTAAAGAAATTTTTAGTTTGACTAAAAGTTTTTTTTAAAATAGAATATTAATTATGAAAATTTCAAATTTCCTTAAAAACATCGTTGTTTTTTCTCTAATCTTGGCATCTACTGCCAATATTTTTACCCTAGCTATTTCCTATAATTCTAACCAAAAATACTCCTATAGCTCAGAAACTGAGTCAGAAATTGAAAGCGAAGAATCATTAAAATCAAAGTCTGAAAATTCTAAAATTTTGGCAAGTGATTTTAATTTTAACTGCCTAAATCTCGTTCATATTAATTTTAAGTCTTTTAACTCCCCTTTTTCTTCCGAATTTATTAACGAAGTTCCAACCTCGCCTCCAAATAATTGCTAATTTTATATTTTTTTTAGCAACTTATTTCTTTATCATGAAACATTTTTTACAAAATTTTAAATCCGATTTACCAGCCAGTATTGTGGTGTTTTTTGTCGCTCTTCCTCTTTGCCTTGGAATTGCTTTGGCCTCGGGAGCGCCTTTATTTTCAGGCATTATAGCTGGCGTAATCGGTGGCATTTTAGTTGGATTTTTAAGCAAATCCGCTCTTGGGGTCAGCGGTCCGGCCGCTGGTTTAGCGGTTATTGTTTTTAGTAACATCAATGAAATTGGCTCTTACCAGGGCTTTTTACTTATTGTTTGCGTTGCTGGAATTATTCAATTTTTGATGGGAGTGTTTCGTTTAGGTTCAATTGCTTATTACTTTCCTTCGTCGGTAATAAAGGGGATGTTGTTTGGCATTGGCTTGATCATTATCATCAAACAAATTCCTCATGCCCTTGGCTATGACAATCAAAATCCAAATGAGTTCCAAGAATTTTTAACGCAAAATATTTTAATAAGTTTTCAACAAACCATCAATAATATTACTCCGCTTGCTGTAATTATTTCAATAATTTCCTTAACTATTTTAATAATTTGGGACAAATATTTAATGCAAAAACATCGCCTCTTTAAATTTATCCAAGGACCTTTGGTGGTAGTTTTTATCGGCATTATCATCAGTAATTTTTATGATTTAGCCGATCATCAAATTGTTCAAATTCCTGTTACTCAATCGGTGAACGATTTTTTAAGTAACTTCACATTGCCTGATTTTTCAATGATAAATAATCCAAAAATTTATCTGTTAGCGTTAATTTTGGCAATTGTTTCTTCTATTGAAACCCTATTATCGGTTGAGGCAATTGATAAGCTCGACACCAAAAAACGCATTACCCCAACCAACAATGAACTTAAGGCTCAAGGTATCGGCAATTTAGTTTCTGGTTTGATTGGCGGATTGCCAATCACTCAAGTAATTATTAGAAGTAGCGCCAATCAGGCTTTTGGCGCCAAAAGTAAAAATTCGACAATATTTCATGGTTTTTTATTATTAATTTGCGCGGTTTCTATCCCAAAAATATTAAACATGATTCCATTTGCCAGCCTCGCTTGTATTTTGCTTTTTGTTGGATATAAATTGGCGAACCCCAAGATTTTTCTTCAAGTAAAAAAACTTGGACATGAGCAATTTATTCCCTTTTTAGTAACAATCTCTGGAATGCTAGTTTTTGATCTATTAAAAGGAGTAATTTTAGGAATGATTATCGCCATAATTTTTGTGCTAATTAATAATTTTCGCAACGCCTTCGAGCAAGTCAATGAAAAGCATCATCGCAATAAATTTACCATCACTTTGGCGCAAGAAGTTTCGTTTTTAAATAAAGGAAAAATTTTGCAACTACTCAAATCAATTCCAGATAATTCAGAATTAATAATTGATGGCTCAAAATCAGTTTTTATTGATTATGATGTTTATGAAATAATCAAAGATTTTGAAATAAATGCCAAATCTAGAAATATCAATCTTCAACTTAAAGCTATTAAAAAATCATGGTAACACTTACAAAAACAATGCGCGATAAACTTACGCCAAAACACGCTTTGGAAATGCTTGAAGCTGGTAATAATCGCTTCGTCACCAATTTAAAACTTAACCGAAACTTATTGCAACAAGTCAATGAAACCAGTGACGAGCAATATCCATTCGCCTTCATTTTGAGTTGCATCGACTCCAGAACATCTGCCGAACTCATATTTGATCAAGGTTTGGGTGATATTTTTTCCTGTCGAATTGCTGGAAATATTCTAAATGACGACATTATCGGCAGTATGGAATTTGCCTGCAAAATTGCAGGTGCCAAAATTGTTGTGGTTCTAGGGCATACCGAATGCGGAGCCATAAAGGGTGCTTGTAATCACTTGAAAATGGGGCATTTAACAGGCTTACTCGACAAAATAAGTGTTGTTATAAATGAAACTGATGAAGCTAAAATTGCTGATAAATCGCAATATTACGATTCAGTCTCTAAGGCTAATGTTAAAAATGTTTTAAAACAAATTAAAGAAAAAAGTCCAATAATTAACGAACTCATTGCTGATGAAAAAATTATTTTAGTTGGAGCTATGTATGATATTTCCAGCGGAGTGGTTGAATTTTATTAAATTGTGATTTAGGTTGTTTTTAGAATTTATCTTTAGTAAATTAACTTCATATTTTTAATCCATAAATTTATTTTTCTTTGAAAAATTTTATCATAATTTTAACATTATTATTCGCCAATTCTTGTGCTAAAATCAGCTATTTACAACTATTGGCCAATAAAGAGCAAATGCTAAAATCAACTGGAGGCTATGAATCTTTTTTGGCGCTTGAATATCTTTCATTTGCCCGCAGATTAGTTGGCGTTCAAGACTTAA
>Ga0172372_10008752_pt1 | contig 13273 bp, 14 predicted proteins | sample LakKiv5m_2_FD_114544 | JGI IMG/M metagenome (GOLD analysis project Ga0172372, IMG submission 114544) | Freshwater microbial communities from Kabuno Bay, South-Kivu, Congo - kab_092012_9.5m | ecosystem: Environmental > Aquatic > Freshwater > Lake | place: Democratic Republic of the Congo...
ACCCATAATAGTAAACCACTGATTGTCATTGCTATAATTGATAAAAAAAAACCTAAAAATTTATAATTAGGAACAGACGCTAGCTTTAAGCCTAGAGGCCATCCAATTTCAAAAATTCCAGCAGCAATCAAATAGAGCCAATAAGTTGATGCCATTTATATATAGATATGTTCTAATTAAATTGAGTTTTATTGTAATAAATATGTTTATAGCCACAAAAGACAATCATAAATTAATCATAGCAAGTTTATGTTCGGCTTTTATTTTTTTGTTATTAAATTTTAACTTATATCAAAATTCCTTAGATGCAGGCCTCGTAATAAGTGGCAAAGTTAAATACCCAGAAGGATACACTTTAATGCATTATGCTTATTATAAACAAATATCGATCACTAATTACTTCAGTGCTTTACTTTTAAACTTCACAGACTCTGTTGTAATTTCTGCTAGAATTTTAATTTTTATATATGCCTTTATTTTAATATATGGATTTTCATTAATAATATATGGTCTTTCTAGTTCATATTTATTAGCAATTTTATTCCCAATTATTCAAATTTTTTTTAGATTAAATTTAGGCTTCGGGGATTATGCAACACCATTTATTTCTCAACATAACAATGCTGGCTTTGCTCATGCATTTTTATTTTTAATTTTAGGTTTTATTTTCTTAAAAAATTATTTTTATCTGGGATTTTTCCTTGTCATAAATATCGCAATCCATCTGACAATTGGTTTATGGGTAACACTCAATATAGCTATTTCATTGTTATTGTGTAAATTTTTTTTTAATAAAACAAAATTTATAAACAAAAATTTTAAACTTGGTGTAGCCACAGGTTGTTTATTAGTTTTTTTGTTTTTTTACTATGTTTTAAATAATCAAATTAACGATGTTACTAATTCAGAGTTTAATATTGATATTTTTAGAACTTACCTATTAGATTGGGATGTACATAGATCTAATAAATATATTTATGTAAGATTAATTTTTTTTTATTTTTTATTATTAATCTTAAGCTTTATTTATTTAAATGTAATTCAAAATAATATAAAAAATTTTAACTTAAAAAATTTTTTTGTTTTTCTAATAGCTGTTTTTAATTTATTAGGTATCCTAATTTTTTTCTTTGAAAGACTTTTTATAAAAGAATCAAGTAACCCTTTTTTTCTCTATTTAAATGGAGCTATGTTATCACGTTTCATTGATTTTATATCTATGATTGGCTTTTTTATGTTTATATTTCTATTAAAAGAAGTTATTTTTTTTTATTATAAAAAAAATTATTTATTTAACAAATTTCCATACCTAATAAGTTTTTTGTTAATTTTATTATTTATTTGCACTGTTAATCCTAAACTGGGAAAAATTTATTTTCAAAATGTAAAGTATGGTCTATTGCTCCATTACTCTTTTTTTTATAATTCTCGTGTGACTCTAATTAATACACATCATTTAGAATTTAATGACCCGATATTTTGGGATAAATTAAAAAAAATTGAGACAGCTGGCCAGTTTATAACTTCGAGAAAAACTTTATATAAAACCTTAAGATTGGCTAATAAGCCAATCCTTTTTGAACAAAATTCTATGGATTTTCTTCCTTATGTTTCAAAAAGTTCCACAATTTATAAAAATATAATAGAAGATGTTTATGGAATTAATTTTTTTAATATTCCTGATAAGTATCGAAATAAAGCAATGATACCTGATGAATTAATTAGAAGTTATTTTGAAACTTTATCCCTTAGCGATTGGATTAACCTTAAAAAAAAATATAATTTAGCAGGTTTAGTCTTACCCAATTCTTGGAAAGTTAACTTACAGATATATCTAGTAGGTAAAGATTTTAATATGTATTTAATTTAAGCTATTAATCCTCTTTTTAAATATCAAACCTAATTTTTTATTCTATAAGATATATAGACTATGAATTAGTCTGTTCTAAAATTTTATAGATATTAATAACCAAAATTGCAGAATTATAAAAATTAAAACAATATAGATAAAAGGTTGATTAATAAAAAAGAAAAAAAAACTTTCTAAAAAAATTATCAAAAAAAAATGAAACTAAGATAAATTGGTAATGATTAATTTATGATTATCTTTTGTGGCTATAAACATAATTATTATAATGAAATTTTAACTTTTTAGGATATATTCATATTAATAGAAAATAATCAAATGCAGTTAATAAAAGTACCAGCTATCGGAGTAGATAGAATTCAAGAAACAAATATAACCATTGGGCATTTGATTTTTTAGTATATTGAAAGTAACATTTCTTATTAAGGAAGTACTTCTTAAATTTTAAGTAAAATGAGATTTAAAAAAATAGATGCAGTGATTCTAGCTGGGGGCAAAGGATCAAGAATAAAAAAGTACTTAAACTCACTCCCAAAACCTATGATACTAATCAATGGTAGAGATTTTTTATCCTATCTCATACAAAGACTTTGTATATATAATATAAGAAAAATTTATATTTTGTGTGCTTACAAAGCTGATCCAATAATAAAAAAATATCATAACAAAATTGTAAATTTTGTACCTATTGTTTGTATAAAGGAAAAAAAGGCAATGGGCACCGGTGGCTGCTTGCACAAGATATTTAAAAAGATTTCTAAAGAGTTTATTCTTATAAATGGTGATACGTTCATAGATATTGATTATTCAATTATTTTAACAAAAAAAATTAATGAAAATCGATGCGCAATGGTCATAAAAAAAATCAGTAAATATGTAAAAAGTACAAAACTAAACAAACTAAACATAAAAAATTCTTTTATTTCTATATCAAAAAAAGGCAAATATTTTAATGCTGGTACATACAAATTAAATAAAAAAATTATCAAAATAATTCCAAAAAAATTTTGCTCTTTAGAAAACGAAATTATTAAAAATCAAATTGAAAATAAAAAAGTAATTCCAATAATACATAAGGGTTTTTTTTTAGACATAGGATCCCCTGAAAGCCTTAAAAAAAGCCATAATTTATTGTCAAAAAAACTTAAAAAAAAAGCTTTTTTTTTAGACAGGGATGGAACTATTAATGAAAATTATCAATATGTTCATAAAAAGAAAGATTTTTATTTTAAAAAGGGTGTTATTCAAGGACTACAATATCTTACTAAAAAAAATTATTATATATTTATAGTCACAAATCAGGCCGGGATAGCTAAAAATAAATTTACTCTTAAAGATTTCACCAGATTGCACATTTGGTTAAAAAATTATTTTTTAAAAAAAAAAATTATTATTCATGATGTTGAATATTGCCCGTTTCATAAAAGCGCTAAAAATATTAAATATAAAAAAAATTCTAAATATAGAAAGCCGGGGAACCTAATGATTGAAAAAATTAAAAAAAATTGGGAAATTAACTTGAAAAAAAGCTATTTTATTGGGGATCAGAAATCTGACGAATTAGCAGCTCATAAAAGCAAGATAAAATTCCACTACACTAAAGAAAATCTTTATCAACAAATTAGAGAATTGCTGTCCTAATCTTTAATAATTATTTTTATAATCTTGATCATTTTTTAAACAATTAAAAGTTTCTAAAATTCCCGTTGCAAGAGATATTTTAGCCTTAAAACCCACCTTTTCAATTTTTTTATTACTTACAAAATAATCTCTTTGATCAGGATCATTCTTATTTTTTAAAATAATAATTTTTGTTTTAGGATTAATTTTTTTGATTGTTTTAGCAAGTTGAAGTTTTGTTATATTTGCATTTGAAAGGCCAAGATTATAAACATTATTTTTCATTTTATTAAAATTTTTAATTGAAAACATTATTGCACCAACAACATCTCTAACATGAATAAAGTTTCTTCTAAATTCTGGTTCATATACATCTATTCTGGAACTATTTATACTTTCCTTAACATAATAGTTTACAATTAAATCAGTTCGCATTCTGTATGAATAACCAAAAACAGTTGCTAAACGAAATGATATAAAATTTTTATTTATGTCTTCTATTAATTTTTTTTCAGCATCTACTTTGGTTTTTCCATAGTGAGATATTGGATTTAAAAGAGATTTTTCATCACAGTATTTATTTTTTTTTCCGATTCCGTATCCTGAATTAGAGTTTAAATAAATTATTTTTTGTTTTTTTTTTCTTAATTCTAGAATATTTTTTATTTGATTAAAATTTATTTGAGTAGCTTTTTTTTTAAATTTTTCACATAATGGAGCTCCAACTAATGCAGCTAGAGGAATAATAAAATCAACATTCTTTATAAGTTTTTTTAAATTATTTTTTTTAGTTATATCATAATTAAAAAAACTAAAGTTTTTAAAAAAAAAAAGATGATTAAGAGATGATTTTGAGTAATTTAATATATCTACAGCAAAAACTTTAAATCCTTTCCTAACTAATTCTTCGCATAACATAGATCCTATATAGCCTGCAGCTCCCGTAACTAAGATTTTTTTTTTCATTTGTCTCGTTTGCTTAATATAATGTTTTTTTTAATCGGCCATTTAATTTTTAATCTGGGGTCATTCCATTTGACCAGATTCTGTTTATCAACATCATTATACTTGTCAGGATAACTAAGTTTATAGTGCATAAGACAACTGTTACTAGGACAGAGACTGGCATTTGCAAAATAAGGAGGAATTAAGATTTGTTTGTTTTTTCTTGCATTTAAAATAAAACTTTTAGATTTCAAAAAATCTTTACTTCTTTTGTTATAATTTAGTACTACAAAAAACATTTTTCCGTAAATGCAACTTATTAATTTCCATGTTTTGTTATCCCAATGAAAACCTCTTAAAACATTTTTTTTTGAAAGGGTAAATTTGTCATGTTTAAATTCTAATTTTTTATATTTTTTTTTATGTCCTGTCCAAGACGTCCAGATGTATCCTCTATGATCTTTAAAAATAGAATTTTTAAAAATTTTTATACCTTTAAGCATCAAGTGAATTTAGTATATCAGTAAGTCTTTTTATTTTTGATAATGATAGATCTGGATAATTTCCAATATAATAACCATAAAAATGAACATGATCTACATTTGTAAATTTTTTTAAATTAATTGTTTTAACATATTCTTTAAGGTACGGCTGTCTTAGTTGATTGCCGCCGCCCGCGTTTCCCCTTCTGAATTCAATTCGGTTTTTTTTCATTAGAATTTCTAATTTATCTCTTAAAAAAAAATACTTTGAGTTTAATATCAATGGAAAAGCATAGTTTGATGACCCAACGGTATCAAAATTTGAATAAAAAATTTTTTTATTTAAATTTTTAAGAAAAAATAAAAAATTCTTTGTTCTTTTACTAATATTTTTATTAAGTCTTTTTAATCCATTAATTCCAATTGTAGCTGAAATTTCATTATTACGCATATTATAACCTGGGTACATAAAAATAAATTCTGGATTAAGATTAAAAAATTTTTTTTTATAAAAATTCTTAATTTTTTTATCTTTTGATTCTCTAAGTAAACCATGACCTCTTAACATTCTGCATATTTCATAAATATCTTTATTATTTGTACATATCATTCCGCCTTCTATTGTTGATAGATGGTGCGCATAATAAAAAGAAAAATTAGAAATCAAACCAAATGTTCCAAGTTTACGTCCTTTAAAAGTTGCTCCGTGGGACTCGCATACATCTTCCAACAAAACAATATTTTTATCTTTAAGTTTATTTAATATTTTTTCAGACAACCCATTAAAACCTTGGGCATGGGTAATAAATACTGCTTGTGTTTTTTTTGTAATCTTTTTTAGTAAATCATTTTCATCCATACATAAGTTTTTTAAGGAAATATCAACAAAAGTGGGCTTGAATCCATTCTCACTCACTGCGGTAATATCTGAGATCCATGTAAGGGTAGGCACTAAAACTTCATTGCATTTATTTTGAAAAATTTTTAAAGCCCTGAGTGTTAAAAAATTAGCAGAAGAACCAGAATTTACAAAAATACTATATTTTACTCCAAGCCATTTACTCCAAAGCTCCTCAAATTTTTCAACTTTTTTTGATTGCGTTAAGATAGGTTCTGTATTTAAAAATCTCCTTACTTTCATGATATCACTTCTGGTGATATTGTTGTACATAAGTGGGTAATTGAAAAAATTATTACTCATTATTAAAAATTATCTTTGAGCCTTCATATGAAGGCTTTACTGAAATAAACTGAAGTTTTTTTAGTCTTCTTTTTAAGTTATGTAATCTATTTTTTTTAATATAAAATAAAAAAAAACCACCACCACCGGCCCCTAACAACTTTCCGCCTAAAGCTCCAGAATTAATACCTTCGTTATAAATTTCATTAATTTTGTGATTTGTAACTTTGTTACTTAGCTGTTTTTTTATTTGCCAAGTTTCATGAAGCAGCTTTCCAAAAGAGTCAAATTCACGATTTATTAACAATCTTTTTGCTTGATGAGTTTGCTCAGCAATGTTTATTAATAAATTTTTTTTTGAATAATTAAGATTTTTTACATACGTTTTTGCTACATAATTTGCAGTTCTTGAAACACCTGTATAAACTAAAACAAAATTAGAAAGAAGTTCTTCTATACAATCTTTATTATTAAATACTTTTGATACTTCAAATGACCCATTTTTTTTAAAATTAATAAAATTTAAGCCTCCAAAAGAAGCGGCGATTTGATCCTGTGATCCAACAGTTTGTTTCAAATAAACTTGCTCAAAACGAATACTTTCCTTGGCTAGCTGAATTTTGTTTATCTTAAATCCCTTAAAATGCATTAAAGCATTTAAAAGACCCACTGCAAATACTGAACTTGAACCTATCCCAGACCGTGCTGGTAAATCTCCATCGTAATGGATTTCTAATCCTACATCTTTTTTTAAATACTTTTTTAAAGCTCCTTTTATCGCAGGATGATTAATATCATCTATTTTTCTTACTGTTTCAATTTTACTCCAAACTACTCTGAATTTATGTTTAAAAAAATGTGGAAGTTTTCTTAAAGTTAAGTATATATATTTATTTATTGTAACACTTATAACTTGCCCTGAGTTTTTTAAATACCAGTCTGGATAGTCAGTCCCACCCCCAAAAAAAGAAATTCTGTAAGGGGTCTTTGAAATTATCATAAATTTTAAAATTAATTTTTTATCTCTTTTCTTTTAATCTTAACTTTCAGCATTTCTAATATGTTTAACTTTGCATTAATACCGAATTTTTTTTCAATCTTATTTAAAAAATTTGAATTTTTGTGATACTCGTAAAATTTTTCATCTCTTAACTTCAGAATTTTATATGCAGAAAGTTTTTCTGTTGGTAAATTTACAGTTTCATAAGAATGAAAAGAGAATTCATTATATTCCTCTGGTAATTTTATACCTTTTTTAAGTGCATCCGAATACAATTGACTTCCTGGTAGAGCCATAGCTGCATAGGTGTTCCAACCTAAGGTATTTAGTTTTAAGCTTAAATTATAAGTTTCTTGTATGCTCTCTTCGGTATCTCCTGGTAAACCATAAATATAATTTGCAAGAACATTAATATCTGCAGATTCTATTTGTTTAATTATATTTTCAATATTTACATCTTCGAACTTACCTTTTGATACTTCTAGCCGAATGTCTCTTTTTCCACTTTCAATACCTAAACATAACCATTTAATACCAGCCTTCCTTAATCTTTTAAGTATTTCGTGATTTTTAACAGTATCGACTCTAGAATATGCCCATATACGATTTTCATCATTAGAGTTTTTTTTTTCTAAAAGATTGCATAGAGGTAAATAATACTTTTGGTTAAGTAAAAACATCTCGTCAGTAATTTTTATAGTCCTCACACCCATTTTAAAAAGTTTTTCAAATTCTTTAATTATAAAATTTGGTGACCAGTAACGCATGATATTATAATTTGATGCAACACCAATATCTTTGCTATCATTTTTATTAATAATATTTATCATGCAAAAACTGCACTTAAATTTACAACCAATTGAAGTTTGTATAGCTGCATAAGGTGACCTTAAGTTTTCATTGTATTCAGCATGCCACAGGGGAGAACGATATAGGTCTAATGGCCTTCTATTATATGGCAACAAATCCCAAGCATATCCTGGCAAATCAATATCCATTCTATCTTGAGGAACAATATTTTCGGGCTGAGTTAGTTCCACATCCCCTCCTAAATTTTTGTTTCTTATGACTAAACCTCTGACATGTTTGATATTGTCATATTCTAAGGTGTCTATTTTAAGCAAGTTGTGTAGGGAATAAACGCCCTCGTTGATAAACCCTATATCAAATGATTTTTCTTTTTCTAAAGTTCTTTTTGGTAGTGCCTGAATATGAGACCCAATTAATCCGATTGGTAAATTATTATTTTTTGATTTTATATAATCAGCTAGAACTTTTGCACCATACATATTTGTCGTTCCTGCATTTACATTCTGTCCATAAACTACGAAACACAAAAACTTGGGTTTAAGTATTTTAATTCTTTGATACGACTCTTCGGGTTCTAGACTTTCAGCATTACAGTCCAGTATTGAAACTTTGAAGCCTTTACTTCTGCAACTTTGAGCCAACAACAATGCCCATGTTGGAGGTTCTATAGCGGCATACTTTTTTGCAAGTTCTTGGTAGTTTATAAAAAGGCTATTTGGGTTAATAAATAAAACATCCATTGCTATATTAATCTATGATAGTTAATTTATTTAAAATAATGAATAAAGTTTATTTTTTTAAAAAATTAAAAAATGTCAGAAAAAATCAATTAACAGCTTTAGATTTGATCAAATTTGAAGATGAGATAGCTAAGGATTATAACAGTTCAAAAATTAAAGGTCCAATCCATTTATCAAAAGGTAATGAAAAACAAGTTTTAAAAATTTTTAAATATATAAATAAAAATGATTGGGTTTTTTCTTCATGGAGAAATCATTACCATGCATTATTACATGGAGTGAAAAAAACTTTAATTAAAAAATTTATTTATTCAGGAAAAAGCATGAGTGTTTCAAGTTTAAAACCAAAATTTTTTTCAAGTTCAATAGTCGGTGGAATTGTACCAATTGCTCTGGGTGTAGCTCTTGCATTAAAAAGAAAAAAATCAAAAAAAAAAGTATTTTGTTTTGTAGGCGATATGACTGCTGAAACTGGAATATTCTATGAGTCTTATAAATATTCAAAACAAAAAAAATTGCCTTTAATCTTCGTAGTTGAAGATAACAATTTAAGCACCAATACTCCCACGGATAAAGTTTGGGGTAGAAAAAATTTTAATATTAAATTTTTTAAAGATATTATTTGGTACAAATATAAGAACTTTTATCCACATCATGGTACTGGAAAGTGGGTCTTATTTTAATGAAATCATATTTTTTTGAAATTAAAAAAAGTATGAGCTTACTCTCAAAAAATCCACGAACAATTTTCTTGGGTCAATCAGTCACCTATCCTGGAAATTTAATATATAAAAGTTTAGAAATGGTAAAAAAAGAAAAAAAAATAGAACTTCCTGTTTTTGAAGAAAATCAAATGGGTATTTCTATTGGTCTTGCACTTGAAGGTTTTTTGCCGATAACTACTTACCCAAGATTTGATTTTTTATTACTTGCTTTTAACCAGCTTATTAATCATCTTGATAAGTTTCCAATTATTACAAATAAGCAATATTTTCCTAAGATTATTATACGAACACTAGTTGGATCAAAAAAACCTCTTGATGCAGGAGAACAGCATACTCAAAATTATGTTAAAGAACTAAGATCAATGTGTAAAACTATAAAAATTTTTAACTTGTTAAAAAAAGAAAAAATTTTTCTTAGTTACAAGGACGCTTTAAAATCAAATTCTCCATGCCTTATGGTTGAATATTCAGAAAAATATAATTATTAAATTTTACTAAAGTTTTGCTGGATAAATTTTTTTTCCAATTATTAAATCTATAATGCAAAGTAACCAAAATAAATGCACAGTTTCTATTTGATTATAAGATTTAGAGTTAACCCATAAATTAATATCACTTTTCATTGAAAGAGGATTATTTTTTGCATGTCCAGTAAGTGTAATTATTTTTTTAATTTTAATTTTTTTTGCAATTTTACACGCATTTAATAGGTTTTTTGACCTTCCACTTGAAGAAATTAATATTAATAGATCTCCAGGATCTGCATAATAATCTAAAGCTTTTCCTATCCAATTTTCAAAGCCATAATCATTAGAAAAACATGTAATTAAATCAGCTTCATTAAAATTAACACATCTAATCTTTGCATTTTTTGTTAAATCCACACTAAAGTGACTTGAGATTGCTGCACTACCACCGTTTCCAAAAATTAAAACTTTTTTTTTTAATTTTTTCTGATTAATTATTAATTTTTTTATTTTTATAATTTTATTTATAATATTATTTCTATCTATAAGACTTTCAAATTCTTTAAAGTAATTTCTAACAAAATTATAATCATTCATTTTATTTTTTTTTGTAATCAATAACGTTTTTAACTATATATCTTTGCCTTCCCCTTACCTCATCAAAAATTCTAATTATGTACAAAGATATAACTCCAATTAGTGTAATTATAACTCCAGAAAAAAAAACAATAGTTATTAAAATGCCAGTTGTTCCTGAAACCGATATTCCTGAAATTTTAGCGTATAGGAAATATAAGACTAAAAATATAGAAAAAATTAAGGTTAAAACTCCAATAATAATTGAGCCGTATAATGGAAACATTGAAAAACCTGTTATACCATTCAAAAACTCTTTGACAGGTGCTACTGAACTTAGAAGAGGAAACTTTGTTAAGCCTTTGTACCTTGCTTGCCTTGTATAATTTACTATCCCCTGCTTAAAGCCTACCCAGGTAACCAAACCCCTTACATAGGGCTCATGTTCATTAAACTTTTTAATTTCCTCTAATGCTCTTCGGGATATTAATTTATAATCCCCAGCATTTTCAATTAATTTTATTTCAGAAAACAAGTTTATTATTTTATAGGCAACTTTAGTAATTAAAAGTTTTATCTTATTTTCTCCAAGCCTATTTAATCTAATGGTATGTACTATATCAAAACCTTCATCGTATTTTTTTAATAATTCTGGTATTAATTCAGGGGGATCTTGCAAATCACTATCCATATAAATAATACAGTCACCACTAGCATGATTAAATCCTGCAATTATAGAGGCTGGATTACCAAATCTTCTTGATAAATTTATTATCTTTATTGGATATTTTTCTTGTAATTTTTTTAAGATCATTTCAGATAAGTCATCAGAATTATCATTTACAAAAACTAACTCATAATTCCAGCTGGTATTACTTTTTATAGCCTCTGAAACTCTATTAACTAATTTAACTAGGTTCTGTTCCTCATTTCTAAAAGAAAAGACAATTGAAATTAATTTCATGATCCTAAAATAATATTAATTATTAAATATTGGTGTTTGCATAAATTTGTCTTGTAAAGTTGCAGCATTAATTAATCTTCCATATCTTGCCCAAGTAACAACCCTGTATCCTCTTATGACTGGTGTTCCTGAATGAAGACCATACGTATCTGCTAGATAAACTGATCCAGCTGGTCCTGTTAAATAAGTTATTAATTCTTCTTGTTTATGTGAATTTAATAATCTCGCATGACTTGAACAAATAAATTTAGTAGCGCCATTTTCCTTTGTAACATCAGTCCAATTAATAATTAATGATAAAAATTTGAAATCATCATAATCTCTATGCATTCGATGAACATAACGTTTTTCATTCAAATTCGCAATTTTAATTGAAAAAGATAAATAATTCTTTTTAATTAATTTAAATAATTTTTTTAATTAGTATCATGTAATATAAGTATAATTAGGCTTTCAAATTGAAAAAAAATAGATTTATATTTAAAATAAAAAATTTACTTAAAAAATTAATTAATTCAAGTCTAGAGTTATTTCACTTAAAACTTATTAAATTGAGAAGCGGTAGTTATTATACTCAAAAGAATAAGATAGTAAAAAACTTTTTTCCAATATGTAGTAATTCAATTTTTTATACCCCATCAAGTGAAGCCTCAGAATTAACATGGATTCTTGGTGTAATTAACAATTATAAATTATTAGCTAGAAAAATAGACAAAAATTTTAATTGGTATAATTATGATTTTACGATTGATATAGGGGCTCATATAGGTGCTTCTACTAAAATAGCTGTGTTAAATAATTCTAAAGTTATCTCAATTGAACCAGATAAAAAAAATTTTATGTTACTCAAAAAAAATTTTTTAAATAACAAGAATGTAAAGCTAATCAATGGTGCTATTTCAAATGATACTAACAAAAAAAATATTTTCTTTATAGGAACAACATCTTCAAGTGGGTCAATTATAAAAAATGAGGTTAGGTCAACAACATTAGCAATGAATTATACTGTTAGATCAATTAAATTTAAAGATTTATTAAATGAGTCAAACGGTTATAAAAAAATTTTATTAAAATTTGATATTGAAGGTTCCGAGTGGCTTGTTTTAAATGAATTAAAAGAATTTCTTAAATTAAAAAAAATTAAAAGTGTTTTTGGAGAATTGCATAAAATTAAAGTAGGACAACAGTATTATAAAATAAAAAATGATTTAAAGAGTTTAGGATTTAAATATGTCTTTCAAGGTCACTGGGAAAGAGAGAGCAAAGTAGAATTTTATGCTTATAGATAAATATTAATAAAAAAATTTCCTAAAAGACGATTAATAATTCACTTAGCATTTTACCAAGTTATAACTCTTCATAAACCCGTTACCAGAAACTAGCAGCTAATGACGGGGACTAGGAAAATTAAAAGTTATTTTAAGGTATTTCTTGGACTAGAATATTGGCAGCATAATAAATATTATATTTTAGTTCATAATAATAATTTCCCCGCATGTCCAAATCCATGCGGTGTTTAAAAACCACTCCAAAAAAATTTTTTGTAATTTTTTCAGACAATCCATTATTTTTAAGAAAAGTATTTTCGGCCCCTGGCCGTGTGTTTCTTTGCCCATAGGTCATGTTTTAGATACATCTATTTTAAAACCGGTTGGTGGGGGTCATGAAGTTTTTTCAAATTCAGATAAGGTCTAGGACCCCTTTGACGTACAACCGGGACGACCCGATCTAGGACAAATGCAACCAGAACGAGTCAGAACAATAGGGGAATATGTTTTAAAAAAACCTATATAATTGACTCAAGTTTTGGTGAGATTGATCTTCAAAAAGGCCATATAAATATTTAATAAATAGCTTTAAACTGTAGGAATACTGTAGGATTTTAAATTATTTTTAA
>Ga0172372_10008760_pt1 | contig 13265 bp, 16 predicted proteins | sample LakKiv5m_2_FD_114544 | JGI IMG/M metagenome (GOLD analysis project Ga0172372, IMG submission 114544) | Freshwater microbial communities from Kabuno Bay, South-Kivu, Congo - kab_092012_9.5m | ecosystem: Environmental > Aquatic > Freshwater > Lake | place: Democratic Republic of the Congo...
GCGCGCCTCGGATGAAGGCCGCGGCCAGTCGACCGGACAGGAGCGGATCCTCGGAGTAGCACTCGAAGGCTCGACCGAAGAGCGGTGATCGGTGGAGGTTGACGGTGGGCGCCAACAGGACGCGGGCGTTCTTCGTGCGCGTTTGGTGCCCGAGCGCGCGCCCCAACTGCTCCAGAAGGTCGGTGTCGAAGGTGGCTCCGAGGGCCGAACCACACGGAATGCACAGCGTGGCCACCTGGGTTCCGATGCCCGGTGTGAACGGTCCTCGAGCGCCCGCCGGACCGTCGGTGACGGTGATGACGGGGATGTCATGGGCTTCGACGGCGTTGGTGCTCCACAGGGTGGCACCGGTGGTGAGCGACGCTTTCTCCTCGATGGTCATTCGTCCGAGAAGGGCGTCGATGTCACGGGTCACGGGTGTGATCTTGTCAGTTGGAGACGGTGTGCTCCGTTACCCGACCGTCAGACTCCGAAGCGCGTCGATTCGACGGCGGCCACCGCGTCATCGGGTCCGGTCAGTTCCACCCGTGCCACCGACCCCCGTCCGTAGATGAACAGCACGAGTTCGCCCGTTGGACCCGAAACGTCGACCACTGGCTCACCCTTCTTGGCGACGATCGCGATTCCCCCGCGCGGGGTCATGGTGAGGCCACACGGGGCCCGCCGTCCCATCAACCTCGCACCGCGCTCGAGGGCCCCGAGCAACGCGTCCTCCAGCTCGGCGGGGAGGTCGCGTGGGGACCAGTCCGGCTGGGCGCGACGCACGTCCTCCAGGTGCACGAAGTACTCGAGGGTGTTGGTCAGTCGATCGAGCGCCGGAACACGCATGGGCGACAGTCGTGGGGGACCCGACCGCACTCGTTCCACGAGTCGGGTCCAGTCGGTGCGGGCCACTTTGTCGCGTACCCGGTCGCCGTGGGGAGCGAGCCGGGCGAAGAGGATTCCGCCGGCGGCATCGGGCCGAGTCTCGCGCACCACCAGATGAGCGGCCAGGTCACGCGTGGTCCACCCGGCGCACAGCGTCGTGGCGTCGGGGCCGAGTTCGAGGAGCAGGTCGCACAGAGCGTGTCGTTCCGATCGGGCGGGATTGTTCATGGTCACGACTCGTTTCGCGTCACGTGGCGTCGGGGGGCCAGACGCCGATCCCGCCATCTTGCACCAGGAAACCGGTGTGGGTGCGGTCGAGGTGACGACTGCGCCACATGAGCATGCGTTGGGCCATGTTCAACGTACGCGCGGGATCGTCGACGGTCGTGCGCCAGGTCGGGTCGGCCCCGATGTCGAAACAGAGATGACTACCGTCGCCGAATTGCACGTAAGCCGTGTCGAGGGTGCGATGAACGGCGAGGTTGCACTCGTCGAGGCGTCGGTCCCACGGCCACGGATTCGCGTCGAAGGGGATGAGTGCGTAGCGCCAATCGAACTCCCATGAAGCACCGTCGCGCCACTGCGGTGGTTCGACTCCGTCGAGGAAGGGAGTGAGCGGGAGGCCGTCGCATTGTCTGGGCACGTCCTGGCCCCACGATTCGGCCAACGTGGGCAACACGTCGATGCTCTCGGTGAAACGGTCGACCACGGTGCCGTGAGCGGCGTTGCGTCGGGGGTCGCGCCAGATCAGGGGGATGTGGTGGCTCTCTTCGAACCAGGCCACCTTCTGCACGAGACCATGATCGCCCAACTGTTCACCGTGGTCGGTGGTGAGGACGATGATGGTGTCGTCCCAGGCCCCCGACTCGCGCAAGGCCCGCCACAGGCGTCCCATCTCGGCGTCCACGGCGGTGATCATGCCGAAGTACTGCGCCCGCAGATGACGAACGCGGGCCTCGGCGGTGGGTGCGGCGACGCCGTCGACGGTGAGCAGAAGGTCGTGGAACGGATGACGAGTGTCGGCCGGCGCGATGGGTGACCCGACGTCGGCGGGGTCGTACATCGTGGCGTATTCGCCGGGCGCCGAGTACGGGGGGTGTGGGCGCAGGTAGCTGGCGTGGACGAACCATGGCTCGTCGGAATCGCGGCACCGCAACCAGTCGATGATGCGGTCGGTGGTGAAGGTGGACACGCTGACCTCGACCGGACGTTCGTGTTCCGTGGCCAACAAGTTCATGTGACCGCCGGAGACGTCGTATCCCCGTGAAGCGAGGAAGTCCACCCACGGTCGATGCGGTCCACTCATGTCGAGTTCCCATTCGAAGCCCGGCAACAACCCCTCGTAGGACGACAGACGCGGATCGTCGGGACCGAGTGCGACGCGAGGATCGATGGACTGATCGGTGTAACCGAACAAGGTGGGTCGGTATCCGGCCCGCCGGGCCAGTAACGCGACGTTGTCGAAGCGTCGATCGAGGGGTGTGCCGTTGGCGACCACCCGATGATTCATTTGGTACATGCCGGTGTACAGGCCGGCGCGACCGGGGCTGCAGGGTGTGGACTGTGTGTAGTGCCGATCGAAACGAACGCCGTGGCGGGCCAGTTCGTCGAGGTGCGGGGTGCGCACCAACGGATGTCCCGCTGCCGACAGCGCATCGGCACGGAATTGATCGAGGGTGACGAGAAGAACGTTGGGGCGTTTCATTCGCGCGACCAGTCCGCCATCACCGAGGTCGTCACTTCAGGACGTACTCGTAACGACCACCGTGGTCGAGACGATCCATCTCGCCGGCCAGACGTAGGTGCTCCAGATGGGCGAACGTCTCGCTGTCGGCCATGCCACCTTGGGCCCGTGGCGAGAACAGATGCGTGGACATGTCCATGACCGTCATCGGTCGACCCTCGGCGATGGCGGCATCGCGCAACTTCTGCAGTCGACCGACGTGATGTTCCTTGATGTCGAGAGCGCGGCCGGCCAGATCGGTGAAGACGTCACCGTGGGCGGGTAGCGCCTTGGTCACCTGGGGACCGAAAGCGGCCACCTTGTCGAGGGACTGGAAGAACAACTTCAACGGATCATGAGCGCGCATCAAACCGCTGATATGCGGGGTGATGGTGGGCAGAACGTGATCGCCGCACAACATCAGGCCGTGTTCGGGATCGAACAGGCACAGGTGGTCGGCGGTGTGGCCGGGGGTGTGGACCGCGACCCAGTCCCGTCGGGCGAAACGGAAGGTCTGGGCGTCCTTCAACCGCACCGTGGGTTGGGGCAGGCGCAACATGCGCGGAATGCGTCGGGCCACGGCCATGCGCGCTCGTCGTCGCCACGGCACATCCATCGGCGGACCGCCCCACGGGGTGGGGTCCCACGGTCGTCGGACCACGGGACGTGACGCCAACTCGCTGACGGCCACCGGATCGTCGAGGTCGACGTCGTCGGGCTCGCTCGGATCCCAGAAAACGCGGAATCGCTCGTGGGAAACGATGTCGCAACCGGTGTCGGCGCGCAACCAGTAGGCGCCACCGAAATGATCGGGGTGACTGTGGGTGACGATCACCGTGTGGACGTTCTTCAGCGGTACGCCCACTTGGTGCAGTCGCTGCTTCACCATGGCGTAGCTGTTCTTGTCGGGAAGGCCCGGATCGACCACCGCGACTCCGCGTTCGTCCTCCAACACGTACATGTTCACGTGACCGAGGCCGGGAATCGAGATGGGTAATTGGGTGCGCAACACTCCCGGAGCGATCTCGAGGATCTGGTCGCTGGCCGGCATCTGCTCCTGCTTCGGAGGGCGGGGCGCGGGGTCGGTCACGAGACGAGGGTAGTTGTGACGAGCCGACGCTTCCTACCCGAGCGGGAACGGTTCAGGGGGTGGTGCTCGGGACGACGGAATCGGAGCCCACGAAGACCCGCTGACGATAGAAGCGCAATTCGGCGATGCTCTCGTGGACGTCACCGAGGGCTCGATGATTCCCGGCCTTGAACGGACGCTTGGTGTCGGCGCCGGGATACCAGCGCTTCACCAACTCCTTGATGGTGCTGACGTCGACACTGCGGTAATGCAAGTGGTTCTCGATGTCGGGGAGATAGCGGGCCAAGAACCGACGGTCGGTCCCGATGGAGTTGCCACACAACGGCACCGTGCGGGCCTCGGGGACGTGGCTCTTGATGAAGGCCAACGTACGCTCGCCGGCTTCCGCGAGGCCGATGGTGGATTCCTTGATCGCGACCAAGAGACCCGACTTGGTGTGCATGTCGACCACGAACGGATCCATCGCCGCCAACACTTCGTCGGATTGGTGGATGACGATGTCGGGACCCTCCGCGACGACGTTGAGTTCGTCGTCGGTGATGATGGTGGCGATCTCGACGATGACGTCACGGTTGGGATCGAGTCCCGTCATCTCCAGATCCATCCACACGAGCACGGCTCAGACCCTACGCCATCGGTGTGGCACGACGTGATCTCATGAATCGGATGAGTGCGCGGTGATGATCTAGGGTCGCGTCATGTCCGGCGACGAGAGGTCATCCAACCCGTTGTCACCGAACGTGTCGGTGCCGGTCGTTCGTCTCGACCCCGACCTTGATCTGCCGGTGTACGCCCATCCCGGCGACGCCGGCCTCGACCTGCTCGCTCGGCACGACGCGGTCGTCTCCGCGGCGGGTGGTCGGGTGTTGGTACCGACGGGGATCGCCGTGGCTTTGCCGCGTGGTTTCGCTGGTTTCCTCCTTCCCCGCAGCGGATTGGCGTTGAAGCACGGCATCTCGGTGGTGAACAGTCCGGGTCTCATCGATTGCGCGTACCGCGGTGAGATCAAGGTGGTGTTGCTCAACACCGACCCGACCCACGACTACCACGTTCGTCGCGGTGATCGCATCGCCCAGCTGGTGGTTCAGGCCGTCATGGAAGTCGTGTGGCACGAGGTGCGGTCGCTGGAAGGCGACGACCGCGGCGGAGGATTCGGGCACTCCGGTCGCTGAGGTCGCGAATCAGGCCGCCGCGCGCATTGAGGCGACCTCGTTGGCGATGAGTTCCCGAACCCGGTCACGCAGAACGGGGATGTCGGCTTCCGTCATGCCGGTGGTGTCGATGGGATCCAGCACGCGCACCTCGGCGTTGGAGTCCCCGAGACGCCAATCATGTTTGCGCAGTGCGGAGCGCGTGCCGTGAACGACCAAGGGAAGTATCGGCGTTCCGGTTTCGATGGCCAGGCGGAACGCGCCGTCCTTGAAGGCCCGCATCTCACCGTCGGCGCTTCTCGTGCCCTCCGGAAAGATCATCACGGACATCTTGCGATCCAACCAGGATTTGCACACCTCCAGCGCCGCCGAGCCGCTCGATCGATCCCCACGAACCAACGAGATGTCGCCGGACATCTTCATCATCCAACCCACGAGTGGGATGTTGAAGATGGACTTCTTGCTCAGCCACTTCATCTCGATCTTGAGATGGCTGATGAGGAGCATGTCGACGAAGCTCTCGTGGTTCGAGACCATCACGTAGGGGTTTCGCTTGTTCTCGGGCAGTTCCCCGCTGGTGTGGAACTTCCACATCGGTGTGAGCACCTGATGCACCACGCACAAACGCCGGAACACGTATCCGGTGGCGTAACGACCCGTGTCGAACGGAGCCGTGACGATCCGCACGACGGCGACCAACGGGGTCCAGACGATGACGATGACACCGAGAGCGAACCAACTCCAGATGCTCAGCAGACTGCGGCGCATCATCCATGTTCGCACAGTCGGGGTGTTCGGAAGCATTCACGGAGGAACGGGCTCGCGTGATCGTGACCTAGAGTTCGGTCGACGGGACGTCTGTCGGAGGAGTGGTCATGTCGAACGTCAGTGGATTTCCCGAATCACATCGAGTCCCCGAGTTGTTCCAGGCGGCTCTGGCCGTTCAGCGAAACGCCTACGCCCCGTACTCTCACTTTCCGGTCGGCGCCGCGATTCTCACTCCGTCGGGGCGAATCCATGCCGGTTGCAACGTGGAGAACGCGGCGTATCCCGTCGGAAGTTGTGCCGAAGCCGGCGCGATCGCGGCCATGGTGGCGGCCGGGGAGACCGAGATCGTCGCGCTTCTCACCATCTGCGACAGCATCGAAGTGGGAACGTGTTGCGGTGGATGTCGTCAGCGCGTTCGTGAGTTCGCCGCCCTCGACACCCCGATCTACGCCTGTGGCCCGGACGGAGTCCGAGCCGTGTTCACGATGGAGGGATTGCTTCCGACGTCGTTCGGCCCCGACAACCTGAGCGGTTTCGTCTCGTGACCGCATCCGTCGCGGCGCGGGTGCTCGGGTTGATCGATCTCACGAATCTGTCCGGCGACTGCACCGAGAACGACGTGGTGGAATTGTGTGCACGGGCTCATGGCGCGCACGGATCCGTCGCCGCGGTGTGCGTGTGGCCACGTTTCGTCGGCCGGGCCGTGAGAGAGCTGGCGGACACCGGGGTCAAAGTCGCCACCGTCGTCAACTTTCCTCGGGGCAACGACAGCGTCGACGAAGTTCTGGGAATGGTGGAACGTTGCGTCGGCGAAGGTGCCGACGAGATCGACCTCGTGATCCCGTACGAGAAGTTGCGTGATCAGGTCGATGGTGACGGTGATCGTGCCGTGGTTCATTTGGTGGCGAAGGTGAAGGAGTCGCTTCCCGCGGGTCGCCTCCTGAAGGTGATCCTGGAAACGGGTGAACTGCGCGATCAGGGTCTCGTGGAACGCGCCGCGCGATTGCCGGTGGCCTCGGGCGCCGACTTCATCAAGACGTCCACCGGCAAGACGCCCGTGTCGGCCACGCCGGAAGCGGTGGAGACGATGTTGTCGGTCCTGCGGGAGTCGCCACGCATCGATCGTCGTGTCGGCATCAAGCCATCGGGCGGAATCCGTTCGGTGGCCGAGGCCGCCGGATATCTCGCCATCGCCGATCGAATCATGGGACCCGATTGGGTGACGCCCGAAACCTTCCGCTTCGGCGCGAGTGGACTGCTCGACGTCGTCGAATCCGAGCTCGCCTAGCCTTGCCTCATGGCCCGGGGACACGACTCGTATCTGACCAGTCGTTTGCGCGGCTTCGGCTCGACGATCTTCGCCGAGATGACGGCTCTGGCCAACGAAAAGGGGGCCATCAACCTCGGTCAGGGTTTCCCCGACTACGACGGACCACCGGCGGTTCTCGATGCCGCCGTGGAGGCGATTCGTTCGGGGCAGAACCAGTACCCACCCGGACCCGGCGTCGCCGATCTTCGTCTCGCGATCGCCGAACACCAGAGTCGTTTCCACGGTCTGAGATACGACCCCGACGGTGAGGTCCTCGTCACGGCCGGTGCCACCGAGGCGCTGGCCGGCGCCTTGCTCGGCATCCTCGAGACCGGTGACGAGGTGGTGTTGCTGGAGCCGATGTACGACAGCTACCAAGCGTGCATCGCGTTGGCCGGTGCGGTGACCCGCCCCGTGACGTTGCGCCCCCCGTCGTATCGTCTCGACCCCGACGCGTTGCGCGCGGCGGTCACATCGCGGACGCGGATGATCCTTCTCAACACTCCGCACAATCCCACCGGCGCCGTTCTCGATCGAGACGAACTGCGAGCCATCGCCGAAGTGGCCATCGAACACGACCTCATCGTGGTGTCCGACGAGGTCTACGAACACCTGGTGTACGACGGAGCCGAGCACGTGTCCATCGCGTCGTTGCCCGGAATGTGGGAACGCACGTTGGTCATCAGCAGTGGGGGCAAGACCTTCAACACCACCGGTTGGAAGGTGGGCTGGGTCTGTGGTCCGGCGACGTTGGTGGCCGCGGCGAGGGCGGCCAAGCAATTCCTCACCTACGTGTCGTCGGGACCGTTCCAGCCCGCCATCGCGGTGGGGTTGCGGCTGCCGGATCGCTACTTCATCGAGCTGGCCACCGACCTGGCGCGCAAGCGTGATCGTCTGATCACGGGTCTGGTGTCGGCGGGCTTCGAGACGTACACACCGCGGGGCACGTACTTCGTGACCGTCGACATTCGGCCCCTGCGTGCCGACGGAGACGGTTACGCCTTCTGCCGCGAACTTCCCGACCGTTGTGGAGTGGTCGGCATCCCGAACGTGGTCTTCTACGATCGGTCCCATGAACGAGAAGGTCGACACTTGGTGCGTTTCGCGTTCTGTAAGCGCGATGAGGTCATCGATGAAGCCGTCGAGCGATTGATGGGAGTCGCGTCGTGAGGTTCGCCGTCGTTCAACACGACATCGTCTGGTGCGACCGGGAAGCGAACTTCGCGCGCCTCGAGCCGCGAATCGCCGAGGCGGCGGCGATGGGAGCCGGCTTCGTACTCCTCTCGGAAACCTTCTCCACGGGCTTCGCGGTCGAGGACGAACGTTTCGCCGAGCCCCTCGACGGTCCGTCGTCGCGATTCCTGCGGGAGATGGCAGCCGAGCACTCGGTCGTCGTGGCCGGATCGTGCCCCGAACTCGCGGCCGAGCCGACGGACGATCGCCGACCGGCGAACACCTTCGTGGTGGCTCGGCCAGACGGTCGTGTCGATCGCTATCGCAAGATCCACCCGTTCACCTACGGCGGCGAGGATCGACACGTGCGCCCGGGTGACGATTTCGTGACCATCGACGTCGACGGGCTGCGGGTCAGTTTGTTCGTGTGTTACGACCTGCGTTTCGCCGACGAGTTCTGGCGCCTCGCTCTCGATACCGACGTGTACTTGGTGCCGGCGAACTGGCCGGTGTCGCGACGCGAACACTGGATGGCGTTGTTGCGCGCGCGAGCCATCGAGAACCAGGCCTACGTGATCGGGTGCAATCGGGTCGGTGACGGTGGGAGCCTGTCGTACGTGGGCGACAGCAAGGTGTTCGGTCCCAACGGCGACCTGCTCGCCGACGGCACCGAGGCCGGCGAGACCATCCTCTACGCCGACGTCTCGGCCGACGAGGTGACCGCCGTGCGGGAGCGCTTTCGTTTTCTGCAGGACCGTCGGTGACCCGGGTTCCCCGGCGCGGGATCCCGGCTAGCGCAGACGCTTCATCATCAGGCTGACGATCTTGCCCGGGCGAGTCTCGAGTTGGTCCACCTCGACGAAACCCTCGCGCGCGTGGAAGCGCATCGAACCCTCGTTGGGCGGTTTCACGTTCACCTCCAGAGCGAACCACGGAGCGGTGGTCCGTCGTTCGACCTCGCGGTACAACATCGGCCCGATGCCCCGACCCTGTGAGTCGGCGCTGATCGCCACCCGATCGAGGTACACGAAGTCCGGGTGTCGATCGCAGAAGTAGAGGTAGTTGGGACTCTCGTACGCGACCCCGGGGGGCATCACCATGCAGAAGCCACTCACGCGCGCATCGACCTCGGCGACGAGATTCATCGAACAGACGTCGAAGATCGCTCGTAGGTCCTCGAACGTCTCCTGCCCGACCGCGGGAACGTTCTCCTCGTTGATGGCGAACACGACGTCGAGATCATCGATGGTCATGTCGCGGATGACGATGCCGGAGTCGGTCACGACGTCGAATCTACCCGTCGTCGTGTGGACCCGAAGTAGTGTGTCCCGGTGACCGTGAACGAACAACCGGCGATCCGCGCCAAGTCACTCACGAAGAAGTTCGGTGACTTCGAAGCGGTGCGAGGTATCGACGTCGAGGTTCGCCCCGGTGAGTCGTTCGGCTTCCTCGGACCCAACGGTGCGGGGAAGTCCAGCACGATGCGCATGATCGCGGGCGTTTCCCCGGTCACGTCAGGAACGTTGGAGATCTTCGGTCTGAATCCGGCCACGCACGGAAGCGAGATCCGCAACCGACTGGGCGTCGTTCCTCAAGCGGACAACCTCGATGGTGAACTCACCTTGCTCGACAACCTGATCGTCTACGGGCGGTACTTCGACATCCCTCGGGCGGAATGCGTCGCGCGAGCCCAGGAGTTGTTGGACTTCGTGCAGCTCTCCGAGCGCTCGTCGGGACGAGTGGAGTCGTTGAGTGGCGGCATGAAGCGACGTTTGACCATCGCGCGCGGTTTGATGAATCGCCCGGAGATGTTCCTCCTCGACGAACCCACCACCGGCCTCGACCCGCAGGCCCGACACATTCTGTGGGATCGCCTCTACCGACTGAAGCAACAGGGTGTGACTCTCGTGCTGACCACCCACTACATGGACGAAGCCGAGCAACTGTGCGATCGACTGGTCGTGATGGACGGCGGTCGGATCGTCGCCGAAGGGTCTCCCCGGGAATTGATCACGCGGCATTCCACCCGCGAGGTACTGGAGTTGCGTTTCGGTGCCGGGAGCAACGCCGAACACGAGGGTCGACTTCTCGGTGTCGGCGATCGCCTCGAAGTGCTGGCCGATCGGGTTCTCGTGTACGCCGACGACGGTGAAAGCGCTCTTCACGAGGTGCACTCGCGTGGTCTCGAACCCGAGAGTTCCTTGGTGCGCCGTAGCTCCTTGGAGGACGTCTTCTTGCGACTCACCGGCCGTTCATTGGAGGAGTGACGTGACCACGCCGGCATCGGTGCGCGTGCTCGAGATGCAGATGTTGTTGTTGAAGCGCATCTGGAAGACGAACCTCACGCTCAGTTTCCTGCAACCACTGCTCTTCTTCCTGGGCATGGGATTGGGGGTCGGATCCCTCGTCGACGACCGAGCATCATCGTCCGAAGCACTGGGAGACATCTCGTACGCCACGTTCCTCGGACCGGGATTGTTGGCCACGACGGCGATGTTGACCGCCGCTGGCGAGTCGTTGTGGCCGGTCCTCGGGGGGTTCAAGTGGGATGGCAGCTACGAGGCGATGGCGGCCACTCGGCTCACCGCCCCCCAAGTGGTACGCGGACAGTTCCTCTGGCTCGCCGTGCGCATGGGGATCGCCGTCGGGGGAGTCGCGGTCGTCCTGGCGGTGCATCCCGACACGCGGTCGTGGGGCATCCTGCCGGCGGTACCCGCGGCGTTGTTGTGCGGCCTGGTGTTCACGGCCTGGATCACGGCCTGGGCCGCGAGTCGTGAATACGACACGTCCTTCTCGAACGTGCAGCGACTCGTGATCACCCCCTTGTTCCTGTTCGGCGGTGCGTTCTATCCGGTGGACTCGCTCCCGGACGCGTTGCGTCCGGTCGCGTGGGTGACGCCGTTGTGGCACGGAGTCGAACTGTGTCGCGGATTCGTTCTGCACACGCTCGGGATGACCGAGGCCCTGGGTCACGTGGCGGTTCTGGCGATCTGGTTGATCCCGGGTTGGATCGTCTGTGATCGCCTCTTCGCCAAGAGGTTGTACCGATGAGTCGCGACACCCTGTTGTGGCGGGTCGCTCCTCCCATTCTGCGATCAGCGCGCCGACCACAACGGGTGGTCGAGCGCAACGCCATCGTCTACCGCCGCACTCCGATGGTGCTGATCTCGGGTTTCTTCGAGCCCCTCTTCTACTTGTTGTCCATTCGCATCGGTTTCGGAGCGCTCGTCGGTGACGTGGATTTCGCCGGTCGGGCCATCGACTACGCCGAATTCGTCGCGCCCGCTCTGATGGCGAGTTCGGCGATGAACGGCGCGGTCTACGACAGCACGATGAACATCTTCTTCAAGTTGCGTTACTCCAAGACCTACGACGCGATGTTGGCCAGCCCGCTGGGTGCGGCCGACGTGGCCCTCGGCGAGATTGCGTGGGCCATGTTGCGTGGCTTCGTCTATTCGATCTCGTTCCTGGTCTGTTTGGCCGCGCTCGGCATGGCGGGTTCGTGGTGGATCCTGGCCTCGTTGCCCGCGTGCTTGCTGATCGGTCTCGCGTTCGCCTCGGTGGGTATGGCGCTCACCACGTACATGCGCTCGTGGGCCGATTTCGATTGGGTGCCCGCCATCACGCTTCCGTTGTTCCTCTTCTCGGCCACCTTCTACCCGCTGTCGTCGTACGGCGGGCTCGCCTGGATCGTGCAACTCAGTCCGCTGTATCACGGCGTGGCATTGGTCAGAGGGGCCAGCCTCGGTGTGGCCTCGTGGGGAATGCTCGTTCACGTCGGCGTGCTGTTGGCCTTGGCGGCCGTGGGATTGTCGGTGGCTGCTCGGCGCGTCGAGACGCTGTTGCTGAAGTAACTTGCTCCGAGACGCCGACGCGACGCGAGGGTGCCTATCCTGCACCCATGCTGTTCGCCAAGAAGAACACCGAGATGGTCGCTCCCGAGAACGCGCTGCCGGGTCGCACCGATCAGACGATGCCGGTTCCGGAGAAGCACTTCGTGTTGGGCACACCGCTGAAGGGTCCGTGGCCCACGGGCACCGAAACCGCCGTTTTCGGTATGGGTTGTTTCTGGGGTGCCGAGCGGTTGTTCTGGCAGTTGTCCGGGGTTCACTCCACCGCGGTGGGTTACGCCGGCGGTTACACGCCGAATTGCACCTACGAGGAGAACTGCACGGGTCTCACCGGTCATGCCGAGGTGTTCTTCGTGATCTTCGACCCCACCATCGTCACCTACGCCGATCTGTTGCGCGTGTTCTGGGAGAACCACGACCCGACCCAGGGCATGCGCCAGGGCAACGATCTCGGCTCGCAATACCGAAGCGCGATTTACACCACGTCGGCGGCGCAGATGACCGAGGCTCTCGCATCCCGCGATCTCTTCCAGGAGCGACTCCGCGCGTCCGGATACGGGTCGATCACCACCGAGATCGCCGAGATGGGCGAGTGGTACTACGCGGAGCCCTATCACCAGCAGTACCTGGCGAAGAATCCGAACGGCTATTGCGGTATCGGCGGCACCGGCGTGACCTGCCCCATCGGTACCGGCGCCTGAGCGCCGTTCTCGTCAGCGTCCGGCCATCCAACTCTTGAGCGCCGCATCCAGTTCGTCGAGCGACCGCACCAGCAAGTTCATCGAACACTGCATCATCAGATTCACGACCTCGTCGGGCGCGGGAAAGCGCGCGCGCCAGTCGGTGAACAAGCCGATGGTGTGTTTGCCCTTGGCGTAGGCGTACCCCATCTCCCATGCCGTGCCGTCGTCGGTCATGATTCCGTTGAGGTTCGCCACCACCACGTCACAGCGATCGATGCCGCCTTTGTCGTTGAGGAAGATCTCGCGCACGTTCTCGTGGGTCTTGGGTGGATTGTCGCGGTGCGGAAGGAACGTCTCGAATCCGTTCTCGGCCACGAGGCGATCGACCTTCTCGATGAACCAGCGTTCTCCCTCGTCGAACAGCGGACCGGCGATGTAGGCGTACGGCTTGGTGCTCACTGGAGAGTCTCCCATCCCTTGGTGCGAATCGATTCCCCGTCGGCGTCGAGAGCTCGACCCTCGTGTCGTAGTTCGCCCGGCGTGGCCGACAAGCGGGCGATGAGGTTCTGCATCGGAGTGTCGCCGACGGTCGTGATGGCCTCACGGGCCAGGAAATGCGGGTCGCGGGCGATGTCGGCCATGTCGAGCAC
>Ga0172372_10008761_pt1 | contig 13264 bp, 13 predicted proteins | sample LakKiv5m_2_FD_114544 | JGI IMG/M metagenome (GOLD analysis project Ga0172372, IMG submission 114544) | Freshwater microbial communities from Kabuno Bay, South-Kivu, Congo - kab_092012_9.5m | ecosystem: Environmental > Aquatic > Freshwater > Lake | place: Democratic Republic of the Congo...
ATTTTTCACATTTATTCATCTCCTAAATATACTTCAACCCCCGTCTCTTGTACTCCCTGCCCTCTTTTGCTTCGGGGAACTTGAATTTTGTAGATTGATCGTCCGGATTGGCAATGCGATCTTTTACGCCGTTTTGTATTTTGCTCAAAGCCTCCAATAGCACGAGCGGACCTATCTGAATGGTTTTCACATACAAATCGTGCAATGAATCGGAGGGTTTATTTTCAATCCAATGTTGCGATATAATCGGCCCGGCATCCAAAGCCGGAACCATTTCATGAATGCTGATTCCCATTTTAGCCTCTTGAGCCAATTTCGCCCAAAATAGTGGTTGTCGCCCGCGATATTTCGGAAGTGCTCCAGTATGATAATTTATAGCTCCATGTTTTGGAATACTCAGAACCTCTGCCTTTAACATTTTAGGACAAGCTATCGAGACCAATAGATCCACTTCATGATTGACTAAATAATTTTTAAACGCCTCGCTATTCGGACTTTCAAAAAACAAGTTTGTTAAACTATACTTCGCATTGACATTTTCTAAACTAGCACAGCGCCCCACTCCAAATAACTGATATAACTTTGACCTCAATTTTTCGATTGCGATTTGAACTGAAATCTTAGTAAAGTCGACAGGACCATACATCCCCAAACGGGCTTTTGCCTCATCCAACATTGTCGCTTTAAACACAGGAGAAAAGGCCACGACGGCTTTTACTTCAAACTGAACCCTGTCTAAATGTTGTAAAAATCTATCTAAAAATGGACCCATGTAAAGTGGCGCATACTGGGTGAGTAAAACAATTTTAAACCCCATGAACCTGAAGAGGCGTCATCTTCTTAACCAACAATGAAGCCTTTTTAACTATTCTTGTAGTTTTTGACTGCAACAGATGAGTGATCCGATCTTTCTTTTGCTCAGTCAAATTCTGAAAAGCTGACTTCTTCATAAGAATCTTGGCTAACCTATAATTGTAACTCACCACCAAAGCCATATTTTTTATTTCTTTTGGGTTGCCCCTGAACAACACTCGCGGCACTTCATAGCTTAAAAATAACAACCTACGCTGAAATGACTCAGGCAATTCTTTTAATTCATCCAGTTCAGCATCAAGATGGTTTTTTATTTTCTGATACATCAAATTCAATTTTGATTGCACTCTCTGAGCCAATTTTCGGAAACTCAAGTCCAAGTGATCTAGCCCAAGAAGCGTTGCATACACCGACCTCAGTTCCATCAAAAGGTCGTTGCAATATAAGCTGATGCCGGAAATGCCTTCATTGAGCATCGACTCCATCGCTTCCAATAACGTCAGAAATTGCTCACTGAAAGCGATCAACTTATGATGCACTTGTTGATAGGATTTGGAAAAAGAGGCTTCTTTGCTCATTCTCTCAGCCTCTTTATCAAAACGGCACAAAAGACGCCATTCACTCCAAGCTTTAAAAGCTCTCATTGCCGACAGCATTCTCGAATTTCCAGACAGACCCTCATGGTTTGAATCATGGAGCATTCGTTTCAAAATAGACCTTTTTTGAAACGACATCCTCACCTTCCACGCGTTTAAATCCAACAAGTCAGAGTTGTGTTCTTTCAATGCGCCTTGCAGTAAATTTATCGTTTCAAGCGAATCGTCCAAATCTTTTCTGTATTGATTGATGCGACTGGGCGTTTCAATCTCAAGCAGTTCATCAATTTTTTCCAACGTCAAAGGAGCAAAAGCATAGAAGATTTTTTTCACGGCCAAAATTTGAGTTGCACTTTGGCTCAACATCATCATCAAATGGCCCGCCTCGACCCTATCTTGACTTTTACCTTCGTGTCCGTCAAAACAACTCACTATCCCCCGATACTCTTTCAAAGGAACCTCGCCTAGATCAGTCTGCACCACCTCATGATGCATCTTGGCAATTCTTTTTAATTGTTCTGGATTGAGTTTTAAAATATCTTTAATGAATTCCTCCAAAGATATTCTTTGCGACTTGCTGTCGCAAAGTTGCTTGACTCGCAAAGACAAACTCTCCAACTTCAAAGTCTTGTAACACAAACTCAATTCGTGGAGAAACCCCGGAGTTGTCTGGTTTCCAAACAAAAAGGGCTGACTCAATAGAAAATTCTTAGATAATTTGGAGATATTTTTCCAACCAAACTCAAATTGTTGAATAAATTCAAACGCATGTTCCGTCAACGCCGATCTTGGCCTAGCTAAATCTTGAACTTGAACAATTGATATCACATTGGGCATGCTAAATCTGTTTGTAAAAAATAAATGTCATTTTTAGCCGCCAAACAAAAAAATTGTCCTGATGCTCAAAATAAACAGATTTTTGAAATTAAAACGACTCGCTCAGACGGCACCTTGAATGAGTTTTTTTGACAACAATACCCCTCTTCTAAGATCAAAGGCTACTTGACCTAAATAGCCTATTCGCTCACAAAGGAAACCCATGTCGAATCTCAAATTTGGACTATCTTTTTTCTTACTGTGCGCTGGAATTCTATGCGCAAATGTGACAAAAGAAGGCGCCAAGGTCGGAGAATGGACCATGGATTATGACGCAGCCATTGCCTTGGCCCAAAAAGAGCAAAAGCCCGTTTTGATCAACTTCACCGGTTCAGATTGGTGCGGTTGGTGTAAATTGATGGATGAGCAAGTGTTTTCTAAAAAAACCTGGCAAGATTACGCCCTAAAAAATATCGTTCTCGTGACCATAGATTTTCCAAGCGATAAAAGCATTGTCCCAGAAAAATACGCCCAACGCAATGACCGTCTTCAAACAGAATATGGAGTTGGCGGTTACCCCACCTACATCTTACTCGACTCTGATGCCAAAACTAAAATTGGACAATTAGGCGCAGGCCAAGAAAAAACACCTGAGTCCTTTATCGATGAAATAAAAATCAGCTTAAAAACCAGCCCTTCTGGAATTAAAAAATATATCGCGGAACATCCTGACAAAGCACAGGCCTTTGAGTCCGCAATTGCCAAAGTTAAAGAACATGAAGCCGCTTTGGAAAATTGGATTAACACCAGACCGCAAAGAAATGATGAAAATACAAAAATATACGAGAATTTTTTAGCCAACATCAAAGCCGCCGAGGCTGCCTTGGCAAAATTTTAACCTAGAAAAAAAGAGCTTCCTGATTTCCTCAGTAAAGTCAAGATAGCTTCAACATTGATTACAAAGTTAACATAAATGAACTATTTCAACTACATGGACAGTCTGTTGTTGGTATAGTAGGAGGATTTTCTCGTGAGTATGTTGCTATAAAAGTTGAAGCTGTCATAACCACATCTGATAAATCGACAAGTTATGACTTTGAAGATCTTTACAGTGTTAACCTTTCTCAAATAGAGGAAGGAAAGTCATTTTCCAAGCAAACTTCGAAGGGACATTTCGTGAGAACAAAACTTCCTGCCGCACCTTATCACTCACGAACTATTGTTCTTGAACCCTATTATCGCGTGACGCCAAATACTCCCCTTGCCATTCGTGTTCAAAGAGAACCAGCAGATCCAGCAGACACGTTTACAAGTCCTACTGGCTTAGTAATGGTCAAAGTAACGCCTCTCAAAGCACTTCCTGATCCTCTACTTGTCGAAAATAGAGATGGGTACAATTCATGGCCAATGATTCAGGCTATTGGAAATAAACTAGTTTGTATGTACAGTCGTGGTTCGTCACATACTATCAACCAAGATACTAGAGCTGTCTATGCACGCACCTCAACGGATGAAGGAAAAACATGAACCGAAGAAACCACTGTTGCTAACTCTCCTGGATATGGAGACGTTGCAGTGGGCAAAGGGCTTGATTCTACTGGAGCAATACTGCTTTGGGTTCGCCGAGCAGGAGCCAACATGATTCATGATCTTTACCGCTCTACTGATGGTGTAAAGTTTGAATGCATAGCAACACCAAAACTCAGCACAATACCTACACAAATCACTGATATCTTCGAGGTTCCTGAAGCTGGACTTATGTCACTTTGGTTTGGCGGAAGTTACAGTGATCATGGTCCTAATCACTTTTGGGGAACTTTGACTAGTCATGACAATGGCATAACTTGGAAACAAACTACTATTGAATCAAAACTAATTACGGCACAGTGGCCAGCGGAACCAGTAGCAGTGTCCCTAGGTGGTGGAAAAATTATCGCAATTGGGAGATCAGAGTTAGGAGATAATTCATCAAAACAAACTCAAATCCAAATGGTTTCTTCTGACTTTGGAGTTACGTGGAAATGTTCTCAAACTAATATCAGTGACATCTATAAATCTACAGCAAGTCTCATCTTTGATGCCAAAACTGGCCTATTATCAAATTATTATTATCATCGCGGCAAGGGGGTTTTAAAACGTATCGTGGTTGATGCAGAAAAAGTTTTTGATAATCCACTTAGCTGGCCAGCTTCTGAGGCTATCGCCGTGGGTAGTCAAGAAACATTTGATGCCGGAAATGCCAATGCGACTGTCATAGGAAATAAACACTTTGTTTCATTTTATTCTGGCAAGTTGCCCAATACTTCTATCTTTGTATCCGTATCTCCAAGCGAAGAATGACTTTATAATCGTATTGCTCAATAGTGAAAACATTAATAGTGGCAATGTAGTAAAAACACTGGTTGCCCAACGCCCACACACAGATCTCGTCGTGCGCTACTACTGGGCTCAGTACCGCAGGCACGCTTCAAATCGATTGTTCATCTGTCATCGTTCGACGTCTTCGTCTCATCTGCAACACAGAGAATGATATTTTTCACGTCCCCCTTGCGTTTAGCCAATTTGTAAAAGACTCATCTTTGTTATTTATAGACGCAAGAGACCTCTTATATTGAAACCTTGGGAAACCTACCTTGTTGTTCAACCAGGACTTGAAGCTTTAGTCACAGAGGAATTAGCTGATTTAGGCATTTCCAACACGAGCTCCGATTTTGGCGGCATAACTTGGACCACTCATCCTAGAAGATGCTTTCAACTTCTGCCTTACTTGAGAATTCCATCCAGAGTTTTAATTCGCTTAGGCTCATTTCACGCTAGACATTTTAACATTTTCGAGAAAGAGTTTGAGAAAATTGACTTTTCTCCCTTTTTAGACCAACAGCCTCTAAAATTCAAGGTTGAATGCCATCATTGCGCTTTGTATCACAAGGGCGCACTAGCGGAGAGAATGGAAGCCATTTTAAATGCCCATCGCGTTGTCGATTTGGAATTGCCAGAACAAATCATCCACTGTAGAGGACAAGACAACTTGTTCACGTTCAGTGTTGATGCCTGTGGCGAACACTTGCACAAACGTGGCATGATGATCAAAAGAGGCGAAGCCCCCCTAAGGGAAACCTTAGCCGCAGCTTTGATTCGAGCCATGAAACCCAAAGCGGATGTTTGGGATCCCTTCTGCGGTTCAGGGACCATCTTGATGGAAACCAAGCTTTATCATCAGCCTAGAAGCGTTGGTCAACAACGCTTTTTTTCATTTTTTAATTGGCCCTGTTTTAAGAAAGATCCTGAAGCAGCGAAACCACTTGATTTACCTCAATTCAATGCGTACAAACTCTATGGCAGCGACCTCGACGCAACTGTTATTGCGCTGGCACAAGACAACTTAAAACCTCATATCGAAGCATCTCAATTGCAACTTCAAGTCAAAGATTTTAACAAAGTCAACCCCAAGGAGTTTGCCTCAAACTCTCTTTGTCTCCTCTCCAATCCACCCTATGGTGAGAGACTCCCTTTTCAGGATTTAAATCAACAAATCCAGCGCTGGCGCTCAGAATGTCCAGAGTTGCGCATCGGCATTTTGGTGCCTAGTTCCAAACCCATAGCTAGAGCTAAAAACCTTTTTAAATTCAAAAATGGTGGACTTTCTGTCATCGCACAATGCTTGGAGCCCTAGACAAGAAGGCCAGTCCAAACCTGACAAAAGACGATGCCGATTAGACTCAGAGGCAACACTCTGACTTAGTCAAAACCAAGGCCGTCCTTTCCCAAAAAATCCTAATATATGAAACCCTTGATTCTTATCTTCATGTTAACGCTCAAGTTAGCGCTCTTTTCAGAGGAGATTTTTGAACGCCGTTTTGAATACAGTCTGGAACCTGATGGTCGCGAGGTTTTTAATGGTCTATTTGAAGAGCGATTTTCAAGCAATGTCTTACGCATTCAAGGCATGTATAGCAAAGGCAAGAAGACGGGGCTCTGGAAAACTTGGAACGACCAAGGCTTGCTTCTCTCTTCTGAATCATGGCTCTCGGGCCTTCCAAAAGGGGAGCATCAACTTTGGCATTCAAACGGAAACTTGATTTCAATCGTTCGATACGATCAAGGCCTTAAATCCGGCCGCTCTGAAACCTGGTACCCCAACTTACAACGAAAAACACGCGCGGAATACAGCTATAATGTCCTAAATGGAGCTTATCAGGAATGGCATCAAAATGGACGTGAAAAGATTCGTTGCCTTTACGAAAATGGACACATCGATGGTACTTGGAACGAATGGGACGAACAAGGCGCTTTAATCGCCCAAAGACTTTATAAAAAAGGCGCCGAATTAAAGCTGCTCGAGTACAGTGAAAAATATCCCACCGGCACGATGAAACTCGCCTACCGCTACTATCTCAGTGAACAGGGCGAAGAGATCAAACACGGGCCCTTCAATAAATGGTTTCCCAATGGCGAAAACTGGCTCAAATGCGAGTACCACCACGATCAACTACACGGCTTATGGCAATATGGAAAGATGGAAGGGCTTCACTGTCGCCAAGAGAATTATTCTTTTGGAAAAAAAGATGGTCGCTTTGTTTGGTACAATCAGGGAAAAATCACCCGTGAAGAGTTTTGGAAAGACGGCACCCAAATCTCCCAACATTTTTACGACAAAACGATCTCCGGCAACGAAGTCCCCGAAAACTAAGTTTCTTGCTATCGCCTATAGTTTAGAATAAGGCAAAGGCATTAAGAACGTGCTCTTTATATTTGAAACAGTCCCTTTGTAACGTGGCATCACCTTCATCTCCAGCCATTTGGGGTGTTTTCTAAACGCTTCCCAATGCCGCTTGTGTTCATCGTCATTTAAGGCTGACAGCATATAAGTTAAATTAGGAACAGTGGCACCAATCAATGTCTCTCCAAAGAACACAGGCCCTAAGCCAACCTCTTTCATGATCTCTATTTCGCCTTCATTGAACATCTCCACTTTTAATTTCGCCTTATCAGAGTTATGGCTCTCATAAGTTCGCAATTCAAACAAGCGGGGGCCGCTCACGCCTACGGGTGTTTGCAAAACCGGCATTCCCTTAAAAGCTTTCATGAAAGAACTTTGAATGCGGTCGTAAATGCGTTTTTCTTTATCCAGTGCAAAATAAGTTTGCGCCTCTAAATGAAACACCTTATCCTTTTCCAATAGATCATTTTGCGCGCTAAACTGCTCTAAAGACTTGTAGGGAATGAGAAGATAAAGAGATGCCTCCTCTGAATTATTTTCTTTAAACGCTCCGATTCGATCCATGCCTTGTCTATTCAAAGCCGGAATCAAAGCCCGTTCTAAAAATTCTGACAGAATTTCACTCTTTTGATTTTTAGAGATAAGGTAGGTTCTGAGTTCATAATACTCCTGCGCCATCACTTCAAATAGTCCAAAGCTCAAAAGCAGGCAAGCACAACATCTCTTTAATCTTATATTCAACACCGATTCTCCTCAAAGTTCATCAACATCGTATAGCAACACACAAATTTAAAATACCTCAACTGACTCAGCTTGACCTTCAAAACATAAATCTTCTCGCGCTCCATGATAATTTATTTTTCCCGTTACAATCAAGTCCAACCTCTTCTCTACAAAAACTCCCCATGCCTCCGACGCTCATGAGAATCATTTTTTTGGTCTTCTTGTTGCAGAACACCACGACATGGGCTGCACTGTGGCCAAGCGGACATGTTAAATTAGGCCTAGGTTACAAACCCGATCAAGGTGACGTTTGGGGAGATACGAATGGACGTTTTGTATACAAACTCAACGCCGATATAAAACCTTGGTTAACGCCTTTTTACCTTGGCGCTGAAATCTTGCTTTCAGATCCATCTAATGGTGGTGGCGACTCAAGTTTAAGTGTGAGTGATGTATCTTTGAAAACATGGGAATTCACGCCCTACCTTAAAATGGAAAAAGACTTTTTTTTACTCGATGTCTACACCGGTGTTGGGCTAACTTTCCTTAAAGCAGAAGTCGACTACAACAATAGTGTCCGTTACACCAGTGATAGCAGCTCGGGTTGGGGCGGAACCTTTTTTATTGGTCTCGATGACATTCAAATTTATTTTCCCATCATCGACTGGGGCATCGAGTACCGCTTCACCTCAGTGGGGTTAGATTTTCTGGGAAGAGACCGCGACTACAAAAGCAGCACCTTTTTTATACACCTAGGCACAGACTGGTAACTCTCACAACTGAATTCACGCTCGACTTTGCATTTTTTTAAGAAAAATTCCCCTTATCCTCCATCACCTCTAGCTTCCTATGCACAACATGACAAACTGCTCTACTCTCATCACCATGCTCTTATTTTTAAGCTCTGTGTTTGCCGAACCTTGCAATGAACTTCGTCTTGTTCAAGTTCAAGGTTATGGTGAAGTAAACGTCAAACCAGACTTGATAGATTTGAGCTTTGCCATTCAATCTGAAGGCGCCAACATTATGGCTCTAAAAGAAACCATCGACACACGTTCAAAACAAATTTTTCAAATGCTCAAAAATTCAGATGTTGCCTCCGAATCTATCGCTGCTGAACAAATTCAAATCCATCCTATTCAAGACTATAATCACAAGTCTTCGACAACTTCAGGCCCGAAAAACTATCGCATCTTCAGAAGCTTCACGGTCACTCTTGATGATTTGGAAGTTTATCCCGATGTACTCCAATCCTTATTTAAACTCAATATCGACCAATACCAAGGCAGCACTCCTAGAAGTTCACAAGTTGAAGTTTTAAGAAAAGCCGCCTTGGAAAAGGCTATCGCCAATGCCAAGGAGAAAGCCTTATTTATCGCAGCACAGCATGATGATCTATTGGGGAAATTACACTCTTATTCTGAAAATTCCATTGCAACACCTCACTTTGCACAAAGAAGCATGATGGCTTTCGACCAAGCGGGAATGAACACCGAACATGAAGCTCAACTGGGATTGCTCAAAATAACCCAATCTATTCATGTTGTATTTAGATTGGAAGATAAAGTGAGCAAGAACTGATTCTGAAAGATTGATTAAAAATAAATGCCCGCTTGAAACAAAGTTTCTCCCTCTCTTCACCCATCCATCATTGATTCTATAAAAGTATGTGTGGACTATTTGGTGGCTTGGGCCGAGTGGATCGTGATCTTTGCTTGCTCGCATTCAAGGCCTTAGCACATCGCGGCCCTGACGCGAATTCTTTTACAGAAAGGGAAGACTTGTTCTTGGGCCACCAGCGTTTGGCCATCACCGAGATAGGACAACATTCCAATCAGCCTGTTGAAAAAAACGGCTTGAGTCTTGTCTTTAATGGTGAAATATACAACTATCTGGAACTTAAAAAAGAACTCGAGTTGAACAGGTCTCCTATGAGCGAGGCTGATATTTTACTTGAGGCCTACCTACAATGGAGAGAGCTCTTTGTGGAAAAATGCATCGGTATGTTTGCCATTGCCATTTACGATCATGGTTCCGTCATGCTTTACCGCGACCGTTTTGGCAAGAAACCCTTATATTACCTGCAACGCGGCGAGAATTTCTATTTCGCCTCCGAAATAAAAGCCCTCACTCCTTTTCTCGCCGTTAAAAAACTTAACGAGGATGCCCTGTTAAGCTATCTCAGTTTTTTGGCCCCAACGCCTCCCCATACCTTCTATCAGGGTATCGAAAAATTAGGTGCGGGCGAGATGCTACATTTTAAAGATGGCAAAATATCCAAACATAGTTACTACAATCTTATGGCTCACATCATCGAAACTAAAATTTGCACCGAGCAAGAGGCTATCGAATCCACTCAAGCCGCTTTAAATGCATCTTTCGCCTTGAGATCCCGTTGTGAGGTTCCCATGGCGGCCCTACTCTCCGGTGGAATAGACAGCGCCTATATTGCCACTCACATGAAATCACTAGGCCGAGATTTGCAAACATTCACCATAGGTTACGAAAACTATGCCAAATATGACGAAACTGAGGCCGCCACGGAAACAGCCAAGTTGCTAAGCTTAAAAAATCGCTGCTACACCATGGGTTACAATGATTTCCAAACAACCCTAGAGCCCATGCTATCGTCTCTGGACGAACCTCTTAACGATCCGGCGGCATTGCCTTTATATTGGCTAATGGGCAAAATAGCCTCACAAGGCTACAAGGTGGTTTTTAGTGGCGAAGGCAGTGATGAAATTTTTCTCGGCTATCGCCATTATTTTGAATTATTGGACTTAGAAAAAATTCAGCAGTTGCAACACAAACGATGGATGCAGCGGCATCTACTGGCCAACTTTTCCATGACCCGTGAATGGGAGTGGTTTAGAAGATCATTCTCAAGCCGCCTGCTCTTTCGAACCTCTGGCGAAAACTTTACCGATCGCCACAAAAATAGATTATTGTTAAATCATGTCAAAGACGACGATAATCTCAAGTATCTCAATAGTTACCTTGAAAAATTCGAAAAGGCCAACTTAAAGCAACCCGCCTCGTGGTATAGCGCCATTGACCTGTTGCTATTTCAGGGCGAACATTTTCTTATGAAGCTCGATAAATGCTCGATGGCGCATGGGATTGAGGCTAGAACCCCCTATCTCGATCATCGTCTCGTCGAGACGGTGCTTTCCATACACACAGATATTCGCTGCCAAGCCAGAAAATGCCTGTTTAAAGCGGTTGCCAAAAACACCCTGCCTCAGACAATTTTAATGCGCAAGAAAAAGGGCTTTGCCTACCCCTACATAGAATGGCTGCAACAAAACGACGGTTTATCCTTCATTCGCAAAGTCAATTCTCAAACAGGCCTATTTCATACCAAAGAACTCGAATTTTACCTTGAACAAGGGGCTCGAAGAAAATTCAAGCATCATGTATGGGGCCTGTATGTATTATCTCACTGGATAAAAAAGAATCTGATTGGATAGGTTTAACCTAACACCATCATCAACCGATCCTGTCCCTCTTTATACCCTTTTTGAGCAAGATTAAATTTTGGGATCCCCTCCTCTGTCGTTCCAAACTGTGGGTACTCCTCTAAACAACTCAACCCTGCGGCCTTGAACAACTCTACAAAATGAGCGTAGTTAAACTCCAGTGGCACAGCATCCCAAATCAACTCAAATGGCTCCTGCTTCATGTCGTCTTCAACCCTCACTTTTCCATGGCTGGCTTCAACATAAATGCCTTCAACTTCCATAGCCCACACGAGAGATTCTAAATCACACGGAGCGGATCGAGCTTTCGAGCTCATCTGCAAACCCACATCCACACAATAAATTCCTCCTTCTGCTAAATGTTTCTTCATGCATTTAAAGTGCCGTATCAAATCTTCATCACTCTGCAATAACCCAATCGAGCCCAAAGCGCAATAGGCCAAATCGAATCTCTGCTCTGTTTTAAAATCCCTCATATCCGCGCAAATGGCCCAATTCTTCTTTTTAAGTTTGGACATCTCGCGGTTCATCGCACTCACCATGGCCTCCGAAAGATCCAATCCAAAAACATCCCATCCCAACAAAGCCATGTTTCTCGAAACGGTTCCCGTTCCGCAGGCAACTTCAAGAAATTTTTTGCCATGGTTCCCGTGGATGTTCGCCAGAGCATCTACAAACAATATTTCCTGACTGCGGTCCCATCCAAAGAGAATGTCATAGTACTCTGGGTATTGATAAAAATAAGGTGATTTTTTTTTCATTTGAACCTTTATACGCTTCTGATCGTTGCTTAAAGCTTTTGGTCTTCCACAGAAAATCATGCCACTTAATTTTAACAGATTAAAGCTACACAGAAAAGACAAGACACTAAAATTGCTCACATGAATTCACCGATCATCATTGCAAAAGGCGGCCCTTGGAGCAAGGGCCATGTCGCTCGCAAGTTGTTGGCACTCGGCATCCCCTCAGATTCACTGGAAGATCAATTTTTTCGCGTCGAACAAGAATTCATCCTACTTTTGCAATCGCTTGGCAGCAATGCCGAATGGAGCATACGCTTTGGCGAAGTGACAGGCGCACCAGAAGATTTTCAATTCGATATTGATGAAATCAAAGATGAAGCACTGCAAACTGTCGCCGCCAACTATAGCGACGATTACAACATCTGAATTTTTAAGCATAACAAAAATAAGTGAGATCTTTTCCTCTGCTATTGGGGTTCACTGATAGAGCTTATGATATCGAACGACCATGACCTCATCCACTCAAATTATACCCACACCAAATCCCTATATTGAATATCGAACTTTTATGGAGGCTCGCTATGGCAAAGCACTCTATAAAGTCCCCTTGGATTTTAACTTCAGTTGCCCCCATCGCGACAATGATGCTAGAGGAGGTTGCACGTTTTGTTCCGAAGACGGTTCAAAAGCAACTCAAATCAAAGGCATAGACAATGTCTTCGACCAGATTTCAGCGTCCATCGCCTTTGCTAGGCAACGCTATAACGCCACGGGATTTAGCGCCTATGTGCAAGCTTACACAGCTACCTTTGCACCGCTAAAAACCTTTCGAGAGAAAATTGAGGGCGTTTTAGAACAATTCCCATTTGATGCTCTGCACCTTGGCACAAGACCCGATTGTCTGCCGGCATCAACTCTGGACTATCTCCAAGAGCTCTCGCAAAGAATCGATCTTTGGGTTGAATTGGGACTGCAAACCTGCCATGACAAAACACTGCTCGCCATCAATCGCGGCCACGATTGGCAGTGCTCACTGAAAGGCTTGGACAAATTGAAAGCCAAAGGAATACAGGTGATCGCTCATGCCATTTTAGGTTTACCCGGTGAGACTGAAAACGATATGCTCGAAACAGCCAAAGCTTTCTCAAAACTGCCGATAGATGGCATAAAAATTCACAACTTGCACATCATTAAAAACACTGAAATGGCCAGAGAGCATCAAGAGAAACCTCTAACCTTGATTCAAGAACTAGAATACATCGATTTAGTCTCCAAATTTTTGCAATATTTGCCTCCGACGCTGCCCATCATGCGGATCAACACCGACACACCCGAAAATGAATTGCTCGCCCCACATTGGACCCTTCAAAAAGG
>Ga0172372_10008762_pt1 | contig 13264 bp, 10 predicted proteins | sample LakKiv5m_2_FD_114544 | JGI IMG/M metagenome (GOLD analysis project Ga0172372, IMG submission 114544) | Freshwater microbial communities from Kabuno Bay, South-Kivu, Congo - kab_092012_9.5m | ecosystem: Environmental > Aquatic > Freshwater > Lake | place: Democratic Republic of the Congo...
GTCGTGGTGATGGTCGTGGTGATGGTCGTGGTGATAGTCATGGTGATGGTCAGTGTAAACAAAAGATTCACCAAAAATATTTATACAATTATCGATATTTAAGCCAAGTTCTATTTTGACTAAATCATTAGGTTTAATTAAATTAAAATCAGGACCACCTTCTTTTTCATAAATATAATTACCCACACAATTATTTAAAGAGATACTTGTTGGAAATGCTATTTTTACATCATTAATAAATGTTTCAAGTAAATATTTTTTAGATAATTCATTACATTTTTCTAATAATAATTTATTACCTAATTTACAAATAGATAAAACATCATGGTAATTATCATTTAATATTTTATGTTTCAAGTCGGTAAATACAATTTTACAAACAAGACCTGCTAATTTATATTTTTTAAACTTTAAAGAATCCATTTTATTATTATAAATTTCATTTAATTAAAATAGAAAAATTAAACGAAATAATTATTGTGTAAGGAAAATTTTATTCTGTATGTTGTTTTAACCATTTTTTGATATCTTCAATATTTAATAAGATAGATTCAGAATCTCTTTTTAATATTTCATTAGGATTAAATATGTCAGATATAACCATATTATTTAACAATAAATTTTCTTTATTATCATTCAACATATCATTTGCAATATGATGGAATATAAAATCAAGAAATTTATCATCTAAATTAAATTGTTCCACTTTTTTTATTTTATTAAACAATGCAACCAAACTATCTATTTTTTTAATTCTTGATAAATTAGTTGCTTTTATTTTATATATAATATATTTTTTAGCATCTTCATTTTGTGATAATTTTTTAGCCAATATTTGTTTAACATTATAAATGTCATTTTTAATACTTAATATATAGTTGTGATATATTTCAGCAGGACTTCTATATGGATCTTTAACATGATTCACTAAATATTCATCTACATTATCATAGTAATTAAAATCCATAATTTTAAATTCATCTGGTGAAACAAAAGAATTTTTAATAGGAATTATTTGTCCAAAATTTGTTAAAATAGCATTAATTTCAATATTTTTTAAACTAACAGAATCTGTATTTTTTATTTGAAATACTCCTAAAATATCTAAGTTGTTTTTATTATTTGTAGTAAATAATTTGTTCATGTTATCCATTAATTCTAAAAATTCATGTATATCTAATAATTTATTTGAATTTTTCAGTTCTTGTAATGTAATTACATCACCAATATTTTCAATACCTGTTTCTTTAATAGGTAATAGCAATCCATTTGATAATAAAAGCATATATACTTTTTTAAATGCATTAATAATTTGACCTTTTATAGTATATTGTGTATTATTCAAAATAGATTTAATTTCATTAAATGAAAACATTTCAACAAATGGATAAGATTCTGGAAATACATTTTCTTTTACGCAAGTAGAGTTATAATATTCAGTTAAAAAATTTATAACATTGGTATTTAACGAATCTTCATTTTTACGTTTAAATTTATAAATGATTTTAGAAGACTGCTCGTCTTTTTTATCATTTGTTATTAAATTTATAAGTATTTCATATGTATTTTCACGTTTTAAAAATACTAGATATTTATTTTTATCATTGTATGTTATATTAGGAAGACAAATAAGACGGATATTATCATAATCTGGTATTTTAGTAGATTCTGTTGTTTTGTAAGGTATATCTAACATTAAAATATTCATATTTGTAATAATTTGGACAATATCTAATACATCATTCCAATAAATAGTTTTATTAGTATCTAACAAAGCATTTGTATAATTTTCTAATTTAATATATTTAAAAGATAAATTGCCATTGTTTAATCTATCAAATTCGTCTGGTTTATTATTTAAATAATTTACTATATATTTTCTGAATTCATTAGAATTATTAATAGGTACATCATTTATTTTGTTATCTAAAGCTAATAGAATAGCATTTAAAAATGATGAATTATTTTGTACAACACCCATTCTATAAAATGTATTATTTTCAGGTTTTTTAATTAATTGATTAAATAAAATATTTAAACTTGGAGGTAAAGTTCCAATTCTTTGATAATCAAGAACTTTATCAGATGTCAAAATATGTTGTTTTGTTATATCTGAAACTTTTCTTTTACGATGAGTGAATTCTTCTCTTTCTTTATCAAAACAACAAGGGTATGAATTTAAATTATATCCGAAAATATTATTTTTATCATGGTGTTCACATGGTGCATTTATAGAATCAATACGTTTTTCATTTATTTTAGGTGGAAAATTACATTTATTCTTAGGTGGTTCATTTATTATTCTTGCCAATGGTATACTATCAAGCCAAATTCCATTTTCTTCATTGTTTTTTAATGTATTAATTAATACTTGATTTGTTATATTTATCAATTTGTTATCATTAGATAAATAAAAATATCTTGACATGGCATTTGTTTCATCAAAGCCTTCAATATAATCAGATATAACTTTTATAGCATGGGTTTGATATTCTTTATTAGAAATTGGTTCTTTTATTGTTATCTTAAAATTGGATGGTTGTACAATTATTTCAAAATCATGTGATTTAATATTACGAATAAACGCATCTCTTCTACGTTGATCTTTTTTAAAACAACATACAATATTTTCATTTGTAAAACCAGGATAAGGATAATCTTTTTTAGGACATATATATTTTCTATCTTGACAATTTAAAGTATAAGTATCATCTATTATTTTATCTGGTTCTTCTTCATCTTTTTTTAATATAATAGGTTGTCTTGGTTTTTGACATTTAGTAGATAATATTTGAACACCTTCTTTTCTTAATTCTTTAATATGACTTTTTTCTTTTAATTTTTGTCGTTTGCTTGTATCATCAGTTTTTGAAGATTCGTATATTATATTAATCAAAATAATTTGTTTTATAATACATAAAATTTGATTAATGTTTGATGCTGAAAAGATTTGAATAATACTTGAACTTAATTTATAAGGATTGTCTTTTATATTTATAGTTAATCCTTTTTTATCAGAATCATCATCAGATAAATCTTTTATTTTTTTATAATATATGCTTAATATATCTAATGACAATGTTTCTTTTAACTCAAATATATTTTCACTTATAACAGGATTAAATAAAACAGTTGAGAATCCATCTTTTTCTATGTAACTTGTTGTTTGTGAAATAGTAGTTAAAGAATCAATTGTAATAACGGAATCTGCAATATTATTTATTCTTTTAGATTGTGAAAAAATTGCATCTAATGAATTTATATAATTTATAGCATCATCAACTGCTACTTTCATGTAATTAATAATATTTTCAAATGTATATTGGCCATCAGAATATTCATCTGATAATGACATTTTTGCATTAATAATTCCATTGTCATACAAATTTATGGTTAAAAACAAATTATCTTTAATATTATATTTAATAACAAGACCTTTTATTTTTTTATAAGTTACAAGTGATTGTTTTTTTCTTTCATTTAAAATCCATGATTTCATTTCTTTTTCTGTTACATTATTGAGTAATTCATTATATACTTTAACTATAGGATCAGTTTCTGTACTTGTATTAAATGCTATAAATGGCATTTTTTTAGATAATTCAAAAATATTAAAAATTCTATTAATTTTAATAAATTTACCTTTAATACCACTTTCGAAATTTTTACCAACAATATTCAAAGACACTTGATTAAATTTAATTTTTGGGATATTTTTTTCAGTGTCATATTCTATATAATTTTCAAAATTTGTAGAACCAGCAAGTGAATAAAATTCTTTTAATTTAGAATATAACGGTTTTATTTTATTTTCTATTTGTTGTTTTTTTTCTATAATTTCGGAAATATAAAGTTGTATTTGTGATTGTAAATTAAAAAGTTCCGGATCATTTTTAATAATATTTATCTTGATTGCGAATTCCAGATCTTCTCTTGTTAAATCTAAAAAATCATTTTTAAAATTATTTAATAATTCTTCAAATTTATCAGTATTAATTAATTGATATAATTCAACGCTATTATAGTCTTTTTCAATAACATCTATAATATTTGTATAAAATAAATCTATATTTTCATTTTGGATTGACTCTGTTATATTTAAAATTATTGGATTGTTATTTTTTATAATAGTATATTCATTAGTTTTTTTATTATAATATTCAAATTTTAGAAAATTGGGATAATATTGAATACCTTCTAATAACCCAAACAATTTGAATTTAATAAACGATAAAGATTCATCTATTAGAACATATGGGCCTTGTTCATTTATAATTTTTTTATTATATTTATCAAAAATATTTATTAAAAGCGACATTCCTTATTATGTACATATAAAATACATTTTAAGAAATTACATAAAAAATTATAATAATTATTCATCTAATTTATTAATTTTAATTAGAGACTCATTTTCATTACATAATGTAATAAAATTTTCTACAATATAGTTGATGTTATCAGTGTTTTTAAATCCAGACACAATGACATTGCCACTTTGAAAAATTAAAAATGTAATATTTGTACATGTACATTTATTATTACATAAACAATAACCATTATTAAATTCCTTTTGTTTAGAAAGTTTATATAATAATTTTACTCCAGAATAAGATTCAGGTTGATATTTACATATATAATTTAAAGAAATCAATAATTTATATAGTTTTAATCTATTAATTTGGATATTCAAGTTAAAATATACATTTATACAGTTAGTATCTAAATTGATAAGATCTTTAAAATTTTTTGCATTTATGTCTAAATTATAATTTAAATCATTATTATTATTTCCATTTTGAAAAACACTACATTTATATTCATGTTCAAAAAAGTCTGGTATATTTTTTGTATTAGTTATTTGTTTTTCGTCAATATTATATGCTATTTTTCCTATAATTGTATCATTTTTATAATAAATAAGATTATTAATTTTGTCATAAAAAAGATGAGAATTATTTTTATAAAATTTACTTTTATTTTTTAATAATTCAATTTTCGTATGTCCTATTTCAATGCCATTAAAATTTAATAAAGTTCTTTTTCTTTGTGTTTCTAATCTTTTACTAATAAACATGCCAGTTTTATGATCAATTTCATATTCTTTTTTATAAATTATATAAGTATTGTCTGTCTTATAACCCATGATTCGTTTGTTATCATAACTGTATATAAAATTATTGGAATCTAATAAGACATTATTTTCATCTTTTAATAAAAAAATAGTATCATGTTTATTTTCAAACGATTTCAGCATTTTATAAACGATTTTTGTAACTTCTTCTCCATCCTGAATTGATTTGCATCCAGTTATATGTAAACTACCATTTCCAAAAAGTTTTACATTTAAATTTTGTGTGTGTGTTTGTTGTTGTTTTTGCATGTGTATTTTTGCGTGTTGTCCATGATAATTAATTATAAGTGAAACTTGGTTATAAAAAAGTATTTTATTAATTTTATCTTGTTTTTTGTTTTTGGATTTTCTAAAAACAGTTGTTGAGTAATGACCTTTCATAATATTAAGATTTCCAAATTGATATTTGACACCTATAATTTGGTCATTTATTTCTAAATATTTTCCAACATTTGTTAAATTTATTTGACAATTAGGAAGTTGTGTAGAAAGTGTTATAGTAGATATTTTTAAAGAATCCATTTAAAAATACACAATGTATAATTAATATTCATTTTCTTTAATTTAAAGAAAATAAAAAATTTAGAAATAATTATTTAATGAGTTTAGAATACTCTTTAACATACCATACATTTACACCAGTGTATTCGCATAAAACATGGAACAAGAATCCGCTTAAAAACAAAAGAACAAATTGTTGAACTGGATATTTAAAATACGCAAATAAGAAATCTATTATATTATAAAGAATAACTAACCCAACACCGACTACTACTGCTTCTATAAGAATTGTGTTTACGCTTTTAAAAGAATTAAAATTTTCCATTTTATTATTACATTATAAAATTAATTTTGAGAATTGTAAATATAATATAAATTGATATGCGAAAGAATAATGTGATTAAAATAATCAAAGCCTATACTTGATAACATATGCCAAACTGTATGTAATTGAAGTTGTGTAACATGTTCACAATAAAATTTTTCAACTAACCATACCATAATACTTAATGAATATACTGATAATCCTTTATATGAATAATATTTTACATCATTTAAATATCTTTTATGTTTTGATTTAAGAAATTCTACATAGTCACTGTCAGTGTCATAAATGTCACTACTGTCCTTGTTATGATGGTCATGGTCACTGTGATGGTCATGGTCACTGTGATGGTGGTGGTCACTGTGATGGTGGTTGTCGCTATGATGGTCATGGTCACTGTGGTGGTCGTGGTCGCTATGATGGTCGTGGTCGTTATGATGGTCGTGGTCACTGTGGTGGTGGTCACGGTGATGGTCAAGAGCGTCATTAAAAGTTAATTTAGGATAAGACAAATTATATAGACATGCAACAACTAGAAATTCAAAATATTTTAGACAAGTGTGAAAAGATAAAATTTGGAACTGATCAGAAATAATGTATGTGAACGGAATGACATAACACATGGATTTAGCTATTAATTTAGCATTATAAGCATAAGTTTTAGGAAATGTAAAATTATTATATTTTTTGTTATTATTAAGTTTATATAAAATATCTATATATTCAGCGACAATTAATATTAATGGTATTTCATCAAGCAATTGAAATGGATAAAACAAAGTAGAATGAAATAAAAATGTACCAATTGAAATTAAAATAGAATAAGTATAAATATTTTGCATATTCTTAGAAAATGGATTAGATGAATAATTTTGGAACAAATAAGAGTTTTTTGATTTAAAACTATACATTGCCCAAAATATACATATAGCCGAAAGACTATTATAGAATTCTGCAACATACGGTGTTACTTCATAATTTGTTTCGCACCAATCTACGGTACTTGGTAATGTATTAAATAATGTAGAAAACATTTAAAAATATTTAATAGATTGTTAAAATTCAATTTTTAATTAATATAAATTTAAGGAATTTAATTTCTTTATATAGTTTAATACAGTTGTTATGGATAAAGCACATCACTCATTTACACGATCCGCATATGACGAATGCGAATTACAAAAACAATTCTCAGAAAATCAAGCTTCATTTCAATGGGCAACCGATTCAAACGTTATAGAATCCAAAGAATCTTGTTTTGAAGCAGCATCACCATTTATGCACAATCCATTTAAGAGCATTCCAAATGAGTCTATTGACATAGAAAGTGAATTAAGAGGTCAAACAAGAAATTTATCAAGATGTCCTCAACATAAATTTGATCCAACAACATTTAAGCCAATTAATATTAAATTAAATGAATGTAAAGATAAGAAATTAGTGCCAGAATACACAAGAGAAAATAGATCATGTAATGTTTTATCAGGAATTACTATTAATAGATTCAACCCGTTATGCGAAGATTCAACTGTAAATATTCATAATAATACATATATTGGATCAAATACAAGATTAGAAATAAAGGATGCCTTTTCACAAAAAAGACAAGAAGAAATCAAAAAGGAATCTTTTGATTTTAGATATCTAAATGATTTTTGTCAAGTAGGAAATATGAACTGTGCTTTTATTGAAAAAAAATAAACAATTAGTTAGTTATATATTAAAAATAACTTAGTATATAAATAATGAAAATTAGAACAAAAGAAGAAAGAGTATCAATAGTTATAGATCTTATAAAAAAGTTGAAATATTTTAAAAGAGCTGACTTTTTTACTAGTAATGATATTAATAATGCGTATATTAATTTATATAATTTAGAATATGATGCTATTAAAGAATTAAAAAAAAGTTTTGATGAATATATAAATAATGAATATAGTGTTTCTGGTAAAATTATGTTTTATGAAATCAATAAAATAATAGATTATAATTTACCAATAAAAAAAAGTATAAATCCTTTATTTGTTCTTAGACAAGTAAAAAATAATAAATAAATTAATATAATGTATCCAAAATAATTTTGTATTTATTATGTGATTCGTCATTCTCAACAACTTCACTATCAACAAATTCATTTTCGTTTTCTGTTTGGTTATTATTATCAAATTGATAATTATAAATTGTCCAAACACCTGTAACAACACCCCCTACAACTCCACATAAAACTAATGCTGCTGATGTTTTTCCAACACCACGAATAAAAGATTCAACTAATAGATTTTTCCAATTCATTTAATATTTTATATTAGTTAATTTTTTATATTTTTAAATTAATTTTTGGGTTTAAAATAAAGTGCGTGAAAAAGTTATATATTTTTTTATAAATCATGATAAGGTAATATGAATATAGATTCAAATTTGATATCTAAATTCAAAGATATTTTTGTATCTCAAAAAAACAAGAATTATATATTAAATTTAGTATATGAAAAATTATATAATATATATTCAAAAGACGATATTTTAAAAAATACAGAATTATATACAACACATTTAGTATCATTACAAGCGTATATTTTTAACTCATTTTTTACTAAAATTTGTACAAATTTACAACAACAAGAAAATTTTTCACTTGAAAATGTTATTATTTTACTTAATAAAATTTGTATGGAACAATTTGAATATTTGATTCATAATGATATGAAAAATAAAAAAGGACAACTACCACAACAATTATCACAACAACTACCACAACAATTACAACAACAACAATTACAACAACAACAATTACAACAACAACAATTACAACAACAGTTACCACAACAGTTACCACAACAACAGTTACCACAACAACAATTACAACAACAACAATTACAACAACAACAATTACAACAACAGTTACCACAACAGTTACCACAACAACAATTTGTACCACAAAGAAGACAACAAAGATTTTTACCACAAAGACAAATGGAAGCACAACAACAATTTCCACAACAACAAGTACAATACACAAAAGAAAAAAAGGAAATAGAAGAAAGAGAAAAACAATTAAAAGAACAATTAAATAAGTTAAAAGAAAAAGAAAACGAGTTATATAAAAAAGAAATGGAACTTAATAAAACAGTGCAAGAAAATGAAAAGCAAAAAAATCAAAAAGAACAGAAGCCAAAAAAGAATATACATATACAAACAGACATAATGAACACACTTGACACAATTAATACAGAAAGAAATTTAAAAGAAAATGTTCGTGATACAATAATGTCAAGTTATCATTTAATATCTAATGATTCACAGTTTCAAGAAGGTTCTTATAATTTTAAAATTGATTCAAATAAAGTAAAAAGTGTTCATTTGATAAAATTTTGGATGGCATGTAATATGTATAATATAAATGAATTCAATAATAATTTTATTATATATGAAAATGAATACAAGATAAATATAAATATACCTATTGGATATTATAAAATAGAAGAATTAGTTGATACAATACAGATATTACTTAATAAATTTTCTATAAATAAATTAAAATATAAAGTATTTCATGATCATTTTAAAAATAAGGTGTTTTTTACATGTACATCCAAGGAAGATATTCCTATAAATTTCATTTTAATGTTTAATAATCAAAACAATTACACACCATTACACAAAATGCTTGGATTTAATTTATTAGAATATTCTGGTAATAATATTTATGTATCTGAAAACTATGTAAAGGAAAATATATTTGATAACATGTATTTAAGATTATTTTTAGACAATAAAGAAGTATGTAAATATATAATGTCTAACGGGTCATCTTATTTTGAATCATTTAATTTAAATTATGGTAATTATTTCGGAAAGGGATTTGATATTAAAAATGAAGATATAGATGCATTTGATATGTTTGAAAACATAGATTCAAGTAATATATCTATAGAATTTATAGATTCTGAAGGAAATCTTATAATAAAACCAATAGAGTTTCATGTTGTTTTAGGATTTGAATGTCTTGAATAAATTTTTTTATTTTATTTATATTAATTAATGAATATAAATATATACGTTACAGACGCCTCAACAGACACCTCAACAGACGCCTCAATAGAGACATCAACAGACACTACTTTAAATAACAGTATAGAACGTGTAGTTGAATCCGTCATTTCACAAGAAAACACTTTTGACCCTTTAAATAACATAGATATAAAATATGAAAAATTTGAAACAGATAATATATGTTGTATATGTTTTGAAAATAAAGATGTTATTAGATCAAATTTGGATGAAAACAAAGATTTATCATTAAATGATATAGAATTAAAATATTTTGAAAATGAATTAATACCAGAAGATATTCTTTTTTTAAGTTGTTGTAATGAACATTATATATGTATAAATTGTTTAAGAAGATTAGTCAATAATTATGAAAATCATCCTATTAATGAAAATAATTCCCATGTATATTGTCCATATCCTTTCAAAGATTGTTTAAATAGCATGCAAATGAAAAATATTTTTAATCATTCGGATATTAAAAAAATATTTAAATCAGAAGAAGAATTAAATAATTATACAGAATACGCTGATCAATATATATTTCCGGGATACACTATTTTTAAATGTCCATATCAAATAAATGAGGAAGAAAAGTGCAATTCAGATATTTTGATTTCTAATGAAGATTTGAAAACCAAAGAAAAAGGTGAGATTGTTTTACAATGTGATCAAAATGCTTTATGTTTAAAAAAATTTTGTTTTACATGTAAAAAAACACTTTATTATTTTCACGAAAATTGTACAGAATGTATGATTTCATATGAAAATGAAAGTCCAAGAATGTATAATTATTTTATAAATAAAAAAAATGTATTAACAGATATAGATCATGAAAATAATTTTCGTACATACACAGAAGAAGAATATTTATATAAAAATGGTGAAATAACAAAGGATATTGCAATTAATCAAATTATTGAATTAATAGAAAATGTAGATTCTTATATGATATGTCCGATTTGTAAAATAAGTTTATATAAAACAGAAAAATGCAACGGTTTATCCCATCATAATGTAGAAAGATGTTATGCATGTGGAAGAATAGGATATAAAATTAAAGGTCTTGGTGATCACTGGTCGCACAATGGTATAAATGGATGTTATAGATTTGATACAGATCAATTTGTAAAAGAAAATATACAAAATTATAAATGTGTTGATAATATTTGTTCAAATCATGAAAAAGGTGATTGTATTGATCCATCTCATCAGCAAGGGATAAATGACATGTTTTATACAAGAAAAAAATCATATATATATCATATTTTAATTTCGTTATTACCAAGTATCAGATATAAAGTATATGATGAGTTATATGATATATTAAAAAAAAAAGAATTATCATTAATTGATTTTTTACCATATAAACAAACATTGAAAATTTTAGATGAGAATAAAGATAGATTAAAAGATTATACAGAAGATATTTTATATTCAATGTTAAATTTAAAACATCCTAAAACTATAGAATTATATGATGACAAAAAATTTTTTATAAATTTAGGAGAATATAATTTTTTATATATTAAACCACCTAGTCCAATTCAACAGCAACAACAAGCTAGAATAGAAAATTCTGACGAAGAGGTTGACATTCGACCACGTACACCAATGCCAACCGGAATAAACACAATTCTGAATGAAATAACAACTATAACAAATACAACAATAGAAAATATAATTAATAATTTAAGAGATCAACTTAATGAAATAAATAATGAAATTATAGAAATAATAAATCCTGACCCCCAATACCGGAATACAGAACCCCAGAATACAGAATCGCAGAATACAGAACCCCAGAATACAGAATCGCAGAATACAGAACCCCAGAATACAGAATCGCAGAATACAGAACCCCAGAATACAGAACGAAGAATATTAATATTACCTCCACCACCTTCTTATTTAAGACGTCAATTATATGAATATGATCATGCACACGAAGACGAATACGATAATGAAAATGAAGATGAAAGATCACCATTAATACCTAATATAGCAATATCTAGAGACATTATAAATAATATAAATGGGAATAGATTAATTAACAATGGAATTCAAACAATAAATATAACACAAAGAGACGATGGATATATATTATTAGACGAATTTATAGATTTAATAAACAATGAAACGAGTGGTATAGAATAGTTGTTAATTTTTTTTCTTTTTAACAACTTTTATTTTATTTTCTAAAATAAATTTTTTATTTTGTACTATACTTTTAGCTAACTCTTCAGCTTTTGTTGGATCAGATAATTCTTGTGTTAATTTTTCTGTTATAGTTTCTTTTTTAAAAGTCTGTGATATTTTCTTGTTATATAAAACAATTTCTGCATCTTTTAAAGAAATAGAATCCATTTCATTATTTGTCATATAATCTTTGATAGATTTTTCTATTTTTGTCATTTTATCCTTTATTTCTTTTTGTTGTTTTCTAAATTCGTTTAATTCATTTGCTAAATCAATATATTCTTTAAACAAATTATTTAAAGAATTTGTATTATCATTTGAGTTTTCCATTTATTAATTTGTATTATTGATTAATTATATTTTAATAATTAATTAAAAACTTACTTTGTGAAAATTAAAATGGGCGTTTAGGAATATTTACAAGCTTACGTTGAATTTGTGGTGGCATGTTTTTTGTGGGACTTGGTGACATTTCATGTGATTCTAATATACGAGCAGCTGATAATTCAATTTCAACTGGTATTTTTTCAGATTTTTTAAATAATTTATTTAGTTTATCAGTTAAAGACACTTTTTCTTTGTATAATTTTACATAGTTTGATGGGAACCATCCAAGTAAATTACCAAAATATGATTTTTTAATTTTTTGTGGATTTTTATATAAAAAGTCTATTAAATCAACGATTACTTTATTTGTATTTTCTTTTACTTTTTTTGCATTCATTGCTTTTTTAACTGCGTTTCTTGATAAGCCAAACCACCAACCTCCTTCTGGTGAATTAATAACATACACAACGTCTCCTTTTACAAGATTTAGTTCATCATCACGATCAGGTATTTTATCATATAAAACTGAAAACGCAAATCCGATTGGGATTTGATTATATACTTCTCCACCAAGTTGTTTCTTGGTGCGACGGCGTGGTTTAGAAGACATTTGTTTTTTAGCAGAACGTTTTGGAGACACTGAACGACGTTTAGAAGACACTTGTTTTTTAGCAGAACGTTTTGGAGACACTGAACGACGTTTAGAAGACACTTGTTTTTTAGCAGAA
>Ga0172372_10008763_pt1 | contig 13264 bp, 13 predicted proteins | sample LakKiv5m_2_FD_114544 | JGI IMG/M metagenome (GOLD analysis project Ga0172372, IMG submission 114544) | Freshwater microbial communities from Kabuno Bay, South-Kivu, Congo - kab_092012_9.5m | ecosystem: Environmental > Aquatic > Freshwater > Lake | place: Democratic Republic of the Congo...
AGTGCCGCGACGCGAATCTGGAAGAACTCATCGAGGTTGCTGGAGAAGATCGCTGCGAACCTGCAGCGCTCCAGGAGGGGGGTCGTCGGCTCCTCCGCGAGGACGAGCACCCGCTCATCGAAGTCGAGCCAGCTCAGTTCGCGGTTGAGGTACCGCTCGTCGGCCACGGCCGCCCCGGGTCAGAAGTGGCGGGTGTCGGTGAGGACGGGAATGTCGGGTTCCCACTCCACCGTGATGCGCTCGCGACGCGCGTCGTTGTCGATGCGCACGCGGTTGCGGCGCACCTGCGGGTCGCGGGGCGTGATCAGCACGAGCCGGGCCAGCACCCGCGCACGGAAGTCCTCCATGTGGTTCGGATCGCCATAGTCGGCGTACACCTCCCAATGGGGCGCCACGGGGCCCAGGTACACGATCCGCGCGTGCCCGACCGGGGGCAGATCGTCCTGATAGTCCGCGTGCGACACGCTGGACAGGCTACCGACGGAGTGGGGCGAGTAGGGTGGCTGCCACGGTGAAGGACTTTTCCACAGACCCGTCTGCGGTGGTCCGGTCGACCGACTGGATGCAGCAGGGCAACTGCCGGGACACGAACCCGGCCGTCTTCTTCCCCTCCGACGGAGCGGGGGTCGAGCGCGCCCGCGCCGTCTGCGTCAACTGCCCCGTCGCGGCCCAGTGCCTGGAATACGCCCTCGCCCTCCACATCGACCACGGGGTCTGGGGCGGGTGCTCCGAGCGCGAGCGCCGGCGCATCGCCAAGTGCCGCCGCCTCGATGCCGAGCGCCGCGCCAGCTGAGCAGCCCGCCGTGGCCGGCTCGGACCTGATCGCCGCGATCGACGTCGGCACCAACAGCTTCCACATGGTGGTCGCCCGGGCGGTGCCGAACGGCTTCGAGGTCGTCACGCGCGAGAAGGAGACGGTCCGCCTCGGCACCGGCTCGGGCGAGATGTCCCGGCTCGACGAGGCCCGGATGGACCGCGGGGTCGCCTGCCTCGCACGGATGGCGGACGTCGCGGCGTCGCACGGCGCGGAGGTCCGCGCCGTCGCCACCAGCGCGGTCCGTGAGGCCCGGAACCGCGGCGAATTCGTGAAGCGCGTCCGGCGCGAAGCGGGCATCGACCTCGAAGTCGTCTCCGGCGTCGAGGAGGCGCGGCTCATCCACCTCGGCGCATCCCGCGCGATCGGCGGCAGCGACCGGATGCTGCTCTGCGACATCGGTGGCGGGTCGACCGAGATCGTGGTCGGGGGCGCCGACGAGGAACTGCTGGCCCGGAGCTTCAAGCTCGGTGCGGTGCGGCTCACGGAGCGGTTCTTCGCCGACGACTCGCTCCACCCTGCTGCACTCGGCGCGTGCCGGGCGTACGCCCGGTCGCGGCTCGTCGCCATCGAGCGCGACGTGGCGGCACTCGGCTTCGACGTCGCAGTTGCCTCGTCGGGCACGGCCGAGACGGTGGCGCGGCTCGTCGCCATCGCCGGCGGGCAGCCCGAGCCCCGCAATTTGAACCGGTTCGCGTTCAGCCGCTCCGACGTCTCGGCGACGGTCGAGCGGCTCGCCGCCCACCGCACGGCCGGGGAGCGCTCCGCAGCACTCGGCATCGACCGCAATCGCGCGGAGATCATCATCGCCGGCGCGGTGATCCTCGAGGCCGTCGCAGAGGTCTTCGGCGTGCGCGAGTTCGTCTTCAGCGACTACGCGCTGCGGGAGGGGCTGCTCATCGACACCCTGCGCCGGCGCGGCCTCACGCCCGCCGCGGGCGATCCTGCGATGCACAGCGTCGAGCAGCTGGCACGTCGCTGTGACGACCGTCCCGAGCACTCGCGCCACGTCGCCCGGCTGGCGGTGCGCCTGTTCGACCAGCTCCGCGACGACCTCGGCGTCGACGCGTCCGGCCGCAGGTTGCTCGAGGCCGCCGCCCTGCTCGCCAACGTCGGCGTCGTGGTGTCGCACACGCGCCACCACCAGCACTCGTACTACGTGATCCGCAACTCCGAACTGGTGGGCCTCAGCGACCGCGAGATCGAGGTGATCGCCCAGGTCGCGCGCTACCACCGCAAGAGCGCCCCCAAGGCCGACCACCCCGAGTTCGCCGCATTGCCGCCCCGCGACCAGCACCTGGTGCGCGCGCTCGCCGGCGTGCTGCGCATCGCCATCGGCCTCGACCGCACGCTGGATGGACGGGTGACGGACGTGACCGTCGAGCGGGGCGCGGACGCGCTGGTGCTGCGCTACTCGGCAGCAGGGGCGCGGGACGTCGTCGACTACGCCGTGAAGGAGCGCCGAGGATTGCTCGCCGACGTGCTCGGCCGCGACATCGACGTCGCGGCGATCTGACGGGCCGACGGCCCGCCGGAGCTCAGAAGGACTGCTGCAGCGCTACTGCGCAGCGGGCGGCGTGGAGCTGCCCTGCTGGTCGGAGCCCTGTCCGGCCTGCGACTGACCCTTCTTGAACTCCTGCTGCGCCTGGCCGAGGTTGCGCGCGATCTTCGGCAAACGCGAGCCGAACAACGCCACGGCAATCACCAGGACGACGATCCATTCCCATCCGCTTGGCATGTCCCGCAACCTAGCAGCACGGGCCGCCGGTGCGATAGAGAGGTGTCCGTGCTGGAGTGCGTGGTGAACGTGAGCGAGGGAGCCGACCGGAGGGTGCTGGCGGCCCTGGCCGAGGCCGCGGGCGACGACCTCCTCGACGTCCACAGTGACGCAGACCACAACCGCAGCGTCTTCACGATGGTAGGCACCGAGGCGCCGCGCCGGCTCGCGCGCCGCACGGTCGAGCTCCTCGACCTCTCCCGCCACGAGGGTGTGCATCCCAGGGTCGGCGCCGTCGACGTGGTGCCGTTCGTCCCGCTCGCTCCGACGACCTGGGCCGATGCGCGTGCCGCACGCGACGACTTCGCCCGGTTCGCCGCGGACGAGCTCGGCGTGCCGTGCTTCCTCTACGGGCCGGAGCGCACCCTTCCCGACATCCGCACGCGTGCGTTCGACGGGCTCGTGCCCGACCACGGTCCGGCGACGCCGCACCCGACCGCAGGGGCGATGTGCGTCGGGGCGCGGGAGATCCTGGTCGCCTACAACGTGTGGCTCGACAGCGGCGACGTCGATCTTGCGAAGTCGATCGCGCGCGACCTGCGCAGTCCCTCCGTGCGCACGCTCGGGCTTCTGGTCGGGGAAAGGGCGCAGGTGAGCATGAACCTCATCGCGCCCGACGTCACGGGCCCTGCCGCGGTCTACGACGCAGTGGCGGCCCGGGCTCCGATACAGCGCGCCGAACTGGTCGGTCTCGCACCGTCGCGCACGCTCGCCTCGATCGACCGGAGCCGATGGGCGGAACTGGATCTCGCTCCGGACCGCACGATCGAGTCCCGGATCGCGGGTCGCACCATTCCGCGCTGATCGCCGACGGCGCGGCCGGCAGGCGCCGGAACGGAGCGAGCCTGAGCCTGCCGGGCGGCCGGGTCAGGCAGTGGCTGCGGTGCCCGTGCCCTCTTCGCGCTGCTTGCGCCGCAACTTGCGCCGCTCGCGCTCTGACAGCCCGCCCCAGATGCCGAACTTCTCGCCGTTCGCGAGCGCGAACTCGAGGCAGTCCTGCTTCACCACGCAGCCCTTGCACACTGCCTTCGCCTCGCGGGTGGATGCGCCGCGCTCGGGAAAGAACAGGTCGGGATCGACGCCCAGGCAGTTCGCCTGATCCTGCCACTGACGGTCGCCGACGAGCGGCAGCATTCCACCTTCCACGATCTTCGTTCCTCCTGCGATCCGCGCGCCGTCTGGGCGCTGCTGGCTGTGGGCGGCACCCCCAGGGCCGCGACACTTCTGTAATTACGCTCGTGCAATTCTGGCAAGAAGTGCATGGAATTGCAAATGTCCACGCCGAATTCGGGACGGACGGTCGGAGGGTCTGACCGTCACCGGACGTCGGGTCGTCCGGATGATGCGTCAGCCGGCGCGGCGACCGCGCCGCTCGACGCGGCGGCGGTGCTCGAGGAAGTCGACGAGGACGTAGCCGCCGAGGGTCTCGTGGGTCGTGAAGAACGCCCTGCCGCCGTTGATCGTGGCCATCTTCTCCACGAAGTGCTGGAGGCCCGAGTCGGCGTCGAGCATGAAGGTGTTGATGGTGATCCCGGCGCGGGTGCAGCGGCGTACCTCGCCGATGGTCGCCTCCACCGTCTCGCGCGCGGGCGGGTAGTGGAAGTACACGTCGCCCCGCGCGGTGACGTGCGCGGTCGGCTCGCCGTCGGTGACCATGATCACCTGCTTGCTACCTCCGCGCCCGTCCAGGAGGCGCCGAGCGAGTGCGAGCGCGTGGTGCATGTTGGTGCCGTAGGCGAAGTCCCACGACGCCTCGGGCAGCGACTCGGGTCGCAGCTCTCGGGCCGTCTCGCCGAATCCGACGAGCCCGAGGTAGTCGCGCGGATACTGCGTCGCGATGAGGTGGTGCAAGGCGATCGCCACCTTCTTCGCGGGGAGGAAGTTGCCGCGCATGGGCATCGACATCGACAGGTCCAGCAGCAGCACGGTCGACGCGCGGGTCTGGTGCTCCATCTGCTCGATCTCGAAGTCGTCGGGCGACAGACGGATGGGCAGCCCGGGTCCGCCGCGCCGCACGGCGTTGCGCAGCGTGCGGTGGAGGTCCAGGTTGAACGGATCGCCGTACTGGTAGGCGCGCGAATCGGGCGCGCGCTCGTGGCCGCTGCCGAGCGCATCGAGCGCGTGCTGTCCGGCGAGGTCCCGGCGCAGTTCCCCGAACAGGTCGCGCAGCGCGTCCGCGCCGAGCCGGCGGATCGCCGCCGGCGTGAGCGACATCCTCCCGTCGCGCTGATTGATGAGCCCGGCCTCCTCGAGCAGCTTCGTCAGCTCCGCCAACCGGCCGAGCGACTGCGCGGCGTCGGGGCCGACCAGTTCCGCCAGCCGGTCGAGGTCGACCTCGGAGAGCGCGGCCGGCGACGTCGCCTGGCCGAGCATCTGCTCCAGACCCTCGAGGTCCTGCAGGTCGCGCACCGCCTGCATGGCCTGCCCGAAGCCCATCGGCTCGCTGCCGGTGAATCCCTGGTCGGATCCCCAGTCGAGCTCGCCGTGCAGCGCCTGCAGGTGCCCGGCCAGCTGCTCCATCTGCCAGCGCAGATCCATGTCCTCGAGCAGCTGGTCGGACAGCCGCTGCAACTGCTCGCGCTGCTCGGGGGTCATGGACGCGAGCATCTGGCGCGCCGCCGCCATCTGCCGGGCCATCTGCTCGAGCAATTCGTCGAGGGTCTCCGGGCGTTCCGGGAAGAAGTCGCCGAAGCGCTCCATGAACTCCTCGAATCGCGGGTCCTCTCCCCGCGCGCGCCGGTCGAGCATCTCGTTGAGGGCGGCGAGCATGTCCTTCATGCGCGCGAGGTCGCCCGGCTGCATGCCGTCGACCGCCGACGACACCTGGTCGAGGTGCTGCTGGATGACCTGCTGGCGCAGCCGTTCGACGAGGTCGTCGAACCTCTGCTGCGCGGCCGCCGATTCGAAGTCGTACGACTGGAGCGACGACACGCGCCCGGCGAGGTCGTCGGGCAGGAGGTCGAGCTGGATGCCCCGTTCGGCGGCCGACGCCTGCGCGGTCGCGGCGCGGCGCTCGTCACCAGACGCGCGCGCCTCGTCGACCCGTCGGTCGATCTCGTGGCGCTCCTCGTCGACGATGTCGGCGAGTTCGTCGGCGATCTCCTTGTACACGCCGCCCAGGTCGCCGCTGTCGCGGATCTCCTCGCGCCGCTGCCGCAGCCGTTCCATGATCTCGCGGAGCCCCTCGATGCGCCCGCCGTCCGAGCCGTCCATCCCCTCGCGCATCAGCCGTGCGAGCGCGCTCGCGGGATCGCCGTGGTACAGCAGGTCGTCGCCGATGCGGCGCATGACGTCGTCAGCATCGAGCTCGAAGCCGCGCTGCGTCCCGTCCCAGCGCGAGTAGGAGAATCCGGCACCCACGTCCGGTCCGCCCGATCCCGCGGCCTAGGCCCGCGCGCGGTACGTGCTCGACGAGCCCGCGACGTCCTTGTTCAGCCGCTTGCCGAGGTGCAGCCCCTCGAGGATGAACTCGGCCGCCGACGCGGCGACCGGCGCCGCGGCCGACGCACCGACGAGCCCCTCCACGAGGTGCGCGAGGCTAGGCACCGACGCGATCATCCCGCCGTAGCGGTCGACCGTCACGTCGTCGCCGCCGTGTACGACGAGGCCCTCGTCGAACGCCGCGACGACCTCGCCGAGCCGCTCGGACACGACCCTCCGCCGGAACACCTGCAGGACGGCCGCCGACACCAGCGACTGCAGGATCGCGCCTTCGCGCCCCTCCTCCATCGCCTCGATCTCGATCTTGCCCGCCATCGCGGGCGCGAGCGCGGCGAGGTCGCCGATGCGCGGCGCCACCTCGCGCTCCCCGAGGCGCAGCGCGCGCCGCACCGCGTTGGCGCCCAGCAGCTCGCGGTTCGCCACGGTGAGCCGGACGCTGACGCCGCTGCGCTGGTTGACGTGGCTGCTCGCCCGCGCGGCCTGGCTGATCGTCGCGACGACGTCCTCCATGAACTCGGGCCAGTACACCTGCACGTCGGCGATGGTCGACGCGCGCGCCTCTGCGCGCACGATGGCCATCTCGGTCGCGGCGTCGCGCGGGTAGTGCGTCCGGATCTGGCTGCCGAACCGGTCCTTCAGCGGCGTGATCATCCGGCCACGGTTCGTGTAGTCCTCCGGGTTCGCCGACGCGACAAGCAGGACGTCGAGCGGAAGGCGGACCCGGTAGCCGCGGATCTGCACGTCGCGCTCCTCGAGCACGTTGAGCAGGCCCACCTGGATGCGCTCGGCGAGGTCGGGCAGCTCATTGATGGCGAAGATGCCGCGGTTCGTGCGCGGCACGAGCCCGTAGTGGATCGTCAAGTCGTCGCTGAGGTAGCGGCCCTCGGCCACCTTGATCGGGTCGACCTCGCCAATGAGGTCGGCAATCGACGTGTCGGGGGTGGCCAGCTTCTCCCCGTAGCGGTCGTCGCGGTGGACCCACTCGATCGGGGTGGCATCGCCGTGCTGCGCCACGAGGTCGCGGGCGTGGCGCGACACCGGATGGAACGGGTCGTCGTTGATCTCGCTGCCCGCCACCACGGGCATCCACTCGTCGAGGAGCCCCGTCAGCGAGCGGATCATCCGCGTCTTTGCCTGGCCGCGCTCGCCGAGGAACACGACGTCGTGACCCGCGAGCAGCGCGTTCTCGAGCTGCGGCATGACCGTGTCCTCGTAGCCGAGCACGCCCGCGAACAGCGGCTGTCCGGCCGACACTCGCGCAACGGCATTCCGACGCATCTCTTCCTTCACCGGAACCGACTGCCACCCCGATGCGCGGAGCTCGCCGAGCGTGCTGGGTCGTGCCATGGGCGGAGGCTACCCACGGGGGGATTCGCGCGCAGTGGCGGGCCATAGGCTCGCCGACGTGACGCTCGCACTGCCCGGACCCGTGCGTCCCGGCGGCGACCCCGCACCCGTTGCGGTCGTGACGGGAGCGAACTCGGGCATCGGCCGCGCCACGGCCGTGCACCTCGCGGAGCGGGGATTCACCGTGGTCGCCACGGTGCGCAGCGCCGACAAGGCGGGCAAGCTGCTGTCGCTCGCTGCGGCCCGCGGCACGACGGTCGCCATCGAGGAGCTCGACGTCGCCGACGACCGGTCGGTCGCCGCGGGGTTCGGTCGCATCATCGGGACGTTCGGCGGCGTGGACGTGCTCGTCAACAACGCCGGCATCGGCGGCAATGGCGCCGTCGAGGAGTCGTCACCGGCGCAGTTCCACGAGTCGTTCAACGTCAACGCCGTCGGCGCCGTGCGGTGCGCGGCGGCGGTGCTGCCGGGCATGCGCGGGCGCGGGCGCGGCGCCATCGTCAACGTGTCGTCCGTCGTCGGGCGCATCGGGGCGGTGGCCCAGGCGCCGTACGTCGCCTCGAAGTGGGCGGTCGAGGGCATCAGCGAGCAGCTCGCCCACGAAGTCGCGCCGTTCGGCGTGCGCGTCGCGGTGGTCGAGCCGGGGATCACCCGCTCGTCGATCTTCGCGAAGAACGTCGACGCCCCCAACGCCACCGGCGCCTACGCGGCGCACTACCGGCGGATGTTCGCGTTCTACGCCGCGGGGCTCGAGGGCGCAACGCCCGCCGAGGACGTCGCCCGCGTGGTGGTGGAGGCCGTCACCACCGACGAACCCCGCCTGCGCTGGGTGTGTTCGTGGGGCGGACCCGGCATCGTCGACGGACGCGCAGCGATGACCGACGAGGAATGGGTCGCACTCGGACTGCACGGCGACGACGCCGGATACGTCGAGGAGTTCGCAGCGCGATTCGGCGTCGACCTGTCGGAGCACCTTCCTCCGTCGGACCACTGAGCAGGACGCGCGTCCCGCGACGTTGCGTTCCGTTCGTACCGCGACCAACCTACGTTCACCTGCGACCCGTAGGATGGCGTTCATGGCCACCGCAGCAGCAGCCCATGAGGCATCGAAGGTGTACGGACACGGCGACAACGAGGTCCGCGCGCTCGACGGCGTGACAGTCGAGTTCGAACAGGGCAGGTTCACGGCGATCATGGGCCCGAGCGGCTCGGGCAAGTCGACGCTGATGCACTGCGTCGCGGGGCTCGACTCGCTCTCGTCGGGGTCGGTCACCATCGGCGAGCACAAGCTGACGTCGATGTCCGACGGCGACCTCACCCGGCTGCGCCGGACGCAGGTCGGGTTCATCTTCCAGGCCTTCAACCTCATCCCCACGCTCAGCGCGCTCGAGAACATCGTGCTACCGCTGTCGCTCGCGGGCCAGGCCGGCGACCAGCAGTGGATCAACCAGGTGATCGACACCATCGGCCTGCGCGACCGGCTCGGCCACCGGCCGAACGAGCTGTCGGGCGGTCAGCAACAGCGGGTGGCCGTCGCCCGCGCGCTGGCCAGCAAGCCCGCGGTGATCTTCGCCGACGAGCCGACGGGCAACCTCGACTCGCGCACAGGGCACGAGGTGCTCGGCTTCATGCGCCGCGCGGTCACCGACCTCGGCCAGACGATCGTCATGGTCACGCACGACGCCGTCGCAGCGAGCTACGCCGACCGCATCGTGTTCCTCAAGGACGGGAAGATCGCGGGCGAGATGCTCGCACCGACGCCCGAGAAGGTGCTCGACAAGATCAAGCACCTCGGGGAGTAGCGGTGCTCCGCCTCGCATCGAAGATGGCCATGGCCCGCAAGGGCCGCCTGGTGCTGACCTCGCTCGCCATCATCCTCGGCACGAGCTTCCTGTCGGGGACGTTCATCTTCTCGGACACGATCACGAAGACCTTCGACCGGCTCTTCACCGACGTGTTCCGCGACGTCGACGCCTACGTGCGGTCGTCGTCGTTCATCGATGTGCCGTTCGGCGGCGAGCAGCGCGGCAGCACGCCGATCGCGGCCCTGCCGACGGTGCTCGAGGCACCGGGCGTCGCCGATGCGACCGGCGACATCCAGGCCTTTGCGCGCATCATCGGCAAGGACGGCGAGCCCATCGGACTCGACAACGGCCCGCCCACCTTCGGAGGCATCGCCTCTGCGAGCGTGGCCGGACTCTGGACGATCGAGGACGGACGCCTGCCGGAGGGTCCGAGCCAGATGGTGATGGACCGCGCCAGCGCCGACGATGGCGGATTCGTGGTCGGCGACACGGTCCGCGTGAACGCGCAGTCGGGTAGCCGCGAGTTCGAGCTGGTCGGCATCGCCTCGTACGGCGACATCTCGTCGCCGGGTGGCGCCACGTTCGCACTCTTCGACCAGCCGACTGCATCGGAATTCCTGCTCAAGCCCGGCAACGTCGATGCGTTCCTCGTGCAGGGCGACGGCTCGATGAGCCAGGAGGAGCTGGCGGCCTCCATCCAGTCGCGACTCGACCCCTCGCTGAAGCTCGAGGTGCTGACCGGCGCCCAGATTGCGGAAGAGACCAAGGACCAGATCGGCCAGGCGATCGGCTTCCTCACCACCTTCCTCACCATCTTCTCGCTCATCGCACTCGGCATCGGATCGTTCGTCATCTACAACGTCTTCTCGATCACGACCGCCCAGCGGCTCCGCGAGAACGCCCTGCTGCGCGCGATCGGCGCGGAGCGCGGCCAGGTGACCCGAATGCTGCTGGTCGAGGCAACCGTGATCGGCATCGTCGGGTCGCTGCTCGGGTTCCTCTCCGGCATCGCGATCTCGCAGGGTCTGAAGGCGCTGCTCGCCGCATTCGGCGGCGAGATCCCGTCGCAGGGACTGTCGATTGCGCCGAGCGCGGCGGTCATCACGATCGTGGTCGGCACGGTGGTGACGATCGTCGCGGCGATCCTTCCCGCGCTGCGCGCCGGACGCGTGCCGCCGTTGGCCGCGATGCGCGACACCGCGCTCGAGTCGGTCGGTAAGGGCCGCGCGCGGCTGGCGATCGCGCTCGTCGTGCTCGCAGCGGGCGGAGCGGCCGTCGCCGCGTCGCTCGCCGGCGCCGACAACCTGATCCTCGGTCTGGGCGTGATGCTCGTCTTCGCCGCGGTGATCACCGCCGGCCCGCTCCTCGCGCGGCCCGTCGGCCTCGGAATCGGACGTCCGATCGCCGCACTGCGGGGCATCACCGGTTCCATGGCGCGGCAGAACGCCGTGCGGAACCCGAAGCGCACCGCCCGCACCGCCGCGCCCGTGCTCATCGGCGTCGCACTCGTCACCGCCTTCACCGCCTTTGCCGCCAGCGTGCGCACGCAGGTGCGCGATGCGATCGGCGAGCAGTTCCGCGGCGACTATGCGATCACCGCCCCGCAGCAGGGATTCGGCGGCCTGCCGATCAGCCTCGCCGACGAGGTCGCGGCGGTGCCAGGCGTCACCCAGGCGACGGGGCTCGGCTTCGCAGCCATCAAGCTCGACGGCGAATCGCGGTTCGTCGCGGTGATCGACCCCACCAGTGCATCGGGCCTCATCGACTACCGAATGGTGCAGGGCGACCAGCGGTCGCTCGACGCGAACGGCATCCTCGTGTCGCAGAGCCGCGCCGAGGCGAACGACTGGTCGATTGGCGACGTGCTGGACGTGCAGCTCGTCGACGGCACGGCACGCCCCCTCACGATCCGCGGCACCTTCGACGCCCAGCAGTTCCTCGGGTCCTACGTCGTCAACCAGGAGACCTTCGCGGGCAGCGACACGAACCTCTTCGACTCGTTCATCTACGTGACGACCGACGGGTCGGAGGGCGTCCGCGAGGCCCTGTTCGACGCGACGGAGGCCCGGGGACTCGGCGGTCTGGAGAGCCGCGACGAGTTCATCGATTCACAGTCGGGGCAGATCAACCAGATCCTCGCGCTCGTCAACGCACTCCTCTTCCTGTCGATCATCATCGCGGTGGTCGGCATCGTGATCACCCTGCTGCTCTCGGTGTACGAACGGAGGCGCGAGATCGGCCTCCTCCGCGCCGTCGGCATGACGCGGAGCCAGACGTGGGGCACCGTCACCTGGGAGAGCGTGATCACCTCGCTCTACGGCGCGGTCTCGGGCGTCGTGCTCGGCATCGGAATGGGGGCGCTGCTGATCGGCGTGCTCGCCGACGACGGCATCTCGGCGTTCACCCTGCCCATCGGCGGGACGATCGTGATCCTCGTGATCTCGTTCGTCATCGGCGTACTCGCCGCGATCTACCCCGCGTGGCGCGCGACGCGCACCGACATCATGCAGGCGATCTCGACGACCTGACCGCGGCTGCCTTCGCCGTCAGGCGCTGCGGCGCCACGGCGCGCGGCCGAAGAACTTCTGCGCGGCGGGGTGCGGATCGTCGACCGACGGCACCGGCCCCATCGACATCGGCGTCCAGTCGGCGCGCGCATACGGCGCATGGCCGGTCTGGCACTCGGGACACCAGTAGGCCACCCGGCTCGCCTCGCCGTGGTGCAGCACTTTGATCGCACCGCCACAGCGCCGGCAGCCCCGTCCCTGTCGCCCATACACCTGCATCGCGGCGGGGTCGACCGGCAGCGCCGCGACCATCTCGGCGATGAGCGCGACGATCGACGCGCACTCCGCTTCCGTCACCACGCCGATGGGCGCCCACGGGTTCATTTCAACCGCCCACAGCGCCTCGCACCGGGCGACGTTGCCGACGCCCCGCACGACCCGCGCGTCGGCGAGCACCTCGCTCACCGGGACGTCGCGCTCCTCGTACGCCCGCATGCGCCGTACGCACTCCGCGAGGTCGGCGCCGAGAACCGAGACGTCCGGGCCCGACGGACCGGATCGCGGGTGCCGACGCGGGTCGTAGTCGCGGTGCATCTCCACCGTCGCCGCACCGCGACACACCGCGAGCACGTCGCCGATGTCGACCACGGCGTTCACCTCTTGCAACCGCCACGTGTCGGCCTTGTGCAGGATGCGCCATCGCCCGAGCGGCCACAGTGCGGTGTGCAGCACGACGCCGTCGTCCCACACGAGGTCGATGGTGCGGCCCTGCTGGCGGATCTCCTCGATCATGCTGCCGGCCCGTGGGCGGATCGGGCTCGGCACCGCAACCTCGACCGAGATCGTCTCCTTGTTCAGGAGCGCCGTCCGCAGCGATGTCGCCATCCGGTAGGGGGCGTATCGCATGGGCACGGTAGAACACTAGGGAGCGCCGACCCACCGGTGCGCCACGCTTCATGACACACGACCCGAGCGACGACACCCCTCCCGTGCGCACCGGCGATGACGCGGACGACGCCGGGGGTCCCGTCGGCGGACGCGACGAACGACCCGACGACGGGGACGCCATGGTCCGCCGGGCGGCCCAGCGCTACGGATTCACCGGCGCGATGCTCGCCGGTGGGATGGTCGCCTTCGACCGCCTGCTCGGCCGCCGCGAACAAGAGGATCCTCCGGTCATCGCCGAGGCACCCGACGAGCCCGTCGACATCGACCGCGACGGCATCGTGCTGCGAGTCGACGACTCGACCACGGTGGTCGCCCGGGCACCGGAGGCGGTCCCGGGACCGGTCAGGCGGGTCCGCCGCCGAAGGCGGCCGCGCTAGGGCAGGCGGCCGGCGGACGCGAGCGCGAGGCGGACCAGCCGGTCGTGCCCGCCGGTCATGTCGCGGCGCATGTCGGCGGCCACCACCTGCTCCGGGGTGAACCAGCCGAGGTCCAGCGCCTCCTGCGTCGGATGGCAGTCGCCCGACACGGGCACGACGAACGCGAGGCTCACCGCATGGTGCCGCGGGTCGTGGAAGCCGCTGATCGACGGGTCGGGGAAGTACTCCACGACCGTGAACGGCGCCGG
>Ga0172372_10008765_pt1 | contig 13261 bp, 9 predicted proteins | sample LakKiv5m_2_FD_114544 | JGI IMG/M metagenome (GOLD analysis project Ga0172372, IMG submission 114544) | Freshwater microbial communities from Kabuno Bay, South-Kivu, Congo - kab_092012_9.5m | ecosystem: Environmental > Aquatic > Freshwater > Lake | place: Democratic Republic of the Congo...
CGATTTGCAGATTGGCATGTTCGTCTACCGGCTGGATCGTGGCCGGCTCATCCGTCCTTTCTGGTTTGGGGCGGGTTTGATTACCAGACAAAGGCAGATCGATCGTATCCTGAAACTGGGTGTCACCGATGTTTTGATCGATCTGGATCGGGGAATAGATACCGCCGCCTCTGAACCGGTAACGGAACCGGCCGGGTTGGACAGTACAACCACGCTTTCCAGACCGCTGGCAACGACAGAATCGCCTGCTGATAACACCCCGCGCACCCTGTCGGGCCAGTTTCGCCAGGCCAAAACCGTTCACGACGAAGCCGTCCGGCTAGTACGCAGCAGTATCGAGCAGATGAGCCAGCAGGAGTCGTCCGGTTTGTCCAGCATTCACAACGCCGTTTTGGATATTGCCACTGCCGTGATGGATAACTCGACTGCGTTGCATGCCGTTTGTCACATCAAGTCGCGTGATCAGTATCTTTACCAGCATGCCGTGGCCTGTTCTGCCCTGATGGGGGCCAGTGCCGGGGTGCTGGGCCTGGGCGAAAAGGCCGTTTTCGATTACAGCCTGGGAGGCTTGCTGTTCGATCTGGGTATGTCGGACTTACCGCCTGAACTGATTCATGCTGCAAAAATCAGCGACCCGGCACAGCGTCGGCAGTTGCAGGGTCATGTTCACCGCAGTTTGCTGCGACTGAAATCCAGCCAGGCCGATTGTTCGCCACAGGTGATTCAAATCATTGCCCAGCACCATGAACGGCTGGATGGCAGTGGTTACCCGCGCAAACTGGCCGGGGATCAGATCAGCCGGGCCGGTCGGATGGCTGCAATCGTCGACGTATACGATGCCATGACCTCGGATCGTCCGCACCGCAGTTCAAAACGCCCCGCCAATGTCATGCGCTATCTGCTGCAGGAAGGCGGAACCTGTTTCGATCTGGCACTGGTCAAGGTGTTGATACGCATCGTGGGGACTTATCCGGTAGGTACACCGGTGCAACTGGAAAGCGGTCGTTATGCCGTGGTCATGCAGCAGGGCTCGAAAATGTCGCAACCCGTGGTTCGTATCCTGTTCGATGTCGACTCCAGCAGCCTGGTCACATCGCCGGAACTCGAAAACCTGGCCGAGAGTGATGACCGGATTACCGGCTTGCTGGATCCGGAACTCTGGCCCATCAATCTGTCCCGTTACCTGTTGAACCTGAGTGAGTGAGCGACACGGCGACCAACCCGGTAGCGGCGAGAAAATCCACCAGCACGACTGGTTCGGTTGAGTCGGCTTCAAAAAACAGGGCACAGGCTCCCTTCAGTGTGGTTCGGGCGGCTATCAGCGGAGGCACTGCAAACAGATGACCTACCGCAACCTCGATCAACCGCACCGGTTCTGACACCTCCACCGCAACCGGCTGGCCGGATCGTAATAACCACAGCGTTCTGCGTTCGGATGGCGGCTGTGTATCGGGATGCGCCAGGCCCAGAATCGTTTCGACCGCAATGGTCACGGCCTGACCCTGATCCGGGTTGGTTCGCGCCGCCAGCCCCCTCACCTGATCCACTGCAACGGCAAAGGCTCGCCCCCCCGCCTGAAATCGCACGAGCGTAAACCGGGAAGTCGACTGATCAAACGCTAAATTCATTCAGAGCAATCCGCTGCGATAATGCTCAAACAGGTACTCCACATCGAGTATCGTAACCGGATGCCCGCCGAACTCGACGATACCCTGAACCACGGGCCGCCACCGCTCAGGCAAGGTATGGGGAGGCTGGCGGATACTGCCTTGCACCACATCGATGACATCTTCCACACTGTCCACCCGCACACCGGTACGCAGGCTATGCCCCTGAACCAGCAGGATGCGGGATTTGGCAGAGGGCGGGCTGGTTTCCACACCCAGCACCTGCCCAAGGTGCAGAACCGACTCGATATCACCCCGCACATTGATCACCCCTTCCAGGGTGGGTGGACAACCCGGCAGGGAGAAAACCGGGCAGTCGGTCAGTATTTCCCGAATCCGGTCACCGGGGAAGGCCAGCCACAAATGACCCAGCGTGAAAATGACCTGTTTGACCACCGGTTCATCGACATCGATGATGCGTCCATCGATACTCTGACGGGCCATGAGTACCTGCTCCAGTGAAACCGCCGGTGTGTTCACACCGCCTCCCTGGTCTGGATGATCCGGTTACGTCCCTGCCGTTTCGCCGCATACAGCATGCGATCGGCCGCCTCCCGTATCGTTGCCCCGGTTTCATAATCCGGAAATCCCGCCACGCCGCCACTGAAGGTGCAGGTAAATTCCTGGTCACCGGCATTGAAATGAATCCGGGCAAAATCCTGCCTTAACTGATCGACCACCTGAGTGGCCTGATCCAGTGTGGAATCGGGCAGGATCACGGCAAACTCTTCGCCACCATAACGCCCTACCACGTCGGAATTGCGCAAACGCTGACGCAGTATGCGCGACAAGGCCACCAGCACCTGATCGCCGACCGGGTGTCCGTAGGTATCGTTGACCTTCTTGAAGTGATCGACATCGATCATGGCCAGGCACAGGGGTCGGCATTCGCGTCGGGCCGTCGACAGCAGCGATTCCAGAAACTGGGAACAGGCCGTGTGATTGAACAGGCCGGTCAGACTGTCTCTTGTCATGAGGGAACGGAGAATGCGCATCCGTTCCGCCCGCAAGGCCACCGCACTGATCAAGTCTTCGGGTTGTATGGGTTTGGTCAAAAAACCCTCAGCCCCTACCCGCAAGGCCGACACCTGGGTAATCTTGTCCGTCTCACTGGAGAGAAACACGATGGGCAAACCGATGAAATCCGGTACCTGCCGGATCAACTGCGACAAATCCCGCCCTGAACATTCCGGCATGTACATATCCATCAGCACCAGATCCGGATTGTATTCGGCCAGGGTTTCCAGCACCTTGTCCGGTTGATAGAGCAGGCGGGTTTGCATGCCGGCCTGTTCGAGAATCAGGCTGTGGAAGGTGGCAACCTCGGGTTCGTCGTCGATGATGAGAACCCGGAACGGCTCGGGCTGATGCCGCGCCGTCAGGTTGTCAAGGGTATCTACCAGTTCGGTCACACTGACCGGCTTTTTGAAGTAGGCTTTGCCACCGGCCAGCACCGATTTGAGCCGGGCATCGAAATCACGGCGGGCCGACAGGAAAATGATGGCAGGAGCCGGCTCCCGAATCCGCTTGATCGTGTCGATCTGGGTGGTACCGTCGATGCCCTTGCCGGGAAACATGATGTCCATGATGATGGCATTGGGGGCTTCCCGGATCACCGCCTCGCGGAGACTTTCCGGATCGGGGTAAACCCTGACGACATAACCAAAGCAGGCAATCTGTGTGGCGAGCTGCTGGGCCTGTTCTTCCTCATCATCACAAATGTAGACCCGGTAACAGACGTTGCCGTCGTCGCAACCACAACCCGGTGGTGCAATCTCGAAGGGGGGCGATTCAAACGAGTTCAGCAGATCGGGTGCATCGGTGTGCAAACGGAACGAGAGCATTTCCAGCCTGGTGACGCAACCTTCCAGTGCATTCAGGGTGGCATCGCGGGCGTGTGGTGACGTTTCCCGCCAGGCACGGATGACATTTTCACCCGCCGCCGCACCCTGGCTGAGTTCGTCCAGTCCGAACGAGGCGGCGGATCCCTTGATGTTGTGAAACAGCCGATACAGGTCATCCCGAATCGATTCCTCATCCGGTGCAGTACGCAAACGAACCAGAAGAGCGCGAATCCGGTTTACCGTTTCAGGCAGCTTTTCCAGATAGGTGCGTCTCAGTCGTTTGATTCTGTCCTTCAGGGCAGGGGCTCTCATCTCCATCCGTATTATCCCCTCATGCCCTGGCACGGTTTGCCCACCGCCGTCAGCATCATTTGCGGCAGGCTGGTTTCCAGGTGGTGATCCTTGGTCAGGCAGGCCGTCAGGCCCCGTTCTTCCAGCAGCAAGGGGCCCGGATCATCTCCGGTCAGCAAAATGAAAGGCCGGATGAAGCCCTCGTCCCGCATGGCGCGAAACAGATCTATGCCCGAAATCAGTGGCATGTTCATGTCGGAAATGACGGCTGCAATGGATTCGTTCCCGTTGAGGCACTCCAGTGCCTCGGCACCGTGTTCGGCCGTGATGACATCGTAGCCGGCCTCCTCCAGGATGGCGGCAGTCAGTTCTGCGGCCATGGGATCGTCGTCCACAACCAGAATGTGCATGATTTAAGCCTCGTATCGAATGTAGGCCGTCCCGACTCCGGGAGAACGGGCACGGCACGAAAACTGCGGAAGGTTAACGTCAAATTTTTACCGTTTTGACATCTGTGCTGAATTTTGCTCAGGGTCAGGATTTCATCCCAACAAACGCCCAAGCACATCCGTCAAGCCGGATTGCTCGAAATCTCCCTTGAGGATGTAGGCACTGGCACCGGCTTCCATGCCGCGTCGTTTGTCTTCATCGCGGGCACGGGAGGTAATGATGATGATCGGCGTATCCTGGTAGGCCTGATTTTCCCTGAGAGCGCGGGTCAGGCTGAAACCGTCCATGTTAGGCATTTCCACATCGGTGAGTACGGCATCAAAACGTTGCAGTCTGGCCTTGCGCAAGGCTTCCAGGCCGTCTGCCGCCAGCGTCACCTCATAGCCTTGCGCTTCCAGTACATCCCGTTCGAGTTCACGGGTATTGAGCGAATCATCCGCCACCAGAACCTGCAATCGCCGTGTCTCTCCCCGTTTGGGTGTATCCGGAACCGGTGTTACGGTGCGGGCGGCACGAGCCTGCTCGAACAGGGCTGGAACATGCAGAATGCTGACCAGCGTGTTTTGTCCGGTCAGTACCATACCGGCGACCCCGTTCAGAAAGTGCAGATGCGGGGGCAGCGGTTTTATTACCATGTCCCGTTCATCCAGCAGTTCGTCCACCCGGACGGCCATTTTTTCACTCTGAACCTGCAAAATGACCAGCAGCAGGGTTTGATCCGGTGGCGGGGCTTTCATGCACACCAGTTCGGCCAGACTGACCACCGGTACAAATTCATTGCCGATGATGACGGCCTCGCGCCCGGTCACCGACATCAGCCGCTCAGACGGTATCTTCAGGATGCCGGCCACGGACTGGGCCGTGAAACCGAACAGGGCCGTATCCACCGACACCAGCAAAACCCGCATGACCGCCAGCGACAAGGGCAGTTTGAGCTGGAAGCGGGTGCCTTTGCCCGGTTCGGTCTCGACCTGAATCACCCCGTGCAACTCGTCAACCACGCAGCGTTTGACCACATCCATGCCAACCCCCCGACCGGATACGTCAGTGATGAAGCTTTGGGTACTGAAACCCGGCACGAAGATCAGGTCGATGACTTCATCATCGGTGAGTATCTGATCCGGAGTCAGCAGTCCTTTGCGTACTGCCTTTTCCCGGATCGCAGACAGGGCCAGCCCGGCACCGTCATCACTGACTTCGATGACGACCCGGTTGCCGTCCTGGGCGGCTGTCAGTTTGATGGTGCCATACCGGGGTTTACCCGCTTTTTGCCTGACATCCGCGCATTCGATGCCGTGATCCGCCGCATTACGCAGCAAATGAACTACCGGATCAGCCAGCCGATCGATCAGTTGACGATCCAGGCCAATGTCCATGCCGGTGAGGGTGCATTCAATTTCCTTGCCCAGCGACTGACCCAGTTCCCGCATCATGCGGGGTACTGACTCAAACAATACCTCCAATGGCAACATCCGCATGACCAAAGCCCGGTTATGCAGCTCCTCCATCAGCAACTCCTGAAAAAAGACATCATCGTGCAATTGCCGGGTAAAGGCTTCGAGCCGGTTCGCATCCGCCTCGCAACCGGTCCGCCGTGATTCCAGTTTTCGCAGATCAGCCAGTCGCTGCCGCAGGCGGGCATGACTGGACACCAGTTCGCCCATCAGTTTGATGAGCTGATCCAGCCTGTCGCGTGAAATCCGCACGGTTTCAGACGATTTGAGGCGTGATTCAGGTGGCTCGACCGGGGCGACCGGAGCAGATGCAGGCGGGGCAGGGGGGGTTGTCGCTTCGGTTTCGTCAGGCAACAGGATCGGCATTTGATCGGCCGGCAAAGGCTCCAGGCCGTCGGCCACCTGATCGACTTGCCGGGCGATGAAATCAACCCCCCGCCGCATCCGGTTTCCCAGTGCCGGGGTGTAGCCCAGCTTGCCTTCACGCAAATGCCCCAGCACATCCTCCAGTTGATGGGCCGATTCACTGACAGCCATGAGCTTGAGCATCCGGGCGGAGCCCTTGATGGTATGCGCAGCACGGAACAGGGCATTGACGGCTTCGCCGTCTGCGCCGTTTTCGAGTTCGGGTATGCCGTGTTCGAGGGCGCGGACATGCTCACGGGCTTCCTCTACAAAACGGGCCACGAAACGTTTCAGATCGAGAGCCATACTTACCTTTTCATCAGGCCAAAGGTGATGTGATATTCACACAGCGAACGGATTTTGCCGACAGGCAGATCGAGCGGTACATCCAGTCCGCCGTCCGGATCCGGAGTGCTGTCGATTTGACGGAGGGCAATCCGGAACTCCATGGTAGACAGATCCGGCTTGCCACTGGCGCGATACAGTTCGCCCAGATAGTAATGGGCCGGCCAGCACTCGTGCCGGGAGTAAATCGCCTGCCTGAACCAGCGGGTGGCCTCAACCTTGTTGTTGCGGTGATTTTCGATCAGGCCGAGCAAAACCAGGGCTTCCGTCGACCACATATTACGTTCCACTGCCAATCGGGCCAGTGCCTCGGCGGCGGATAAATCCATTTGATGCAGGCGTACACAGCCTTCCAGTATCAGAAGATGCAAATCATCCGGATGCTGCTGGCGCAAGTCGGCAATGATCTGGCGGGCGGCTGCATGGTTTTTGGTACGTATCAGCCGTTTGATGGCATCCGGTGAGGCGGCTTGCGGTTTGGCGGCGGCGGTAACCGCACCAGGCGGTGGGGAAACGGTATCCCGTGAGCGGCGTGATGGATGCAGGCGTTTAACCGGAAGGGTAGGGACGGGATCATCCGGTTCCTTGGCAAAATAAAACTGGCCCTCTTCTTCCAGCAACCGGAATACCCCAAAATCGTTGGCCAGTGTTTCCGTCGTCGCCGTAAGCAGATAACCCGGGGTTTTCAGCACCGAATGGATACGCTGCTGGATCAGGTGTCGGGTAGTGGCATCAAAATAAATCGAAACATTGCGGTACAGCACAATATCGAGCGGGTTCAGTTCGTCCGGAAAGGGGTCGGTCAGGATGTTGTGTTGAAGGAACAGCACCTGTTTGCTGATTTGCGGATCCAGCAAATGAAGCCCGTTGACCGTCGGTGTGAAATATCGCACCTTGAGTGAATCGGGGAAATCCCGGAACGAAAACGCGCCATAGGTGGCACCGGCGGCTCTGGCCAGTGCCCGATGATCGATATCCACCGCCAGGATGGAGAAAAGCTGTTCTGTCACCGCCCCGTACTTTTCAACCAGCGAGAGGATGAGGGAATACGGTTCTTCGCCGGTCGAGCAACCGAAGCTCAGGATGCGGATCGGCGGCTGATGCCGGGCCAGGAGTTTGGGGATGAGTCGCTCGACCAGAAACGTCCATTGCCCCGGATCGCGGAAAAAATAGGTTTCGTTGATGGTCAGCAGGGAAACCAGTTCATTGAACTCGGACTGATCCTGCCGGATCAGGGCCAGGTAATCCGGTGCGGCATTCAGGCTGAGCGTCGTCAGGCGTTCATGGATGGCACGCTGAAGATTTGCCTCACCCAATCCGTCGAACATCAACCCGTATCGCTGTTTGATCAGGGTTTTGAAGGGGAATAATTCGATATTCAGGGGCATGGCCGTGACAGAACCGTATCGAGTGGCTGAACGGCGTGGGTGTCGGCCCGGTTTTGCGCCATGGCGAGCATGACCTTCGGTAAATCTTCGAGTGAAAGCACCCGCTGAACCACCCGTTTCTCGATGGCAATCCGGTTCATGCCGAAAATAACGGAGGAAAATTCATCCTGGGCCAGGGTTCTGCCCCCGGCATTGAATATTTTTTCCATGCCTTTCACCCCGTCATCGCCCATGCCGGACAGGATGATCCCCACACTATGAATCCCGTAGATCGCCGCCACGCTGGACAACAGGGCATCGCAACTGGGGTGAAAAATGTCTTTTTCGCCGCGTTCCTGCAACCCCAGGTACCCGTTCGGCAAGGCCACCAGGTGGCTTTCCGAAGGTGAAAGGTAAATGGTAGCCGGTTTGATGACTTCGCCAGCCCGGGCCAGATGGATCGGCAAACCGGAGAGGGTCGCCAGCCAGTCGACCATGCCGGCGGCAAAGCCATCCGAGATATGCTGGGCAATCAGGATGGTGCTGCCAAAGGAGCGGGGCAATCGTGCCAGAATGTAGGCCAGTGCCTGGGGTCCACCGGTGGAACAGGCGATGGCGAACACCGGAAGCTCGTCAGGCATCGCCTGCACTCCGGGAGAGGCTGCCGGTTTGAGAGGGCAGGGAGACGGGTCTTGGGGCTCTGTTTTTTTTGCCAGTCGCCCCCGACAGATGGCGGGGATGCGCGATACCAGTCGGGCCTTTTCAAGAAACTCGGCCATGTCAAGTGAGTCAGGTTCCGGTTTGTGTGCCACATCGACCGCCCCCCGCATGATGGCGGCATAAGCACTCTGGGCCGTGACCAGGCTGCTGACCACCAGGATGGGTGTCGCACAGCGAACCATGATTTCTTCAATGGCATCCGGCCCGTTCATGAGGGGCATTTCCAGATCCATGGTGATGAGATCAGGCCGCAGGCGTTCGGTCAGGGCGATGGCCTCCAGACCGTGCGCCGCTTCACCCACGACTTCAAACGCGCTATCCGTTTCAAAAATGGCGTGCAGCACCAGGCGTGCTACCGCGCTGTCATCGACCAGCAATACCCGAATGCGTCCTCCCCCGAACTGGCTCATGCGACCTCTGCCGGAACGGAATCCGCGCTGATGTCTGTGGTGTTCGCCTCACTCAACCGGCTTTCGAGGCTATCGGTCAGGTGAACCAGTTCCTCGCTGATCCCGGCGATACGCTTGATCGACTGGCCGGTCTGGCTGCTGGCCGAAGCGATTTCCCGCAAGGCCACCACCACCTGGTTACTGGCCGTTTTTTGTTGCTGGGTGGATAACGATATCTGTTTGGCGGCCGAGGCGGTTTGCCGGGCGGCATCGACCAGGTCACTCAACATGCTGCCGGCGGTAATGGAGGCAGACAGCCCTGCATCGATGCCGCTGGCCCCTTTCTCGGATACCACCACCAGATGACTGATCGAATCCTGGATCTGGTTGACCTTGGTTTCGATTTCACCGGTTGAATCGGTCACACTGTCGGCCAGGCGGCGTATCTCTGCCGCAACCACACCGAAACGGCGACCGGATTCACCGGCACTGGCGGCTTCAAGGGCGGCGTTGAAGGCGATCAGTTTGGTTTGATCGGCCACGGACGTGATGATTTTCATGATTTGGCTGATCTCCTTGGACATACCGCCCAGGCCCAGGATCTCATTCAGGCTTTTCTGGTTGTCGTCGCGGATGTCACCCATTTTGTCCATCAGCAACTGCATGGCTTCAAAGCCTTTTTTACTGCCTTCCCAGGTCTGGTTGGCGATGTCCACCACCGAGTGGGAATGCTCGGCAATCTGGGTGGAAGAGGCTGACAATTCCTCCATGGTGGCGGTAATTTCGGCTACCGATGAGGAGGTTTCAATGGAGGTAGCCATTTGCTCGTTGATGGCGTGGGTGATCTGCGATCCAGCCGTGCGGGTGGTGGCCATATACTCACTCAGGCGGAGTGAGAGTTCATTCATGCGGATCCGCAGTGATTCAGCTGCCTCGAGCAGCGGTCCGGTATCTCCAAGCCGCTCGTCCAGTCCCCGCACGGACGTGTTCTCGCCCCGGGCCAGTTCTTCAATGAAGCGGGTTAGCGGATAGAGGAGGGGCTGGCTGGACGACGGTCTTCCCCATACCCCCGGCAGCATCGCCAGTGCCAGCGCGGCTGACAGGAGCAGACCCGCAAGGTAGAGGTTCTTCTGTGTTTGCAGTCCCTCCATCCGGTTTTGCAGCACGGCTGTGCGGGCTTCAAAGAGCCGTTTCCAGGCCAGGGAGGCCTCGGTCACTGCAATGTCGTGCAAACGCACCCGTTCCATTGCATCGACATTATCGGTTCGGGCCAGCAGGCTGGCGTAACCGTTACGTGCGGCCTCCAGGTAACGGGGTATGGATTCGGTGATGGCCCGGGTGAGTGGATTGTCTTCAGACCGGTCACAAACCGACCCGATTGCGGTTTCGATATCGGCCAGACTGGCCGCAAAGGCCCCGGCCTCGATGTGCAGTTCCATCCATTCCGGGCTACCGGCCTGAAATTTGCCGCCCGGACGGATAGCGCGTTCCAGTAGTGCTACGGATCGGGTCAACGCCTGCGGCAAGCGATCCAGGGAAAGGGCACACGTCGTCTCATCGACAGAGGGGTATTGTTGATGCACGCCGGTGATCCACACGGTGATACCCTCCATGGCCTGGAGCCGGGTCGTCCTGTCGGTATCCGGACTGGCCTGGGCGGCTTGCCGGACGGCCAGTGTTCCCCGTTCAGACCATTCGTCCAGCCTGAAACCCGCCAGCCCGCCTTGCGGCAGGCCGGGCAGGGTGGATAATTGTTGCAGGGCCGTTCCCCCTTGCCCCCGTGCCAGGGAAATCAGGACATCTCCCAGTATGGATTCATAACGATTGACCGCCAGCGTACGAGCCGCCGATTCAGGCTGAACCTGCAAACCCTGGATGAACAATCCGGCGGCCAAAAACACCAGCAAGGGAAAACGGAGGGTCGACAGGATCGAAAGGTGGTGAATGCGGAACATGCCCTGCATTTTTGAGAGGCCTCAGTGTGATGGAATGAGACCTCAGGATATGAAATATTTGTTGCATGCGTTGGTCGAAGCCCGCGTCAGACAAACGAACCGCAGCAACCAGACAACCACGAAATGCCAATACGATCCCGAATGAAACCGCAAAATCTTCCGCTTGGAATAAACACACTCAGCCTGTTGCGTGAGAACCAATGCATCTACGTCGACAAAACCGGGTTGGCACACCGTTTGGTACGCCTGCCCGGACGCTTCTTCCTGTCGCGGCCGCGTCGCTTTGGCAAAAGCCTTTTCATTGATACCCTCAAGGAAATTTTTGAGGGCAATGAAAACCTGTTCAGGGGACTCCATATTCATGCCTGCTGGGATTGGAGCAGAACATTTCCGGTCATAAAAATTGATTTTGCCGGTGGCGTATTGAAAAGCCGCGAAGAGCTGGATCGGCGGATACTGGATATTTTCCAGAAAAATGCAGACCATCTCGGTGTCTCCTGCGAGGCTGCCGATATACCGGGAAAGCTGGAAACCCTCATCATCGAGGCCAACAGAAAATATGGCCAACGTGCTGTCATCCTGGTTGACGAATACGATAAACCCATTCTCGATAATATCGATAACCCTTCGGTGGCTGCCGAGATGCGCGAAGGACTCAAGAATCTGTATTCCGTGTTCAAGCAACAGGATGCCAACCTGCATTTTGTATTCATGACCGGAGTGACAAAATTCTCCAGGGTCAGCCTGTTCAGCGGGATGAATCAACTGACTGACATTACCCTGAGCCGTGAGTTTTCTACCCTGTGTGGGTATACCCAGCAGGATCTGGAGCACGCTTTTGCCGAACACCTGCACGGGGTTGATCGGGAAAAACTGCGCAAATGGTATAACGGGTACTCGTGGCGGGGCGAGTCAGTATACAATCCTTATGATATTCTGCTTTTTATTCATCAAGGACTGGAATATGGCAACTACTGGTTCGAGACCGGTAGCCCCTCCTTTCTGATCAAGCTCTTTGAGGCGAAACGGTATTTCCTTCCCGACCTGGAGCAACTGGAAGTGAGTGGGGAGATTCTGGAGTCCTTTGAAGTAGAACACATCAACCCGGTTACCCTGTTATTCCAGTCAGGGTATTTAACCATCGCAGGCAGTCGTACCCGTGGCGAGCGCACCCTGTTTACCCTGAAAATACCCAACATGGAAGTTCGTCTGGCCCTGAACGACCGGTTTATCAATGCCTATTCTGGGCTTGAAAATCAAAAAAACAGCATTCAGGATGCCTTGTACGACGGTCTGGAACAGGGCAATGTCGAATCCCTTGTAAAGGCCATCAAGCGACTCTTCGCCGGGATACCCTGGCGTAATTTAACCCATAACGACATGGCCCATTTTGAAGGCTATTACGCCTCGGTACTCTACGCCTTTCTGGCTTCGTTAAATGCCCATATCATTCCTGAAGATATTACCAACCACGGTCAGGCCGACATGACTGCCATCCTCGGCAGCCATATTTATGTGCTGGAGATCAAGGTAGTGGATGGAGAAACCGTTGACGGCAATCCCGCCCTGCAGCAAATCATTCAGTGCAATTATGCTGAAAAGTATCGTGGGAGAGCGGGTTTCACCGTTCATGAAGTTGGACTTGTTTTCAGTCGTACCCAACGCAACCTCATCCAGGCAGATCACTCACCTCACCGGAGCAATACATGAATCCCCGTCCATTTTTAGCTGTCCTGTCCGTGCCCTTCATCCTGTTTTCGCTTGCCCTGATTCCCTGGCAAGCGGTGCAGGCCATGCCGTCCTTTGCCAATGATCTGGCCCGAACCTGTGTTCGGGCCGGGTATCCGCAACCTGCGCTCAACACCGTAACCTGCACCGCCTGCCACGGTGGCGACGACCCGGCCAGCGCGGGAGGGCGTGAAGCCCTGCTCGATTCCGGACGGGTATATCAGCAGCACCTGGAAGCCCCTTCGAGCCGTACCCTGGCACAACTCGCCAACACCTTTTGCAAGGGGGCTTACTACAATCTTCAGTTCAGCGAAACCGATCGCCTGAATAACGGTGCCTTGCCGCCGCAGTGGAATCGTGATCCGGGCGAATTCAGCTACCGGGGAACCCTGCCGGTACACTGGCTGGCTGAACTGGGGGGAGACAATCAACGTCTGGAACTCTCGCTGGCAGAGGCCTCACGCAAGACCGCCGGTTTGCCGGATACCTTCAACCTGCTGGCCTCTCCGGAAAACTGCTGGGGCGAGAAAATGAATTTCGGCCTGATCCGGTTGACCCAAAAGGCCAATCTGACCCTCCGGGCCGAAGCGGATGGCTCGCAGGCATCCAGTTTAATACCGGGGTTTGCCCTCTACCGGGGCTGGGA
>Ga0172372_10008766_pt1 | contig 13261 bp, 13 predicted proteins | sample LakKiv5m_2_FD_114544 | JGI IMG/M metagenome (GOLD analysis project Ga0172372, IMG submission 114544) | Freshwater microbial communities from Kabuno Bay, South-Kivu, Congo - kab_092012_9.5m | ecosystem: Environmental > Aquatic > Freshwater > Lake | place: Democratic Republic of the Congo...
AATAAAATACAATCTGGATATGTAACTGAAAAATTACTACAGTCTAGAGTGTGTGGAAATTTAGCAATTTATTGGGGTCATTCAGATGTAAAAGAGGATTTTAATCCTGAAGGTTTTGTGAATGCTGCGGATTTCAAAACATTTGATGAATGTGCGGAATACGTATGTTATATTTTACAAGATGAAAATAAATATAATGAGATGGTAAATAAACCTATTTTTTCATCTAGTTTTTTTAAGTTTGACGAAAAAGTAAAATCAATTTTAACAAGCAAAGGATAAAAAATGACTAACTATACCCCAGGTTCTGGTTATGATAAAGGATACTCTGCTCGTATGCATGGCGGTGAACTTCCTATACAGGCTTCTAATGGAATGGCTGATCCCTACTGGCAGGAATATGCAACTGGTTGGCGTGATGCAGATGAAAAAATTATTAGAGAGGCAAGAAATCGCCATAATAATTTAAATGAAGCCAGTACAAATAAAACTTTTCTTCAAGATTAAAATTATACTCTAAGTTTTGCAAAATAATCTCTTACACTTTTAGCTGTTTGAGCACTCAAATTTTGCAATATGGCGGGATCTAATTCAAATAGTCCTGTTGGTGTTCTAGATCCGCTATAGGCAGAATATTTTCCACCATATGCGGTTGGAGTATAGGAAGGATATTTACTTCCTCCTTTTTTTACACCAAATCTCCATTTACTTGATTCCAAATCTCTAACAAAAGTTGGCATATCAACATCAAGAGGGTTGGCCCGTGGTCCTCCTGCGAGACTTACGGCCATTTGACCAGTTATGGCCTCACTTGGATCCAATAGTTGTTGCGATTCTATACCTTTTTCTCGTTGAAACCGCATTAAATCTCTTCCTAATGCTGCTCTAATAATGGGTCTGTTTATGAAAGGTTTAATTATTTCATCGGTAATTCTATGGCGTTCTTTTTCATCTCTTCCAGATTTTTTTAATTCTCTTACTGCTTCATCAGCCGGGATTCCACCTACTAATGGAAATTCTACTTCGGAATTTCTTGTTTGAACAGCGGCTGTAGCTGTTGGTGTCTTTACATCTCTTAAGATAACACGCATACCACTTGGTGTAGTTGGATCAATAATTGCTCTAGCTGTATCGAAAGGATCAGAAGACGAAACAGATCTTCCCCCCAAATGACTTATTAAACCCAAAACTTTTGCGGCATATTCTTCACCATCACTTCCGGATTTTGCTGCGGTCATCAGTGGTTGTAAGCTACTGATCGTATCTTGGTAATTTACTTCTTTTTCTGCTCGACCGGCTCGATTTTTCTGCATACGAACGGCTTCTTGTGCGCCTGTAACTACATCATCAATATTTCTCTGATTTACTTCAACTGGTCTATGTTTCTCTTGAGCATTTGTTTCTACCGCCACATTTCTTTCAGGATCATTAACAGTATCCGTATAGTTTTTTACTGCTCCACCGTTTTCAAATAAAAAATCAAGGTGAAACTCCTCCATGAAGCTCATTGGTTTCATCTTGACCCAGTGAACATCATACTTACCATTATCTTTGTTTAGAGATCTTACGGCCATCTTAGCATCTTTGTTTCTTCTTTGAAATCTTTGAAGATATCTTTTTGTTTCGCTGTCTGGAAGATGTTTCCATGCCTTATGAATTTTAAATTGAGAAAATTCTTGGGGGCTTACATCAAACATTTCAACATTACCGGCGCGTCGAAACATCGGTGCTCCTAGCATCGGATCGTAACCTGAAACTTCTCCGGTGTTTTCATGGGGAATTGGTTTTCCTATTCCACCAGCAGCCGCTCCTGTTGTCATGTCTTCATTAATTTCTTCTTTGGAAGAAAGATATCCATCAATAAAAAACAAAAATTCTATTTTATTTAAACCATGTTTTAACGCTTCTTCGGTAAACATTTGAAAAGTAGAAGCATAACTGTTCAATCTAGATTTTGTATAAGACATCGGTATTTCTTCAAATATTTTCTTCAATTTTATGATAAAATATTCATAGTCATCAATGCTTGACTCAGGTCTTAACAAATTTCCATTTGCGTCTATAGCACCGGATTGATAAGCCTTGAAACTAGTATATGGCGAACTTATTGATTGTGCAAAAGTTGACATCGAAAACGAAGGAATAAACCCTGTTGCTTGCATATAAAAATATTTAGTTTTCAGTATTTGTTAATTTTCGATCAACTCTGGGATCAGTGTTTATATTGGCATAAGGAACTTCTGGTATTGATTTTACGTTAAATTCCAAAAAAACAAGAAAAGATTTTAGATAAGAGTGAAGTTTTGGCTCAAGCTTGAAAAATAAAATTCTGCATGTATTCTCTTCTCCAAAGACATTTTTTAATATTATTATATGATTTATTATCAATCTTTCTCTTATTGATTTTAATGTCTTGTGTTTATGAATTTTTTGCAATAATCTTTTTACATACTTTATTCTCTTCAAATCGTCTATAAATTCATTTCTTCCAGAACATTGGGGATTAAAATAATAACTCTGACAGAATTCCATAAAATTTTCTTCTGTCAGAGTCTTAATTTTATTTTCCATTAAATTTTTAATGCATGCAACCACAGTCAGAACCAGTATTTAAAGGAGAATCTGCACAGGGGGCGATATACATTGTCACTTTCTTTAAGTAGTTAGGCTGAGTGGCAACATTAACATACAAAGCGAGGGAGTGTCCCAACTTTTCTTTGATTCCATCACCTTGGCTGAATCCCTTGACATTTACATCTTCATAAGGATTTTGTCCATATACTCCAAGCTGAGTGCTTCCATATTGAACTAATGGAAATGAATTTGGACCATCATTAAGAGTCCTTGGTGCTTCAAAATCAAACCCAACGTGGTTCAATTTTGTTTTCAAGATTGGAACTAGGCCATCTGGATCAATGTATTCACGGCTTGAGATTCCAAAAAGCAAAGCATTTATTGCATTTAGAGAACTTGGCATCTTGATATTAAAAGTTGGTTTGTCACTTAATATGCTACCCTTGTTAGCATGCTGTGGATCGCCAACAAACAGTCCGCCTCCCATTGTATGTTCTGGGGCGTTTTCCTGTAATACCGAAATTTTGTTTAATAGTTGTTTAAATTTCATGGCTGCTAGTATTATTTAGACGATAATCTTTCTTGTTTAGATGACCCCATAAATTATCTTCATAATTTTTTTCATTTAAAGTTTTTAAGATATTGGTAGCAACCTCTTCGCTTACGCTCTTCCATTTACCACCTTTTTTCTTGTAACACTTTGAAGCCCATGCATTTGCATAAGCTGAAGGATAAACATCAAACTTTGCTTTAGCTTGTGCAATGCAAGAAGACCATCTTTTTGGATCTTTTGGCTTGTTTTTCTTTGCCTCATCCAGTATTTCTATGTTTTCTTTTAACATTGCACTAACTGGCTTTGCGCTCCAGGTCTTGCATGCCCAATATCTGGCTTTCCATCTTGGACCTGGATTATTGCAATTATGTCTTGCGCGAAAATTTTTGCGTCTTTCTGGATCATCTCGCTTGATTTCCATATTTGGATCACCGAAATTAACCTTTACAACATTTCCCTTGTCATTCTTGACAAATACTTTATATTTTTTTACATCACCTTTCATGATCTTGTTTAGCTTAACTTTTTTGTTTTCTTCCTCGTAGACCATTATCTTATCGCCAAACTCATTGAAGGATGTTTCTTCTATGTTGTCAACAAATCCCATAACTGTATTGCTTTGAAATGTTTCTTCAATAAGCATGTCATATTCATCTATTAATGTTACAATAATGTCATTTTCTTTTATTTCAATTGAATCTACTTCAAACATTTCACCTGATTCACTTATGATTATGTCACATGGCAGTAGCTCCGAAGCATTAATAGGATCAAATTGCATTTGAAAAATTGCTGCAGAACTTTCAACCAAAAAGTTCTCAAATGATTCTTTAACTTCTGTGACTCCTGTTTTTACAAATACAGGCTTTTTCCCCTTAGATGAACCACTTCCCTTTTTACCTCTGCCGGCCTTTTTTTGGGCAGCTCTTTTTCTTCTTACAAACGATCCTATTTTTTCTTTACCAAGTTTTTTAGCTTTTTGTTTGCTGAGACATGCTGCGTATGCCTCTCCTTCTTCTGCATCTCCACATTTTCCAACTCGTTCTCCCTTTGTATTGTATCTATCCCAACCTGGACCACCGCCAGCTGATTCCTTGTTGAACCATTTTCCTAACCCAGACTTGGCATATACTTTTTCAAGCAGTGGTTTGATATTCATTTCCAGTCCTTATTCTGTTTCTCGCCTTTTTTATGGCCATTATCAGATCTATTATTTGATTTTTTTCTTTTTCTGAGATTATTTATGCCATTTGAACCACCCGATCTGAGTGGTTTTTTGTGATCGATATCAACACCATCGCCTTTTTTTACAACACCTTTCTTTATCATCAATTCTCTTGCTTTTGTTCTTGCTGCACGTTCTTTTCTTTGCTTGGGCTTTCCGTGGTAATTTCTATATTCTTTTTTGTAGTTTCTTTTTGCTTCTTCTTCAAAATAATTAAGTATGTTTTCAAAGGCAGGAACAAGGTAACCTGGATCTCTAATGGTTTGGTCAGAGAGTCTATTTATTATTGGAATCAAGGTAGCTTTTCTCAAGTCTTCTTCCTGCAACAGCTTTATCCCGTATTTTTCTATGGCAAAGGTTTCACCATCATTCAATATCTCTACTTTATTCAAATACTTGAGAAGGAAGTTATTTGTAAGTGTTTCATACAACATCTCATTTATAATGCTATAATTTTCACCCATTAACTTGCTGGCAATTTTTTCTGTTCTATTTACCGGTATTTTCTTTACCTTGCCATCTATCGTTATGTAATTATATTCAACTGCATTTATATCATCCGGCTTGAATCCGGGCAACAAACTTGCATTGATATTAAAAGAAAAGTTATTTAAGACATCATTCAATACAACTGGAAGAGGATCAATTTCCTTCACAGAAACAAAAAGCTTGTTTATGTTTGGCTTTGTTTTCTTTTCTTCAACTATGGCTTTCCATTTTTGCAAATTTTGTGCAGCAGATTTTTTGTAATTTGTTAAATTAGTATTATCAAGCACATTTTCAGATTTTTTAACATCTATTACCGCAGTCTTGCTTATTTCATCAATATAATCATTTGTTAGAGCAAATATCCCATTTGCAGTTATAACGTGATTTGGTGCAACTTTTGGATCTGTTAAATTGTCTCCGCGCAAAGAGCTCTTCATTAAATTACCAACAATACTTCTAAAAAAGGCACCGCCCTTCCCTTTCTTAAAAAGGTTTCTACCACTGTCCTTCAATAATCTTTCATATGCTGAAACAGATATAGCAGGATTTATGTTACCATCTTTGTCTATTGCTGGTCCCAAACTCTGGCCAGTTGCTGACTTAACATCGTAATTTTGAAATTGTGCTGTTAATTCCGGATCAGATAAAATAGCAGCAACTGATTCATCTGGCAAAAGTTCATTTCCAAAGGCCTGTGATACTCTTTGTAAATCCTGACTGAAAGCCATTACTGATGGATCCGACTTTGCTAGCTCTGGATTAGTTATTGCCTGTGTTATGGCATTACCGATCAGTCCCTTTACAATTTTATTTCCTTGGGTATTATCACCAGTAGATATGCTAAATTCTCCACCCGCTGATATCTTAAACTTGTATTCACCACATTCAAGTTCAGGCATACCTTCAGAATACATCGAAGATGCTCCCATTTCAATGCTTGATACAAGATTCTGTATACACTCATCACCTATTTGTGAAAGTATTTTGTTTGCCTGAAGATAAGCTGCCTTTGTAAAATCTAGCTGTATGTTTGATGTTGCAAGCAGAGTTTGCATTTCTTGGTCACTTGCCCCAGCCTTTATCTTTGCAACGAACAAAAGTGCATTCAGCACCTGTTGATTATATGAAACATTTGCAAGTGTATTAATTCCAAATTTATTACTAAGAGATTCAAATGTCAGAGAATCAAAGTCTTTTGCGGACATTGGAGAACGAAGTCTTTCAAAGAAATCCTGACGCAATTCAGGTGGCAACTCAGCTAATTGCTCCGGAGCCATTTGAGTCATTGCCTTCATAATCTCCTCTTTGGAGAGTCTTTTGGCTTTTGGTTTCTCTTCTTCTTCCTTTGGCTCCTCTTTCCTTTCCTTGGATTTTTCTTTATCTTCCGCTGGTTTTTTTTCTTTTTTTTCTTCCTCTTCTTTAGCTTTTAATTCACCAAAAAGAAGTTTTGAGGCTCTTGTCTGCTCAAACTTTGGATCATTTGTGTATTCTCTTGCCTCAGCTTCAGAAAGACTTTCATTTTTATTAATTTTTGTGTGTATGTTCTTATTGAATGAATCTTTAAAAATTAATTGAACATTACCAGAAGCTGTTTTTACGGCTATTACTTCCTTTACAAGTTCACCCTTTGATTTTCTTTCGCGAGGAACCTGTTTGGCTCTTTCTGCACGTTTTCTTGCAGCATCCTTTGCCTTGTCTGTGGTGGCAGAAGCTTTGGCTTTGTCTTTAGCCATAGCTTCTCCAGTGGTTCTGAAAGAGTCTGCCTTTGTGCGTGATTCTTCGGTAAGTTTTAGGAGGTCCTTAAAGTTCATCTTAAATTATTTATCAGTATCAATATCCTCTGGCATCGATAATGGGTTATATAATACCAAATTTTTGTGAGATTTTGCGGTTCCCTTTGCCACCTTATATAGTTCCTTCTTGGAAAGATTGTTTTCTTTGGCAAATTTGGGGATATCGTCTATAAAATACATTTCTTTTGTAACCCTGTGCTGAAAGATGGCCTGTGTTTTTATTGCTATTTTTATAGGTTCTTTTTTCTTCACGGTTTCATATGAACCAACACCATCCTTAACTTCCCTAAGTTCTTTTGCCGTCCAACCTTTGTATGTTTTTCTTTTTCCATTGAGTAATTCACAGACCTTAACAGGTAAAAGACCATGTATTTTTCCCCATTCAGTCATGTTTGTAAAAAATACTTCTTCCCCGGTGTTTATGTTCTTTAGCCAATAACCATTTTGCTCATCCTCTGGACAAATCCACTTAAAATACCTTCCTTCTTGCTTAAAAAACCCACCATGATCTTTTAAAAAGGCTTCTCTGTGTTTTGAAGCCTTTGAATTATCATTCATTTTAATCCATAATTTTGTTCCCTTAGAATTTACTGCTTGCTCAAGGGTTCTCAGTTCCTGGTATTTCATTTCTATTATTCCTGTATTTTAGTATGGCTTCTTTTAATTTTTTTACGTAGTTTATGGGTTTTCCCTCAAAAACTTGTTTTATTCCATCTTCACATGCAATAAGAATTGCAAAATTATCAACTATTATGTTTGTTCTTTCTTGAAACATCAAAGCATAAGCACTTGCTTGCAAAAAATAATTTTCAATGTCTTGTTTTCTTTTTTCCTTTGTGCTAGCCTTAAAATCTATTATGGAAAGCTTGCCATCGTATTCTGCTATACAATCTGTTCTTCCAGCCAAACCAAGTGTTTTAGACCAAAGAGGAGTTTCTATTGCTGTTATATTGTCTATCTTGTCTAGTTCAGGTTTAAGAATATTAAATAAAAATTTGTGATTTGATGAAAACGCATCAAAATCCATTTCTTCATTTTTTATATAAGATTCGATTATGCTATGAAATTTTGTTCCGCGAGCTGTGACACGTTTGCTTTCTTCTGGATTCTTTCTTCTCCACTCAGAAAAAAATAATTGTTTTTCCCATCCTACTACCGTTGTTACACTTGGAAATATACCACCTGGGGTTTCGTAAAAACGAGACCCATTTTGGGAAACTTCTTTTAATTCATTTTCTAAAAGTATAAACTTATGATTAAATTTTTTCATAAAATAATATTAATTATATCACAAGATTCAGATTAAGCAATTCTAATTGTTTGAGCAGTTTGGAACATATTTGCCAAAATGGCATCAATATCTGCCTGTGAGAGCTGTCCTCGCTGCTTTAACAATTCATTTAAGTCATTAATATTTCCAGAGGGAATTCCAAATCCTGGTATAGGTATAACTGGAGGTAAACCTACTTTTCCTTTAATTGGCTCTTCTCCACCACCTTTATCGCCCCCACCACCTTTATCGCCCCCACCACCTTTATCACCAGGTTCTCTTTTTCCAGTAGTATCAATTGGTTTTTTAGCTTCATCTGATATAGCTGTATCTTTAATATCACTTACATCTTTTGCAACATTATCAGTATTTTTGCCTGCTGAAACAACTTCTCCTTTTGTTTCAGATTTATTTAATTTAGATTCTGTATCTTTAATAGATGTTGGTTTTTGTGATACAGTTTCAGCTTTGATACCTGGTTTTCCAGCAGAATCCGATGGTTTTGTTTCTGGTTTAATTTTACTACCACTTGATGCTTTTGATTCTTTTGCGGAAGGCTCAAAAATTCTTTGTCTTGGTCCACCTGTTCCAGGCAATCTTTGTGCCTCAACCGAAACAGCTGCAGGAATTTCTCCAACCCGAACAACTGGATTTGCTGCTGGCACACCTCTTTCACCAGCAGCTACCAGTGCTCCAGCTAAAACTGTGGCAGCACCAATTCTTTGACCTATGGTTGGAGGTTTAGAAGAAACACTGCCAACATTTAAAGGTTGTACATATGGTTTAAATGGTTTTCCAGGGGTCCAAGATCCCTCACCAGATTTCCATAATTTTATTTGTTCTGCTGGACTTAAGATTTCAATTCCACTGGTATCTACTCTTCCTCTTATTGTTTTGGCACGAGGTTCATTTAGCCAACCTGCAAGTTCTCTTGCTTGATCAAAGAAACCGCCACCACCTGGTTTTTGAGTTTGAATAACATTTTGTGCTATTTCTCCAGTTTTTCTTACAATTGGTTTTGCTGCTTTAGCTGCTCCTTTTATAGAACTTTTTGCTCCTTGTCCAGCAACACCGGCTCCAAATTCTCCCAATCTAAATCCAGGAACTCCACCAGCAAGAGAGCCAAAATAACGATCTAATTGTCCCTGATTATATGCTTGCACTCCACCATAACCCACTGCTCCAATACCTATAGTATTTGTAACAGCAGATGCTGATGGAGTCCATTTTGCAGCTTTAGGAGCAAGTTTCGCCAATAATGGAGAAATTCCATATTTTCCTAAGCCTGCGACACCAGCACCAAGAGTTTTAAATGCTGCCCCTCCGGCTGCAGCAATGGCTATACCTTCTGGGGTTGTTAAGCTTTCTTTGGCACCCTGCAAGAAATTATATGCATATTTGCTTGGACCCTCAATCCCTCCCCAATTAGCAAATTCTTTTGCATCCTTGACCGAGGAAACTTGTTTTCCCTCTGAATCTGTTTTTAGTGGAATTATTTCTAGTGGATTTGTTATGTCTCCAGCTAAACTAGTATACTCATCTCTTGTAAGAACATTTGCAAGTTCTGGATTTGTAGAAAGAACAGTTTGAAGAATTTCTTTTTCATCTGGATTTCTGTCACCAGAATCAAATTTTTCTTTTCTTGCCAAAACTATTTGTTTGGCAAGCTCACTTCTCATTTTTTCATATTTTTTATTGTCTTTCTTGGCCATTGGCACTTCTACATTTGCCATGCCACTTACGAGACCACCACTGTTTTTTATAGCCCAATCCGTGTAACCCAAATCATCAGAAATATCCATCGCTGCATTTACGAGCTCTTCCCTGGATAGCGGTTTACCAAAGTTTTCTACGTCATAACCTGCTTTTTTTAAGGCAGCTTTTTCTCTTTGTCTGGCTCTAATTTCAACACCATCCTCAGAGAGTAAAAATCTTTTTTTATATCTTTGCTCTAAAAGAAAATATACTACTGGATTTAGAGTTTTTGGCATTTTTATCGCTCTCCGCGAAGTCTCTTAATTTGATCTTCAACAGATGTTGTCTGTCTAATTGGATTTCTAGCAGTAAAACTATTTATTAAAGATGGAGAGGAACTTGATACTGGTCCAAGACCTTCTGGTTCTTTTAACAAATCTGGTGTTTTTCCATACTCCATGCTTCCAGCACCACCATAATTTGGTATGGGTCTTTGTAGTAAATCTGGTGTTGTTGGAACAGTTGAGTCTTTTTGTAGTAGACCTGGAGTTGATAGTCTTGTTGGAGCTCCTGGATCTTTTAATAGTTCTGGGATACCTTTGGATGATGGGCCTGTTCTTAATTTTTCAAGTCTACGGCGTTCAATTTCTGCTTCAGTTGCAGTTTTAATTTCATTTGCAATACCTCTTACAAATCCTGGTTTACTCACAATTCCTGCTATATCCTTATTTCTTAGCTCATCTCTATAATCTTTATCTGTTCTAAAGCGAGCCACTTCAAACGTAGACTTGTCCGCCGCTCTTTCTAGCTGTCCAAGTTTTTTATCCATTCTATCTCTTTGTTGACCATACATACGATTGAACTGATCAGCTGAAAGTGCTGTTTGTCTTGCTTGTTCTGAACCATATCTTCCGGCACCAGCAAGTTTGTTAACTAATAAACTGTCATCCTTGTTAACTGCATTAAATCTTCTTCCAGTTTGATCTTCAAAATCACCATAAGTCGTGTTGGTGCCTTGAATTCTTTGCCCACGCATTTTTTGATATTGTGCTTCCTTATAAGCCTCTGCTTCTTTTTCTCTTTCTTTTTGTTTTTGTTCTTCTTCTCTACCTACCGCTGTTTGCGTAGATGTTCTTAGATCCTCTACACTTCTTCCCGTAGTTGAAGACAACATTCTGTCAACTTCTGATTGGATTCTCTTAGTGTCTTTTCTTTTTCCAGCAGCCATGTCAATTTCTTGTTGTGCTGTTACAGATAAAGCGTTTTGATCTAGTTCTGTGGCTAAGTTTGGAACTTCTTCCATTCTTGATCCAACGCTTGTTGATATTTTTTCTCTTACTTTTCCTTCAAGTCCTGGTGTCGCGGACTTTCCTTGCATCATTATTCTGTCCATCATAAGTTGAGCATTTTCTTGTGCTGTCAACTCTTCTGGTTTCTTTGAGGAAAGTCTCTCAACTCTTCCCGCGATTTCTCCAGAGACCCTTTCTATTCTTTGTCTTTCACGGCGATTGCCTACCATGTTTCTTTTAGTAGATCCGAGTCTCGTTTGATACTCATCAAATGATTCCCCTTCTCTGGCTTCATCTTCTGGAGACAATGGACCTCCAATTTCATCTGCTAAGTCTTTTTGAAAAGAAGAAATTTTGTCTTGGTTTTGTCTTGTCTTTATATTGGATCTTCTGGAGGCTAATTCTTCTCTTTCAGCTGCTTCTTTTTCTCTTAATCTTTCTCTGTTTATTTCATAATTTTCTTCGTCTCTTTGGCGTTTGCGGCGCTCAAGATAAGTTAAATTATTTTCACTGTTACCAAAACCTGGAGCTTCGTTTAAGTTAATGTTTTTTTTTATGTTAAAAATATTATTAGGATTATTTGCAGTAAAAGCTTTGCACTCTGGAGTATTCTTCTTGATATTTTCCTCATTAAATGAAAGAAGAGAATTGACGTTTTTTAACAAACTTTCAGAGAAATATGACAGCTCATTGGCAACTTCCTTATTTGATTCTTCAGTCAAAACTTTAGGTGTATGAAGATTATTTCCAGAGACCAACATCTTTTGGATGCTTTCCTTTAAGGATTCTGGCTTAGCCTTCTTTTCGGTGTTTGATGGCTTTCTGTTAAGAAAATCCTTGACTTCCCAATAAAATTGTTTATCTTGTTTATTATCCATGGCTGTAAAATATTTAGATTTTCATAAATACTTAAAAGGTATGAAGAAGCAGGTTCTCTTGTTAAATCAGGATAACACTCCCTTAAATATTATTACAATTGGAAAAGCATTTAAACTTTTGACTAAAGACAAGGTTTATGCAGACTTTGAAAGCAATGAATTTTATGAGGTTGCGTCAGTCTCAAAGATTGTAAAAATACCTAAAATTTTAATACTTAAATATTACGTAAAACTTCCCTATAAGAGGGTTGCAGCTTCAAGAACAAATATTCTCAAAAGAGATCAATATTGCTGTCAATACTGTGGTATTGAGCTTTGCGATAAGACGGCCACGGTGGATCATATTGTTCCACGCTGCAAAGGTGGTGGTTCTACATGGGTCAATCTCGTAGCAGCCTGTAAGGACTGCAACCTACATAAAGGAAACAGAACTCCAAAGGAAGCCAAGATGGAACTTAAAACCAAACCAAAGGAGCCATCCTACGGGTTTTTGTTTGATCATATATTGGTGACATTCAGAAAGACAAAAAATGCCTAACTATTCATTTAATTGCGGAGCATGTGACCATAAATTTGAATTATTCCTTAAGATGAGCGAATGTGGTGATCCATTGAAAAAACCATGTCCAAAATGCAAGAAGAAAAAAATTACAAGAGATTGGGCTGATCAAACAAATTCAATTGCAATGGATACCACGTTGACACCTTCAAAGGTAAACGGCAGTGCATGGAAAGAAGTAATAGACAAGATAAAAAATTCTGGACACGTTCCAAAAAGATATCACGATAAACTCGATAATTCAGGAAGACATGCTGGAAGGTATGTTCGTTAATTCTTTGAATTTACCAAAGCCTTCAAGATATAATAACTGTCTATAATATCCGTCACAGGATTCGTCAAGGATTTTTGCTCAAAGACTGAAACCAAATCGGTCTTTGTCTCTTTAAGGAAGGCTTCGTACATTGCCTGTTTATCGGCGTTTCCCTTGCCCGTGGCGAGTTTCTTGACCTTGGACGGCTCTACGATGGTCACGGGAACGGCGAGCTTATGGAGCTTGTATTTCAGGATTCCGCAGTTCTCTGCAAGATTAAAAATTTTGCCATGGGCACCGTAGGCATATCCTTCGATTGCTGCATCCGCTGCCCCTATGCATAAATTTGTCGCCCATTCGGAGATCGTATCAAATCTTTCCGTGTCATAAGCATATTCCTCAAAACCTTCCCCGTTTATGTTTGGAGCAATTTTTGTGGCATACTTTTTTGTATTGGTCAAAAAATAAAACGAGCAATTCTCGAAACAGAATTCTCGCTTCTCGTCATAAAGACAGATTGCTGGGCTGGTTATAGAATAGTCAATGCCTACTAACATATGGAACATATATATTTATACCGTTGCCAGAGATGGTGGTTCCTGAGTAATACGATGGAGATTACTTCGAAGGACTCCAAAAGGATTACGTGGAACTAACCCACCATCCCTGACAAAAATATTTAT
>Ga0172372_10008767_pt1 | contig 13261 bp, 10 predicted proteins | sample LakKiv5m_2_FD_114544 | JGI IMG/M metagenome (GOLD analysis project Ga0172372, IMG submission 114544) | Freshwater microbial communities from Kabuno Bay, South-Kivu, Congo - kab_092012_9.5m | ecosystem: Environmental > Aquatic > Freshwater > Lake | place: Democratic Republic of the Congo...
GCATATATCTAATTGCACTCACCGAGGATTGAAACTAAAAGATATACTCCTGATGGAATATTGTTGAAAATGTGCATATATCTAATTGCACTCACCGAGGATTGAAACCCGGGTCAAACTCACTGATTTCGACGCCCGACAGGGTGCATATATCTAATTGCACTCACCGAGGATTGAAACAAAATTTTCTCCGAACACGGACCAGTCCACCGGAAGGCATATATCTAATTGCACTCACCGAGGATTGAAACGTGAGAAATCGTGTGACATCCGTTCTTACAACCTCTCGGCGCATATATCTAATTGCACTCACCGAGGATTGAAACCAGTACATAAAGATCACTGAACCCGAACCGACCCGTCTGTGCATATATCTAATTGCACTCACCGAGGATTGAAACTTGATGATACGTACACTTCTCGCGCTCCAACAATAAGCATATATCTAATTGCACTCACCGAGGATTGAAACTCTGACAATGCCAACCGATGGATCGTTCGGATCTTGAAGCATATATCTAATTGCACTCACCGAGGATTGAAACTACGGGTTTCGCCTGCTGTCTGTTCCGTGCTTCCTGGCATATATCTAATTGCACTCACAGAGGATTGAAACTTCGAGCGTCGAGAGGTGATGCTTCGGCAGGCCCGCGCATATATCTAATTGCACTCACCGAGGATTGAAACAGGAGACCGTTCGCAAACATGCTGCTCCGGAAGATTGCATATATCTAATTGCACTCACCGAGGATTGAAACAAGCACTGTTCAAGAGCCGAATGCACGGGATGCGCCAGGCATATATCTAATTGCACTCACCGAGGATTGAAACCTCTGATGGCGTCCTGTTCGCTTAGCTTGATTTGCGCATATATCTAATTGCACTCACCGAGGATTGAAACCTTTTTCATTGTTCTTTGTAGCGTTTGCCCAATCAATTGCATATATCTAATTGCACTCACCGAGGATTGAAACAGATGAAAGGTTACGTCGGCATCGGCCATCTGCGGGCATATATCTAATTGCACTCACCGAGGATTGAAACAAAAGATTGCGCCGCATCAGTCCGTGCTACACTAAGCATATATCTAATTGCACTCACCGAGGATTGAAACCGGTTCAATCGAGCGCCAAAGCGGAATGACCGGTGCATATATCTAATTGCACTCACCGAGGATTGAAACCTTGTTCTTTTGACTCTTTTGTTGGTTATCCGTTTTGCATATATCTAATTGCACTCACCGAGGATTGAAACTTCCGCAACCGTAGCCGCCGGTGACGTCCCAGTTGAGCATATATCTAATTGCACTCACCGAGGATTGAAACCTTCCTCAAATAGACGACTTCCGGGCCATTTCTGATGCATATATCTAATTGCACTCACCGAGGATTGAAACTGCCATTAGCTCTTCTCCTTCTTGATAGGTGCAGAGCATATATCTAATTGCACTCACCGATGATTGAAACAGACATACCTCGCTGCTGCTCCATCAGCCAGTCGTTAGCATATATCTAATTGCACTCACCGAGGATTGAAACCGTTTTTCCGGTACTCGTCTGGATCAAGATCGGTCTGCATATATCTAATTGCACTCACCGAGGATTTGTACGGGCGAAAGATTTTTCGCCCCTACGGAGATTATATCATGTGGTATTTACAGAGGATTGAAAAAGAGGAGGGCAGCCACAAGGGCGGCGCCTGCTGGCATTTTATATTGTATTCGGGAGGGGATTGAATATCGGGCGAAAGATTTATTGCGCTGACTCTTTATCTGGCAATGTTTTATATTTTGATGAATCGCGCAACAGATATATAGCGGAGCCCATCACATGATCGTCATCATCTATGCCTGACCTCCTCACGCAACATAATCTTGTGACACTGTTTGTATTCACAACCGGTATTGTATCCATTTACCAGTTGCTTGAATACCTTACCACCAAAAACATTCCGTGGCTGTTTCGATTGATTCGGCAATTGTGGCGGAGAGTGGTGATCCGGTTCAGGGGGAATGTTCCGGCTGGAACCCGTCAGCTTGTCCTGAACTTTTCAGGCCACCCGGTACTTCCGGTTCAACTGAAGGATATCGGACAAAAGATGCGCTGGGCATCACCGGAGGTGATCACTGTTTCATTGGGTAATGTGCCTGAAGATCACAACTTTGTTTTCACCATCGAAAAGGCAGTTGAAAAAATAGCGTTGTCGCCCGAAGAGTGGCAGTCATTTCCCATTGTGGTTATCCCTGCCGGGCACCCGGCAGTCTGGTCGGTTGTACTTGCATCGCTGCATGGCCGTTTCGGCTACTTTCCCGATGTGGTTCGGCTTTGTCCAGCGTTGAGGGTTTCAGACGAAAAATACGAGGTTGCCGAAATCATGAGCCTTCGAGAGATTCGGCATAATTCAAGAAGCAAACGAGCATAAACAGCATGGATATTGTTCTGAAATTCAGTATTATTACGTGTTATTGAAAAAATATTGCTTGTTGTCATGAAAGGAAAAACAATGCCCGTCTGGTTAAAAAAGGCCGCGAATATATTTTCTATTTTCCGGATTCCCCATGTTCCGGAACATGGAGAGGCGCAAAAAAAGAGACACCGCAAAGAGGCTGTGCAGCAGACATCGAACGGGAATGTGCTTTTGCAGCTTGGCCACTACATTACTGAAGAGGAGCTTGACCGTCTCAGGAAAGACCTTGCGCTGTAAAGAAGCTTCTCGCCTATGTCCCTCGCCGATGATAAATCCTTTTCCATCCTCTCAGATATCCCTCTTTAAGCCCGATACTTTCCCATGCTATTTACGGCCATAATCCGCTTTTGGCATTGACTTTCAAGAAAAAAGCAGTAAAATGTTAACAATGCATAATGCTTTGAAAAGTTGACTATACATTGACTCACGCATGATCCCGCCTTCTGACTGAACTCTCTGAACAAAGCATTGTCGGGGTTGTCAGTATAAATCCCCTCAACGCCCACTGAACATAGTTGTACCATACAGGGATAACGTGTTTCCGAAAGGAGTGTGTTTATATGAGTGTGCAACAAAGAATCTGCAAGCAACTACTTCTTCTTGTCGGCTCCAATCCTCTTCCCAATTTTATTGCCGCTCTCATTCTGAAGCCCGAATCTATCTGTCTTTTCTTTAGTCCTGCAACCAAGCCGGTGAAGGATTATCTGTATAAAAATTTGAAGGATAGATTAAAAAATGTAGTCATTTCGGAGAAGCGTATTGAGGATGCGACCGACCCATCCAAAGTAAGAAAAGCGTTCTCCTCAATTTCTGCCGATGCTCATCTTCATTACACGGGTGGCACCAAGATCATGGCTGCTCATGCCCGGATGGCTTTTCGTGATACAGGTGGAACAGACGAGCAAGCATCTTACCTTGATGAGCGAAATGCGGTTTTGCGCTATGACGATGGCTACGAAATACCGGAATCGAAGTGGGATTTCAAGTTAACAATTGATGAAATTCTTGGGTTGCATGGGTTTGAAATCGTCCCGAAAAGTGAAATATCAACAACTGAAAGCATCGAGCAAGAATTGAAAAAGGTAGCAGAAGCAGTTCTCAAAAACCCTGAACTCATCGGAAAGTTGAACAATACTTCTATAGATGAATACGATAGGTTAATATCGGGTTTAAGCATGCAACTCCTTATAGCAAATAAAGACCGTTTTTTAAAGGGAGTATGGTTAGAAGATTGGGTAGGAGTTATAGTAAAGCAGATTGCCACAGAATCTGACATTTGCATCAGTCTCAAGTCGATGCGGTCGGAAGGAAGGGATTTCGAAGTTGATATCGCGCTTGTTCGTAGACACAGATTGTATGTGATTTCGTGTACTACTCAGTCCAAGCTTAAGGATTGTAAATTTAAACTTTTTGAGGTAGCTATGCGAGCTCGCCAACTGGGTGGTGATCTTGCTCGATCAGCTATGGTCTGTCTGCTTTATGGGGTAGAAAAGGATACAGGTCGTCTTCGTATGGAGCAATTAAATAATGACATTGCCGACATCTGGGAGGCATCGAACACTCCGAAGGTCTTTGGTCTGGATGATCTGAGGGAGTGGGCGGGAATCCATGGTGAAACGAATGTTGGCACCCTTCAACAATGGCTTGAATCATAGGAGGAATATCGCATGCCTTTTTTGACAGGGATTGACGTTTTAGGAGTGCAACGGTTCGTCTTTGCTTCGAATCGTTTGAAGGATGTTGTGACCGGTTCGTTTCTTGTGCATTGGAGCACCTCATGGCCGGGTGCGTTATCTGGTTTGGTTGAGGAGAATAGCATCCTGCTGGCAGGCGGAGGGAATGCCATTGTCGAGTTCAACACAATGCCTGACGCTAAAGTATTTGCTGCCCGATATACCCGCCTTCTCCATGAAGAGGCACCGGGGCTTGAAGTCGTTTTAGTCCACGAGGAATTCGAAATCGGAAAACTGGCTGTTGCGCTCCAGAACCTTCAGTTCAAACTTGCCAGAGCGAAGACGGAGTGGCTACCATCAGTACCTCTATCGGGTCTTTCCGTAACAGCGACCTGTATGGAAACAGGCCTGCCTGCCACACGAGTTGATCGAGATGAAAAAACCGTCCAAATTTCCCGAAATATCTTTAAACGTCGAGAAACAAAGGCGGAAGCCAACGGATATTGGGAAAAGTATTTGGAGGATAAGACGTGTTATGATTTTCCGCGGGAACTTGATAATCTTGGACGAGACAAGGGTGATACAAGCCTGATAGGAATCGTTCATGTGGACGGAAACGGAGTGGGTAAAAAAATAAAGGTATGGCTGGAAAAGGTTGTTAGTCAATCGGATGACACGGTTCGGAAGGAATACAAAGAGTGGTCAAAGGCGATTGATCAACTTGGACAGGAAGCATTGCAGGCTGCTGTGGATCGTATTTTCCAGAGCGTGGAGAGAAGCAGTGCCGGTAAAAAAAACAAGGTAATCGGAGGCACACCGGCAAGATTGGGTTTTACGTTAACAGAAGACAATGATCGTGGCAGATGGCTGTTGCCGATACGGCCAATATTGCTCGGTGGTGATGACCTGACATTCGTTTGCGATGGGCGTATTGCTCTGGATTTGGCAGAAACGGCACTTTGCGAATTTGAACACAGCGATATTCCACATCTCGGTAACATAACCGCAAGTGCAGGCATAGCTATAGTTCGTGTGCATTCGCCCTTTGCAAGGGGTTATGAACTGGCCGAAAAACTGTGTAGATCCGCAAAGGGCAAGCTGAAAGAAGAAAATGATCCCGGTTGTGCACTTGATTGGCATATCGGCATTGCTCGACCGGGGGAGAGCGTTACTGATATACGGAAGAGGCAATACATGGCAAACAGTGTTGAATTGACCTGCAGGCCTTATCGGTTGGATATTGGAAAAGGTGATAACAAGGAGACGTGGCGTTGGCTTTCAAAGATGCTTCTTGAGGACAACAATTGCGGTTTAAGGGGTAATGTATGGTCTGAGCGGCGAAATAAAGTCAAAGCTTTGGGCGAGTTGGTGCGGGAAGGTCCAGATGGAGTTCTGTCAGCCCTTAAAGCATGGCGTGTGGTAGAAAATAAACTACAACTGCCGATTCCAATTGAAAATGATGGTTTTATCGGGGGTAGAACGCCGTTGTTAGATGCTGTCGAAATCGTTGATTTGCACCTTGTATTGGGTGATGCTGTCATGACAAAAACAGTTGAGGAGAAGCTGCCATGATCGGAAATAAGGTGATTCAGGTAGAACTGCTTTCAGATGCAGCCTTCAGTCGGGGCGAAGGTACTGCTGGGGTTGTGGATATTGAGGTTGAGCATGATGAATTGGGGTTGCCGTTTCTTGGGGGTAAAACGCATCGTGGATTGCTTCTCGATTCCTGGCTTTCCATGCGGCACTGTTTTCCGGAACTGTCTAAATCGGCTGAGCGGATATTTGGTATTGAAGCCGATTTCAATGAAAGTTCCATTTTGCATATCGGTGATGCTGTTGTGGATCGAGAAACTCACAAATGGATAGAAGCTGCAGAACTTCGGTCAAAGCCAAACTATTCCATTTTACCCATGAATGTACTTGATGCACTGACAGATATCCGGATGCAAACATCCGAGGAGAGGAGTACAGGAGCGCCAGCAGAGACCACGTTACGATCGGTTCGGGTTGTCATTCGGGATTTGAAGTTGCAGTCACCGCTTTATTGGCTGGATGCTCCTACTGATGCTGATCTTCGTTGCTTGTCTATGGCACTTCTGGCTACCCGACATGCAGGACTTGGCCGCAATCGTGGTCGAGGCAATATTCGTTTGACTCTCGACGGAAACATTGAAAAAACGATGCAGTTGGCTAAAGGAGGTTCAGTATGAGTCACTACCGCTACCTCCCCTTTGTTCTCTCGCTGAATTCACCAGCAATTATCACTACTCCGGGGGGTGATCCGAACAGCTCTTCGACCCTCTCGTACATCCCCGGAACGGTAGTGAGAGGTGCGACAGCAAAAGCATTAGGCGATCCACTTGGCGATAACTCCAGAAAACGGGAGTTCCATAATCTGGTACTTGCTGGAACGGTTCGCTACCTGAATGCGTATCCAATTGTAGATAGACGGCGAGCGTTGCCAACCCCAGTCAGTCTGAGGTTGAAGAAGGATGAGCAGGAAAACACAAAAGATGTAACTGACCTTTCAGCTTTCAACCTGGAAAGTTGGCCGGATGAGGAGTTAATCCCAGTTGGTAAAGAGTTTCTCACCATAGGAGCAGCTCGGCCTGAATTGTACAATCCGAAAATCAGCTCCCGTATCCACCATCAGCGTGATCGTCAGAAAGGGCATACGACCAAAGACAATGGAGCGATTTTTACCTTTGAATCCCTTGATTCTGATCAAATATTTGGAGGATTGATTCAGTTGTGCTCTGAGCAAGAGGAAGAATTGGATCAAATCGAGAGCCGTGTAAAGGAGTTGCTCGGAGAGACATTGCTTCTGGGAAGATCCAGACGGTCGGGCTATGGCGGGAGGGCATCTATTGAATGGGGAGTAAGACAAAACCATGAGACAGTTGGAGGCGGGAAGGAAGGTCTGCGACCTTTGAACCAAAATATCGGAGAAGGTGAGCAGTTTCGACTGTTACTTACTTCGCAGTGTATCGTGAGGAATCCATTAACGGGTCAGCCAGATCCTGCTGCCTTGGTTGACATGATTGTGACCCGGTTCAATAATCGGGTGGAAGTGTTACGAAAAGTGTGGTCATTCGAAGCTGTTGGCGGTTTTAACCGAAAATGGCGATTGGAATTGCCACAAACTTTGTCTGTTTCTGCCGGGTCGGTGTTTGTACTCAAAGCTACTCAGGCTATTTCTCTCCACGAACTGCACGAGATTGAGCATGAGGGTTTTGGAGAACGAAAAACTGAAGGGTATGGGCGTCTACTGTTTCTTGACTTTAATGAGCAACTGAAAACAATTTCCCTGCAACAATTTACAGAATCTACATCAGTGTCAACTGTCGGCGGTCAACCTCCTGAGATTGTCACAAAAATTGAATCAAGAATAGTCCAGGCTCAACTTACAAGAAAAATCGAGGAAAAGGCTGCTGAATTAGCCGGGTCTGCCAGGAAACCGCTGCCGAGGAATAGCCTGATCGGACGATTGAGGACACAGTTGCGTGGCGAGGCCCATGACACTATTGGTGCTTTGAAACGTTGGTTGACTGGTAACGACGCTGAAAAATTGAAGCGGCCTGCCATGGAGCAGTTGGAGCGCTGCAAAATTGATGACGGGAGAGATCTATGCACATGGATAGTGGATGCGATGAAACGCGACGTGATATTCAGCCTGCTGACGGTGGATGTAATGGCGCAAAGATTTTATGTGGTCTCAAAACAATCGGTGATGTGTGGCGTTGAAGTGAAATCCGAAGAGCTTTCAGTCAGATTGATAGATGCCGTACTGGCAGATCTTGCCCTCCGGAACAAAATCCAGGAGGTCAGCGATGGTCAATGAATTGGCAATATCCGGCAATGCTGGCGGCATCCGGCCAATGGTTGTCCGCTGGGTCATTACAGGCGAAATGATTCTGGCAACGGCAGCGCATTTTGGTGGCGAAGGTGAACGCTTGGCTGACATGACACTTTTGCGCGATCCTTTGGATGAGGTCACACCACTTCTCCCCGGTACTTCTATAGCTGGCGCTCTTCGTAGTCATTTGGCCGATGTGCTTGGGGGATATTTCTCTGATGAGGATAAAGCGGTGCCCACGTTGTTCGGTGCGTCCCGGAAAAATGAGGAGGATGGCGAACAAAGTCCTTTGATTGTCTTTGATTCCTTGGGCAAGTTGCCAGGGAAGAAAATCGAAATCCGCGATGGTGTTTCGATAAACCCGAAAACCGGCACGGCCAAGTCGCATATGAAGTTCGATATAGAGGTGCTACCGGCAGGCACGGTTTTTCCTGTAAGAGTCGAACTTATTGTTGAAAAGATTGCAGAGGAAGCGGATTTGCTTGGATTACTGACTAAGGCCGTGTCAGGACTTAGCAATGGGGATATTTCTCTCGGTATGAGGCGTTCCCGAGGGCTTGGATCCGTTAAAGTCCGAAACTGGAAAGCAAAGCGTTTTGATTTGATCAACCCTGATGGCTGGGTAAGTTGGCTGACATCGGATCATGTAAATCCCATAGTCAATGAGACTCCGTATGAATCACCAGTTGACGCTCTTCAATCAGCTTATCCGGCATTACGTCTGGAAGAGCCTCCGGATGACAAGCGGGAGCGAATGGTTATTGAGCTTCAACTTCAACTTGCAGGTGAGCTACTGGTTAGAAGTCCAGGATATGATCCGGCGGCTCCGGATGCTGTTCATTTGCACAGTGCAGGAAAACCTGTTCTGCCGGGAACAAGCTTAGCCGGAGCCATGAGAGCCCAAGCTTTGAAGATCGCCCGATGTGTGCGTGAATCTCAAGGTGACGGTGACGAGTGGATTGACCAGCTTTTCGGCCCGCATTTTGATAAAAATCAGGTATCCGATTCGCAAAAACCGCGTGCATCACGACTGCGTGTATCTGAGAATTATTTCTCTAACGGAGATGCGCATTGTCGAACACGGATTGCTATTGACCGTTTTACTGGTGGGGTTGTGCAGGGGGCACTTTTCGATGAGCAGGTACATACAGGGGGTGAACTCACCATAAAACTTGAATTGCGTGGCCCAACCGATGCTGAAACTGGTTTGCTTTTACTTTTGCTTAAGGATTTTCTTTCGGGAGAGATTCCTGTTGGTGGATCGGCTTCTGTAGGCAGGGGAGTTTTCAGGGGAACGGCTAAATTATTCCTGAACAAAGGAATGCAATACGATATCGGCCCTGATTTGTATGTGGAAGAAGAGGTTATGAATGACTTCAACGTTTATATCAAAAGTTTCCGAGAACATCCGCTAAGCACTGAGGAGGTTCCAGTATGAGCCAAGTGGAAAAACTTGAAGGGTGCACAATCGAAACGCTCAATAATGAAGCATCCCAGAGTTATTTAATCTGGATTATCGATGGTACAGAGCCTGATAAAAGCTTTAAAGATGTTGCATGGTTGCTGGCTCACTGTCACGACGGTGTGACCTGGGGACGCTTAAGTGACGATCAATCATGGCGGTTATCTTCAAAGTTCTTTCCAGAGCTTTGCCCATGCATTTCAGAATCCAATCTTCTTGAAATACGCTTGTTTGGGCTTGACCGGGAAATTCTGATATGGCGGACTGAGAATGGATTTTCAGGCAGGATTTTAATCGATAAACCGGAACATGAAAACAACGCTCCTTGTCGACCCGATGATGAAATCCGGATTTTGCTTGGAGATCGCGTACTGGATTCAACGAAAGAGGGTTTTACTCGCGTTCGCACGAAGAGCGGTATGGAACAGGCCATTCCGCTGGAATGTGCTGACAAGGATTGCACAGAAGGGCGTTGGCCGTTTCGGCTCAAGGTGCGTCATTATTTCGAGGAAGATCAGAAAACCGGCGCTGTTCGTGTTGCTGCAAGCCGTTTGGTAAATGTTGAAAACGTTTTCAAGGAGGTGCAATGATGGTCCGTCATATCAATCCAAATGATCCTGGGAGAACGGCAACCGCTCCGTACAACTTCGTTCCTTTACCGAACAAGATTTTTTCCGTGGAAGAGGGTATTGAGGTGAACGGTAAAAAAGTTCAGCCATGGAAGATGCACGACCAATTTGTGCCAGGAACTCGAAGCGGATGGATCGATCTTAAGATAACTACCTTGACTCCTTTGTTCATACGAGGAGCAGCGGTGCAAACTGATGGTGAATGGGACAGGCGGGATACTCGGTTACGACCTGAACCATATGTCAACAATGATGGCGTACCGGTTATTCCCGGATCCAGTCTTCGTGGTATGATCCGCAGTTTGGTAGAAGTTCTTTCGTTTAGCAAAATTTCACCAGTAACGGACGAGAGACCTTTTTTTCGAACCGTTGCGAAAGACCGCATCGGAATAGCATACCGAAACAGGATGATTCATAGTGACCAAAAACCACAGGGTGGTTATGTGAGAAAGAGAAGAAATCAATGGGTCATAGTCCCAGCAACAGAGGTGTTGAGGGTTCATCGAGACAAACTGAACATCTGTGGTTTAAACATTCCCATCATTCAGAATCCGAGCTATTATCCAAACTGGAATGGGCAACAAAAGCCTTGCTGGTTTAGACGAGATAGCTTAAAAAGATGGATGGTTGAGGATTTTTCCCTTGAACATCAAGCTGGTTGGGAAGAGGGGGTGCTTGTTCTTACTGGTAGCGCTCCGAACAAAAAGCATGAATTTGTTTTTGTGGGTGAGATAGCAGCAAAACCTGTGGAAATTCCCGAAGGGATTTGGCGGCGGTTTCACGATGAGGATCAACTCACGCAATGGCAGGAAAAGGCTTTCATAAAAGATAAACCATCACCGGGTTGCCGCAAAGCTAAAGGACACTTGCGAGATGGTGAACCTGTGTTTTTCCTTGCTGATGACTTGACAAAAAGCGAAGAAAATCCTGATGGCCTTTTATTTTTTGGACGAGCACAGATGTTTCGTTTCCCTTATGATCAGAGTCCATGGGATTTAATCCCCGAGAAGCTTAAAAATGCAGGTTTGGATATGGCCGAGGCTTTGTTTGGCTTGGTAACACAGGGGTGGGCTGAGCAAGATTGCGCTATTAAAGGTCGTCTCTTTTTTGAGGATTCTGCTGCAATTGGCGAAGACTTTGATTGGTTCGAGAATATTATGGTACCGCACATTCTCGCATCTCCGAAAGTTACGTGCTTTCAGCACTACTTGACTCAGGATGGCACAAAAAATAGTACTGAACTTACGACATATCTGGTCGGTGATCATACGACTATACGTGGCACTAAAAATTATTGGCATCGTTGGAATGACGTTCAGGGGTTAGCTGTGGTCAAAGAAGAAGTAAATAAGCACGATGATCTGTTGAAGGATTTGCTGAAAAAAGAGACCAAAGAGATCACAGATTCTCAGCACACTGTCATTCGCCCTGTGAAAGAGAATGTCGTTTTTTTTGGTCGAGTCCGTTTCGAGAATCTATCAGATATCGAACTTGGCGCATTTTTAGCAGCTCTTGACCTTCCGGAAGGCCTCGCTCACAAGCTGGGAATGGGTAAACCTCTGGGCCTTGGCAGCGTTCGAATAGATCCAAAGCTTTTTCTTGTAGACCGTGAAATTCGCTACGAAAGTTGGGGTAATAATGGAGTTAACATTCAAGATGCTCATGTATTTCTCGATGCTTTCGAAAAACAGATAATCGAGCATGCTCGAAATTCCCTAGAAACCATTGATACGAGCAAGAGTGGACTGTGGCAAATTGGAAGGCTACAGGCATTGTTTTATTTATTGGGCTGGAATACCAAACCACCGTTATCAGAGACTGACTATATGCCACTGGAACGGTTCCAAAATAGGCCGATTCTGCCTACACCCCACTTGGTTTGTAGGAAACAGGAGCCCTCTTGGCCGATTGATCCACCAAAAAAAGGTGCACAGCAGGCAGTTGCAACGAAAACAAAATCTCTTGAGTCACCCTGCGCGGATATATCGGTTACAAAACATACGGTTATTCCGAAAGCTTTTAACCCGAAAAAAGACATTTTAAAAGGACAGCATAGAAATGGATTCCTGATGCGTAAAGGTGAAATCTGGATTGCCATGTTCGAGGGAGACGATCGCGAGGCAGTTATTCTAAATACAGATGCAATACCAAAGGATGCAATCGATAATGATATCGCGGAATTTTACATTATGGAACAAAGCAAAAAAATAGGAATAAGGGTTCGCTTCAATAAACTCGCAATAAAGAAATGAGCTTATTCTATGCGTATAACCCTCGAACTTTCTCACCGGAAGCGGATAGTGACGCTGCCGGTGAACAATTCACACCTGCTCTCCTCTCTCATCTACAACATCGTTGATAAAAGCTCAAGCGAGTATGCTGAACGGCTGCACGAACAGGGGTACCGTTTGCAGAACAAGGCATTCAAGCTCTTTACCTTTTCGCCGTTGTATCTGCAAAACCGGCGGAAATGGGAAATGCATGATGACGGAACCATGAGTACAAGCGAGCGGCTCCTGCATCTCGTTATCTCTTCGCCGAAAAGCGAGTTCATCGAACACCTCGTTGTCGGGCTTCTGCATGAGCCATTTGTCTCGGTGGGGAAAGAGCGGTTCAGGGTTGAAACCGTCCGGCGGCTTGACCAGCCTGCACTGTCAGGCGATATGCGCTTTATCGCCCTCTCACCCATTGTCTGCGCCACCAAGCACACTGACGATGTGTATGCCCAGTACCTCTTTCCCGGAGATGAGGAGTTTGAACGGGTGCTCTGTGAGAACCTCTGCCGCAAGTATGAGGCGCTTTACACCCGGCCCTTCGCAGGCGACAACAGCAACTTCCGCTTTACGCTTGATCATAACTATGCGGAGCGCAAACAGGGCAAAATCCGGAAGCTGATTACCATCAAGGAGGGGAAGCCTGACGAGACAAAGGTTAAAGGAGTGCTTGCGCCCTTCAGGCTTGAAGCTCCGGCGGAACTGATGGAGGTCGGATACGAGTGCGGGTTCGGCGAAAGGAATTCGCAGGGGTTCGGGATGGTGAAAGTTGATGAATGCTGAATGGTTACGCGCTTGCTTTCAGCATTGGCTGCACATGGTGCTTTGGTTTGTGCAGAGACAAATCGTGAGTTGCTTGCAGGTTAAGCCAGAACTCCGGTGAAGTGTTGAACGCCTCGGCA
>Ga0172372_10008769_pt1 | contig 13260 bp, 7 predicted proteins | sample LakKiv5m_2_FD_114544 | JGI IMG/M metagenome (GOLD analysis project Ga0172372, IMG submission 114544) | Freshwater microbial communities from Kabuno Bay, South-Kivu, Congo - kab_092012_9.5m | ecosystem: Environmental > Aquatic > Freshwater > Lake | place: Democratic Republic of the Congo...
CAGCGCCACTGCGCTTCAAGCACCGGTCGCGGGCAGGCCCCGAACGAGCCGTGGTTCAGGAACGTGATCGCAGGGTCGAGAACGAATTGTTCGCGAAGAGACATGAATGCGAGACCAGGAGGTGGACCCAAGACACGCTTCATTGAAGCGCCCGCCACTCTCTCCGAAGCGCAATTGCCCTGTCAAATGCCGGATCGCCTCGCCTTCAGCGCGCGGACGCGATAGAGTCGCGCTCCATCGTTTCTCATCCCGGAGACTGCCTTGAACGCCCCGAGTTCCGCTGCGGCCTCAGCGCCGCCGATGGCCGCACCGTCTGATCCTTCCCAGGGGCCCGATACCGGGGCCGCGCATTTTCTTGAGGGGCTGACCGATCTTGGCATTCGCTGCCTGTTCGCAAATATGGGGACCGACCATGTGAGCCTGATCGAGGAAATGGCAAGGTTTCGCGCAGCAGGCCGGCCGTTTCCCGAGGTTTATCTTTGCCCCCACGAAAACGTCGCGGTCCACATGGCTGCGGGCTACGCGGCAGTCACGGGGCAGGGGCAGGGCGTGCTGGTTCATGTCGATGCGGGGACCGCCAATGCCGCCATGGGCGCACACAATCTGCAACGTGCGAGGCTACCAGCGCTGCTGATGGCCGGGAAGGCGCCCTATACGCTCCGTGGCGAACTTCCCGGATCACGCGACAACTACGTGCACTTCATTCAGGATCCCTTTGATATTGGCAGCCTGGTGCGACCGTATGTCAAGTGGGAGTACAACCTGCCCACAGCGGTGGTCGCTCGCGAGGCGCTGCGGCGAGCGCACAGCGTCATGCACTCCGATCCACCGGGTCCGGTCTACATGACACTGCCTCGCGAGGTGCTGGCGGAGTCACCCGCAGTGCCCGCGCATCAGAAGTTTGACGAGCTGCGCTACGGGCCAGCACGCCTGGGAGGTGTGGACGACGCGCGTGCGTCTCTGATCGCCGAGCGGCTGCTCGCAGCCGAGCGCCCGATCCTGATCACCTCGTATGCCGGCCGCCGCCCTGACGCCGTCAAAGCCATCGAGGAGCTTGCCCTCCTGTGCGGAATCCGGGTGGTTGATTACATGCCGAGCGCTTTGGGCATCTCGCGCCGGTCGCCGTGTTTTGCAGGCTTTGACCCGGCCGCTGTACTGCCTGGCGCCGATGTGGGTCTGCTGGTCGACATCGACGTGCCCTGGCTGCCGCGCTTTGTACGACCTGATCCGGCGACCTGGTGGGCACACGTCGATGTGGACCCGATCAAGCAGGATTTTCCCATGTGGGGGTTTGCAAGCGATCTGCGCATGCAGGCCGATGTGGCCACGGTGCTGCGACAGGTGGCCGCCATCGTACGCGCGCGCTCAGACGGGAGCTTCCGAGCACGCGTCGAGCGAAGAATGCTCGAACTCGAGGCAGCGGCATCGGCCCGCGTCGACGCACTCGCGCGCGCAGCGGCTAAGCCGGGCGAGGCGGGTGCTCTGTCTGCGGCTCATGTTTGCGCGGCCCTCTCCCGGGCGCTGGCCCCTGATGACGTCGTCATCAATGAGGCGGTCAGGAACTCGCCAGCCGTGTTGAACCAGATCATCCGGACCGAGCCTCTCAGCTTCATCGGTGGTGCCGGTGGCGGTCTGGGCTATAGCGGCAGCATGGCTTTGGGCGTCAAACTTGCGCGACCACAGTCGCGCGCGGTTCATGTGCTGGGCGATGGCGCATTCCATCTCGGAACGCCAAGTTCGGTCTATGCCACGGCCCAGCGCTATGGCCTGCCGGTCTTCACCGTCATTCTCGACAATGGCGGCTGGCAGGCGGTGAAGGAAGCGGTGCTGCGTGTTTACCCCGACGGCGCATCGGCAGCCGGGAACGAGTTCCACGCACGACTGCAGGGCGCAACCCGCCGCTTTGAAAAAGTGGGTGAAGCGTTTGGCGCTTACGGCGAACTGCTGATCGAACCTGCCGAAGTGGAGCCTGCCATTGCCCGCTGTCTTGAAGCGCTCGATTCGGGGCGCTCGGCTGTGCTCAATGTGCAGATCGGTCTGCAATAGTCCATCACACCTTGCGGAGACTCGATGATGACAAACAGGTCCTTTCTGACGGCAGAGCAGCCCCATCGGCGCCATGCGTCGCGTCGCCATCACCTTTACGCTGCAGCGGCTCTTGCCGCCACGCTTGTGGTGCCGGGCATTTCGCAGGCCCAGACTGCCGCCGACTGGCCAGCCCGTCCGATTACGCTTGTCGTGGGGTATGCCGCAGGTGGTGGCGTGGATTTCATGGCGAGGCTGCTTGCGGAGAAGCTCTCCGAGCGGCTGCGTCAGCCGGTGGTGGTTGAGAACCGTCCAAGTGTCGGCGCAGTCGTGGGCAGCACCCAGGTGGCGCGCGCCAAACCCGATGGCTACACGCTGATGATGGGCGCCCCCGGGCCGGTGATCTTCAATCACGCTTTGAATGACAGGCTGCCCTATGGTCCCCAGGATCTTGCACCTGTCTCCATCATGAGCGATTCGCCGCTGGTGCTGCTGGTGAACGCTAGCAATCCGGCGACCACTGTGAAGGCGCTGGTTGCCCAGTCTCAGGCTCAGCCCGACAAGAGCAACTACGCAGCAAGTTCAGCGTCGTTCCAGCTCGCGAGCGAGCTCTTCAACAAGCTCACCGGTGCGCGCTTTGCGCATGTTCCCTATAAGGGAGCAAACCAGTCTGTTCAGGCGGTGATGGGCGGCGAAGTCACCATGGCATTGGCCGATTCGGGTCCTGCGATCACCGGTCTTCAGAGTGGCAAGCTGCGGGCGCTGGCGGTGACCTCGGTCGAGCGCATGCCGGGCTTGCCCGACGTTCCCACGCTGCGCGAGCTGGGTGTTGACCTGACGCTGTCGCTCTGGATCGGACTGCTGGCACCTGCTGGGACACCGGCTGACATCATCCATCGACTGCATCGCGAGGTGGTTGCCATCAACCAATTGCCCGATATTCGGGCAAAGATTCTGGCCAAGGGTAGCGTCCCTGCCACGCTGGAACCCGCCGCTTTCGCCCAGCTGATTGCCAAAGAAATTCCATTCTGGCGACAACTGGCCCGGGATAACGGCATTCAGGGCAACTGATCACCACGAATCACGGGCAGGGCTGGAGGTCGATTCCAGCCGCGGTACGAACGCGCTGATGTGCATAGTCGCTGCACACCGGGCGGGTTACCAGGTTGTTCGGCGCGGGTCTGGCAGCAATCTGCTTCACATAGTTGATCAGACTCTGATCGGCAAACAGGCTGCCAGCGGTGGCGCACCGGCCGCCCGTTCCGGTGCAAACATGTTTGAGCGTGTCGTAGCCTTCGAATCCCTGCGAGAGGTAATCGGTTAGCACACCCAGATAGGTCTGGTTCGCCTGGATGGCGGCCCAGTTGCCGGTGACCGGGTCTTTCACCTCAACCTGGGTGAAGCGCTGGCCGCGCGCCTGGGTCAGGTCAAGATTCCAGCGCAGGCCGCTGGCGTAAGGATGTGAGCCACTCGAGTTGCGCTTGTCCAGCCAGTTGGCAACGCCATCCTCCAGGGCTGAGACGATTTCAGCGCCGGTCAACTGGATACTGAAGAGTTCGTTTGGAAAAGGCGATACCAGGTAGGCGTCCTGGTTTCGCAGGACCCGGGCATTGACGCCATCGCTTTCCAGGGGTACCCGAACGCCGCCAGCGTTGGTGAGACCGAAGTGCGCTTTGGGAAACTGTGTCACGCCGCCGCCGTAGGCCTCACGGTAAGCCTCCGCAACGATTTGCGAAATGTCGGCTCCCCTCGCGCGGGTTTCGACGCCGTTGCATGGGGCGCCGCCCCGGTTGGCGGATCCCGGCTCTCTTACCAGGCAGAGCGAATCCGCCGCGCTCAGCGTACCAATGACGGCCTGGGTTCGGGCGGAATAGTCGGCCTCAAATCGGGCCAGACGGGTGGTGACCTCACTGTCATCGGAGGCGACCCGTACCGATTTGATGCGGGCGAGTCGCGCCTCGAACGCTGCGCTCTCCTCGGCAGACAGTGCCTGCTTGTTGCGGGAGAAGGTCTTTCCTATCACCAGCGACGCGGTGCCATCGCAGGATTGGACGCTCCCATCGCTGTTGAACACTACCCGCATCTGCGCGAACACCTTGGCGTATTCAAATGCCTGTCCGACGCACACCAGTTCACCAGACTTGTTTCGTACCACGGTGGGGTAGGTGCCCTGTGGGTCGGCAAAGTCCACCTCGGAGAATTCTCCAAGGAGAGTATGCGAGTCTCCGCCGATGATGACGTCCACATCGGTGAGCCGCGCGGCGAGCGCCAGATCGGGTTGATAGCCAATATGCGTCATCAGCACGATATGCCTCACACCCAGCGATTTGAGCTGGTCGATCGTGCGTTGCGCGGCCTCCGCCTCGTCATCGAACGCCGTGGTGGGGAGGGGGCGCGAGGCGTTCTGCGTCTTACCCTTTACATCAATGCCGATGAGCCCGACCGGGACCCCGCCCACGTACCGAATCAGGTAAGACTGAAAGTAAGGTGAACCATCCGCGCGCATGGCGAGCGGCGTACCCGCTGCAGGACGGATGTTTGCAGCGAGCACGGGCGTTTTGCACTGAGGGTCGGAGGCGAGCATGTCCAGAAATTTCTTCAGCGCGGCGTCCCCGTCATCGAACTCGTGATTTCCAGGGATGAAGGCATCGAAGCAGATGGCGTTCATGGCCAGCGCGTCGGTTTCGCCATCAAAGAAGGTGTAATACGGAGTACCCGTGATGGCATCGCCCGCATGAAGCTTGAGAAGGTTGGGTGTGGTGGCGGAGGCCTGCCTGAACAGCGAGGCGAGGCGCGCAAAGCCGCCCAACTCCACCGTGGTGCTGACGCCATCGACGACCAGCGTGGTTTCGAACGGCCGGATATTCGAGTGGTGATCATTCACATGCGCGATATTCAGCTCGAAGGGAACCGGGTCGGTCGGAAAGAAGAGGCAGCTGCTCGTGCTGAGCGTGAGCACAAGGGTGGAGAGAATGCTGCGCAGGCGGATCGGCTTCTGGTTTGACATGGCGGGCAGACTTGCGATGAGAAGAGTCGGGTTCTTTGTGCGTTGCCCGCCTGGCGGGCCTCTGGGAAGGGTGCAGGTCCGGGCTGTCTGATGGCGCTCGCATGCACCGTCTACGATACCATCCTCCGGTTACCTTCGCTCCGTTCTGACGACCATGACCATACATCAAACAAAGCCCTCCCAAGTGCTGATCGCTGGCGGCGGTCCTGTGGGCATTGGTCTTGCCATTGAGCTCGCCTCCCGGGGCGTGCGCAGCACCGTCATCGAACGTCATCTGCAGATTCCGCCTATTCCCAAGGGGCAGAATCTCACGCAGCGAACCATGGAGCATTTTAGGGCCTGGGGGGTGGAGGAGGCGATCAGGGAGGCGTCGCCTATTCCTGTGTCGTTTGGCATCGGCGGACTGACGGCCTACGGCACCCTGTTGTCGCCCTGGCATTACGACTGGTACCAGCGGGTGATCGTCCGGCCTTACTACGCGTGCGACAACACCCGGCTGCCGCAATACGCGACCGAAGCGGTGCTGCGCGCGCGCGCAGCTCAAATGCCCGAGATCACGCTGCTTACTGGCTGGACCGTGAGGGAGCTCACACAGCATCAGACCGGTGTCGAGGTCGACATCGAATCGGCGGACGGTAGCAGGCAAACGCTTTCTGCGCCCTGGCTGGTGGGTTGCGATGGCGCCCGCTCGATCGTCCGCGATCGCGCGGGCATTACTCAGACACGCGATGATCACGAAACCCGGATGGTGCTTCTGGTGTTCCGATCCAGGACACTGAACGATCTGATCGCCCGCTACCGGGGCAAGTCCTTTTTCAATGTGCTGCATCCCGAGTTGAAGGGTTACTGGCAATTTTTTGGACGTGTTGATACCGGTGAGACCTGGTTTTTTCACTCGCCGGTTCCCGAGGGCACCACCCGAGACAACTTCAACTTTCATCAGTACCTCGAGTCGGTGGTGGGCGCGCCGTTTGACTGCAGCTTCGATCACATCGGCTTCTGGGACCTGCGCTTCGAGGTGGCCAATCAATATCGGGCGGGGCGGGTGCTGCTGGCGGGCGACGCGGCACACAGCCATCCGCCCTATGGCGGCTACGGCATCAACACCGGCTTTGAAGACGCCCGTAACCTCGGCTGGAAGCTCGCGGCTGTGCTTCAAGCTTGGGCGGGAGAGCGTTTGCTCGACTCCTATGATCTCGAGCGACGCCCGGTGTTCGAATCCACCGCTGCCGATTTCATTCGCAATTTCATCGAGGTGGACAGAGAGTTTCTTCGGGACCACAACCCGGCTCGTGATCGTTCTGACTTTGAGGCAGCGTGGGCCGAGCGTGCAGCGGGCAGTCCGGCCGAAATCCAGGGCTTCGAGCCCCACTATGAAGGCTCACCGATTGTGTTCGGGCCGGAGGGGGGGCGCTGCAGCGCCGTCGGGATGCATCAATTTACTGCGCGCCCGGGGCACCATCTCGCGCCGCAGGCAGCAGCCGATGGAGGAAGTTTGTTTGACCGGCTCGGAGCGGGCTTCACGCTTCTGGTGCTGGGCGATGCCAGTGACTCGCATCAGGCAGAGCTTCGCGATCGGTGGGTGAAGCGGGCGCAAATGCTGGCTGAACAGGCCGCATTACCGCTGTCGGTGGTTCGAGACGCGTCTGCCGCCGCAAGGCAAGCCTATGGCGCCGCGATGGTTCTGGTGAGACCGGATGCTTTCGTGGCCTGGGCAGGGGATGGCTCCGAGGCCCCCCCGGAGCGGGTGCTTGCGCGTTCGATAGGCGCTGAACCGGCACCGAGATAGCGGCTTGTATAAAGCGCCTCAACGCGAACAGCGGCACTGGCGTTTCGGGCAGCGAGGCTATCGCCTGGTCCCTCGCCACAACCACAAGGCGTAGCCCACCGCGCAGCCCACACCGAGCACGTATCCCAGCCAGCGGTTGTCGAACGTTTCCAGACCCAGGGCTGTAGCCAGCAAAAAAAGCCCCACGCCGCGCAACCCGATGCCAAAGCCCGTCAGCACGCTTCGCGCGGCCGGCCCGCCATAGAGCGCTCGGGTAAAGGCCGGCAGTACCGAGCCGTTGATCGGGTAGGTGAGCAGCATGGCACTGACCAGGGGCGGGGTGTCGGCCGCCAGAAGGAGAACGCTTGCCGCCATCAAGAGTGCCGCGGCCAGCCGGAAACCGAGCTCCATCGGCGGCACGCGGACGCCCCCTTCCGGTGGACGGCCCGCCGGAATGAGCCACGGGCCGACTACGATGGACAGCAGCCCAAGCCCCACCGTGATGAAGCGCGGTCCGGGAAGAAAATAGGTGACCGCGGTGAGTGCGAAGAAGGCACCGCTTGCGATCAGAATGGACTGCCACCAGTTGAAGCGGACGACCGACCATCCCATCGCCACGATGAACCCAACGCAGGCAGTGAAGTTGGCCAGCGTGGTCCAGCAGATCTCTGCCACGCGCCCGCCCGGCAGGTCGAGTAGCAGCAGCCCGATGAGGGGGGCCATGATCAACGGAAAGCCCGCGATCAGGCCGCCAGCGCGATGACCGAATCGCCTGGCCGCCCAAGTGGCCGACAGCATGCTGAGTGCGACCAGCGAGAGCTTGAGCGCGAGCATGGATCAGGAGGCGCGGGGCAAATGGGGGGGCTGCGTCGGCTTGCGGCCCATCCAGCGCAGCAGCATCTGTGACAGATCGTCAATCAGCAGAAACACCACCGGAATGACCAGGAGGCTGAGTACGGTGGACGTGATCAGCCCTCCGATCACCGCAATTGCCATGGGTGAGCGAAAACTGCCGTCTCCGCTACCCCATTGCATGGCAATCGGCAGCATGCCTGCACCCATTGCAATGGTGGTCATCACGATGGGACGAGCGCGCTTGCGGCAGGCATCGATCAGTGCGTCAAAGCGAGACAGGGGTTCTGCCGCTGGCTGACCCTCTGCTCCGCCGTGACCACGCCGCGCCACGATCGCGTACTCAACCAGCAGGATGGAGTTTTTGGTGGCAATGCCCATCAGCATGATGAGACCGATCAGTGAGGGCATTGAAAAGCTCTGATTGGCGACCAGCAGGCCAACAAAGGCTCCGCCCAGGGAAAGCGGCAAGGCAGCCAGGATGGTGACGGGATGCAGAAAGTCGCGAAAGAGCAGCACCAGCACTGCGTAAATGCATAACAGGCCGGTCAGCATCGCCAGCCCGAAACTGGCAAACAGTTCGCCCATCACCTCGGCATCACCCACCTCCACCATACGGACCCCGGCCGGCAGGGACACGATGGCGGGCAACTTTTGTACCGCCGCGGTCGCCTCGCCCAGCGGCACGCCCGACAGTTCGATCTCGAAGCTCACGTTTCGGGCCCGGTCGTAGCGGTCGATCACGGCGGGTCCGCCAGCCAGTTCAACGCTGGCCACCTGCGAGAGCATGACCGGCCCAGCGGCACCAGGAACCGTGAGGCGCTCGAGAAGGGACAGATCGCTGCGTGCCCTATCGTCAAGGCGAACCACAATCGGTACCTGTCTTTCAGGGAGATTCAGCTTGGGCAAGGCCGCATCGTAGTCGCCCAGGGTGGCAATGCGAAGCGTCTCACCAATGGCCGCACTGGTAACGCCCAGGTCGGCTGCTCGCGCGAAGTCGGTACGCACCCGGATCTCCGGCCTGACCACGCTGGCGCTCGACACCACGCTGCCAAGACCGGGGATGGTTCGCAGATCACGTTCAACCTGCTGGGCAGCCGACTGCAGGGCGTTGGCGTCACCCGAGCTCAGAACCAGCACGTATTTCTCGCCCGAGCTACCCAGTCCCACCTTGAGGCGAACCCCGGGCAATGTCTCGAGTTCAGACCGAATACGCGCTTCGATCGGCTGCTTGCGTTCGCGTTCGCCGCGTGGCGAGAGTTGAATGGTAAGCGTGGCGCGGCGCACTTCAGGCAGCGCGCCAGCGGCAAAGGGGTCTGACCCCGCAGAGCCTGCGCCTATCGTGGTGTAGACGCTTCGCACCTCGGAGATGCGATCGACCAGGCGCTGACGCGCCTCTTCGGCAACGGCCAGGGTCTGAGAAAGCGTTGAGCCCGGCTGCAGCTCGATGGTGACCTGCGTCTGCGAGTTGTCGTCGGCCGGCAGGAAGCCTTTTGGTAACAGCGGAATCAGCGCAATGGAGCCAGCAAAAAATGCCAGGGAACCCACGAGGGTGATGAACTTGTGACGCAGGCACCAACGGGCGGTGGCGAGATAGGCGCGAATCCAGCGCGGCTCGTGATGCTGGCTGGAGGTCACCACCGGCCGTAGCAGGTAGGCTGCCATCATCGGGGTCAGCAATCGGGCCACCACCAGTGATGCAAATACCGCGAGCGATGCAGTCCAGCCAAATTGCTTGAAGAATTTGCCGGCAATCCCGCTCATGAATGCGGTGGGCAAAAATACTGCAATGAGGGTGAAGGTGGTCGCAATGACCGCAAGTCCGATCTCATCGGCGGCCTCCATTGCAGCCTGGTAGGGGGTCTTGCCCATCCTGAGATGGCGCACGATATTCTCGACCTCCACGATCGCGTCATCCACCAGAATGCCGATGACGAGGGAAAGCGCGAGCAGGGTCACGACATTCACCGAGAAGCCCAGCCAGGCCATGCCGATGAACGCGGGGATGACCGACAGAGGAAGTGCGACTGCGGAAACCAGGGTGGCCCGTAGGTCGCGCAGGAAAAGCCATACCACCAGTACCGCCAGAATGGCGCCCTCGTAAAGGAGAACCAGCGATGCGTCGTACTCGTCCTGAACGGGGGTGACAAAGTCGAAGGCCTCGGTGAAGCGAATGTGGGGGTGGTCATTCGCAAGCCGCACCAATGCAAGGCGTACGGCCTTGCCGACTGCCACTTCGCTCTCGCCCCGGCTGCGGGACACTTCAAATCCCACCACCGGTTTGCCATCGAGGAGGGCCGCCGAGCGCGGGTCGGCGTGGGAGTCTGTGATGTTGGCAAGCTGGTCCAGTCGCACGCTTCGCCGAGCCGCGCCGCCCCCCGGCGGCAGGGAGGAGGGTGTCTGCGCGGCCGCGTGTCCCACCGCAATATCGATTGCCGCCAATTCGGCTGCGGTCTTGACTATCCCCAGCGTTCGGATGGGTTGCTCGGCGCTGCCGACGTCGGCACGGCCCCCCGCGCTTTCCTGTTGAACCTGTCTGAGCTGGCGCGACACATCGGCTGCGCTCAAGCCCAGTGCCTGGAGCCGCGCGAGGTCCAGCGCCACGCGCACTTCGCGGTCAACGCCACCCACCCTGTTGACGGAGCCCACGCCTGGAACAGCCAGAAGGGCACGCGATAACTCATTGTCGATGAACCAGCTGAGCGCCTGGTCATCCATCCGGCTGGAGCTGACTGCATACGCGAGCACAGGCTGGGCTGCAATGTCGAGCTTCTGAACCACCGGCTCCCTGAGATCGGCGGGCAGGTCCGAGCGCACCCGCTGCACGGCCGATCGGACGTCATCGAGTGCTTCCTGGACGGGTTTCTCAAGCCTGAATTCGACGGTCAGCGACAGGGCGCCATCCTGGATTCGGGTGGTGATGTGGCGGAGCCCCTGCACCGAGGCAATTGCGTTCTCGATCTTCCGCGCGACGTCGTTTTCAAGAGAGGAGGGCGAGGCACCCGGCAGCGCAGCCTTCACCACGACGGTGGGCAGATCAATGTCTGGAAAGTTCTGCACTTTCATCGCACGGAATGCGACGGCGCCGGCAAAGCACAGCAGTACGAACAGCAGGATCGCCGGTATCGGGTTGCGGATAGACCATGAGGAAGCGTTGAACATGGGGGGGCCTGGTCAGCGCCGGCCAGCGGGTGCCGGAACCACGCGAACCTGATCACCGTCGTTCAGGAAACCGGCACCGCTCGCCACCAGGGTTTCATTGCCCTTCAGCCCCGACAGAATTTCAACGCGATCGGCCGAGATGCGTCCGGTCTGAATTCGTAACTGCGTCACACGCTGGTCGGGCTCGATTCGGAACACATAGCTGAAGCCATCGCGCATGGCGATCGCAGACTGCGGTACCACCAGTGTGCTGGACTGACCCATCAGGAATCGGCCGCGAACAAACATGCCGGGTCTGAGCCGGGCGCCCTCGGGCGTGTTCATTGCGGCAACGTCAACATGAACCACTGCGTTGCGGGTCTGCGGATCGACCAGGGGGGCGAGCATCCTCACCCGACCGGTCATCGAGATGCCGCCAGGAAGGTCAAGCTGGGCCGGCGTGCCAGGCTTGATCCGCAGCAGTTCGTCCGAGGTAAGCTCTGCCCGCCACTCGAGCCGCCCCTGCCGGATCAGGCGGAACAACTCCTGACCGGGCTGGGGGACCGATCCCACGCTTGCCGATCGGGCGCTGATGACGCCGCTATCCGGCGCGAGGACACGCGTTTGCGCCAATCGTGCTCTCACGCCCTGCTCCTGGGCCTGCCCGCCCTGCAGGCGAGCGAGAGCGATCTCCTCCGCATAGAGGTACTGAGCAATCTGTGTTGCGCTGAGCGCGTCGGTTTCGCGCAGTGATCTGGCGCGCTCGGCGTTATCTCGTGCCTCGGTCCATTGCGCCCGCAGTTCGCGCACAGCGGCCTCGGCCTGGGCGAGATCGGCTTCCAGGGTGGCCGACGAAAACACAGCCAGCACTTCACCTCGGCGAACGGTATCGCCTACCGCGGCACGTATCTCCAGCAGGCGCAGACCCGCGGTTTCGCTTCCTATCGGAGCTTCGTCCCAGGCGGCAATGCTGCCGTTGGCCGGTAACTGCAGGGCCAGCGTTTCCCGCGTCGGTGTGATGGCCGATACGCTGAGAGCCGGACGGGGGGCCGCGGTTTGAGCCTGGCTGAGTGCGCCCGGCAGGCTTGCCAGTGCGCCCGTGGCTGAGAGTGTTGCGCCGACCAGCAGGCGAATGACAGCGGGTCGCCATGTGGGCCGGCCCATTCTGGATCGATTTGCAGTGTTGCTGACTTGCTTCATGGGGTATCCCATCCGCCACCCGCAGCCCGGTAAAGCGAAACGCCTGCGATCAGGCCCTCGCGAACGGTTGCCAGTTCATTGATTCGAATGTCGATCACCGCGCGTCGTGCCTCCTCGAGCGATTGCCTGGAATCGAGCCCCGCGGCGACGCGTTGTTCCGTGGCGCGCAGCGATCGTTCAAGCGATTGGCGTGCAGCGCGCACCTGGGAAAGTCGCCTCTCGCTGAAATGGACCTGGACCAGCGCGTCCTCCACCTCCCGGATCGCCTGGCGAACCTTGGCGTCGAATTGCCGCGCAGCATGGTCAAAGTCAGCCTGCGCTGCCTTGACCAGGGCCTCTGCAACACCGCCGTCGAACACGGGAACCTGAAGTCGGATCGGTCCGAGCGACCAGGTGTTGAGGTCTGCTGCGAGGGGGCCGCCCCGAACGCTGAAGGCGCCAATCGATCCGCCGAGTGAAAGCCGAGGCAGGCGCATCGTGCGGGCTTCGCCCACCAGACTGGCGGCAGCCAGCACCTCGCGCTCGGCAGCGATCACATCGGGACGCTGGGCCACCACCTGGGTGGGCAGGCTTCGAACGACCATCGCGGGCGGGACATCGAGCGCGCGTCCGGCGCGACGGGTGAGGCGCTGCCGCAGATCGGATTCGCTCAGCGCTGTCAGGGCGACCAGCGCCTTGACGTCCAACTCGCATGCCGACTGCTGCGCGAGAAGGCGTGAACTCGCGCCCGCCTGCCGCGCTTCAGCACTTTCTGCCGTGGCCAGGGTTTGCAGGCCTGCGCTGGCGTTCAGGCGAGCCAGTCTGGCGAGCTCACCCAGAGCGTGGGCGTCCAGGGCAAGCTGCTCGAGCACGGCCTCGCAGTAGCGCAGGCTCAGATACAGCACCGCGGTTTCGGCGGCGATCAGCACTCGCGCATCATGCCAAAGTGCCTCGGCACCGGCGGCGCGAGCCTGCGCGGCCTGGGCAGCGAATCGCCGTCCACCAAACAGGTCGGCTTCCCAGCTCGCGGCGAGCGACGCCCCGGCGGTTCGGGAAAGCGGCAGGGGATATTGCGTATTGCCCCGGGTGACATTCCCGGAGGCATCGAGCGTAGGTCCCAGGGCCGCGTCCCCCGCGCTCTGTTCAGCCCGGGCCCTCTCGAGTCGCGCCTTGGCTGCGGCAAGTGACGGACTGGCGGTCTGAGCAAATACGATCAGTTCCGGCAGGGTGTCATCGCCCGCCTGAGCCCACCACGCAGACATCTCGGTGACTGATGCGCCGTGAGCAA
>Ga0172372_10008770_pt1 | contig 13259 bp, 14 predicted proteins | sample LakKiv5m_2_FD_114544 | JGI IMG/M metagenome (GOLD analysis project Ga0172372, IMG submission 114544) | Freshwater microbial communities from Kabuno Bay, South-Kivu, Congo - kab_092012_9.5m | ecosystem: Environmental > Aquatic > Freshwater > Lake | place: Democratic Republic of the Congo...
AGACTTAAAAATCGAAGAGTACCCCGCAGGGACATAGGTTGCGTAATTTTGGGTCGAAGTTAGGGCTTTGCCGCTGCGCAGCCGGCTTGGAAGGTCGCGGCAGTTTCCCGAAATCAGACATGGTTAAGATTGGCTCCATAGAATTGGGGGAATTTCCCCTGCTGCTGGCCCCCATGGAGGATGTCAGCGACCCGCCGTTCCGCATTTTGTGCAAAGAAGCGGGCGCGGATCTGGTTTTTACCGAGTTCATTTCGTCGGAAGGGCTGATTCGGGATGCCAGCAAGAGCGTGCAAAAGCTCGACATCCTGGAAGAAGAACGGCCGGTGGGCATCCAGATTTTCGGTGCCGAATTGGAGTCGATGCGCCAAAGCGCGCGGATCGTGGAAGCGGCCCGGCCCGATTTGCTGGACATCAACTACGGCTGCCCGGTCACCAAGGTAGTCTGCAAAGAAGCAGGGGCCGGCATTTTGCGCAACATTCCCAAGATGGTGAGCCTGACGGAGGCCATCGTGCGCAGCACGAACCTGCCGGTCACCGTCAAAACCCGACTGGGCTGGGATGACAGCACCAAGTACGTGGTTGAAGTAGCCGAGCGCCTCCAGGACGTGGGCATCAAGGCCATCTCCATCCATGGCCGGACCCGCGCCCAGATGTACAAAGGCGAAGCGGACTGGTCGCTCATCGCGGAAGTCAAGAACAACCCGCGCATGCACATCCCGGTATTCGGCAACGGCGACATCGACACCCCCGAAAAAGCCCGCGACTACCGCGCCCGCTACGGCGTGGACGGCGTCATGATTGGACGGGCCAGCATTGGCTATCCCTGGGTATTCCGCGAGATCAAACATTTTCTGCAAACCGGCGAGCACCTGGCACCGCCCACGCTCCCCGAACGCGTGGAGACCTGCCGCCGCCACGTGCGCCATTCCGTGGCCTGGAAGGGTCCCATCCTGGGCATTCTGGAGATGCGCCGCCACTACACCAACTATTTCAAAGGCTTGCCGGGCATCAAGCCGCTCCGCAGCCAACTGGTCACCGTGGCCACCCTCGAAGAGGTGGACGCCATTCTGGATGAGGTTTTGCCCACCTACAGCGAGTTCGTCTTTGCCTGAGGGTGCTGCTGGAAACGCCTCATCAATTTTGTACCATGATGCTTGTTCCTTTATTGTTGCTGTTGGTGGGCCTGGCGCTGTCGGCGAATTACGCCTACGTGTTGCTTTCCCGACGCAGCCGGGCAAGACTGGCCCTCCGCGAACTGGTGCAGACACTGAAGCCCCGTCAGCTGCAGGTTCATCGTCTGGTCGAAAAGCTCTCGGACGCTTCGCCAGTTTACGGGGAGGCCTTAACCCGGCTCCGTGAACTGAGCGATTTGCGCCAAGAGCGCAGCGAGGCGCCAAGCGACGAAGCGCTGCTGGAGCATGAAAACGCTCTCGCCCTGGAAATGGAGCGACTGATTCACGCCCATTCGCTCCCGGCAGATCCCGTTTGGTCTTTGCTGCTGGAATTGTGGTCGCAGGCCGAACGCAGCCTGCAACCCGCTGCCAGCCGATACAATGCCCAGGTTCGCAAATTCAACAGCAGCCTGACCGGCATTCCCGGCAAGTGGGTGGCGCCTTTGTTATCGCTGGAGCCGCTGCCCTTGTTGCGGCGATAGGGTTGAGAAAGGTTGCGGAGCCCTTCGCCCGGAATAAATGCAGCCAGAATGGCAGTTTGCGTCCACGGGAACACTTTTTGCTCTAGTTTTCGGCTGTAACAAACAACCCCGCCTCACACCCATGATAATTTACTATGTGATCACGTTCGGTTTCATGATCATCGGCCAGTTGGTCAGCGCCACCCTGCAGCGAAAGTTCAAGCAGTATGCCGCCCAGCCGAGTTCATCCGGACTGACCGGAAAGCAGGTTGCCGAGAAAATGCTGAGCGACAACGGCATTCATGACGTCAAAGTCGTTTCGGTAGAGGGTGCCCTGACCGACCACTACAATCCAGCCAACAAAACGGTGAACCTGAGCGATTGGGTTTATGCCGAAAGGAGTGTTGCCGCCGCCGCGGTTGCCGCCCACGAATGCGGACACGCGGTGCAGCACGCACAGGCCTATACCTGGCTCCAGTTCCGCTCCAAAATGGTGCCCACCGTGCAGATCAGCTCCAAGCTGGTGATGTTCGTGCTCATGGCCGGCCTGGCCATTATGGCCTTCAGCGGCAACAGCATGGTGTTGCTTTTGGGCATCATCCTGTTTGCCATCACCACCGCGTTTACCATCGTGACGCTGCCGGTGGAATTTGACGCGTCCAACCGCGCCCTGGCCTGGATGACTTCGGCCGGTGTGGTCACCAGCCGCGAGAACGACCAGGCCAAAGACGCCCTGAAATGGGCCGCGATGACCTACGTGGTGGCGGCACTTGCTTCCGTGGCCCAGCTGATGTACTTCATCATGTTGTTCATGGGCCGCCGGGACTAGTGGGCTCCGCCAGTTGCTGCGTTACGCGCAGTTTCTAACCATCGAGCTTTCAAGAGCCCGCAGGCCGCAAGGTTTGCGGGTTCTTTCGTTTAAAAGCTAGAGTCTAAACCTTTCTAGGGAAATTTCCCTAATTAGGGATTTTTCCCTAATTTTGGTTCGGCACAAAGGCTGATCGGACTTTCCGTCCGTTGCCCATACGCCGGGCCACCTTTCGCCTTCTGCTCAGCCGCCTTCCGCTTTTTACAAAACCCCGATGATCAAACCCAAATCGCCGCCGAATACCCGGGTCCGAATTCTGGAAGAGTGCCTGCGCCTTTTCAACGAGCGCGGGGTGGCAGAGGTGTCCAGCAAGGACATGAGCGAAGCACTCGACATCAGCCAGGGCAACCTGGCGTACCATTTCCCTCGCAAGGCAGATATCGTTCTGGCGTTGTTTGCAGAGCGCGAGGCGCGCATTGCCGAGCTTTTTGAGCGAATCCGGCAGCATTACCTCCGCAGCCGGCTCCAGCCTTTTGGGCTGGTGTTTGACCAGCTGACCGAGTTGTTCGGGATTGTGCAGCAGTACCGCTTCGTCTCCATTGATCTGGGCTACCTGGCGCGCAAGCACCCCGAGATTGGCGCGGCCTGGAAGCGCGAAAACGAGACCATGGCGCTGGTAGCCGACCGTCTGTTCCGGCTGGCGGTGGAAGACGGCTATCTGGAACCCGAACGCCAACCTGGCGCTTTTGCCCGGCAGATTCACCGGATGCAATTGCTGCTGAACTTCTCCGTGCTGGACCAGATGGCCCGGCGCGACCCAAACGTGTACGTAACCCTGCTGCTGGACGACTTGTCCCTTGGCATGACTCCGGCCGGCCGCAGGCTCGTGGGCGAATGGATGCCTGTACTGGCCACGGAGAACGAGAACCCTTCGCCCGAAAACTACTATGGAAAAGAAACTGCTCTTTGACGGAAAGACCTTCCTCTCGCCCAAGCCCATGCCCGAAGATCTGTACCGCGATGCGGTGATCAAAGGCATGACCATGGGCAATCCTATCCTGCCCTTTGTCATCTACGTGCCGCTGGTAGCCGCTTATTCGTGGTTCGCGCTGGGGCATTTTGGCCTCGGGGGAAGGGCCTTCGCGGGCCTGGCGAGCGCCGGCGTACTCTGGTGGACGGTCTTTGAATACCTGATGCACCGCTATGCCTTTCACTACCAGCCAACCTCGGCCTGGGGCAAGCGTTTGCTCTACGTGATGCACCACGGGCACCACCAATACCCCAACGACGAGCGGCTAATGGTCAGCAACCCGTGGGTGAGCTTGCCGGCTTCGCTGCTGTTTCTGGGTTTGGGCTGGTTGCTGCTGGGCGAAGGGGCCCTTGCCTTCATGGCGGGCATGCTCAGCGCATACCTGATTTACGACTGGCTGCACCATGCGGTGCACGTACACAACTTCAGCCATCCGCTGTTCCAGAAACTGAAGAAACACCACATGCGGCACCACTACCGCGACCCTGCCACCAACTACGGCTTCGTGACCACCTTCTGGGACCGTGTTATGGGCACAAAGGATTGATGATCAACAGTTTGCCGCATCTTTCTCCATAAAAATTCAAACGGTATTGAACTTTTTGCTGGATTAATTGTGACGGACCCCGTACCTTTGTTTAGCCTTTCTCAGTATACCGGAAGGCTCATGCCCTATCTCAGGCGCCAGTCCCGGCCAAAACGCACTAACCGGGCATTCTTTTTACCATTCTGTTTTACCATTCTGTTTTACCATTCTGTTTTACCATACTGTTAGCCATGAATCCAACTTCCTTTGTCAAACGGGTTCCGTTTGCCTTGTTCCTATCCGTCCTGGCCATGGGAATGTCGACCCTGCAAATCCAGGCACAAACTCCGGCCGATGCCGTCATGATGAAAAATGGCGAATTCTGCGGGGGACTCTTTTACCGCTACGGCAACTGGAGCAAGTATTGGCAGGCCGATTCGCTCATCGAAAACGGCAACATCGGCACGTTGAACATCCATCAGGCCAGTGCGGGTTTCGTCCTTGGCATCACCAAGTACGTGAACGTGTACGCCTCATTGCCCTATGTCGTGACCAATCCGACCGCAGGCCAGGTTCGCGGCGATCGGGGCGTGCAGGACGCTGGGTTGTATGCCAAAGTCAAGGCCATTGATTGGAAGAGCGATGCCGGCCAGTTTCTGCTGCTCGCCTCTGCCGGAGCCGGTATTCCGTCGAGCAACTATATTCCGGAGCACAATTATGCCATCGGCATGGGCTGCGTGTACGGTGTGGGCCGGGTCATTGCCGCTTACGAAGCGGAAATGGGCCTTTACGGTCGGGCATCCGGCGCCTTTCACCTGCGGGGCAATTCGGAAATTGTCCGGGAATCCTATTTCACTAATCAACCCTACCAAAGCAACATCGTGGACGTACCCCACGCTTTGGATGTGAACGCCGCTGTCGGCTACGCCACGGAAGGCAACCAGATTCGCATCGAGGCGGAGACTACCGTTTTCCGCACGCTGGGCGGCAATGACATTCGCTATTGGGATGCCATGTTCCCCTCCAACGACCGCGATTGGTTAGCGTTGGGCGGCAATGTCCAATACATTCCCGAATGGGGGAAGGGCTTTGGTTTTCACGCTACGGCATCTTCGGTGCTCACAGGGCGCAACACGCCGAAAGTGCTGACGGTAGGCGGTGGCGTCACGTACTTCTTCAAAATCTGGGACAAGCAGTCGGAAGCATCGATGTAAACCGCTGGTTCGCTCTTTTTTAACCCGCTCTATTTTAACCCGCTCTATTTTAACCCATACTGTCGCACCATGAACAAGATTTTTTCCCCCGCTGTATGGCTCAGCCTGATGGGCGCAACGGTGTTTGTTTCCTGCAAGGACGATATTCCCCAGGGAGAAGACCCGGTTTCATACGCCTATGCGCAATTGGATGAAAATGGCGGTGACTGGAACCCGATTCTGGTTGATGATGTCAATGCCATCGCTATCCCGGCACCGGATGCCGTCGGATCCGCGGCCTACGACGCCGAGTTGGACGAAGTGCTGTCGCTGAACAGCAACCTGAGTTCCAGCCAGCGCGAAGCGTTGGACTACTGGGGCAACAACACTGCCGTGCGTTGGATGGACATTGCGGAGAACCTGGTTTCGCAGTATTTCCTGCCCCCGCCCCCCGGACCGGAGGGCAATTACCCGCCGCCCAGCGCCGCCAACCCGGACCAGATTCCGTACTTCCCCTTTGCGCACCCCCCGTACGCGGCCCGCATGTTCGCCTACCTGAGTGCTGGCATGTACGATGCGGCCATTGCCTCCTGGCATTTTAAGTACGAATTCGACCGCCTGAATCCCTACGAAGCAGCCACGGGCATTGAACCCTACTTCCCGGCCAACGATCTGCCAGGTTATCCTTCAGAGGACGCCGCCATGGCTTTTGTAGCTCAGAAAATTTTGACCGTGATGTTTCCGCTGGAGGCCGATTTTATTGCCGGGCATGCCGAAACCTGCCGGGAATCGCGCAAGTGGGCCGGATTAGCCGTGGAAAGCGACCTGGTGGCCGGCGACAGCATCGGTGCCTACGTGGCCCGGGTGTTTCTGAACCGCTCGCGCAACGACAACATGAAGTTCGCGCAGACCGACAAACCCACCTACGAAGCCCTTAAGGCAGAGGCCGCCGCCCGCTGGGGCGATGCCTGGCCGGTTTGGGAGAATCTGGAGATCCCGCAGCGTCCGGTGGCCATCACGCCTAAATACGGCGAAGTGTTGCCCTGGTGGATTCCCAACGTGGAGGCTGTTCGCCCTGGCCCTCCGCCGGCCATTGGCTCACCGGAATACCTGGAGAACGAGCGGGAGCTGCTGGACCTGACCAAGCGGGCCACCCGGGAGCAGAAAGAGATCGCGTTTTACTGGTCCGATGGTCCCGGTACGGTATCGCCTCCCGGCCACTGGAACGACATTGCCACGGAGAGCATTTTGGAGAATCGGTTCAACCCGCTGCGCACGGCCCGCGTGTACGCCTACCTGAACACTGCTGTGCAGGATGCGGGCATCAGCTGCTGGGACACCAAGTTTTACTACTTCTACCCGCGCCCATCGCAGGCCAATCCGGAGATCAAGACCCTCTTCGGTATTCCGAACTTCCCGTCCTACACCTCCGGCCATTCCACGTTCTCCGGAGCTGCGGCTGAAGTGTTGGCGTCCTTTTTCCCGGAGAAGGCGGCCTACTTTGAAGAGCAGGCCGTAGAAGCCGGTATGTCGCGCCTCTACAGTGGCATCCACTTCCGGTTTGATGCCGAAGTGGGGGTTGCCGTGGGACACGACATTGGAGGCTATGCCGTCAGCGCCGCCGCCGCCGACGGATTTTAGGGTACTTCTAAAAACTCCATACACTTCGTTATGCAAAATTTTTAACATCCTCATTTACAACAGTAAACTCCGGTGTTAAAAATTTTGCATGCCTTGTCTCTGGAGTTTTTAGAAGCACCCCCTTATTCTAACCGTAAATTGGCTCTACGGAGCTGCTAAAACCCCGCCTCCCAGCGGGGTTTAGCTATTTTTGTGCAATAATTCTGCTGATTATCAAGCAGTTGCGAGGGGTACTGAAAATATTTCGCCCTAAATCGTTGTGCGGTGGAGTTGGCTCGTTTATCTTTGCCGTCCCTTAGCCCCAACACTTTAAACGCTGAATACGTGGATACGCTGCGCCATCTGAGTTACAAGACCCGTTTTGCCAACGAGGCTACCGTTAAGCGGGACTGGTACATTGTCGATGCCGAAGGTCAGACCCTCGGCCGCATTTGTTCCCGCATTGCTACCGTGTTGCGCGGCAAGCACAAGCCTGACTACACCCCGCATTTTGATGCCGGCGACCACGTCATCGTGGTGAATGCCGACAAAATCCGGCTCACGGGCAATAAACTGAACGACAAGGTTTACCTGTCGTACAGCCTGTATCCCGGTGGTCAAAAAGCGGTTACTCCGGCGGAGCTTTTGAACAAGAAACCTGAACTGATCATTGAGAAGGCGGTTCGCGGCATGTTGCCGAAGAATACCCTCGGTCGGGCCATGTTCAAGAAACTGTTTGTGTACACCGGTCCGGATCACAAACACAGCGCCCAGCAGCCCAAGCCGCTTCCGCTCATCTGATTTTCTTTCGATTGATTTTCTTTCGATCTACCTGACTGAAACCCGACTGAACCAAACGGTCCCCAAACAAGCTCATGGAGTATATCATCGCCACCGGTCGCCGGAAAGCTGCAGTAGCCCGCGTGTTCCTTAAAAAAGGATCGGGCAATGTGGTTGTTAATGGCAAAGAACTCGACGTCTATTTCAACCCGGTTCACCTCAAGGACACCCCGTTGAAGCCCTTGCAAATCTGCAACGTGGAGAAAGACTTTGACATCAAAGTCAACCTGCAGGGTGGCGGTGTCAAAGGTCAGGCAGAGGCCATGCGCCTGGGCGTTGCCCGCGCTTTGGTCAAAGTCAACGAGGAATTCAAGCCGGCCCTGAAGGCAGAAGGCCTGATGACCCGCGACTCCCGCGTGGTAGAGCGCAAAAAGCCCGGTCTCAAAAAGGCGCGCAAGAGCGACCAGTTCTCCAAACGTTAATCGGCCAAAAGCAAGAAACCGCACCGCATGCAAACCCCAACGTATCAGGAAATGCTGGACGCCGGTGTCCACTTTGGCCACCTGCGCAAGAAGTGGAACCCCAAAATGGCGCCGTACATCTTTGGCGAGCGCAAAGGCATCCACATCATCGATTTGTTCAAGACCCAGGAGAAACTGGAGGAAAGCGCTGCGGCCCTTCGCCAGGTTGCCCGTTCCGGCAAGAAAATCCTGTTTGTCGCTACCAAAAAGCAGGCTAAGGAGATTGTGGCCGATGCCGCACGCCGCGTGAGCATGCCTTACGTGACCGAGCGCTGGCTGGGTGGTATGATGACCAACTTTGCCACCATCCGCAAGTCCATCAAGAAGATGCAGAGCATCGAAAAGATGACCACGGACGGTTCGTTTGAAAGCATCACCAAAAAGGAGCGACTGATGCTCATGCGCGAACGCAACAAGCTCGAGCGTGTCATCGGCGGTATTGCGCAGCTGAACCGTCTGCCCGCAGCCCTGCTGATCGTGGACATCAGCCACGAGCACATTGCACTAGCTGAAGCTACCAAGCTGAACATCAACACCTTTGGGCTGGTGGACACCAACTCGGACCCCACCAAGGTTGACTTTGCGATTCCCTGCAACGACGACGCCTCCAAGTCCGTGCAGCTGGTCATGAACTACCTGACCCACGCCATCATCGAAGGCCTCGAAGAGCGCAAGAAGCAGAAAGCGGAAGGCGATGCCGTGGCGGACCGCGAAGCCATGGACGACGATGCCCAGGCTCACGCCGATGCCGAGCGCGCCGGCGATGAAAAGCCCGAGCGTGGCGCTCCTGTTGCCCGAATGGCGCAGGACGACGATGAAGAATAACCGTTAACCCCACACTGCCGGATCGCTTTGCCGAGGGCAGTGTTCCACAACTTCCTTCTCCGATGTCTGTAACGATTTCCGCAGCCGACGTTAACAAGCTCCGCAAAATGACCGGAGCCGGTCTGATGGACTGCAAGAAAGCGCTCACCGAAACCGATGGCGACTTTGAAGCTGCCATCGATTACCTGCGCAAAAAAGGCCAGAAGGTCGCCGAAAAGCGCGCTGACCGCGACGCTACCGAAGGTGTGGCCATTGCCAGAACCAATGCCGAAGGCACTTTTGGCATCGCCATCCGCCTGAGTTCCGAGACCGACTTTGTGGCCAAAAACGAAGAGTTTGTGGCCTTTGCCCAGTCCATCGCCGCTGTGGCGTTGGCGAATGCCCCCGCTGACCTGGATGCCCTGCTCGCCCTTCCCCTGGATGGCGGTCTGAGCATCGGCGAGCGCGTCACCGAAATGGTGGGCAAAATCGGCGAGAAGATCGAAGTGGCCGAGTACGTGCATCTCACTGCTCCCCAAGTCATCGCCTACATCCACGCTGGCAACAAAATCGGTGTGCTGGCCGGCTTTAACAAAGCTTCCGAGGCCATTGTATCCCTCGGTCGCGACGTAGCCATGCAGATTGCTGCCATGTCGCCGGTAGCCATTGATGAAGACGGTGTGCCCGAAAACATCAAGGCTCGGGAGCTTTCCATCGGCCGCGAAAAAGCTCAGGCCGAAGGCAAGCCCGAAGCCATGCTGGACAAAATCGCCGAAGGAACTCTGAAGCGCTGGTACAAAGACAACACGCTGCTGCACCAGGCTTTCGTGAAAGACGGTTCCAAGACCGTAGCGCAGGCCATTGCCGGCGTCGAGAAAGACCTGCAGGTGACCGGTTTCCACCGCGTAAGCATCGGCGAATAAGCAACGTGATCGACGTCCGCCCTCTCAGCGATAGGACGGTGGCGAAATCCTCTACAGTTTGATACGTCAGGCAGGCCTGGTCTTTTTAGATCAGGCCTGTCTGTTTTTTGTCTGGACCTTCTCAGAGGCGCCCATACTTCGTTGCGGGGCAATTTTGAAATCCTCATTTACAGACCGCCTGTTTCGCTATCTTTGGCCTCCGATGGAGCGCAAATACAAAAGGATCCTGCTCAAGCTTAGCGGGGAGGCCTTGATGGGATCGAAATCCTTCGGCATTGAGCCGGAACAGGTTCGGCAGTACGCGGAAGAGGTCAGGGTCATTCACGAGCAGGGCTATGAAGTGGCCATTGTGATTGGCGGTGGAAACATTTTTCGTGGGTTGCAGGCGGCGGATTCGGGCATCGAGCGGGCTCAGGGCGACTACATGGGCATGTTGGCAACCGTCATGAACGGCATGGCGTTGCAGAGTGCGCTGGAAGGGCAGGGGCTCTTCACCCGGCTCATGTCGGCGATCAAGATGGAGCAGCTCTGCGAGCCGTACATCCGACGCAGGGCCATTCGCCATTTGGAGAAGGGCCGCGTGGTCATCTTCGGCGCCGGTACGGGTAACCCCTATTTTACGACAGACACGGCAGCGGCCCTGCGCGCCATTGAAATCGAGGCTGACGTGATCCTGAAAGGCACCCGCGTGGACGGCGTTTATACCGCGGATCCGGAGAAGGACAAGAGCGCGACGCGCTACGATTCGATCACCTTCCGCGAGGCGTTGGAGAAGGGGCTCAAAGTCATGGACCTGACGGCCTTTACGCTGTGCGAAGAGAACAACCTGCCCATCATTGTCTTTGACATGAACAAACGGGGCAACCTGGCCCGGCTGTTGCAGGGCGAAGATGTCGGAACACTCGTTTCGAACGCCGTTTAATCCGGCCAACCTCAATAAATTTCATCGGGACTCATGACCGAAGATCTGGACCTCATTTTTGAATCCTGCGTAGAGCAGATGCAAAAAGCCATCGACCACCTGGAGGTGGAGATGACCAAAGTGCGGGCGGGGAAAGCTAACCCGAGCATGGTTTCGCACTTGTCCGTGGACTATTACGGAGCGCCGACGCCCCTGCCGCAGGTGGCCAACATCAGCACGCCCGATGCGCGTACGCTGACCATTCAGCCCTGGGAGCGGAGCATGATCCAACCCATAGAAAAAGCTATCCTTGCTGCGAACCTGGGCCTTACGCCCCAAAACAACGGCGAGACCATCATCATCAGCATTCCCCAGCTCACCGAAGAGCGCCGCCGGGATCTGGCCAAGCAGGTGCACAACCTGGCGGAGCTTGCCCGCATTGGCCTGCGCGCCGCGCGCAAGGACGCCAACGATGAGATCAAAAAGTTGCAGAAGGATGGCCTTTCCGAAGATCTTGCCCGCGACGCCGAAGAGCGCGTGCAGCAATTGATCAAGACCTACACGGAGAAGGTGGACCATCACATCGCCGCCAAGGAGAAGGAGATCATGACGGTGTAAGGGCTGGATCGCACCCAAGCTTGTACGCCCAAACCTTCACGCCCACACCTTCAGGCCTTCCGTACAGTTCTGGCAGATGTCAATTTCGGACCGGCTGCGCAATACCGCTTGACGGAAACGCTGATACGGGGCTGATTGCCAGATTTCGCGGAACCCGGTCTGGCTAAGGTCGCCCAGGCGATGGCTGGCGTCTTTGTCAAAGCAACAGGGCACCACCTGCCCGTCCCACGTGATCACGCAGGCGTGCCAAAGCTTCCAGCAGTGGTTCAACAGTTTGTTTTTGATGTGCCAGCGGCCGTCGTCGCCTTTGCGGTAACGCGCATATTGATCTTGCGTGGGAATCAGGTCTGAGCCCTCCGCGTAGTCGTAGATCTGCGCGGTCTTCAGGCGCACTTCGTCCACGCCGATGTCGCGGCCGAGTTGGCGCACTTCTTCGATCTGGTGCTCGTTGGGCCGCACCACCAGAAACTGGAAAATGACATGTGGGGTTGAAGTACCGAGTTTTCGTTTCCAGGCCACGACGTTGCGCGCACCCTCCAACACTTTTTCGAGCTTGCCGCCGATGCGGTATTGCTGGTAGGTTTCCTGCGTGCTGCCGTCGATGGAGATGATCAAGCGGTCCAGGCCGGATTCTACGGTGCGTCGGGCGTTCTCATCGTGCAGGTAGTGCGCGTTGGTGCTGGTGGCCGTGTAGATGCCCTTTCGCGAAGCATAGGAAGCCATATCCAGGAACGAAGGGTTCAGGTACGGCTCGCCCTGGAAGTAAAAGATTAAATAGAGCAAATCAGGGGCCAATTCGTCGATGACCCGCTCAAAGAAGGCCGGTTGCAGCATGCCGGTTGGCCGGGTAAAGGCGCGCAAACCGCTGGGGCATTCCGGACAGCGCAGGTTGCAACTGGTGGTCGGCTCAAAACTGACCGAAAAGGGCAAACCCCATTGCACCGGTTTGCCGGTGGCCCGGGCCGCATAGTACGAGCTCAGTACACGACCCATGTTAAAAACCCGCCGTGGCGTCAGTTTACGCGCCAGGTTGATCCGGTCCTGGTTGACCGGAGACAGCCAGGAGGGCGAGGCGGCAGGGTATGGGAGGGCGTGAGACATGCTTCAGGGGTCGGGCGAAGGGCGGCAGCAGCCCGAGCAAGGGCTGGTTCGTCAGGCCTCGGCCCTGAACTGCTCCAAAAAGCGGAGGTCGTTTTCGGTGAACAGGCGGATGTCGTCCACGCCGTAGGTCAGCATGGCGATGCGCTCAATGCCCATGCCGAACGCAAAACCGGTATAGCGCTCCCCGTCGATGCCGCAGTTCTCAAACACCTGCGGGTCAACCATACCGCAGCCCAGGATTTCGACCCAACCGCTGTGTTTGCACACCGGACACCCTTCGCCATGGCAGATCAGGCAGGTGACGTCCATTTCGGCAGAGGGCTCCGTGAAGGGAAAGTACGAGGGCCGCAGGCGAATCTGCGTCTTTTCGCCGAACATGACCTGCGCAAAATAGAGCAGCGTCTGCTTGAGGTCCGCAAAACTGACGTTTTCGTCCACGTACAGCCCTTCGACCTGATGAAACACGCAGTGCGCGCGCGCCGAAATGGTCTCGTTGCGGTAGGTCCGGCCCGGCACGATGATGCGGATGGGCGGTTTCTGGCTTTCCATGACGCGGGCCTGCACCGGGCTGGTGTGCGTGCGCAACAGCATGTTCGGGTGGCCGGCGATGTAAAAGGTGTCCTGCATGTCGCGCGCCGGGTGGTCTTCCGGCGTGCCCATGGCGGTGAAATTGTGCCAGTCGTCTTCCACTTCCGGGCCTTCGGCCACGGCGTAGCCGATGCGGGCAAAGGTGTCCACGATCTTCTGGCGCACCAGGTTGATCGGGTGGCGGGAACCGAGCAGCGGGGGAAGGGGGGGCAG
>Ga0172372_10008772_pt1 | contig 13258 bp, 4 predicted proteins | sample LakKiv5m_2_FD_114544 | JGI IMG/M metagenome (GOLD analysis project Ga0172372, IMG submission 114544) | Freshwater microbial communities from Kabuno Bay, South-Kivu, Congo - kab_092012_9.5m | ecosystem: Environmental > Aquatic > Freshwater > Lake | place: Democratic Republic of the Congo...
ATGGATGGCCTCGTCGGGCCACTTGTGGATGAGGTGGACGCTGGCTTTCGCGTTGTGAAACTCGATGTCCCAGCCGCGGAAGTTCGGGCCGTTCTCCATCTTGCCGAGCGGCGCGCCGCTGGTCTTGCCGTTCACGCGCACCCACAGGCCGGCGCTGAACTTGTCGCCCTTGTCGAAGTCGTAGCGTGCGCCGAGGTCGGCGTGGCCCTTGCCGTTCAGCAGGAGTGAGCTGCCCTCCGCGCCGTCGGCGAAACCCGTCTCGCCCGCGAGCGTCGCCTCGATTTCCTTGCCGTCGTGCGTGACGCCGTGCGCGTTGGTGTTGAGCGGGAAGTGGTCGAACGGGCCGGCGACTTCGCGCAGCCGCGCGTCGGAGGCGAGCTTGCTTTCCCAGAATTTCTGCGCCGCGTCGAGCTGGCCTTCGAGTTCCTTCGCGCGCTGGTCGGCGGCGGTGATTTGCCCGGCGAGCTTCGCCAGCTCCCTCTCCTGCTCGGGCGACGGCACGGCCATGCGCGGCTCGGGATTGAGCGTGCGCGTGCCGTCCTTCCCGCGCTCCGGGACGTTGTGGAAGAAGGCGTAGAGGCTGTAGAAGTCGCGCGCGGTGACGGGGTCGTATTTGTGGTCGTGGCACTGCGCGCACGCGATGCTCATGCCGAACCACGTCGTGCCCAGCGTGCTCACGCGGTCCACGAGGTAGATGTTGAGATACTCGGCGTCAATGATGCCGCCCTCGTCGGAGGTCATCACGTTGCGCATGAAGCCGCTGGCAATTTTCTGGTCCACGGTCGCGTTGGGCAGCAGGTCGCCGGCGAGCTGCTCGATGGTGAACTGGTCAAAAGGCTTGTTGTCGTTGAACGCCTTCACCACCCAATCGCGCCAGAGCCAGGTCTCGCGGAGCGAATCGTTGTGATAACCCGCCGAGTCCGAGTGGCGCGCGAGGTCGAGCCACGGGACGGCGAGGCGCTCGCCGAAATGTGGGGAAGCCAGCAGCCTGTCCACGGCTGCGGAATAGGACTGATGCGATCCATGAGTCCCATAGGACTGCGTGAAGGACTCCACCTCGGCGGGTGTCGGTGGCAGTCCGGTGAGCGCGAGCGTGAGGCGGCGGAGGAGCACTTCCGGCGGCGCTTCCGGGGCGAAGGCCAGTTTCTCCTTCTCCAGCCGGGCGGCGAGGAAGCTATCAATAGTATTCAGTGAGCCAGTTTTCAGTAGGTCAGTGGAAGACTTCGCGCCGCCTGAAGACTGAACACTGAACACTGACCTACTGATTACTTCCTTCCTCGGCACCGCCGGTGCGACCGCCGGCTCAAACGCCCAGTGCCCCTGATACTTCGCGCCCTCCGCCACCCAGCGGCGGAACAGCTCCTTCTGCGCGGGCGTGATGGCCTTGTGCGAGTTCGGCGGCGGCATGAGGTCGTCGGCGTCCTTGGTGAAGAGGCGCGCGATGATTTCGGATTGCTCCGGCTTGCCGGGGACGATGGCGGGCCGGCCGGACGTGCCGGCCTTGAGCGCCTCCTCGCGCACATCGAGGCGGAGCCTGCCCTTGCGCGCCTTGTCGTCGAAGCCGTGGCACTTGAAGCAGGTGTCCGACATGACGGGCCGGATGTCGCGGTTGAAGTCCACGGGCGCGGGCCGCTTGCCAAACAGGGCGGCGGGCGCGGGCGCGGCGAGGAAATTGAGCGCGAGCAGCGCGGGCAAAAACGGCTTCACTGGCATAGGCACGGCGTTTGACCCGGCACGGCGAGGGGCCATTCACGGCTGCCGCGCTCCCGCGGCTTCAATCCACGAACAGGAACTCGTTCGCCGAGAGCAGCACCTGCACGAGCTGCTCCCACGGCTTGAGGGGCGGAAGCACGGGCACGTCCACGCCCCGGAAGTCCTTCTTCGCATCCCACTCCTTCACCAGCATGGGCGCGGCACCCGGCGCGGCGGCGGCGGTGTTCAGCTCCGTGATGACGGGCGACCACTTGAACTCGTCGCTGTTCAGGTTCGCGCGGTAGTCCACGATGAAGTCCAGTGTGTCGCCGGCCTGCACGGCGGTGGAGGCCACGCGCAGATCCTCGGCGGAGTTGTGGACGGTCACGGTGCGGAGCTGGCCGAGCCGGCTGTGGCTGATGAACGCCCGCACGCCGTCGCCCGCGCTGGTCTCGTGCGCGATGCGGCCCGCGATGCCCACCACGCAGTCGCGTGGCGCAATCCACCGGCGCACGACCGCGTGCTGAAGGTCGTTGCCCGCGTGGCCGCCGTCGGCGGTGAGCTGCGCCCAGCCGAGCTTCGCGTCGGGCCAGTTCGGGCCGCCCTGCCACGCGCGCCCGGTGAAATGCGGCAGCGGCGTGAAGTGCTTCAGCTTGCGGCCCGGCTCGTCGAACTCGCCCCAGCCGTAGCGCCACTGGTTTTCCGGCGGCGGCTTGGGCGCTTGCGGCTGGTTCGCCTCGGCGTCGGCCACGAAGCGCACGGCGGCGGCGGTCTGCGCGGGCGTCGGCTCGCGCTGGTAGAGCGCGCGATGGAGCGCACGCACCTTTTCCTCCGGTGAACTCAGCGCGGCGAAATCCTTGCGCGCCACGAGCGCCTTCGCGCGGGCGGCGACGAACGGGTGGTTGAGGAAGAACAGCGCCTGCTGCGAAACCGTGGTCTCGTGCCGCTGCGGGATGTGCAGGTCGGGATTGGCGAAGTCGAAGACGCGGAAGAGCGGTGGCAGATACTGGCGGTCCACGAGGCCGTAGAGGCTGCGGCGCTTGCTGGTGAAGATGTCGGCCGGCTTGCCGCCGGGCGTGAGGTCGAGTTCGCCGCTGGCCGCGAGGAGCGAGTCGCGGAGTTCCTCGAAGTCGAGCCGCTGGCGGTTCGCGCGCCAGAGGAGACGATTATCCGGGTCGAGCCGCTCGCCGGTAGCAGCCGACGTGAGGAGGCTCTGACTTTTCGGGGTCTTGGGTCTCTGGTCTTGGGTCTGGGGAAGATGGAGCCTCGTTACCTCGGCTGCTACGGGGGAGGATTGCTGATACGCCGCGCTCGTGAGCATGAGCCGGTGCATCGCCTTCAAGCTCCACCCCTCCGCCACAAAGCGCCGCGCGAGCCAGTCGAGCAGTTCGGGATGGCTCGGCGGCTCGGCGCGCAGGCCGAAATCGCTCGGCGTCTTCACGAGGCCCGCACCGAAATGGTGCAACCAGATGCGGTTCACCATCACGCGCGCGGTGAGCGGGTTGTCCGCGCTCGCGATGGCGCGGGCGAGTTCCAGCCGGCCGCTGCCCTGCGTGAAGGGCTGGCGTTGCGGCCCGGCGATGGCTTCAAGGAACTGGCGCGGGACTTCGACGCCCTTTTGCTTCGGGTCGCCGCGCAGGAAGACGCGCGGGTTTCCCTGCGGCGCGCGGTCGGTGACGACGAGCGCGTGCGCCGGCGAGACGGGCGTGCGGATGAGATGGCGGTCCACCTCGCCCTGTAGTTTCCACAGCTCCTCCGTGTGTTTGCTGGCAAAGAGCAACTCGGTGTTCACGATGCCGTCGGGCGGGATGACGGCGGGCGAGTGGTCCGCGTAAAGCACCTGCCGCAGCGCCTCGGCGTCCGGGTCGGGCAACGCGGTGGGCGGCGGCTGATTGTTGGTCTTCGCGGCGGCGAGCGTGGCCTGCCATTGCTGCTCGACGGTGGAAAGCACCTTGCCGTAGCGCTCGGCGACTTCGCGCGGCGACTGCGGCGGCTCGGCAAAGGCGGCGGCGACCAGCTTGTTCGCGTAGGAGCCGACGTGAGGAGGCTCTGACTGTTTTCCGCGTTCCGAGTTCCGCGTTCCGAGTTTAGATGGAGCCTCCTCACGTCGGCTGCTACCCACATGGGCGTGCCACAGCGCCCACACGGGGTCGTTCCGCTTCCGCGCCTGCTCCAGATACGCCTGCCAGCGGCGGACGGTGGCGGGGATGAGGTCGTTCTCACTGAGGATTTGGTCGAAGCCTTCCTCGGGATACTTGTGCAGCTCGAACTGCGCGGTGAGGTAGTCCGTCACGCGGGCGCGGACGCGCGCGGCGGTCTCGGCCCGGCGCTGGGCCATCGTCGTGTTCAGCTTGTCGAGGCGCGTGCGGTATTCCTTCTCGAAGGCCGCGAGCGCGTCGGACTTTTCCGGGAACTCGATCTGCACCAACTCGTCCGCCGTGCTCTGGAAGATGCCGTAGAGCGAGTAGTAATCGGCGGTCGGGATCGGGTCGTATTTGTGGTCGTGGCAGCGCGCGCACGGGACGGTCAGGCCCATCGTGCCGCGCGTCACCACGTCAATGCGGTCGTCAATAATCTCGTGCGTCACCCCGATGAAGCGGCGGCCGGTGGTGAGAAAGCCGAGGGCGGCGAGGTCAGCCAGTTTCTGGTTTTGCGTTTCTGGTTTCGCGTTGGCTTCGGTGTTCGGAGGCGCTTGGCCAACTCGAAACTCCAAACCTGAAACGCGAAACGGCGTTAGCTGGTCGCCGGCAATCTGAAGCATCAGGAAGCGGTCGTAAGGCAAATCGCTGTTCAGCGCGCGGACGACCCAGTCGCGGTAGGCGTGCGCGTGGACGAAGAAGCGCTCTTCGCGCGCATAGACGTAGCCCTTCGTGTCCGCGTAGCGCGCGACGTCGAGCCAGTGCCGCGCCCAACGTTCGCCGTAGTGCGGGCTGGCGAGCAGGCGGTCCACCAGCGCGGCGATGGCGCGGCGCTCACCTTCCCGCTTTCCCACCTGCTCACCTGCCTTGGCCCGGGCGGGTGGGAAAGCGGGCGGGTGAGCAAGTGAGAACTCGCGCACGAACGCTTCCACTTCTTCGGGCGTCGGCGGGAGGCCGGTGAGGTCGTAGGTCATGCGCCGAATCAACGTGCGCGGGTCGGCGGGCGGCGAGGGCTTCAGGCCGTTGGCCTCCAGCTTCGCGAGGACGAAGTGGTCCACCGGCGACTGCGGCCAGGCCTTGTTCTTCACCCTCGGCAGCGGCTGATCCTTCGGCGGGACGAACGCCCAGTGTTGGGAACTCGGAACGCGGAGCGCGGAACGCGGAACAACGTCGCCGCGCGGGTCCGGCGCGCCGCTGCGAATCCACGCCTCGAAGTCGGCGACCTGCTGCGCCGACAGCTTTTTCTTCGGCGGCATTTGCAGGTCCGTGCTCGTGTGGCGGATGGCCGCGAGCAGCCGGCTGCGCTCCGGTTCGCCGGGCACGACGGCCGGCTCACCCGAGTTGCCGCCGCGCCGCAGGCCCTCGCGCGTGTCCACGCGCAGGCCGGCCTTGGGCGACTTGCTCCCCGCGCTGTGGCACTCGTAGCAGTGCTGCGCCAACACCGGCCGGATGCGCCGCTCGAAGAAGTCGAACTCGGTCGGGGAAGCTCCAAATCCCAAGCTCCAAATTCCAAAGAAGCACCAAGCTCCAAACACCAATCGCCAGGCACCACATGCGCTTTGGAGCTTGGTCATTGGAGCTTCTTTGGGATTTGGAGATTGGAGCTGGGAACTTCGGTTCATCGCGGGCACACGGTGTCAGACGCAGCGCAGGCCACCGGATTCGCCGCGCGAAGCCATTCAATCCGCTCCCGGCGGCACGAAGGCCACGGTGGACTGGATCGCGTGGTAGCAGGTGCAGCCGGAGCTGGCCTCGACCTGCACGATGATGCCGCCGGCCGGGATGATGTTGATGAGACAGCCGGGCCGCATCCCGGTGAAGTTCATCAGCGTGCCGCCCGTGCCCGCGTCGCGCATCACCGTGTAGCCGTCGCGGTAAAAGAGCATTCCCGCCGAGGCGGACATCTGGCCGCACGCGCCGTTGCGCGGGACGGACCAGGGAATCATCCCCTTCGGGCCGGGCTTCGTCACGACGGCGCCGGAGCGGAGGTCGTAAGCCTTGGGCCGGCCGATGACGCGCTCGCCCACGAGCACGGGACGCACGCTGTTGCCGATGGCTTCGTTCCACAGCGGCGAGCCGTCGGACGCGGACAGCGCCATTGCGCGGCGCTCGCCCTCGTCGCCCTTCGCCGGGCCGTAGGCGGAATAAACGCCGGAGAGCAGCAGCACGCCGTTCTTCGCGGTGAGACAGAGGCTGCCGGTCCAGTTGCCGCACTTGGTCAGGTCGTGGTCGCGCGCCCAGAGCTGCCTGCCGGTGGCGAGGTCGAGCGCGGTGACGGTGCGGATGTAGGGCGGCGGCGGGCCGTCGGCCTTGGGCGGCTTCGGCTGGCCGGCGGCCTTGTGCGCCTCCAGCACGGTCAGCACCTTTGGCGCGTTGGTCTGGCCGCGATGCTCGACGAGGAAGACCTTGCCGCCCTGCACGGCGAACGTGCTGTTGCGCATCGCCGCGCTGTCGTAACGCCACTTGAGCGCGCCGCTGCGCAGGTCATACGCGAACAGCGTGCGGCTGAACTGATAGCCGGCCGACGCACTGCCGAGCAACAGGTCGCCGTCCGTCGCGACGTAGGACCACGCGGCGGATTTGCCGTCGGGGCCGGGCGGCGTAATGAAAGTGCGGTGCGTCGCGCCGGTGACGAGGTCGAGCTGGTGGCATTCCTTGCCCGCCGCGACGAACAGCCCGTGCGGCGAGACGGCGAGGTTGCCGCAGTCCTGCGTGATGTCGAGCCGCTCGGCACCGGGAAACTCGCGCTCCCAGTAAGGCAGGCCGTTGTAGGCGTCGAAGCTCAGGAGCAGCGGCGTCTTGCCCTGCTGGCGGGTGCCCTCGACGAACATCCGGCCCGCGAGCTGCAACGGCGCTTCGCTGCGGCGATGGCGGTCGTGCATCTTGTCCGCACCCGGCTCGCCATACCACAGCACCTCGGGCCGGCCGCGCACGCGCTCGTCGTCGGAGGAGCCGCTGTTGCCGGCGTCGGCGTATTGGTGCGTCCAGTCGCGCGCGCCGGGCAAAGCGCCGCGAACAAGTTTTGTCCAAGCACCGCCGAGCGCGGGCTTCGTCAACTCGCCCGCCATTGCCCACGCGGAATCCGGCGTGCCGGTCGCGGCCAGCAGCACGCCGCCGTGCGGCTTGAGCACGCGGAGCAGCGCGCGGGGGAAAGCCTCGCCATGCGCGAGCGATGCCGCATCCGCCACGACGAGATTCGCGAAGTAAGGAGGGAATGGCAGCGCGTTGGTCTGCCCGGCGGGCAGGAGGTTCACCTCCACCTTCGTCCCGTAAAGGCCGACGGCGGACAGCGCGTGGCGTGCGGCCTCGGCGCGGGCGGCGTCGCTCTCAGCGACATGGATGCGCAACTCCGTTCGCTGCGCGAGTTCCGTGGCAAGCGCAACCGCGTCGCTCCCGAGCAGCAGCGCATAGCCGCGTGTCACGCCTGATTCCTTCACGATGGCCTGCGCGTGCGCGGCCACGCGGGCGTCGCTCGCGGGCGGGCTCTTCGCCGCCAACGCCGGAGCCGCCACGCCGACGCCGAAGCAGTGCAACCGGCCGTTGCCCGTGCTCACGACGAGCCGGCCATTCGCGACCGCGAGGCCCTTCACCACGCCGTCCACTTTTCCAGTCCACACGGGCTTGCCCGTCGCGAGGTCGAGCGCGACGACCGTGTTTGAGCCGCCCGCGATGACGTGTGTGCCCGTGGCGATGACGAGCTGCAAGTCCCGCGCGGCATAGGTCCACTTCACCGTCTCCTTCGGGAAGCTCGCGCGCTTCGGCGCGGCATCGGCGGCGGCGCGGTCGAACGCGGTGAGGACATGCGGCTTGGGCGCAGGTTCACGGCCATACTTGGGCACCGGCGGGCCGGCCAGCTTGAAGTAGTGCGTCTTCGTCGCGATGACTTGCGCCGCCTCGCGCACCGTGGAGACGTGCTTGCCGTCGGGCGTGTAGCTGTGCAGCTCATTCTGCGAGCCGAGGTAGTAGAGGTCGTCCACCAGCACGCCGTAGTCGCCGCTCACCACGCCCTTGCTCGGCACGATGAGATACGTCTTCACCATCGAACCGCGCGACGCGCCGTCCGCGCGCGCGTAGGCCAGCGGTGCCGTGCGACCGCACGGGACGTAGAGCTGGTCCGCCGTGGCGAGCAGGTAGCCCTGCGGCGCGAGCGCGGTGTAAGCCTCCGACTTGGGCGCGGAACCGTTCCGCCAAAGCGGCTTGCCCGTCGCCGCATCGAACGCGGCAACCGTCGTCTCGCGCGCGGGAAAAATCCCCGCGCCGCAGTAAGCGACGCCGCCGTCCACGAGAATGCCCGTGCGCACCGGCCAAAGGGAACTCAGCCGCCCCGCGCCGAGGATGCGCGTCTCGCCCGCGCCGGGCCGCGCGCTCCACACGAGCCGTCCGTCCTTCGCATCCAGGCAATAGACCAGCCCGTCATCGGAGCCGGCGTAAATGCGGCCGTCCGAAAACGTCGGTGCGAGCCGCACCGGGCCTTCCGTGAAGAACGTCCAGCGCTTCGCCCCCGTCCGGGCGTCCACCGCGTGGATGCCGTTGTCCACCGCCGAGCCGAAGAACACCGTGTCGCCCGCCATCGCGACGTGCGTGGCGTCGTCGAACGCCAGCTTGGGCAATTCGTTGTAGCCCGCCTGCGGTGTCGGCCACGCGCGCACCGGCTCGGCGGGCGGCGTGTAGGCCCACAGTTCGTTCAGCGGCAACGTCAGCGCCTCGCCCGAGACGCCGCTGCGCGCGCGGTCACGCATGAACGTGGGCCAGTCCTCGGCGACGGCGGTGGTCGCGAGGAGCAGTGCCGCGAGCAATGACACAGTGCGGTTGGCTGGTCGGGATGAGGCAGTCATGGTTAACGGCATTTTGCTGGCGAAAGATGGACGTAGCGGGGCGTGCGGCCATGCAACCAAACCCAGCCGCCATTCAGCGGCCCTCTGAGTCACGCCTTCCACGCGCGCAGCCGCAGCGCGTTGCCGATGACCAGCACGTCGGAGAGGCCCATCGCGGCGGCACAGAGCACGGGACTCAGCAGGCCCAGCGCGGCCAGCGGCACGGCGGCGGCGTTGTAGAAGAACGCCCAGAAAAGGTTTTGCCGGATGGTGCGCAGCGTCGCCTGCGCGAGGCCGAGCGCCTCGGGGATGGCCTGGATGTCGGACTGGAGGAGAATGATGTCCGCCGCCTCGCGGGCCACGTCGCTCGCGCGCGCGACGGCGATGCCGAGGTCCGCCTGCGTGAGCGCGGGCGCGTCGTTGATCCCATCGCCGACGAAGGCGACGCGCTGCCCGCGCGCCTGCAACTGCTGCACGATGCCGGCCTTTTGGTCGGGCCGGATTTCGGCGAAGACATTCTCCTTCGGCAAACCCGCTTGGGCGGCGATGGCGGCGGCGGTCGCGGCGTTGTCGCCGGTCACGAGGAAGACAGCCTTGCCCTGCCGCTGCAAGCCCGCGACCACCTCGGCGGCGCGTGGCTTCAACTGGTCGCGCAGCGCGAACAACGCGAGCAACTCCGGGCCGCGCGCGAGGCCGAGGACGGTTGCGCCTTGGGCAGTCCACTCGGAGACGAACGGGTTCTGCTCCGCGCCCACTCCGCTCTCCGCCAGCCAGCGCAACGAGCCGAGCCGGTGAAGGACACCGTCGCTCGTGGCCTCGATGCCAGCGCCGCGAACTTCGCTCCACGTAGCCGCCGAGGTGAGGAGGCGGGTCTTCTCGCTGCTGACACCGTCCGCCTCCTCACCTCGGCGGCTACCAGCGGTGGCGATGGCCCGGCTCAAGGGATGATTCGACGGCGCGGCGAGCGCGGCGGCAAGTTGTAGCAGCGTGCGACGAGGCCCTTCTTCTCCCTCTCTCCCGATGGGGGCGAGGGAACTAACCAGCGCGCGTCCAGCCTCCGTGCAATTCACCGCCACCACCGCCAGCTTTCCCTCCGTCAGCGTCCCGGTCTTGTCGAACAACACCGCCGTAATGCGCCCGCTTTTCTCCAGCGCCTCGCCGTCGCGGATGAGGATGCCGCGCCGGGCCGCCGCGTTCACGCCCGCCATGATGGCGGCGGGCGTCGCCAGGCCCATCGCGCACGGGCACGCGACGATGAGCACGCCCGCCGCGTGGATGAACGCCGCCGCCAGCGACGACGCGGGAAAATGCTCCGGCTTCAAGAACGGCAGCAGCGTCGTGGCCGTGCGCAGCGCGCTCTCGTAGGCCAGCCCCCACCACAATCCCGTGCCAATGGCGGCGAGCACGACAATGGGCACGAACACCGCGCTGACCTGGTCGCCGAGCTTCTGAATGTTCGCGCGGCTGGACTGCGCGCGCTGCACCACGGCGATGATTTGCGCCAGCGCGGTGGCGTCGCCGGTGGCGGTGACGCGGAAGACGAGGCGGCCGTTCTGGTTCACCGTGCCGCCGTAGAGCTTCGCGCCGGGTGATTTCTCCACCGGAAGCGATTCGCCGGTGAGCATCGCCTCGTCCACGGCGGACTGGCCTTCGAGGACTTCGCCATCCACCGGCACGCGGTCGCCGGGACGGAGCGCGACGCGGTCGGCGACTTGGAGTTGGGCGACGGGAACTTCCTCTTCTTCGGTAGCAGCCGACGTGAGGAGGCTCTGCTCGAATTGCGAGTTGCGAATTGCGAATTGGGAATCGGCACTTTGGGAGCGCTCGCGGAGACGGCGCGCAGTCGGAGGGGCAAGGTCTAGCAAAGCTTTCAGCGCGCCCGCCGCGCGCGCGCTCATGCGGGCTTCGAGCCAGTGGCCGACGCTGATAAGCGTGATGATGGCGGCGGCCTCCATGAAGTAGAGGTGTCCGGGCCAGCCGGTGAAGAGCGCCCACGCGCTGAAGCCGAAGGCCGTCGTCGAGCCGAGCGCGACGAGCGTGTCCATGTTCGAGCTGCCGGCCTTGAGCTGACGCCACGCGCCGACGTAGAAGCGCGCCCCGCACAGCGCCTGCACCGGCAGCGCGAGCGCGAAGGCCGCCCACTGGAACCACCGCTCCATGCCGAGTCGGAACGCCCATTCGCCCACCATGAGCAGCAGCGTGACCGCGCCGCCGAAGACGACGTTGAATCGCCAGGACGAGTGACGGGTGGCAGGTGGCGAGTGACAGGTGGGCGCGGCTTCGTAGCCGGCAGATTTCAGGGCGCGGAGGATGGCTTCCGAGCTGGGCTTCGAGTCCGGCTGCCACCGGACCATCGCGCGCGGCGGTTCGAGGGTGACGACGGCGCTGGCGACGCCGGGCACGGCCTGAAGCGCCGCCGTGGCCTTGCGCACGCAGTTCTGGCAGTTCAGCCCGGTGACGGAAAAGTCCGTCGCGTCCGCTGGGGACGCGGGCGGGGGCGAGTCGCAGTCGTTGTCGCAACCACAAGACATCGCCGCGATGAAACCACAGACGCGGCGCGGGCGCACGCACCGGCTGCGGGCCAAGCCCGGCCGCCCGCTTGCAAATCCCCCCGCCGTGCGGGACAAACGCGCGTGCTCGTCTTCCTCAATGGCCGGCTCGTCCCGGAGGCCGACGCGGTCGTGTCCGCCTTCGACCGCGGCTTCCTCTACGGCGACGGTCTGTTCGAGACGCTGCGCGTGATGAACGGCGTGCCGTTGGATTGGGGCGGTCACTGGCGACGACTCGCGAGCGGCGCGGAGACGCTGCGAATCAAGCTGCCGTTCGCCTCCGACTTTCTGCGTGCTCAAGCCCGCGAACTCAGCCGGCAAAACCAGCTTCCCGAAGCCATCCTCCGCCTCACGCTCTCGCGTGGCGTCGGACAACGCGGCTACTCGCCCAAAGGCGCGGACACGCCGACGCTGGTCATGTCGCTGCATCCGGCACCGCCGCTCGGCCCGGTCGCGCCGCAGTGGAAGCTCCACACCGCCTCGCTCCGCTTGCCGGCCGGCGACGCGCTCACCGCCTGCAAGTCTGCGAACAAGCTGCTCCACGTCCTCGCCCGCGCCGAAGCCGAGGCCGCCGGAGCCGATGATGCGCTGCTGCTCAATGCCTTTGGTGAAGTCGCCGAGACCACGAGCGCGAACCTCTTTTGGGTCGAAGGTGGCGAGTTGCGCACGCCATCGCTCGCGGCGGGCGCGCTGCCCGGCGTGACCCGCGCGTCAGTGCTCGCCTGGGCCAATGCCCACGCACTCCCCGTTCACGAAACCACCGTGGGCCCAGATCGGCTCCACCGCGCGGAAGGCTGCTTCCTCACGCTGAGTTCGCTGGGCGTCGTGGAGGTCGTCGTCTTGGACGGCCGGGCCATTCCCAGTTCCCCGCTCACGCAGCGCATCCGCGCCGCGCTGCTCGACGCATGGCACGCCGAGGCGAGGGCGGGCAGCGGATGAGCACCGCAGAGGCGGGACGGACGCAGAGGAAAATCGTCTTCTCTGCGCCTGTCCCGCCTCTACGGTGCCAATCTCCCATTCCCCTCGAATTTACGCCGCCCTTGGCCGCGTCAGTTTTTCTGCTAGCGTCTGTCCATGAACCCGGCCTTCCAGCCCGCGCCTCTCAGCCGCCGCGCCGCGCTCCAGCGCTCCGCCGCCGGCTTCGGCTGGCTCGCCGCGTCGTCCCTGCTCGCCGCCCCCGCCCCATCTCCCATCTCCCATCTCCCATCTCCGGCGTCGGCGAAGCCGCCGCTCTTCCCGCCCCGCGCCAAGCGCGTCATCTTCCTCTTCATGAAGGGCGGTCCGTCGCACATGGACACCTTCGACCCCAAGCCGCTCCTCGACCGCGACGACGGCAAGCCCTTCCCCGGCGCGAAGCCCCGCGTCCAGTTCGCCGCCACCGGGGAGTTGCTGAAGTCCCCTTGGAAATTCCAGAACCACGGCCAGTCCGGCCTGCCCGTGAGCGAGTTGTTCCCGCACGTCGCGCAGTGCATCGACGACCTCTGCATCCTCCGCTCCTGCCACGGCACGAACCCCGCCCACGGCGGCGCGCTGCTCAAGCTCCACACCGGCAGCGACAACTTCGTCCGCCCCAGCATGGGCGCGTGGGTCAACTACGGCCTCGGCTCCGAGAACCAAAACCTCCCCGGCTTCATCACCATCTGCCCCACGCTCGCGCACGGCGGCGTCAACAACTGGGGCGCGGCCTTCCTGCCCGCGTGGACCCAGGGCACGCCCATCGGCAACGCCGCCGTTCCCTCGGACAAGGCGCTCGTCCGCCACATCGCTCCGCACCTCGCGCCGAGCGAACAACGCCAACAGCTCGACCTCCTCGCCGCGATGAACCGCGACCACCTCGCGCAGACCGGCCCAAACCAGGCCCTCGAAGGCCGGTTGAATTCCTTCGAGCTGGCCTTCCGCATGCAGATGGCCATGCCCGAAGCGCAGGAAATTTCCCGCGAGTCCGAGGCGACGAAGCAGCTCTACGGCCTCGACGACAAGGTGACGGAGAACTTCGGCCGCCAATGCCTCATGGCCCGGCGCTTCGCCGAGCGCGGCGTGCGCTTCATCCAGGTCACCCACAGCG